>Ga0307513_10009113_pt1 | contig 12574 bp, 9 predicted proteins | sample 15_EM_MG_FD_202174 | JGI IMG/M metagenome (GOLD analysis project Ga0307513, IMG submission 202174) | Populus trichocarpa ectomycorrhiza microbial communities from riparian zone in the Pacific Northwest, United States - 15_EM | ecosystem: Host-associated > Plants > Roots > Unclassified | place... | reverse complement strand
TTCGAGCGCCGCGAGCTGATCCTTCGGCAGCTCCCGGGGCGCGGCGCGCAGCAGCGCCGCACCCTCGTCCCAGCGGGCCTGCGCGCCCAGCGCCTCCGCGAGCTCGACGAGATGGGTGAGGTCGGCCGCGGGCAGCGCGAGCCGCATCCGCAGCACCCAGTCCAGGTCGGCGGGTCGGCGCCGGGAGCGGTAGCTGCCGCGCAGGTTCTCCAGCATCCTGACCAGGATCGCGGCGGTCGGCACGGGTTCGAGGAACTCCGGCTCGAACGGGCCCCGCCCGCCGAGGTCGCGCCAGCGCTGCTCGCAGGCTGCGGCGTCCAGGTCGGCGCCGCCGGCGAACACGTCGAGGAAGCGGCCGGTCGCGGGCACCCCGACGAGGAAGTGGCCCGGCATCCCGACCCCGTCGAGCGGGATACCGGCACGCCGGCCCACCTCGATCGTGACGACGGCGAGCGAGATCGGGATGCCCAGTCCACGGCCGAGCACGTGCGGGATCAGCGAGTTGCGGGGATCGGTGTAGTCGGCGGCGTTGCCGGACAGGCCGATGTCGACGAACAACCGCCTGCGCAGCCCGTCGAGGTCCGCGACGCCGTCGGCGAGGCCGTCGAGGGCCCGCAACCAGCGCTCCACGTCGGTGTCCGGTTCGGCGGCCGCGGCCATCAGCAGCGCGCACCGATCGAGCGGCGGCTCATCGCCCCGCGCGATCTCGGCGAACTCCTCGACGGCGTCCATCACCCCATGATGGCGTTTGCGCTGCGGAAACGGTGAAAACCCCGACTTCGACGCGATCCAGGGACTACGGGCACTCGTTCCAGACGGCAGTGATGCGCTCGTGTGCTGCCATGACCTCCTCGTACTTCCCGGTCCGCCACATGCTCCGATGGAACTCCCTGATCAGGGCGAGGTCCGGGACGATCTCCGCCGGGGCCACGGCGATGGCGGCGTCGTAGGCCCGCACCAGCGGGCCGACGTCCGGGTTCTCCGTCTTGAAGTGCTCGCTGCCGCTCTGCTCGATCACTTCCGGGTACACCGCGCAGAACGGCGGGGTGGACGAGCACGCCGTCGCCGCCACGAGGACGAGGGCGACCGATGTGGCCGCACGGATGGTGTTCCTGGGCATGGGTCGACGGTCCGCCGCCCCCGCTGCACCGGCGTGTCACGGACGTTTCCCGGGTCAGGCGCCGGCGGCGGCGACCTGCGCGGCCGCGTGCAGCCCGCCGATCCGGTACATCCGGGCCGCGTTGCCGCCGAGCACCGCGCGCACCGAGGCGGTGTCCCAGCGGGGGTAGCGATGGATCAGCTCCGGCGGGAACCGGTAGGAGGCGAGCTCGCGCACGAGTCTTCCTGGGCGCACCATCGGGTAGCCGCTGCCGAACAGCAGCCGTTGCGCCCCGAACGCCCGCAGCAGCCCGCCGAACGCGTGCGCGAAGTCCATCGAGCCCATCCACGGCAGGATCTCGGTGAGCAGCACGGACACGTTGGGCAGGTCGGCCAGCGCGCACAGCTGCTGGCCGGGCAGGCAGCCCGCCCCGAGGACGAACGTCACCTCGGGCAGCTCCTGCGCCAGCGCGCGCAGCTGCCCCGGATCGAACCCGGGGGGCGCGATCCGCTCGGCAGCCCGGCGCACCGGCAGCATCGAGCCGGACTGGAGCGGTTCCGCCCAACTCGGGACGTGCGGCCGGCGCCGGGCCGGCCGGCGGGTGTCGGGTTCCTCGCGCCGCCACGGGGCCGGCCTGGTGGACGGCCCCACCCCTACGTGCACGACGTCGGCGCCCGCCTCCGCGCCCCGCGCCAGCACGCGTCGCAGCCACGGCTCCCCCAGCGGCAGCCGGCCCGTCGGACGGAGTTGCTCGCACAGCGTGATGCCGCGCAGGTCGTGCCGGCGCACCCGCGGGACGAGCCCGCGGGCGCCCGGCTGGCCGACGGCGGGATCCAGCTCGCCGGACAGGATGAACCGGTCCGGCATCCATTCGGCCATCTCGGCGTGCCATTCGAGCGGGCTGAAACCCAGCACGAACAGCTCGCCGAGCACCACCGGCTGCAGCACCGCACGATCGACGAACCCGGTGTCGAACACGTCGCGCAGCAGGCTCTCCTCGGAGACCCGCTCCGCCTGGTGCCGCGGCACCCCCACCCCGTCGAGCTCGCGGTGGCGGCGCAGCAGATCGGTGGCGTACAGCTCCCCGTCGGGGATGGCCTGGTTGTGCGGGCTGGCGTCCCACACGTGCACCTGACCGTCGACGACGCGGAATGTCTCGCCGCGGTAGGTGAACACGATCTGACCTCCCTTTAGCCCATCGACGGGCCGAGGCCCAGCGACTGGGGGGTGCTGGAGTCCGGAGACGGCTGCGGGATGCCCTCGTCGAGCGGCCCGAAGTCCGTCATCAGCGACTTGTTCCACGGGGTGACTTCCTCGGCCACCAGCGAGTTGGTCGTGAGGATCAGCCCCGCGACGGACGCGCCGTTCTGCAACGCGGACCGCACGACGCGCAGCGGGTCGATGATGCCCATCTCGACCATGTCGCCGTAGCGGCCCTCCAGCGCGTCGAACCCGTGGTCGACGCCGAGCGCGGAGACCTGCTTGACCACGTCGTCGCCGTCGTAGCCCGCGTTGGAGGCGATGAGGTGCACGGGCTCGGTGAGCGATGTCCGCACGATCTCCACGCCGATCCGGTAGTCGCCGGTGACGTCGAGCGCGTCGAGTGCCGACTCGGCGTGCAGGAGCGCCGCGCCGCCGCCGGCGACGATGCCCTCGGCCATCGCGGCCCGAGTGGCCTGCAGGGAGTCGTCCACGCGGTGGCGGATCTCCTTGAGCTCCGCGTTGGTCGGCGCGCCGACCATGATGATCGCCGCCTTGCCCGACAGTCGCGCGATGCGGTCGTTCAGCCAGTCCTCGTCGGTGCCGATGGTCGCCCGGTGCATCTCGGCCCGCAGCTGGGAGAGCCGTCGGTCGAGCGCGTCGGACTCGCCGCCGCCGCCGATGATCACGGTCGACTCGTTGGTGGCGCGGACCTGACGGGCCCGGCCGAGGTGCTCGGCGGTCATCTGCTCCAGCGCGAACGACGACGCCTTCGAGTGGACCTTGCCGCCGCACAGCGCCGCCATGTCCTCCAGGAGGTGCACGCGCTTCTCGCCGAAGCCGGGCGCCTGGATCGCGGTGACCTTGAGGTGCCCGTTCACGTGGTTGTGGACGAGCATCTGCAGGGCAGACCCCTCGACCTTCTCGGCCACGATGACCAGCGGCCGCGGGTCGCGCATGATCTTCTCGAGCACCGGCATCAGCGTGCGGACGTCGGTGATCTTCTCCGCGGAGAAGAGGATGTACGGGTCGTCGAGGATGGCCATCATCGAGCCCGGGTCGGTGACCAGGTACGGCGAGACGTAGCCGTTGTCGAACTCGAAGTCCTCGACGAAGTTGACGGTGATGCCCGGGAACGGGCTGTCGTCGACCGAGATGACGCCCTCGTCGCCGACGGTGTGCAGGGTCTGGGCGACGATGCGTCCGATGTTCTCGTCGTCGTTGGCGGAGATCGCCGCGACCCGGGAGAGGTCCTCCTGGCTGGAGACCGGGTGGGCGACCTCGGACAGGCGCGCGACGACAGAGCCGACGGCCAGATCGATCCCGCGCTTGACCAGCACCGGGTTGCCACCCTCGGCGATCGCCTTCATGCCGGCGTGGACCATGGCCTGCGCGATCACGGTGGCGGTGGTGGTGCCGTCGCCGACGGTGTCGTTGGTCTTGACGGCAGCTTCCTTCAGTACCTGCGCGCCCATGTTCTCGAACGGGTCCTTGAGGTGGATCTCCCGTGCGATGGTGACGCCGTCATTGGTGACCTCCGGGGTCCCGGTGATCTTCTCCAGGATGACGTTGCGGCCCTTCGGCCCGAGTGTGCTCTTGACGGCTTCGGCGAGCTGGTCGACACCGGCCTGCAACAGCCGCCGGGCCTCCTCACCGAATCGAAGTTCCTTAGCCATGAATGGTCCTCCTGAAAATATCGAGCAATACGTTGATCTGCTGCGCGGGGGCGGAACAACGAGCCCGGGTCGTCGCCCGTGTACGCACATGGGCGACGACCCGGCCAGACGTGCTGACAGCTACCGGCTGACCTCTGGCGGGAGCATGTCGCCGATGAACTCGGCGGCTTCCTCGAGGTTTCCGAACATGACGGTCCGGTCGTCCATGTGAATCATTTTTCCGTAGTGCGTGGACATGTTCTCCTCGAACTCGGAGGCGTCGTAGTAGCCCTCCTCCTCGCCGAGTGCCTCGGAGATGTCGGAATAGACGAAGTCCATCCGTCCGACGCAGTCGACCCGGATCATCGACGGCAGCATCGTGATGGTCACGTTGTCCTGCCGGTCCATGACCTCGGCCACGACCACCCCGACCTGGTTGTTCATCAGAGTGACGCCGGCCTTGCCGGATGCCGTGTTGTCCGCCTGGTAGGGGCTTTCAGCCGTCTTGAAACTGGTCACTGCTTCAGCTCCTCGGGCGTGTTCAGGCCGAGATCGGAGCAGATCCCGGCAAAACGGTTCTTGGCCTTGTCCAGCGAGTCCTCGAAACGCGGCGGCTTGGCATCGGGCTGAGACCACAGCGGCTGCATCTTGCGGGCGGCGTCGAGTGCCAGCGGGACCCACTTCGAGAGCCAGCCCTGCATGAGGGCCTTGTTGTGATCGGCGAACTCGCGGTCCTCCGTGAGCGGCGCGAAGCAGGCGGTCGTCCAGCGCAGGTCACGCTGGGAGTAGTCGAACTCGCCGGCGCCGATCACCGTGGGTGTCACGAAGTCGCCGTTCGGCGCAGCGGACTGCATGACCAGGTTCGACCGGAACAGCTCGCCGATCAGCGGCTCGAACACGATGTTGGTGGCGAAGATGGACTCGCCCCAGTCGTCGTCGACGGCCGTGAGCGCCTCGCACACGCTCCGCGCGCCCTGCCACTCGACGTCGGAGTTCCACGCCTCGAGGTGCGCGGCGCCGTCGAAGCCCTCGATCTCCTCGGTCAACGTGAGGTTGTACAGAGCGAGGTCCTGCGCGAACCGGATCTTGTGCATGCTGTTCACCACCATGGCGGTGTTGTGCATGTTCGTCGGCCCGGAGCGGTTGCAGGCGGCGAAGACGTAGAGCCCGAGGACGTGCTCGATGTGCATCCACGCGCCGACGTTGCGCTCGACGAAGCGGACCCAGTTCGGCGTCCACTGCTCGAATGCCTTGCCCTGACGGGCGTTCTCGACGTTCTGGTTGACCTGCCGCACAACGTTGGCGTTGTAGCGGTAGAACGTCATCTCCCACTCTTCGTTGGGATCGCGGAACTCGTGCCAGCCGTGCGCGGGCCACTCGAAGTTCTTCGGCAGACCACCGGATCCCGGACCACGCTCGGGCTCGGGCTTGTCGACGCCCCAGGCCTTCAGCTTCGTCCAGGTCAAGGGGTAACCGCGGGACCCGTCGGCGAATCCGTAGATCCAGCCCTGGGCGAGGTAGTGCCGGGGATCCGGCTGCACCTCGACGGTGACGTCCTCGTAGTGGGTCTGCTTGCGCTTGGCTGGCTTGAAGTAGTTGTACCGACGGGCACTGGCACTCGAGTCGGGAAACTCCTGCGCACCGGCCTCCGCGTCGGTGAAAACAGGCTTCGGGACGCTGCGGTCTGGGCGCTCGGTGGTGGTCATGGGCCGTCCTCGCCTTCTTGTTCACCGGTGGTGGTGAACTTGTCGTAATAGATGTTGTGCTCGTCCACGCCCAATGCGGTCAGCGTTGCGATCGCCGCGTCCACCATCGGCGGCGGACCACACACGTAGGCGTCCATTCCCTCCAGACTCTTCTCGCTCTCCTGAACCACATCGGTGATGAGGCCGGTGCGGCCATCCCAGTCCTCGCCGGCCACTGGCTCGGAGAGGGCCGGTACATAGCGGAAATCGGGGAGTTGCTCGCCGAGCTCGGCGAGCTCCTTCTCGAAGCAGAGATCCTTCGCGGTGCGGGCCCCGTAGTAGAACGTTGCCTTCCGCTCCACGCCGCGCTCGGCCATCGACCGCAGCAATCCGAGCACGGGAGCCATTCCGGCCCCGCCACCCACGAAGATCAGACCGGACGTGCGGTTCTCCCGCAGGGTGAACGTGCCGAACGGCGCCTCCACCTCGATGCGGTCACCGATCTGGACCCGCTGGTCGAGGAACTCGGAGAACAGCCCACCCTGGTAGATCTTGATCACGAACTCGAAGATCCCGTCCCGGTTCGGCGGGTTCGCCATCGAGAACGACCGCGACTCGTCCGTGCCGGGAACCATGAAGTCCATGTACTGACCAGGGAAGAACTTGATCTCCGCCGGTTCCACGAGCTTCACCACGAGGTGGCGCATGTCGTGGGTGACCGACTCGTTGGAGACGACCTCCACCACGCCCTTCGTGAGCGGGAGCCCGTTGCGGATGATCTCCTCGTCGTACTGCAGGAGCTCGATGACGAGGTCGTTGTACGCGTGGGCCCGGCAGAGGAGGGTCGAACCCTCCTCTTTCTCGTAGTCGGGCAGCGCGAATGTCGAGTACCGCTCCAGATCGATGTCGTCCATGTCTCCTTCGAGCACGAACGACTTGCACGCTGCGCATTGACCTTCCTTGCAGCCGTGCATGAGCTGGACGCCGTTCTCGGCAGCCGCGCGCAGGATCGTCTGGTCCTCGTCGACCTCGATCTCGATACCGACGGGCTCGAACCGAACGATGTGCTTTTTACCCATTGACTACTTGTCCTCGTTCTACCGTGTGTGAAACACCGGGGACCATTGGTAACCGGAATCTGAGCAGGGCCGAGCAGGGGGAGGGCCCGAATAGGGGGCCCTCCCCCTTCGCCTGACCCGCGCTCAGGCGATCAGGCGGCCGACCTCAGGCGTCGGCCTTCGGAGCCGGACGACCCGCCGGACCCTGACGGTTGTAGTCGGCGACGTACGCAGCGCGCTCGTCGTCGTTCATCTCGTTCAGGATCACGTTCGGGCTTCCCAGCGGCGGGCAGCGCCGCAGGTGGTCCAGCGTCCACATCTTCGACGGGTCGAGGTTCAGATGCGGCTGCGCCGTCATCGTCTTCCCGTCGTCGCGAACGAAGCCCATGTCGGTGATGACATCGGCCCAGTTCCAGCCGTGGTAGAGCGTCTCCCACTCGCGGTGGCCGACCAGCTTGCCCATGTTCGGGGTCTCGCGACCCTGGTACGTGGGCCGGAACGCCTCGGCGTCCGTCCAACGGCACACCTCGTGGCAGTACGTCCGCCACTGGCCGTCGACCTCTTGCGTGACCATGTCCTCACGGACCAGACATGGCACCATGCAGGTCCAGCAACGCGCCGGGTACACGTAGTCGACGTCCTCGAAGACGATCGGGTTGTGCCCGTTCGGGGTCGCCAGCCGGCTGTAGTTCTCCCACCACTTGCCGTACTTGTCGTACCAGCCCGGGTACTTGTACTCGAACCACTCGAAGTCCTCGTCGGTCATGGCGTCGATGCGCCAGTAGTTGGCGAGCCATCCGGTGGCGAAGAACTGCGCGACCTCGTGGACGTAGCCCTTGTCCCAGATCTGCTTCCAGGACTCCTCGACGAGGTCGTGCGGGATCACCAGGCCGTACTTCTCCAGCGGGATGAGGTACGCGCGGTAGTAGTCGTCGTAGATCCAACGGCGCCACATCTCCGCGTAGGACTCGCGGTCCTTGCGGCGGTCCTTCGTGCCGTACTCGATGAAGGTACCGATGGCGGCGTCGACGACACGGTGGTTGTTCCACCACGCGTAGCGCAGGTCGCGCTCGAGCAGCTGGCGGTTGTCCTCGTCGGACAGGGCCATCAGCAGCGTGGCGTAACCGTTGGAGATGTGGCGCGACTCGTCGGACTGGACCGAGTGGAACACCGTGGGCAGCAGGTAGTCGCCGTTGGCCGCGGCTTCGGCCGGCATCGCCACGAACAGGGTGTTCGTGAACGCCGTCTCGGCGACGATCGTCAGGTAGATGCTGGCCGCGGTGATCGCGTCACCGGTGATGAAGCCCTCGGCGAACTGGCGGCCGATGGTGCCGCAGTAGTCCGAGTGGAAGTTGCGCAGGGTGTTGTTGAACCCTGCCGGGTCGATGTAGTTGTTCATGTACAGGCGCTTCAGGTTCTGCTGGATCGTCGAGTGGCGGACCTCGTCGACCATCTGAATCGCCTGGCCGTTGTGCAGCTCCGGGTTCGGAACCACGTGGAACAGCATCGGCATCGAGCGCGCCGCCGAGATCTCGGGCAACGGGATGATGCTCAGGAACAGCTTCTGCCACTCCAGCCAGCGCTCCTGCACCTGGCGGAACATGTTGCCGCGAATGGCGCCGTCCTGCGCGCCGTACACCCGGTGGTCCTTCTCCTCCTGCATGGGGAAGTAGGACCGGAGGACCTGCTTGAGCGGGTCCTTCTTGGCCGCCTTGCGGAAGGTGTAGTCGGTTCCGTACTTCATGTACGGCTCGTGGTACTGCGGCTCCCAGGAGAGTTCTTGGATCTTCTGGTGAGCCTTTGCCAAGCTCTGCCGACTCACGTCGTCTCCTCACGTGTGGTGGGCTGTCGCCCCCTCGCGAGCCGAGCCGTGCGCGGGTGGCGCCGGCCGCTGAGGTGACCCGAGTTCGCCGCACCGGCCCCGGAGCGCGGGCCAGCACCGATGCGGTTCTCTCGTGCTCGGAATCACACCGCCCCGGGTGCCGGGCCGAGGTCTCAATATGAGACGATCCGCATTCGTCTGCGCGCTGTCGGTGAGGTCAAGCAGCAGGTAGCTTCGGTTGCACCACGTTCCGCACAGCGGCGGAACCTGAGTTGCGCCGAGGAGGGCACCGCTTGGGGCGCGTGACCGATGGGGGATCAGGTGGTCCGGCGATGATGTCGGGCGACCAACTTGTGCGTGCCCGCACGTCGTTCCTCGTCGACGAGGTAGTCCCCACCGGTGTCGTTCGCGACACGATCCTGGCGTCCTGGGCCCGCTCCCGTGAATGGGAGATCCAGACCGACAACGTCGAACTCCGCGACGACTGGGACCTCGAACCCGACTCACCGCTGGCCCGCGCCGCAGGAGGCATCCTCGGCGACATCTCCGACGAGCTGGCCACCGAGCCCGTCAGCGTCATCCTCACCGATGGCGACGGCGTCGTGCTCGACCGGCGCACCGGCGACTCGGCGCTGCGTCAGGCACTCGACCGGATCTGGCTGGCCCCCGGGTTCAGCTACGCCGAGAAGTTCGTCGGCACCAACGGGATCGGCACCGCGCTGGAGGGCCGTGGGCCGGCCGAGGTGTTCGGCCACGAGCACTACGTGGAGCCGCTGGCCCCGTTCGCCTGCGCCGGCGCGCCGATCTGGCATCCCGTCAGCGGCAAGCTGCTCGGTGTCATCGATCTGACCTGCTGGCGGCCCGATGCCGGTCGGTTCATGTCGACCACCGTCTCGCGCATCGCCCGTCAGATCGAGGCCGCGCTGCTGGACCAGTCCGGTCCGCGCGAGCTGGCGCTGCTGCACGACTACCTGACCGCCGCCCGGCGGGCCCGCGGCGCCGTCATCGCCGTCGGGCCGGACGTCGTGATGATGAACGACGTGGCCCGCGAGTCGATCAACCCGGCCGACCAGGTCGCGCTCGTCTCGGGCGCCACCGAGGCACTCACGTCCGGCCGGCGGCTGCTGCTGCTCGACCTGCCCAGCGGCGCCGTCGCGCGGGTGCAGTGCCGGCCCAGCTGGATCGACCGCGGCTCCGCCGGTGGCGTGCTCAACGTGCAGCTGGCCGAGGCCGCTCCCGCGCAGGCCGCCCGCCGCATGGTGCCGTCGCCGATGTCGACGCCCACCACGGCCGTCGGGTCGAGCCTGCTGTGGTCCAAGTGCTGCCAGGCCGCCGAACGGCACTTCCGCAGCCGCGAATGGCTGGTGCTGCAGGGCGAGACGGGCAGCGGCAAGACCACGCTGGCCAAGGCGGCGCACCAGATGCGCGCCCCCGCCGCCCACATCCGGGTGCTCGACGCGCGCGAGTACAACGCGCGCTGGGCCGCCGACCTCGTCGGGGAGCTCGACAACGGGGGCGGCGGCACCCTGATCCTCAGCCATCTCGACGAGCTCTGCACCGAGGGCCGCGAGGCGCTCGCCGACGCGCTGGAGCCGCACCGCGAGTCTCCCGACAACGACTGCCCGTGGGTGGTCGCCACCGTCGGACCCGACGGGCTGCCCATCGGTGACGACGGCATCGACCTGCTGGAGTTCTTCCCGCGCACGGTCGAGGTGCCGCCGCTGCGGCACCGGCTGGAGGACGTGGAGGACCTCGTCCCGCACCTCATCGCCCGGCTGACCAGGGGATCGGAGCTGACCTGCTCCCCCGCGGCGCTGCGGGTGCTGATGCGCAACCGCTGGCCGGGCAACGTCGAACAGCTCTACCAGGTGCTGCGCAAGACGGTGTCCCGGCGGCGCGCGGGCATCCTGATGCCCGACGACCTGCCGCCGGAGACCCGCGCCGTCACCCGTCGCGTGCTCACGCCGCTGGAAGCCATCGAGTGCGACGCGATCGTCGATGCCCTGATCGACAACGACGGCAACAAGGCCGAGGCGGCCCGTCATCTCGGCATGTCGCGGGCCACGATCTACCGCAAGATCCGCGGCTACGGCATCTCCACCTCGGTCACCGAGCCGAGCAGCGGGCGACGCTCGCGGGTCTGACCCGCTCAGGCGGCGTGGGCCGCTGCGGCGCGCACGATCGACAGTTCCACGCCGGCGAGACCGGCGATCACGACCGCCGCCACCGCAAGCCCGATCCGCAGGCCCACCTCCGCACCGAGGCCGAGGACGGCCGCGAGCAACACGACCAGGGCGGTCACCGCGTTGGCGGCGGCCACCGCGCGCAGCACCAGCGGGTCGGGGCGCCGCGCGAGCAGGAACAGGACTACCGCGGCGATCACCAGCACGATCGCGGCGGCCACGGCCAGTGGACGCGCGAACCACCACGGCAGCGCCGCCGGATCGGCGACGACCGCCACGACCACGCATCCGGCGGCGAGCAGTAGCTCCATGGCCGCGTCGAGGCGCAACACTCGGGCGATCCTGATGGCCATGCGCTCAATGTAGCGATCGCTACATACCACTCATTCGCATCGTGGGATCGGCGGTCGCAACTAGCCCGTACGGCGCTCGGATACAAGCTCGCCCACGGCCTGATCGGGCTCCCGCTGCGCCCGCTCGCCGCAGCGCTGGAGGCCGATCCCGTCCAGGTGGCGAACGTCGGTGAGCTCGTCCGCCACGCGTGGGCGATGCTCGCCAACCCCGGCGCGGGCAGCGCGATGCTGGCGCTACCTCAAGCTCTGCGTGCTCACGCGCGGACGCCGCCGCAGCGGAGTTCGCCCACCTGGTCGACGCCGCCCGGTAGCGCGCCCGGGTTCGTTGATCACGGGCAAATGGTTGCTAGTTGATCTCCACAAGCAACCATCAGCCCGTGATCAATGCGCTGCGGGCAGGGGCAGCACTGCCCGGACGAACCCGCCGGACGGGGTCGGACCGGCCGAGCAGCTGCCGCCGACCTCGGCGGCGCGCTCGGCCATCACCGTGAGCCCGACGCCGGGTCGCCAGGCCGCCTCCCCGGCGGCGTCGTCGGCAACGGTGACCTGCAGCGCAGCGTCGTCTACCGCCAGCCGCACCTCGGCGCGGGACGCACCCGAGTGCCGGGCCACATTGGTGATCCCCTCGACGGCGATCCGGTAGGCCGCGACCTCCACCGCGGCCGGCAGCTCGGGAAGAGTCGCCGGGGCCGTCACGGTCACGGTGAGCGGCAGCCCGGTGCTGCCCGTCGACAGGCGGGCCGCCTGGTGGCGCAGCGCGCCGGCCAGGCCGAGCTCGTCCAATGACGGCGGTCGCAGGCCGTACACCACCCGGCGGATGTCCTCGATCGCGCCGCCGGCGGTGTCGCGCAGCTCGCGCAGCAGCTCGTCCACGCGGTCCGGTGCCGTGGCCAGCAGGTTGCGGGCCGCGTCGAGCTTGTACGCGATGCCGGTGAGTACGGGGCCGAGCCCGTCGTGCAGGTCGCGGCGCAGCCTGCGGCGCTCCTCCTCCTGGCCGGCGACGATGCGGCCGCGGGAGTCGGCGACCTCGTCGGCGAGGGCGGCCGAGCGCACGGCCATCGCGAGCGGGACGGCCATCAGCTCGAGCACGCCCACGTCGGCGGCGGCGAGCCGGCGCTCGCCCGCCCGCATGCCAACGACGAGCTCACCGACCGTGGCGCCGCCGAGCCGTAGCTCCACCACGTGCCGGTGCGCGGCGGGTTCCCCCGACTCGACGACGACGGCGTCCGCCGTCGTCAGCGCCGCGTACGGCAGCCGCAGCGCCTCGCGGACCGCGTCGAGCACCAGTGCCCGATCGGTGCCGTCGGTCTCCACCAACCGCTGTCCGACGCGAGCTGCGGCCCGCACCGGATCGCGGCGGTCGCCGTAGAACAGCCGGTCGACCAGCCCCTGCAGGCGTAGCCGCAGCGGGTTGAACGCGATCGCGATCACCACCGTTGCAAGGATCGAACCGCCCAGCCCGAGCTGGCGGGCCGTGGCGTCCAGCACCGCGACGATCCCGACGTACGCGCCGACGACG
>Ga0307513_10009112_pt1 | contig 12574 bp, 10 predicted proteins | sample 15_EM_MG_FD_202174 | JGI IMG/M metagenome (GOLD analysis project Ga0307513, IMG submission 202174) | Populus trichocarpa ectomycorrhiza microbial communities from riparian zone in the Pacific Northwest, United States - 15_EM | ecosystem: Host-associated > Plants > Roots > Unclassified | place... | reverse complement strand
GGAAGAACCGGGGACAAATGATGACATGTTTCGAGATCGGCGAGACGGGTTTTGGAGCAGCGCGGGGTGAGAACGGGAATGAGAACGGGGGTTGAAGCTCTGACGAAGTGATTATCGCTTCAACGAACCTGAGGAGTTGACGCTTCCCAAACTGGATCGACGTTATCGGGAGTCAAGGCAACCAACTAGCTTATCCAGTTTCACACGCGGCCACCGGGCGCCCACACCTGTGCTATCACTGACACTTCAGCTTTGCCTCGATTGAGCTCACATACGACAGAATTACGTGTGACTCCCCAATTTCAATGATCCCGGACGTGCCTGAGCGCTAAGCATCGTATCACACGTACGAAGAACACAAGTGAAAGACCCAGAATATCCATTGCACAATCTTTATCCTATTATTATCTTCAGCTTGTGGTGGGATCGAAGAGAAGTTACATTCGAAGCAAGGCTTGTGCCGAACCTAATTCCGAATCGTTTGCGGGTAAGAAAGGAGAATGTATACAAGCGAATCGGCTAACGACGGACCATTTGTAGGGATGGATCGGTATGGTAGTGGGTTCGCTGCCTGTGGGTAGTCGCGTCACATTGGCCATCGTCACATTGGTCCATACTTCTGTCAACGGCAGAGCAAGCGCGCGCAATGCGAATATCGAGGTGTTGTGTGCACAATGGCGATTGCGAAGGCGGTCGAGCGATTACTGACGGGCATAATGGTTCGCAGTGTCTGGAGTGGTGTGCATATTACTGGAGTTGCAATTGGTCACTGCTCTATGCTGGCTTTGTGTGAACGCTAGACGTGTTCAGAGACTTGTTTGCACGGGAGGGAGAGGAAAATAACCGACAGAATCGACAGGAGACCATGTAGGGACGGCCACGACACGTTCAACGTGAGCAAGCATGATGTTGGCGATCGTAGCAGCTGGTGCCGGCGCCAGGGTGGCTCTAATCTACAGAAGGGAAACCTCGCATCTACTTCGTCGTCCGGATCGGCCGACCTCCAAGCGCTCGGCCGACCGCTCTCACCCTCGATGCACAACCTCAGCATCCTCGCGCCCGTCGCGCCCGTCCGCGGGGCACGCCAGGACCGACACGCTTCTCAACCTCCTCGCTCCTCTCCTGACCCACCCAACCCCCGAGTTTGTGCAGCCTATCTGTGACAATGCAATTTTCAATGCTGCCGCCCTCGTCGTCGTATCCGGCCTCACCGAGGGCTGATGGAGGCTTGGCCGCGCTTACACGTTTTAAAAAGTTTGATCGTGGGGAATCGTAGATTGTGATATTCAAATATTTTCAAACTTGTGTACTTTGTCTTTGCTGATTTCAACAATGTGCCCAGGGGAATCCATTTTAAACACTAATACTCTTCTCCCGTCAGTGTCGTATGCCCTTTCCGGTGCTGGGAGCCCTTTGTTCGATCCAACGATCTATAACACACCCAAGGTACGATCCGATGTCCGCCGTCTCCAGAGGCTGGGTGGCACACGCACCAACTGGGACCGCCTGTCCCTCCTGTGCTTCGGAGAGTGTAACTGACGTTGTATAGGTTATCCTCTGGCGATCCTCTGGCGGGTTGTGTTCTAGATCACGGTCAGCATCATTAATAATGTGTATTGTTGTGTAGAAAGTAGAACACCTATAAGAGCTCGTTCGCGCGCAAGCAACAAGAACGTATACAAGCTAATCGGCCGATGACGGACTGGAAGTGGGGAAGGTTTGGTTTGGTAGTGGGTTCCCGGCTGGTGCGTGGCCGATGTATGGGGATGGTGATATATGACGTCGGCTCGGATCCGGGGCCCCGCGATGCATAGTAAAAGAACCCCCCTCATAGGGGGTCGCCCTGCTCGGGTTCAGGTTTGCCCCTGCATGTGTGTTGAGCGCTGCTCAGGATCCCACGGCGCCTTCAGTGGCCTCGCCGGTCCTTCCCGGCCCGCAGTGCCGCTCCAGGCGTTTTACGTTGCAGTGAATATTTTTTAAATGAACATACTCACGTCCTCGCTACTTATTGCGCCTTATTGCGCCGGTATGTGGGCGAAACCTGAGCACGTTGAACCTGAGCGCCCCTCACCTTTCAACCTGATCGCTCATGATGAGTATCAGGACGGATGAGATGACTCTCCGTGGTACCTTGAGGATGCTCAGGATGGTGGCCCAGTCCTCAGGTCATAATTTTTCTGAACGACCGTGTACAAGCACAAGCACAAGCGACAATGTTGAACTGCATTTGAAAATACACAAACTATACGGCGCTACAACCCATGCAACTATAATCTTCCTTCCGTATCTCGGGTTGTTCCTTTTTTCAATGGTTTTCGTGTTTGATTGAATATATGCGTGTCGGACCTGCGTTCCTAACAATAATATCCACCTATTCGGTTTTGATTTGGTGAGTGCGGGGGGGGTGTTTTTTCTCCTTTTTTTTCTCCTTTTTTCTTTCTCCTTTTTTAATTTTTAATTTTTAATTTTTAATTTTTAATTTTTAATTTTTAATTTTTAATTTTTAATTTGTTTTCAAGATTACCAAGCCGGTTTGTTCTTTGAATCTACATTCTTTGCCATCAACCATCATTTCCAGTTGCCGGGCCCGAGCTGCTCGACGCCGGTTTCGACATTGAAGCTGGCCACGTCTTAGAGAACTGTGGGTGTTTAGGTACATCAGAAGTAAACCATTACCATCCATTAGTTGACTCATAGTCGAACCTCGTCAAGCTCCTCAATCGCCCAGTCGCGGCTCGTCTTGCATCTCCAGTCCTCTCCAAATACATTCATCCATCAGTATTTGCTTCAACTCTCTCCGGAAACGAATATAATTGAGGTCCATATCCGCTGGCGCTCGAATCGTCCGTCGCTCCCGTTCCAAGCTCGCCGCAGCAGGCTGTATGTGAAATTCGCGTGCATACCCGTCAGGCTGCTCATTGCTCAAGGGTGGTCCTCTGGCATCCGCCCGATATGATGCAAATCGGGAGCGGTCAGCATCTCGCCCGGTGGAGCTACCTCGAGTTTCTTCCCTGATTATGCCTATATCACTGCTCGGCGGCGGCGAGTCCGATAACGGCAGCTTCTGAAGAAAACCAAAGGCAGTTCCCCTAGAGGCAAGCGCACGAAGCGCGTCATCCCATTCACCTATAGAAGGGGCCGTCGTAGGACGCGCGACAGGTTTGATCGTCTCAGTATCGAGCACTGGATCAGTATGAAGCACTGCGAGCGTATGCCAACGGGGTTCAGTCTCTGCTGGCCGATATCTCAAAGATACTCCGCGATCCAGTGGAGTGAGAGGAATGGGACCAGGAGATAAGAGTCAAACGACTGTTGGTCGAAGGGGTATCCTAGTCCGAATGGATTAGTAACCGAAATCCAGTACCTCAAAGAGCATACCTCAAGCTGTGCGTGTGGTGCACAAAAATCAGGAGAGGGACTCGTTGGTAGGACGCCGTCAACGTCTACCATTCTCAATCGAGGAGGGCCTTCAAGCCCGAGCGCACCGCGAGACGTGGAAAATCCTAGTCCATTAGCCTGTGTATCGGTCACTCTTCTGGAGTCACCGCCAAGGTCGTAGGCCCAGTCCATATCGGCGACTGCTGAACAAATACTGGAACGGACGCTGAAAGCCAGAGTGGTCAACGCAATCGGAGTTGTTAGGTACTCATCAACCTCTATCTGTATCTCAATTGTGTCTGAAACACGGTTCTCGGTCGTCTGCGGGTGTGCAACTTGTTGGCGGTCTTTCCGCTTGAAGTGAGACCTCCAGGCGCGAAACCGAGTCGTTACTCGAGATAGGAAGGAGTGAGAAACAGGGAGAGGGTCAATTTCTATGTCCGTCAACGGAGCAGCGGTGTGCAGCTCTGAGATCGAGGCCATTCTGGAGTCTTTGCGTAAAGTGCGAATAGGCATTATAACGAGAAGAACGACTGAGCCGATTACAAATTTTCAGGAGGAGCGCCTGAGATACAAACTATCGTTGGGGTGGGCTTTGTTTGGTACAGCCCATCGTGCTTTGATATGCACGGTGGGTTTCTGTAGAAACTCGAATAAAATAAATGCAGATCTCCTGTTGTCGTTTCAAGAGCTGTTGTTCAGTATCAGCCATCTTTGGTCATCGGATGGTGTATAAGTTCAAGGGCCAAGGGCGAGGAGCAGCGACAAAAACCAAAAGCTGACATCAGACGATATTCCTTAAAACGACAGCAACGCCTGGATTAGACACCGAATATCTCAGGCACGTCGTCCTAAACGTTCCACATTTGGGATGGAACGCTTAGTGTGCTTCTGAGTCGGAAGATACATTATCTCTGCATCCGATGACAAAGTCATTCGAATCTGGGATGCCAAAACTGGTGCTGCAGTTGGCAAACCTCCAAAACGCCCTTCCTGGTGGTTCCCATCTATGACTGTCCAAACGGGCAACACACTGTCTCTGGATCTTTTGATGGGACCATTCGAATCTGGGATGCCAAAACTGGTGCAATTGGCAAGCCTCTTAGGGGCCACACCGACTCTGTTGGGTCTGTTGCTTACTCGGCCTGATGGCAGTACATTGTTTCTGGGTCTGTTGACGGCACCACCCATGTGTGGCGCTCATTTTCACATCCCCCTATCCAGATTCCCTCCTTAGTTACCCCAATGCCCCCTAATTTTTGTGCAGAGCCAGACCCAGGTCAGAGACTCGGAGGATGGCTTGTTATATTGGGTACCTCTGGGCTATAGTACATGCTTGCATTCACCTGCTCTCCTGACAATCTCTGTGGCGTCTCGTACCAAGTCGGTTGCTCTTGATTTTGAACCCTTTTCCTCTGGAACCTCTTGGACCCGAATCTTCACCAGTGCACAGTCCTAGCCTTTCTTTTCCCTGGATCCTGTGTTTCGAACTTTGAGTATTATTTGCCCTTTCGGTATTGCCATTCTAGTACCTGCTTCTTGACATCTCACTTTGTCCCGAAATGGCACCTGACCATCTCTTTTACCTACAAACAAAAGAAGCAAGGATAAGCCCACAATGACATCATCACTCAAATGAGTTCATTTGCATGTCATCCCTAAACAGACCGACATCCCGCGCTGAGCAAACGGCGCCGCTGCTCCTGCATCTTGCCTTGCTTTCAAGCGTCCCAATCAGTCTCCCTCACACGGGTCGTCCTGTTTTTTGGTCCTCATCGGGCTGCCGGAACTGCCGGGCATCAAAGTCCATTGGACCACGCGGAGTATGGAGACTTGTGCCCTCAAGTTGTAGTGTTTCGTCCTCAAGTGCATGGTCCACTCGCATAGAATTTGTCCGCTTTTTGCAGAATTTCATCGTGACCGCTGCTGAATGGCTAGGGGAAGCTGTGCGTGTTGCGTGGGTGCTTCCTAATCACCAAGGACTGTTCTTATGCCCTACTCGTGCTACACTGAGAGCTTTGACACGATGAGTGACGTACCCGCGATGGGAAGTCATTTCAAAGTGACACCACTATCTCGACATGTATTTCCCTGCGGTGGCTGTCTGCCTCGTTGACTGCTGCGGGCGACCCTTTAGCGTTACGCTCAGCTCTCTATAGCTATAGATGATAAGGGGATCGCAGGCCGTGCATGTTCATGTCAGATGCGTGGTCTGTGCATTAAACTTCTCGTGAGGATACACGTCCTGGATAAATAGAACTTGACCATACGTGTCTGGAACGCCCATTAGAAGTACGATTGGAGCAGGGTTGAATAGCGAGGGCAACTACTGCGAAATGCAAGGGGTACACGAAGGGGCCAAACAAGAATGAGATGGAGGGATTTTTTGAGGGGGGCTACGGTGCCTTGCTGATATCGCCTCGCAATTGTAGCGCCATCTCTATAAGTGAGTCAGCGGGTGAGCCGAGAAAGTAAGCGTTTGGGGGAGCAATATGCGATACGCACTGAAAAATTGGTATGACATCCAACATAGAGCATTGCTCGGTATGTGTGTCAACACGCGAGGTGTAAGACCTCTGAAGAAGCCACGTGCGCCATTGCGAAGCCATATTATCCGGAACGCATCCCGCATTCCACGCGCATTCCGGATCTGCGCGTCGTCCGATGTGCCACGGGTTTGCAGTAGCGTCTTGGCGACGTCGAGCGGGGTGGTGACAGCCGCTGCGACCGCACCAGCGGCGCCACCCGCGACGACGTCCTTGAGGGCATCATAGTGGTTTTCCGGGTTGATGAACGCCCTGACGTGGTCGTACACGGTAAATTGCACGGCCGTGAAAGGAATATTCATCATCAGCGTTGTCGGGTACGCGACATAGAAGGCACGGAGACCTTCACGAGCGTAAATTGTACGTGCGCAGGTAGCAACAGAGCGGAATTCCGAGTTGTGGACCTGCATACGCTGTTTAATGACTGGAAGTACGTAGGATTGATTAGCTCGGCGCCCCACATGAGTAAGCCAAAAAAAAGAGATTGCACATACCGTCGAATGGGGTCATGATTGCGTCGCTCGTGATAGAGCCAGAAGCACCAGCGATAACTGGATGGTGCCAAAAACAGGAAAGTAGGGAGGGTCAGATAAGATCGCGCTAGAAGGCGGGCCTAGAACTGACCCGTGGAAAACATATGTTGACCGGTTGCCCGATTTCCGCCCGTAAACTCCTTGACTGCCTCCATAGTGCCGAATTGGACAGCGTGTGCAGGGCCGGCGCCGAGTATGACCGACGCGACACCACGCCAGAGGGTACGCACACCCTCGGTCGACGAGATACGCGAGACGGCGTTGGTCATCCCACTGTAGACGGCTGCGGGGGACGTCGAGAACACTTGCATCCGCGTCTACGAGGGTCATCAGCTATAGTACAAGGTCATCACCGCCGCTCCTGCCGCTGCTGCTGCTGCTGACGCACTTTTATTGAGTCTATGGGAAAAATGACGGCATGCTCTGTTATTCCAGCCTAATCATCGTTCACTGCGTCAGCGTTTCCCCCTTTGCGGCAGAGTTTTACGCGGTGTGCTGCTGGCTGCAGAACTCACCAATGCGCCCGCGAACATGTGCACGCCGTGACCAGCAGAACTAGGGAGTTCGTCGTATTTGACATCCTCAGCTTGTGGGCTCATTATCAACGTCCGTCGGCAGATTTAAGATCAAAGGACGAATATTCCTCTCCGCTCGGCTGAAGCAAGGCCAAGACAAGAAAACCAGGTGCAAAGGGCTCGGGCGGCGATCAAAGTGCTTTCACAGTGACAAGGCTTTGGATTGTGTCCGTTGGCTACGAGGGAGACGCGGGTGGGCAGAGAGAGAATGTCCGGAGAAGGTTGGGAGGAGACTTGAAATCGCGGGGCTATGTACACGTACACACAATCTCGCTCGGCATCTCCTCTCATAACTCATGATACCGTTCCGTATCTCGAAGTTCATCGTCTGAATCGAACAACCGCCCCTCGTCCTCACAGCCCTCGATGTTATCCAGTGACCCGTACCGAATCTCGCTCGACCCCAGTGCATCCGGCACGTACGACCCTATCACCCCGGGCACGTCCGTGTCGTACACGGATGCAGTCAGCCCTGCATCGGGGGTTAGGAAGGTTGAGGTTGGTAGGCTAAGCTGGTGCGGGGGCGTTCGCGTCAGATAGAGCCGTTGGAGGGCGTCTTCACAGGCCTATTCGTGGGTCGTCTAAGTTATAGAACCCAGGGAGAAGAGAATGGGTATTGCGGGCTGGGACAGGGACGGGCAGACGTACGCGGTATTCGGCCATCTTCAGCGAGCTGCCAAAGCCTTCTCCTAGCTTGTCTTTACCTGTAAAGACCCCTACCACGAAGGTAGGTGTCGACGATAGTCGACCGGTTTCGTGGAGCAACCTGAAAGCCGCGTTAGTCGCGTGTTCAAGGGTAAGTAAACGTTGAGAAGATGTAAGAAGGTGAAGGGAGCCTGGTATGTGCCCTTGAACCCCCCCTTACTGACATTAAGGCTTCAGACAGGTTGAGACTCAAAACCATAGCGCCACAATATTGTCAGGGACACCACGAAAGACATGCAAAACCTATGGGTATGCACGTACACCCCTTCTACCACTGGCATGAATGCCACCCGCATGCAATAGAAAACTGACCCACCTCGAAATCGGCCTCTCCCGCCTAAATTGCTCAACGGTAAATGATAGCGCAAGCTTCGGATCCCGAAACTTGAGTAAGTTCCTCAGATCGATCTCGCGCGAGAGGAAAAATGCGTGCACGAATTTGCGCGCAACGGGCAGTGAGCGGTAGTGGTACACCAGACCCGTCAGCGCGCGAGGTACCGAGGCCATCGCGTCTGGGTGGAGCACAGCGGGTTTAACTGGCGTTGCGCGCTGAAAAAAGTTACCAAACAGGTCATGGTGAGCGTTGAACGCGAGCACAGAAAATCGAGTAACACGCGCACCGTTCGCGCCCAACGTAATAATGGAGCGACACCAATCTCCTTTGCAACTGCCTGACATGTCCTCGGACCGGCATATGCGGCGACCGTGGCCTTGAGCACGCGAGTCGGTAAGTGTGGGTAGCTCGCGTGTACGTGTTCCGTCACAAACAGGCCAAGCAGCGTGTTGCCCATCGCAGCAAGACTGGCATTTGTGGGAGGGGCCGCCTCGTCGGGATAGTGGCTCTGGTGGAACGGCGCAAACGACGAATGCGTGAGTGCTTGCCGGACGAGCGAGGGCATGTCATCTTCAGCAGAGAAGATGGACGCGATGCCGATCCTGTGCGCAAGCGCGACCAGCGCCGACGTGTCTGGCGGCTGGAGTTGCGAGTACGTCTCCACCTCCAACTCTGGCTCGTTGTATTTTGGTTTTTTGAGCGCTTTCGCAGGCGGGAACGTCCGCGGGAGTGCTCTCGGTGACATGGACGGTGCTGGGAGGATGGTGCGCGGGAGCGCTTTTTGGACGCGCATCGTCGTGTCGGTGGCGCGGGAGGTTGGATGGCAAGGGCAAGGTCGAAAATGTGAGCGGCGGCCGTGGACAAAGATTCTCCACTGGCAGCCATCGTCGGAGATATCGGAATATGACGTTCCATACACGTAGTAATGTTGTGCCCAGCAACAGGAGGTATGCGTAAACTCGGAGAGCAATTAATAGCAATAGAAAAAGCACCGCCCAGTTCAAACGTAAACCTAGCCTCCGGCGGTGTGGCACAACTTCAAATTTCACAGCCCGTGCCATGAGGTGCATCAAGTCCAATGAGCCATTTATGGACATGTATCGGTATTGCACTGGTCCAGGTTCTTCTTTGTGAGTGTATTATTGAGACCGCTCTTGATGCGAGGCAGTAAAAGCCCATCCAGCAATGTGTATGGAACCTGGTAGTTGATTACCTGCTCAAAAGCTCAAGAGGGCCGCCTCAGCCTTCATACGGGGTCTCGCTGAGTTCCACCAAGCTGACCCATGCGTGTGTGTCACAACCAAAGGAAACGCTATTCATCATCCAAATCCAGTGTTACTCTCTGAGGGGTCCGTCCGGGTGGTCCTTCTCATATCCAAAAGCCGCAGTCACGTACCTTTGTACCTAAACGGGTCCAACGCCTTGTTGCCCACCATCTCAACGGTAAATTCCCTGTGTAGACTTGTGCCATAAGGTGGATCATCAACAATGATAAAGCAAACAAGGGCCTGACAGCCCCAAAAGAGGCAGTCGGTGGAAAACGGCTCTGCAATGCAGTGGGTTGAAGGAGCATATGGTGATCCAAAAAGATAAAATTACCAGGTGTACACCTTATCCTTGTGAAACCACCACCCATGATCGGCTGATCGGTTAGTACTCGGCCAATCGGCCCATGATCGGTTGGTCGGTTAGTACTCGTCCAACGGGTACATGACCAGCCTCTCTGAATTCGCGCGACCCTTGAGGCGGTGTGTTATAAGTGGAGTTTGGACTCTACTTGTAGTATTCTTGAATAGCACTCGCACACAGCTCTGAGGTCCACATCGGAAATTGATCGCTCAGCTCGACTCAAGTGGAACACCATCGCCTGGGAGTAAGTGAACCCCCACTCGTTCTCAAAAGAGAATATTTGAGAACGAGTGGAGGTGCAAGGCCGTTTTGCAGCCACGCACGAGGTGGCAGGTGTGGAGGGTCACCCATTCATCCGGAACGATTAATAAATTCAATTGAAGTCATTATTCGTTCTGGACGCTCGAAGTCCAGAGTCCAGACATCGGACAGAATAGACGCGGCAATTAGCGCTGCGCCCGTCAGCGAATGGAGGCCTGCAGGACATCGTCCAGGCGGAAAGCGTTCTTCGGATTCTATTTGTATCTCCGCAGCAATCATTTCACCGCCCATATATATCAACTAAGCTGGTTCGGCTGTATGGATTGCAAGAAGATGGCTTCAATGGGTTACATGAATCGCTAGAAACTCCTCTGTCCCTACAAGACAAATACGCTGTGTGCTATATCAGGACGGCACAAGGCCGGAAACACAGAGACTCACCGGGCCGGACTTGCAGCGACGTGGTTGATCTGACTCGCCGTGAGCGGATCCTTCACCCCCCCAAAACTCGTTCTTTTCATCATGAACTCGGCCGTCTTTGCCTCGAGAGATCGATACGGGCTCCACTCTGGAAAAAATACAGTGCTCCCATTTGGGTGATCATTCTCGGGCTCCTTGATAGTTGATAGATGAGGTGAACAGGTAAGCCATCGTGTGGGAGAGCCCCTGGGGGTGGGGGATCGAACAAACGCAATACGAGGGTTTGAACTGGTAATGGTAGCGTGGCTGTAGCGTTGTGTTTTGTTGTACCCATAGGCTGACTGTGGCCTCTGGTGTGTGTTTGTGGTGTTGTGTAAGGACTTAAAGAAACTGGCGCCAATTGAAAGGCGGCCGGGAATTGATCTAGGGACTGGGGAAACTCCTTTCGTTACCTTCCATGCGACATAGGCATCAAGCTTGCTCCTGAGTTTTGCCACTGCTGCCACCCCTGGTGCCTCGCGAGGAGGTGGAGCCGTCACACCCGCGACACTGGAATGATGAACCAGGCCGGCAAGGACACAGGCGAGATCTATTGATTCGGCACCGCGGAATTGACCGTTCTGTGTATGAGAGACGTCCGGTGCTTGAAGCGCAGAATAGGATTTTAGAGTCGTCTTGACCCGATCGCGAATGTCTAAGCGGCTGACGGTCGAGCAACTTTCAAGGACGGAGCATATGTGCAAGAGCAGTGCTGTCACCTGTCCGCGAGTGTCAGGAATCTTGAGTGCGTTGAGGAGAGGCATAAGGAGTTCGTAGGCGCATTCTGACGGAAAAAGGGGAAACGATGGTTGACTGGAAGTCATCTCGAAGGAAATTGGTGACAATAGGAGATCTTCGTAGGTTATGGGCTCTTTATTGGTCATCTTAGAGTAGTTGTGGTGGTGTGTGGGTCGGGAAAGCTGAAAGGAGCGGCCGCGTCGGGGCTAAGGAGCGACTCGCAGGACGGTCCGTGTGTCTGGAGATTCTGGAACGAAATATTATTACTAAACCATCTATCATTCGCACGAAGGAGCCTTCGACAAACCAACCTGAGAGGGCTCAGGGGGCTACAGGCGCTCACCGTCCCTCTATGGAGATCTCCGGCCATACAGTGAACGAAAATAGCCATGATAATTTGAGATTCAGTATTATCCCGGGTTGTCCCGGTATTGCACGGTACAGACTCCGCCGGAACTTCTGATGTGCGAACAGTAGATGGCAAGCTAGAACGGCAACGTAAGTGCCAAGAGCTAATCATAGACTCCATTATACGACCAATGCTTCCAGGACCGTGCGGACAAACGGCCACTCTGGACATCCCTTGAAAGCCTCGCTGGCATATAGGGCCAAGGGTAACAGAAAGTTGTGAGTAAACTGTGACCAGAATTGGCATACGCGGTTTGTCTGGCCTCCCCAAACCCTGATACGCGGTGGAGAAAGGGCCACCTCCACGGAATCTGCCTAGAATTCGCATTGACCGTACCACGTATGTGAGAGTCAGAGTCGACCATTGGTCAACTCCCGCATGGCGGTACCAGAATGCTGCGGAAGGACGTATGCTTATCATGCGGCGAACGATCCCTTGGCCTTATGCGTTGCTCGAAAGACGCATATCGCATTCAGCTACCAGTGGTGCATTCTCGACAGTTCCAGATGATATGGCCCTGCCAACTGGGACCGTCTCGGCCCGACATCTCTGTATATGGGAAGACCAGGCGCAAGCGATTAGGGGACACTTTGCGCATAAAGAGTCGGGATCCATCAACTCCCGACAAGTCAGCACTGGTCATAGAATAGAATTGGGATTGAATCGCTTTATTTCAGAGATAGCAAGCTGGGCTGGAGTTGCTAGCAAAGAAGTTGCTACGCGTGTAAATTGAAGCCCGTTTGCTACTCGAATTCTAGGGTGCGTAGTTCATAAGTTGTCATGATGCTAAGATCGTTCGCTTAAGTGCGCTCTTGTCTTTCTTTGTCTGCGCCGGCCAAGCACCGCCGTTAATGCACGGCATTCATTATGGTCTGGGCTTCTCACATACGACGTACTCGGCAAGCGAGTGGGTCGCTCTCCATTCACATTTGCACCCCGGAAGCCAGCGGCCGGAACCCCAGACTCACGACTTGAGCAGTGCCTGGAAATCAGTCGGGAATTGTACC
>Ga0307513_10009110_pt1 | contig 12576 bp, 8 predicted proteins | sample 15_EM_MG_FD_202174 | JGI IMG/M metagenome (GOLD analysis project Ga0307513, IMG submission 202174) | Populus trichocarpa ectomycorrhiza microbial communities from riparian zone in the Pacific Northwest, United States - 15_EM | ecosystem: Host-associated > Plants > Roots > Unclassified | place... | reverse complement strand
CCATCAGCGTGACGCTCGCGTCCGTCAGGGGGAGCCCGGCCCCTCGTACCGTGCCCCGGACGTTCGCGCCCGGCTTCAGCTCGACCTCGACACGGGTGTTCCCGGAGCCGCCGATCTCGACGGGCAGGGCCAGCGGGCGGTGCTTGGCCGAGTTGACGGCGAGGGTGACCGGGCCGGGGACCAGGTCGCTGATCGTGAACTCGCCCAGTACGTCGGTCTGTCCACCGGCCAGTACGTCGCCCCGGACGTCGGTCACGATCACCACCGCCCCGGAGACCGGCGTCCCGCTGTCGGCGGAGCGGACCACGCCGACCAGGCCGCTCGTGCCGCTCAGCAGCACGTCGTACGACACCGGCTGTTCGGTCACGGTGACCGTCGAGGCCTGGGGCTGGTAGCCGTCGGCGGAGGCGATCAGGACGTACGAGCCCGGGGTGGGCGCCTGGACGGCGTAGGTGCCCTCGGACTGGGTGACCGAGCGGCTCAGCTGGCGTCCTTCCAGGGAGATGAGGGTGACGGCGGCGCCCGGTACCGGTGCGCTCTCCGCGCCGCGGACCCGGCCGCGCACCGGGATGCCCTCCTCGGACTCGGCGGACCCGTCGGACTCGGTGGCGGGCGGGGCGTCGGTACCGGTGAGGGCGGGTGCCGCCGGTGCCGGGGTCAGGGTCTTCTGCTCGGTGGTGGGTGCCTCGGGGGCCGTCCCCTCCGTCGTCGCGTGGCGGCCCGGGATGAAGGAGGCGATGGCGAAGGCGACCAGGGCGGCGCCGGCGCCGATGGCCAGGACCGTCTTGAAGCCGTTCTCCGACGGGAGCGCGGTGCCGCCGAAGTCGGTCGTCATCTGGGCGAGGACGACACCGGCGACCGCGCTCGCGGACGACGTACCGATGGACCGCATCAGGGTGTTGAGGCTGTTGGCGGAGCCCGTCTCGGACGCGGGCACGGCGCCCATGATGAGGGAGGGCATCGCGCCGTAGGTGAAGCCGATGCCGGCGCCGATGACGCACGAGACCACGATGAAGTGCCACAGCTCGGTCATCAGCACGATGTTCAGGCCGTAGCCGGAGGCCACGATCAGGGCGCCGATCATCAGCGTCACCTTGGGGCCCTTGGCCTTGGAGACGGCGGCGGAGACCGGGGCCGTGGCCATCATCACCAGGCCGGAGGGTGCCATGACCAGGCCGGCCGCGAGCAGGGACTGACCGAGACCGTAGCCGGTCGCCTCAGGCAACTGCAGGAGCTGCGGAAGGGCGAGGGACATCGCGAACATGGCGAAGCCGAGGGCGATCGAGGCGAGGTTGGTGAACAGGACCTGGCGGCGGGCGGTGGTGCGCAGGTCTACCAGCGGTTGGCTCGTGCGCAGTTCGAAGTAGCCCCAGGCCAGCAGGACGACGACGGATGCGGCGAAGAGGCCGAGGGTCGTGCCGCTGCCCCAGCCCCAGTCGGCGCCCTTGGAGATGGCGAGGAGCAGGGAGATCAGTCCGGCCGCGAGACCGGCGGCGCCGATCAGGTCGAAGCGCCCGCCGGTGCGGACCCTGGACTCCGGCACGAAGGCGAGGACCAGCACGAGGGCGACGACGCCCATGGCGGCCGAACTCCAGAACAGCATGTGCCAGTCGAAGTTGTCGGCGATGAGCGCGGCGGCGGGGAGGCCCAGGGCACCACCGACTCCGAGCGAGGCGCTCATCATCGCGGTCGCGGAGCCGAGCCGTTCGGCGGGCAGTTCGTCGCGCATGATGCTGATGCCGAGCGGGATGACACCGGAGGCCAGACCCTGGAGGGCCCGTCCGGCGATCATCGGGACCAGGGAGTCGCTGAGGGCGGCCGTGACGGAACCGGCGACCAGCAGGACGAGGCTGACCAGGAGCATGCGGCGCTTGCCGTACATGTCTCCGAGCCGGCCCATCATCGGCGTGGCGACGGCGGCGGCCAGCAGGGTCGCGGTGACCGCCCAGGCGGTGTCCGAGGACGGGGCGTCCAGGAGCTTCGGCAGCTCGGGGACGATCGGGATCACCAGCGTCTGCATCAGTGCGACCACGATGCCGCCGAAGGCCAGCACCGCGACGACGGCATTGGGCCGCGCCGGTGCGGACCTTCCGACGTCGGCGGGGCGGGGGATTGCGTGGGACATGGTCGGGCCTCCGTGGGGGACGTAGAGCTACCCCCTCACACTAAAGTTCTTGCTTAAGTCAAGCAATACGGCACGGGTAGTAGTTCGTGGACGTCCTGTGGGGATGTGGGATGCGGGATGCCGGTCATGGGCGGGCGTGGGCCCGGGGGAGGTGTCTTCCCCGGGCCCGGCCCCGGTCGACGGCGGGCCGTGGGTCAGATCGCCGTCCGGGCGCCGCCGACCGGCAGGACCGTGCCGTTGATGTCGCGGGCGGCGTCCGAGGCCAGGAAGACGATCGCGGCTGCCTGTTCCTCGGGCCCGGTGCTGTCGGCGGCGGGCCCGGTGGTGATCGCGTTGGCCCGTATGCCCTGGTCGCGGTACATGGCGGCGAGCTTCTCGACCAGCTCGGCGATCCTGTGCCGGGACACGGCGCGGGCCTCGGCGGTCGCGAAGACGACCGAGCCGCCGCCGTCCGCGAGCAGGTGCGGCAGGGCGGCCATGGTGAGGGGGTCCATGCCCCCGGAGTCGTTCACCAGGACGTCGATGCCGCCGAAGGCCTCCAGCGCGGTGGCGACGACCTGCTCCGCGACCCGCCGGTCACCGAGGTCGCCGACGATCGCGAGGGCCGTTCCGCCGCCGTACTCGATTGTTTTCACGACCTGGCGTACGGCGTCCCGGTCCCGGTCGGTGACCAGGACGTGGGCGCCTTCCTCGGCGAACTCCAGTGCCGTGGCCCGGCCGAGGCCGGAACCGGCGGCGGTGACGACGACCCTGCGGCCGTGGAGTTCGCCGGTGCTGCTGTTGTTGTCGGTCATGTTGTCGCTCATGTTGTCCCTCATGGGGGGCTCCGTGGGCCGTGGGCTGTCGGCTGTGGGCTTACTTGGGGGCGTCGATGGCGTCGAGTACGGCGTCCGCCATCCCGCGTTCGCCTCGGGCGTTGGGGTGGACCGGGGCCGCCGGGGCGAGCGGGATCATCGGTTCGATCCAGCGGGTCGTACGGTCCGAGCAGGCGTCGCGACCGACGGAGGGCTTGTACGTGTCGACGTACACCGCACCGGCCGCCGCCGCCCGTTCGCGCAGGGTGGTGTTGAGGGACTGCGCCTCCTTGTGGAGGAAGGGCACGTCGGCGGGGGCGAGGCCCAGTTCGCGACCGCAGTTCGCCGCCGTCGGCGGGAGGATCGCCGGGTAGCCGACGACGTACACCTCGGCCTGCGGGGCCCGGTCCTTGATCCTGGCCAGGGCGCTGGCGAGGCGGTCGCCCGCCGTGTCGATGCGCTGCTGTATCTCGTCGGTGCCACCGGAGACGTACTCCTCGCGGCAGGGTGCGGCGACCCCCGTGTACTTGCCGCTGCCCATCGCGTAGTAGAGGACGCCCGACTTCACGCACTGCTTGATCAGCGAGCTGAAGCCGATGTCGTTGCCGCCGATGCCGATCGTGACCAGGCGGGTCTCGTCCGACAGGGCGGAGAGCTGGGCGCGGTTGACGCCGTTGTCCGTGGACTGGGTGGAGGTGAGGTCCGCGATGGTGGCGCCGGTGCAGCTCATGTCGCGGAAGTCGGCCGGTTTCAGGGCCAGTTGCTCGGCCACCAGGGAGGGGTAGTTGCGGTCGGAACGGTCGCAGCCCGCGGGGGTGCTGGTGGCCTGGGAGGGGATGTTCGGGCCGGAGGTGTAGGAGTCGCCGAGGGCGACGTACGGGCCGTTGCCCGGGGCAGTCGTGGAAGTCGGTGAAGTCGGTGAAGTCGGTGAAGTCGTGGAAATCGTGGGGGAGTTGGTCGCCGGGGTCTTCTGGTGGGTCACCGCCACCGGGGTCTTGTCGTGGTCGTCGTCGTTGCCGAGGGTCACCGCGGCGAGGAACACGCCGCCTGCCGCCAGAGTGGCGAGGCCTGCCATCGTGGGGGTCTTCATCGGGGTGCCGTCCTGCTTCCGTCTCAGTGGTCCGGGCCGTTGCGGTGCTGTTCTTGTCGGTTGCCGGCGGGCCGTGGACTGCGGCTGCGGGCCGATGAGCGGTGACACAGGCGGTGTTGTGCCTCTGGAGGTTCTGGAGGTCGTTTCTGGTCGGGGTGTCCTCGGGGCGGCGGCGGACGGGGGGAGTTGTCCGCCGCCGGCCCCGGGACGTGCGCGCCGTTCCCCGTCCCCACGGGTCGGGCGCTGGGGCCGCCGCCGGCTACTGCGGCGGCCCCGGTACGGGGGTCAGTCCCGGTCGGGTACGAGCACCGGGGTCGGACCGGGCGGCGGAACCGGCGTGGGTGCCGTGGCCGTCGCCGGGGTGGCGTGGTGGGTGAGCGCCTCGCCCTCCACGTCGACCTTGGGGAGGATCCGGTCGAGCCAACGGGGCATCCACCAGGCGGCCTTGCCGAGCAGGGCCAGTACGGCGGGGACCAAGGCCATGCGGACGATGAAGGCGTCGAAGAGGACCGCGATGGCGAGTCCGAAGCCGATCATCTTGATCATCGACTCGCCGGCTCCGATGAAGCCGGAGAAGACGGCCATCATGATCAGCGCGGCGGCGACGACGACCCGGGCGCTGTACCGGAACCCGGTCTCGATCGCCTGCTTGGGCTCGTCCCCGTGGACGTACGCCTCGCGCATCCGGGCGACCAGGAACACCTCGTAGTCCATGGCCAGTCCGAAGACGATGCCCACCAGGAAGATCGGCATCATGCTCATGATCGGGCCGGTCGTCTCGACGCCGAGGAGCGAGGCGCCCCAGCCCCACTGGAAGACCGCGATGACGGAACCGAGCGCGGCCATCACCGAGAGGAGGAAGCCGAGGGCCGCCTTCAGCGGGACCAGGATCGAGCGGAAGACCAGGAGCAGGAGCAGGATCGCCAGACCCACGACCACGATGAGGTACGGGATCAGGGCGGACTGGGTCTTCTCGGCGACGTCGATGTTGAGGGCGGTGGTGCCGGTGACCTCGAACTCGGCGCCGGTGGCCCCTTCCGTGGCCGGGCGTTCGGACCTGATCGTCTTGACGAGGTCCTGGGTCTTCTTGTCGGTGGGCGAGGTGGCCGGGACCGCGGTGAAGATCGCCGTGTCACCGGTGCTGTTGAAGCGGGCGGGGGAGACGGAGACCACGCCGTCCGTGGCGGCGATCTTCTTCTCGATCGTGGCGACCGCGGCCTTGGGGTCGCTCGCGCCCTTGGCGTCCACGACCATCATCAGCGGACCGTTGAAGCCGGGGCCGAAGCCGTCGGCGAGGGCGTCGTAGGCACGGCGTTCGGTGGTGGAGGTGGGCTTGGCCTCGTCGCCGGGCATACCCAGCTGGAGGTCCATCACGGGTATCGCGAGGGTGCCGAGACCGGCGACGGCGGCGATGAGTACGGGGACCGGGCGGCGCAGGACGAAGCGGGCCCAGCGGCTGCCGCCGTTGTTCCGGGTGTCCTCCTTGGCGTGGCCGCGCTTGCGGGTCCGGCGGGAGAGGACGGCGTTCGGCCAGAAGCCGAGGACGGCCGGGACGAGCGTGAGGGCGATCAGCACCCCGACGACGACCGCGCCGGCTGCCGCGAGGCCCATCTTCGTCAGCATCGGGATGCCGACGACGGACAGTCCGGCGAGGGCGATGACGACGGTCAGACCGGCGAAGACGACCGCCGAACCGGCGGTGCCGGTGGCGAGGGCGGCGGCTTCCTGAGGCATGTGCCCCTTCGTACGCTCCTCCCGGTAGCGGGAGACGATGAACAGGGCGTAGTCGATACCGCAGGCCAGGCCCAGCATGGTGGCGAGGGTGCCGGTCGTCTCCGACAGGCCGAAGGTGCTGGCCACGGCCATGATCCCGGCCATGCTGATGCCGACGCCGAGGATGGCGGTGAGGAGGGGGAGTCCGGCGGCGGCCATCGAGCCGAAGGTGACGAGCAGGACGAGGGCCGCGATGGCGATACCGATCGCCTCGGCCGCGCCGCCCGCAGACGGCTGGGTCGCGAGGGCGTCCCCGCCGGCCTCGACGGTCATCCCGGAGGCCCGGGCCGTGTCGATGGCGTGTTCGAGGGAGGTCTTGCTCGCGTCGGTGAGGTCGTCGGCCTTCGCCTTGAAGGTGACGGTGGCGTACGCGGTGGTCGCGTCCTTGCTGACGGCTTCTGCCTGGAACGGGCTTACGGCGGAGGCGACTTGGGCACCCTTGCCCGCGTCCGTCACGAGCTTCTGGATCACCGCGCGGTTCTCGGTGGCGGTGACCTTCTCACCGTTCGGTGCGATGAACACGATGCGGGCGCTGGCGCCGTCGGCGGCGGCCCCCGGGAAGCGCTGTTCCATGAGGTCGAACGCCTTCTGGGACTCGATCCCAGGCATGGTGTTCTGATCGTCGGGGGCGGCGGGCGCCGACGCGGCGCCGAAGCCGACGGCGGCCAGTACGGCCACCCATAGGAGGAGGAAGGACCACCGTCGGCGGAAGGCCAGACGGCCGAGCTTGTAGAGGAAGGTAGCCACGGGCAGGGGTCTCCAAGATCTGCGGAACGGGCAGAGGGGATGCCTCTTCGGGGAAGCGTCTGGGCTCGGAAGGGGTCAGATCCGCTGGCGGTGCGACCCACGCCCCTGCTGTCCCTGCTGCTGCCCGCGGCTCTTGAAGAGGCTGACGCCCGCTCCGAGCGAGACGACCCCCATGCCGACACCGGTCATGACACCCTGCGAACCGTCGACGACGAACGGCGCGACGGCCGCGACGACGAGGTTGAACAGGAACAGGAACCAGAGGACCGGCTTGGAGGCGAGCAGGGACTTCATGGGGTTTCCTTCCAGGTGGGGCCCAGAAAGGGCCTGATGGGGAGCCGTTTGCTTCCGAGATCAACGATCCCGGGAACGGCTCCCCACCACGAGGGAGTGCTCTCCCGAACCTGGGGTGTAGCCCGCTACACCTTTTGCTCCGGTCCCTGCCCCCGGACAGAAGGCGCCGGGACCCGCCGTTGAACGCACGGGAGCCGCACCCCTGACTCATGGGTGCGGCTCCCGCTATGACAGAGAAACCTTGTGACAGAGAGACCTCAGTGGTGGTGAGGTGACGTCAGGTAGTGCTGCCTGAGTAGCTCCTTTCCGTAGTCGTTGCCGTTCGGGGTGCGGATGATCGAGTGGACGTGCTTCTGTGTCGCCCCGCTCCCCTGCGTGGCCCCGTACGCGCCCGCCAGTGGGCCCGGGCCCTGGCAGTCGACCTCGACCCAGATGACGGGGCTGTGGACGCGGACGTAGAAGGCGGCGTCGTCGGCGGTGCCGCCCGCCCAGGTGACGTAGGTGTCGGAGAGGTGCCTGCTCACCTCGGACATCGTCACCTTCGCCGCGTCGGCCTTCGCGCGGCCGACGAAGGCCTCGACTATGCCGAGCAGCTTCTTTCGCTGGGCGGCCGTGAGCGTGTTGCCGCGCAGGCCTGCGTACTCCTGGACCGTGTTGTCGGCGAACGCGCCCGCCTTCATCGACTCGTTCGACTTCGTCGTCGACTCGATCGCGGTCGACTGCTGTGCCGGAGTAAGGGAGTTGATGAAGGCCAGGCTTGCCGTGACCTCCTCCTGACAGACCGACACCGTCTCGCCGTCGATCTCCATGGACGTCGGTTCCGAGCCCCAGAAACAGGGGCTCATGACGACCTGGTCGCCCAGGACGAAGTAGTTGACGACCAGGTGGTGGCCGTCGAACTGGAAGCCCCAGGGCTCGGTCGCCGACGGGGTGCCCATCACCGTCCAGTAGTAGGCGTCCTCGTTGAAGGCGGTCGTGTTGTTGATCGTCTCGCCCGCCGCCTGGTTGATCCTGCGGATCTTCTCCGTGGTCTCCAGGCCGTCCGCGCTCAGGGCCGCCTTCAACAGGGCGGTGCCGAGGGCTTTTTGAGTGTCCGTCAGGTCTGCCAGCGAGACGCCCTGGCGTTCGTACGAGTCGATGTTGCTCCACAGTCGCCACTCCGTGGAGTGGACCGTGAACTGCGTCGACGTCTTCTGGGTGTCCGTGAGCCCGGCCAGGAAGGCGTTCGCCGCGGTGATGACCGGGGCGGTGGCGACCTTGGTCGAGTGGATCGAGAACAGGTCGTCCACTCGTTTGCCGTCTGTGGTCAGTCCGAAGAAGTCCTCGGTGATCGTCATGTTGCCGGGGCCGCCGGTACCGTCGCCCGGGCCCCCGCTCGGCGCCCCACTGGGAGACGCCGAGGCGTCCGCCGTCGCCGTGCCCGTCGTCTCGTCCGCGAGGGCGGTCCAGGCGCCGGCGCCGCCCATCGTCACCACGGCCGTGGCACCGCTGGCGAAGAACACCCTGCGCATGAAGTTGCGCCGGTTCGCGAGTGCGTGACGTGCGGGTTCCGGTGCTGCCGACTCCCCTGGCTGCCCGGTCTCGTGCTCGGTCATCGCACTGGTTCCCTTCGTCGTGGCCGCGTCCCCGATGACCGGCCGGCCGCACGTCGACAACCCTGGTCCAGCCAACTGAGGCAGGGCTGAAACGGACCCCGCGGGTGGGTCGGAAAGGGTGCGCTGGGTGTCGTACGCACTACCCCTGAACTGGCTCTCTGTGGACACCCTTAGCGTTTGGGCGACCTGAGGGGAGGAGGCCTCAGGCGTTGCCCTCGGCCGGCAGCGTCACCGTGAACTCCGTACGGCCCGGTTCGCTGTGTACGTCGATCCGGCCGCCGTGCGCCCGGGTGATCGCCGTCGCGATGGCCAGCCCGAGGCCCGAGCCGCCGTCACGGTCGTGGCCGCCGCGTGAGCGGGACGCGTCGGCGCGGGTGAAGCGTTCGAAGACCGTCGGGAGGAGGGCGGGCGGGATGCCGGGGCCGTCGTCGCGGACCCGGATCACCCGCTCGGTGCCGGTGGCCTCCACGACGACCGTGACCTTCGTGCCGGCGGGCGTGTGCACCCGCGCGTTGGCCAGCAGGTTGGCCACCACCTGGTGCAGCCGCCCCGCGTCGCCCACGACCGTCGCGGGTGTCGCCGGGCCGTCGAGCCGCAGCGCCAGCTGCCAGTCGTGGTCGGCGCCCGCCGCCCGCGCGTCCCACACCGCCTCGGCGACCAGCGTCGCGAGGTTCACGGGCGCCGACCGCAACGGCCGCCCCTCGTCGAGCCGGGCGAGCAGCAGCAGATCCTCCACCAGCCCGGTCATCCGCGCCGACTGCGCCGACACCCGCCGCCACGCCAGGTCCGGCTCAAGGCCCTGCACCTCCTCGTCACCGCTCATCAGCTCGGCGTACCCGGCGATCGACGCGAGCGGCGTACGGAGTTCATGGCTGGCGTCGGCCAGGAAGCGCCGCATCCGCACCTCGCCGCGCTGCCGTTCCGCGAGCGACGACTCGACGTGGTCGATCATGCGGTTGAGGGCGGCGCCGACCTGCCCGGGCTCGGTCCCTGGGTCGGTGTCGTACGCCGGCACCCGGGTCAGCGCGGCCACCTCGCCCCGGTCCAGCGGCACCCGCGAGACCTCGACCGCCGTGGCGGCGACCCGGTCCAGGGGCCGCAGCCGGCGCCGTATGACCACCGCCGAGACACACCCCGCCACCCCGAGACTGACGACGGCGATGGCCCCCTCGACCACCACCAGCCGGTTGATCATGTCCTGTACGTCGCCCATCGGCAGCCCCGCCAGGACGGGCACCCCGTCGCCGCCGATGGCCGTGATGCGGTAGGTGCCGAGGCCCGGGATCGTACGGGTGTGCAGGGAGCCGTCCGGCGTGATCCCGTCGAGGGCGGCTCGCTGGGCGGCGGTGAGGGTGCGCTGGAGACCGTCGGCGGTGACGACCTCGGCCGCGATGACTTCCGGGTCGGTCTCCCCGCCAGCTGTGTCCCCGGCGGCGAAACGGGCGGCGAGCGTACCGGCGGGCTGGCCGCGTTCGTTGAGGAAGCCCAGGTCGGTCGCGCCGCCCGTCCGGCGCTGTAGTCCGCCCTGGCTGCGATTGGCCGCGTCGGTGACACGCTGGTCCAGGTCGCCCAGCAGATAGGAGCGTTGGACGAGGACCGTGGCGAGCGCCATGACCGTGCAGACGACCACGAGGGTGCCCGAGATGAACAGCACAAGGCCGGTTCTCAGCGACCGCCGTGCTCGGAGACGTATCAACTGCCGTTCTCCGGAGCCCTGATGGTGTACCCGGCCCCGCGCACGGTGTGGATCATCGGCGCTCGGCCTTTGTCGAGCTTCGCGCGCAGACTGTAGATGTAGACCTCGACGAGATTGCCCTCGCCGTCGAAGGAACTGTTCCAGACGTGGTCGAGGAGCTGCGCCTTGCTGAGCACCTGACGCGGGTGCTCCATCAGGAAGCGGAGCAGGTCGAACTCCTTGGCGGTGAGGGGTATGTCGACCCCGCCGCGCTGCACCTCACGCGTCTTCTCGCCCAGGACGAGATCGCCGAGCACCCGTACGGACTCGTCCTCGGCCGCCTCCTCCGCGCCGGACCGGCGCAGCAGTCCGCGCAGCCGCAGCATGACCTCTTCGAGGGAGAAGGGCTTGGTGACGTAGTCGTCCGCGCCCGCCGTCAGACCGTCGATGCGGTGTTCGAGGGCGTCCCGGGCGGTGAGCATGAGCACGGGCAGTCCGGCGTGCTCCTGCCGCAGTCTGCGCAGCACCTGGAGCCCGTCCACGTCGGGCAGCATCCCGTCCAGTACGACGGCATGCGGGGCGCAGCCGCGCGCGATCCGCAGCGCACTGTGCCCGTCCGCCGCGAGAAACGGCTGCCAGCCCGCTCCGGTCACGGCCACGGACAGCAACTCGGTCAGCTCCGGCTCGTCGTCGACGATCAGCACACGTACGGCGCCTTCGGGGGCCACGGCCTTGGGGGTGTCAGTCGTGCCAGACATGTGCCGAGCATTCCTGAGCGGGCTGTGGGCGGGCTGTGCGTGAACTGAGTGACTGGCCGTACGGGGTTCAGACCCCGTCGAGCAGCAGGGCGAGCCCGCGTTCGACCTCCGACGCCAGGTCCTCCATACCCGGTGCGACGACGCCGTACGAGCGGTTGAGGAAGCGCTGGAGCTGTGCCGTGCGGAACCGGACCACGGCCAGCCCGTACGGCGAGTGGAGTTCCATGACCGTGCGCGTCGGTCCGCACGGCCACAGGTGGACCTCGCCGATCCCGGCCGGGTGCTCCAGCCCCTCGCCCAGGAGGGATCGGGAGAAGGTCCAGGTCACCGCTTCCCCGTCGACCGAGACATCGACGGGGAAGTCGATGTGGACGGCGAGCGGGTCGGCGGAGTCGTAGCGCAGGGTGACGGTGAGCGGAAGCTCCTGGTAGCCAGGAGTGATCAGGCGGGCGCGGGCGGAGTGCTCCAGGGTTCTGTACATGCCTCCTCGACTCCGGGGAGAGCCTCCGTATTACGCCGTTACGGGAGTCACTGCATGTGACGTGTGTCACTTCCTGTAATTACTTGAGATTTTTGTCATCTAGCCTTACAAACTCATCCCCACCACCCCATCCGCAGGTAACTGGAGCGTTCCTGCCCATGATTGACGACACGGCTACGGCCGCCGCCACCGACACCGCTGCCTACGCCCGTATCTACGAGGAACAGCAGCCGCGTCTCGTTGCGTATGCACGTTCGCTCACGAAGAGCAGCTGGGCTGCGGAGGACCTGGTCGCCGAGGCGCACTTCCGTGTGTGGCGACGCCTGTCCGCCGGGCACGAGATCGACAACGTGCCCGCGTACCTGATGACGACGGTCCGGCACCTGGCGGCCACCGTGGGCAGCAACTCGGCGCGCGAGACCCCGCAGGACCCGCAGGACGGGCAGGAGCGGTCGGAACGGGTCGTCTCCCAGAGCCGGCACGTGGACGACCCCGCCGAACAGGTCTCCTCGGTCGACCTGTTGGTACGGGTGCTGAGCCAACTCCCCGACCGCTGGGTCAAGGCACTGTGGCTCGCGGAGGCGGAGGGCCAGCCCCTGGCGGCGATCGGCCCCCAGATCGGCACCGGCATCAAGGAGGGCGCCACCGCGGTACTCCTCCACCGTGCCCGCGAGGGCATGCGCCAGGCCTTCCTGCGCGAGCAGCCCGGCGTCCCCGGCAGCACGGCCTGCGAGCCGTACTGGGTCCGCATGCCCGCGTACGTACGCGGCACCGCGACCCGCCGCCAGTCCGACCAGTTGCTCGCCCACGCGGACACCTGCGACGACTGCCGCCACCGGCTCGCTTTGCTGATGCGCACGAACGACCGGCTGCCCGCGCTCGTCGGCCCGGCCCTGCTGGTGCTCGTGGTGGGCGGTACGGGGAAGTACCTGCTGTCGTTCGCGGCGGGCTCCGTCGGCGCGTCGACCGCGCTGGGCGCCGTGGCCGGCCAGGGGGGCGGGGTACTGCACGCGGTACGTCATGCCGTGGCCGGCGGTTCGAAGGTGCCCAAGGCGATCGCGGTGAGCGCGGGGGCGGCGGCAGCGGCCGTCGTGGTCACCCTCGCGCTGACCTCTCCGCAGGTCCAGCTGCAGGAACGGTCCCGCGTCCCGCTGGCGGACAAGCCCTTGGCACCGGCACCGGTGGCGGAGGTACCCGCGACGGTGCCGGTGCCGTTGCGGGCTGCTCCGGTGGATGTGCCGGAG
>Ga0307513_10009109_pt1 | contig 12578 bp, 12 predicted proteins | sample 15_EM_MG_FD_202174 | JGI IMG/M metagenome (GOLD analysis project Ga0307513, IMG submission 202174) | Populus trichocarpa ectomycorrhiza microbial communities from riparian zone in the Pacific Northwest, United States - 15_EM | ecosystem: Host-associated > Plants > Roots > Unclassified | place... | reverse complement strand
CATAGGCAATTTAATGAATGAAATACATAGACACTTCATGAAACCTTTCATAATAGAGTGTGGCATTATACACAATCGTCTGCAGGCACTTGTCTATTTATTATCATTAAAGTGGTTACCACCAGTCGGCATTGGATGGTGTTGTACTTCCTGTATGGGGTTGATCAGTTCGAGGCGAGTTCACGAAGGAGAGAAACGGCGTACCAGCGCAGGTGAAGACCTCGATGTCTTCATCGTCGGCATCATCATCATCATCATCTTTCAACTTCTCACAAGGCTTCACCTTGCGAGGGGTAGGTCCAGCGGCTTGGTTGGCAGCGCCTGCGGCAGGTATGGTATGAGACACAGCGAGGAAAGGAAAATAGTGATGGCGTACCGTTGCACCCGAAGGGGTCTTCTTCATCTTCTACATCTATGGTGGCTAAGGTTAGATACACGGCGGGCAGAAAAGAGATGCGCAATGAGGACGTACAATCCGGCAGGGGTTCGTCGTCTGCACCTGGCAGGATTGAGTATCTAGCGGGATATGAGACAAAAGAGGGAAGGCATACCTTCGTCTTCTGCGTACTCGGAGTCCGCTTCCCGTGCTTCTTCTATGGCGGGGGGTTAGCTACACGGCAGGGAGGAAAGGGAGGGTGGCCACGTACTCATTGCTGAACGAGGAAGTTGTTGATTGAGGGGGTGGTTGATTGGTAGGGGTTGTTGTTTATGGGTTGTTGGTTGGGCGATGTGAGTGTGGAAGATTTGCCAGGGAGTAGATGTTAACAAGGGTTTATACTGCTCGTGTGCTTGCCGCTGTAGGGCTCGATCGTTTAAAATTCGATCGCTTGTCGCGAAAGTGACCGCGGCGGACTATTCAAGAGGACGATGTCAGCCATGCCTATGAGGAGGATAACCAACGACGCCAGCGCGTTGAGGACAATAATGCAGGGACGGCGCAGGACATCCTAATAAGTTTCTTCGGTCAACGACCAATTGTCGTACTTCCGCTAGGCCCAGCCACCCTAGTGTCGAAATCCGAGGTGCATTCGTGTCGATGCAGCTCTGGCGATTGAAGATCGTGGGCCACGGCTGGTTGTTGAGGTGCGAGGGTGCAGGGTGTTTGAGATGAGATATGTGGCATTGACCCACAGGCATTGATAATGTTAGGCCCTCGGATGTAGGTGTTGGCGAAGCAGACTCTCTCGAGGTGCACAGAGACAGGTTGGGGTCAAGAAAACATCAATATCGCAGTCGGACTCTTCCTCCCTTTGAGTAGGTACACTGGCTGCACATATCTATCAGATATTGGTCCTGCAAATCGTGAAATAATACAGACCTCTACCACCCTGGGTCCTTCACTGCTAAGTAGGTAATGTTGACGGATGATACTCTGAGTCGGACTTGAGCCATATGTGTGACACAAGTGACCAAATCAGTCACTGATTCCCACTACCTTTAGGTAGGGGGGTCTTAGCGACACAACCTTTGCAGACGATCACAAATTGGAGCAGAGCTGTGCTTTTTTCTTTGTGCGTATTTGTGCTCCACGAGCTGAAACTTTCCCTGAGACCGTCCTGAGACCATCGCCATCCAACGTTCATCCCCCTGCTACGTCGTACATCGCGCTATGACTTCGCTTTTTATCGCCAACACAAGGGCCTCAGTTGCCTTCTCCCCCGCTCTCACTCAGTCCTGCATGTCCCTCGCTTTTTGGAAGTCCAACCAGCGAGCACACGGGGTTGACTGCACCACTGTGGACTACTCCGTCACCACTCAAACTCCCGAGGGTGCGTTCACCACAGTCATTGCCTTTTATGTGTGCGAAGATATTGGGCTCGACATTGTGCTTGGACAAGATTACACGGAGCGTTGCTCTGCTGCCTCGGGTGCGTTTTCTGTCTTCGAGTCGCCTGTTATGTTCTCACGAACGCACCTTTAGTTGTTCATCCTTTTATATGCACATCATATCATATTCATAACGATGTTATAAACCATTTAAACAATGTCATTCTGCTTGCCAGAAAAAACCAGGTCCCATGTGATGACTCCGATATCGATTTGGATCAGCGACGAAAGACCCAGATACCCAGGGACTATCAGGGAATCAGCGCTTGCACTCTGGAAGCCACCACTGCTCAATGTTCTCTGGCAGATATTGTCCTTTTCACATCAACAACGACAACCAATGTTAAAACGGAACAGAGTTATATGAGACTACTGCAGGCTTAACTTCAAGCGCCACCACCGCAAGCACCCCCTCTTGTGACATCATGTAAACCGCCGTCTGCCGGAGCCTCAACTTCAACTTCGACAATCAGACCTTTGACAACAGTCACAACCTCGACGGTGACGAATTTCGGTCCACACCTCATGGTGCACCACAATCGCAGCCTCATCAATGTATCATCCAACCCTCTCAGAATCGAAGCGACTCTGCGTGTGCGGCGCACCAATACATTCCCAGTGGCCAGCGTGGGTGCGGGAATACGGCATTCGCTCTATCGACAAGATGCTCGCTAACGATGTTCCGCAAGGTTCGACTCTAGATATTGGTATTCCATACATCATTTCATCCACAACTAAGCGGACCCTGGGTAGATGTCCAAGTACCCATTCCAATCGCAGATAGCAACTGGGGAGATTGGGAAGGCGAGAAGGAGTGGATTAATGGTTCATGAATCATACAGAAGAGTTCAGTATTTCGTGATTGTTGGTATGCCAGGTGGCTCGCCGAGGTTACGGATGATGGCGTTTTCTGCGTCAGAGAAGTGTGAAAGTTATTAGGAAGCTTTAGCGAGCATAACAAAAAAAAAAAGCAAAGATATGTATATTCCGCCCATTACAACGCATTTATTCAAAAAACATTGAGAGTAAATGTCAGAAGGGTTGGGTAGTGGGCTTTGCCGCGAAGCGGCCCTAATACTTATAATCTCTGCTTGATCTCTGTCAATCGTCTTTTCAACTTGGGCTTTCACTTCAGTACTGCTTGTCTCTACCTCCGAAACTACAAAGGCAACATCCTGGCTGCAGAGAAGATTCGGTACAATCTTGAAAACCAGAGCATCAATAGTGTGCCGCTTTCCCCTCATGCACAACAATCTCTTTCCGACCTTCAAGTATTGGCTGGATGTTTTAGAAGTGCTGCGGAACTTAAGGAGGAGAATTGAGAAACGTTTCCCTCATGCTTGAAGTGGTCAATCAAGGACCTCAAATCCCATATATTGAACCGATATTAATTTGCCTATATTAGATACATTGTACGGTCTACTCTCTCATTACTTATGATCAAATACCCTTTATATTTTGCTATCAGCTGCAAGTACAATATCATAATGAAATAAGCTTACCAGAGTCTCTTCGATAATAGTTTTGATTTTTTCTGGGGCCATTGTCAATGGAAATGGAAAATTACCATTGACATCCCTTTCCGCCTCCTTTACCAAATTTTCCCATGCGTCTGTCAACTGTGCTTGATTCATACGAGAGTCCCATCGAGTAATTTTGCATAAAAGATGTTCAACAAATAAAACGTTGAATCCTAGTAAAGCTTTGTCATCCGAGGACATGTGTTCATCAAGATGGGAAAAGACGCATTTGAACCCGATTTGAATTTTTCCTGCCTCCATTTCCACTCGTTCTCTACCCCTCTTGGGTGCAAGGCTGAAACCCAAAATTTGTAGGCCACGGTATGCCCCTAGGTCTTTGTTGTCAGACATCCACACGGCCAGGGCATCGGGTTCAGGAAGCGTCACTAGCTTTAGCAAGGCTATTGCATTTGTGCAGTGCAACAACGTTAACCCCCCACAAAGCCCGGAAAACTGGAAACTTGCGATTAATGTCATTGCTGCTTCCCATCCTCTTTGAGGACCTGTCCAGGTATTTGGATCGCAGTCAAGCATATCGCCTAGAAACTCAACCCATGCATCTTGAACTTCCACTGCCCAGTAAGGTTCGAATTTCTCCTGCAACGTCTGTCGTCTTCCATCTTTAGTGGGAGTTGCACTTAGGAAGTTGCTCGCACTGCCCCAGATCCGCCTATCCTCATAAACAATATATCCTTCGATTTTGGATGACTGCTTCTTTGATTGCAGGCCTTTATCGATGAGCAATTTGGCGTTTTTGTTGATTACAGTTTGGAATATTTCTTCCATCTCATCAAGAGATGAGGTGAAGAAGCCGTCTGGTTTGGAGATAGATTCCAGAAAATCCTTTGTTCGGAAACCCTGCCCTGTTCCCATCCATGACAAAAGATTGGAGAGCCCTTGGCGGCTGGTCAGCTTTGAACCAGGAATGTGTTTCTGAAGAAGTTGGAAACCCAGTGAAAATTCTCGTGCAGGATCTGTCTGGTCAGGATTATAAATGGTTGCAGTATTCTGCGTAGGATGATATCCGAGTAGAACATTTCTGAGAATAGAATTTGCTGGAGGTAAGCCCTTTCTGTAGTTGAGAGCCTCTCATAAGATAATCGCGGGCCTGGCCATTTGGGGGCTCTGTAACCCGGATATCAAGAACAAATCCAACAGGTTTCCTTGAATTCTGGGGAGATGGCTGGCGTTTCTGGCTGGGATTGACTTTGGTAAGGCTCTGGCTTTGGAAGGCTTTGGAAGAATATGTGAAATGTTGGGAGAGTCATGTAGGTCGTTGTCTATGTCAACAGATCCACCCACGTGAAGTTCAACCATTTTCTGCGTAACAAAATTACCCAGCAAATGGGCATCCTCGATCAATCCTGGGTTTGCAGAAATGCAGTTTTGAACGGCCTCAAACAGAGGTCCAAGCATTCGGTCACTGTTCGCTATTACAGCTGGTCCAAATTTATCGGAGCGATTGAACTTCTCCTCGAACAGGCAAGCAGGACTTTCCAGAAACTTGGTGATATTACTGGATGCGAAGATACCATCACCGCCACATGCCGAGGCAATACAAGACAAGATGGCTGCCTGGGTGATACAGCGATTGTAGATAATGTCCCTGTTGCTAGACGTCTGTTTGCGTGTGCATGTTTCCTTGTCGATGATCTGAAGAGTGGGCATTATGAATTCTTGCACCCAGAACTCCTGCAAAATGTCGGCTACAGCGGTATATACGTGGTGAGGTCCCAGAGATATAACACGACGAGGCAGAACTGCATTTGGAAGTTTGGAAGTGGATGATGAATGTTTTGAAGCTGCCTCTCGGAGGCCATATAGATCAAAAGGAACTTGAGATGTCGATTCGCGAATTGGCCCGAGTCTGAGCTTTGCCTTAAGGTCTTGGTCTAATGACTTCTTTGTTCCCTTTCCATCAGGTTTCTGAGATCTGATATGTTTCGAAAAGCTTTCAAAGACATGCTGGACAATGTGGTCGACTAATTCTGCGAAATAGGGGGCAGCTTGCTTGAGTCCATTGTAGCCTTTAAACTGGCGAATCTGAATCAATCGTTTTGCCAGTTGAGGCCCAGAAGATGAACACCAGTCAAAGATGGTGACCAAGGACCTGCATATTTCTCGCTGGATTCCACGTTGAACTATATCGGTCTGTTTGAGGAATTGAACCATCAGCAAAACATTATCTGTTGCACCTTGTAGCACCTGTAATTGGATATGTGCCAGCTCAATGGATTCGTTGGGAAGGATATGAAGATATTGAGAAAGCAATCGATTGTTCTTGGCCTGTTCAAACCAGAGCGTAACGATGTTGCTCATCGAAGATGTTTTGATATTGTAGTCTGATTTTGTCTGAAATTGAGGATCGTAAAGACGTTCAAGGTTCTCCAATCGCATCCTAATATCTGTGTCATTGAGAAGGTCATGGAGATTGTTGATATTTTGAGCAAGCTTGACTGGGCCACTATGGGGACGTCCTTGAGGTTTGGTCCTCTTCTTTCCCTTCAACTGAATTTCTGGATGAGCCTGAACATATTTGGCCAGCGTTGCAACGCAATTTCTAGAAGCATATATTCAGCCCACCTGTCAAAACAAAATCTCATGTTCAGACTCACGCGAGATTGTTTTCAGTTTCCCATGTATTTGCTGAGGTCGGAAACTCGAGCCATTTAACCAGAAATTCCAATTGCCCATCCTAGTCATGACGGTCAATCAAAGAATGCAAGATTATGATGAACATACATTACCTCATTATTATGCTCCAAAATTTCTTCGACTTCATATTCAGTTTCAGTCGCTTTTCTTTTCTGCTTGCCATTTGCGGGCTTAGATGGTTCTGATGCAGCGGCGTTTGAGTTTGGGGCCAGAGCTTCTTCTGATTGTGTGCTGGCTGCTGACGATACTTCGGGTTGACTTGCTAGCGGTCGGATTCCAGCTAACATTTGTTGAATTTTCTGAGATCCTTGAGCTGTTAACCAATCCACGATTGGCTGACAACCCTTGATTCTAGAATTTAGAAGGCTTAGTTAAGGTGGACTTTCACAATAAAGCAGATTCTTGCCTTGGCGAATCTTTGTCGACCAACTGAGTTGTTCCATCACTTAGCTGGACGCAGTACACGATCTATATTGCACATGTTAGAGCCCATCAACCAGATTTATCAATCGAATTATACCTTTGATGAAGAGAGTGACTTTGAGAATGAAATCACTTGTTGAATATCTAGCGGTGGGCCATCCAGAAATTCCGAAACTTCTGGCTGAGTTGAAGTGGTCCCTTGAGTAATACCCGGTAATGAAGCTGGAAAGGTCATGGCAATATTGATATCATTATCATGGACCCCTGGTAGGATTGACGGATTGACTGAGTTCGAGTTTAACATCAGTCGTGTGAGACCAAAGTTGACGGCGTCAGCCTCGCTTCTATGCCAGGCATAGAGGCTTAGCTTTTTACAGATCTCAGACGCTTGCCTGAATGGATCGAATGGCAATTCCTCCACAGGTACAAATGACCCAGATTCCGGGTCTTCGTATTTGATCTTGGTGAATACGTCATTCAAATGTGTAGTATCAAACTTAAGGCCTGAATGCCATAGAGTGTTCAGGAAATCGAGAAACACTTCTCGGGCAAGGCGGTTGGCATGAGCAACACGTCCACCAAGGACTACCTGCCCATGGCTTGCAAAGTTCTTTTCCTTCCCCTTGTCATATACTGTCGAGCCAAAGTTGCCAAAGAATGTAGGAGGAGAAACGTTTAAAGAGCCAGCCCGATTTGCTGGCAATGCTCCTGTATAATTAACGTAGCCAACGCGATTTTGTTTGCCAGCAAGATTCCAGGCTGTGTCAAGAGTAGTATCGACCCATTCCTGATGTGCATCCTGATCCTCGGATGGTGCAAATCCAGAATGTAGGTCAACGCCCTTAAACACAAGCCACACGATCCATACATTATGTTCGCGAAGATATAGCCCGCTTCTTGCCAGGCAAAATGGACCTGGATCACCCGCTATATCATATGATTTCAGAATAAGGGCTTGATAAGTAAATAATATCGTGTTACTTACTGGGTCCTAGCCGCAAGAGAAGCGTGAACAATGTCCAGTCGGCATGATCATCACTTCCATCAACATGCCATTCTCCTTGTATCGTGCCAATAGCCTCCTTAAGAGCGGCTCCTAATGAGGAGCAGTTCATTTGCATGCCCGTACCGTTTGGATCCAGGCCACCAAAACCCATGACATTGTTATAGATTTTTGAAAAATTAATCATCTCCCATTCGAAGGCTGAGAGGCATTTAGGCATGATCAGCCTATAGAGACGATGGAGAATCTGGAGAAGGGCTTCAATTTGAGATGCAGCCTCAGGTGTACTGGCCTGAACAGCTGGCACAAATGTGCCAGGCCCATTTCCTTTCATGACAGTGGGTCCAAGACTAAATGATCCATCAAAGTCATCGTTGTGGAATGCAGAGCGTGCTGAGGCCCGGTCATTTTGTTTGAGCCCAATGATCGTGTAGATGGGCTGAATCTCCGGTTGATTACCATGCACTGGACAGCCCCACGTAAGTTTGGCGAGCTGAACACTAGCACTCTCGATGTTGTCATAGTCAGAATATATTTTGAGGGATTCGAGTGTTTGGGCGCATGCAACAGTGTGCGTCCACTCTTTTTTCCCATCTATTTGGATCACAAATGGAATTCCAGGAATCAATTTGATCATTCCAAGAATAGGATCGGCCACATAACTTTCATCGACCATCCTGGGATTGACGTTTGGTGGAGTGAGCATATTAAGCATGCGTTTCTTATGGAGTTGCATTTTCCGAAGCGAGTATGATGTAGCGTATATGTGCCCAGTCATATATCGTTTGTCCTCCTGTCGAGAATAGCCATCTAATGGGGCCAAAGGATACGACATTCCCCTTGGTGGTTCCGGTGCTGGTGGGGCAATCAGCTTGAGTGGAAGCAAACTGAAGTCCAGGTTGGCGTTGGTTTCGTAAATGAACTCATCGACCTCTGGGGACACTGGTTTTATTGGTTCATTCAAGTGAGTTCCGAACCAAGGATATTCTGGTTGATTGGAGTCTATGGCACAAAATGTCTAAAGTTAGACTTGCTTTGCATCGTTGAGTCAAGACATATGATTATTTATAGATGCTACGTTCGAAATTATAACTTGCATTGCATCATTGAGTTTGGTGTTTGAAAAATAAGAGCCTCGATCAAGTTTTATTTCATTATTTTTAAGATTCTACCAACTAGACTGTACCTGCGAGAACGTTGGGAAAGGGACAACTCATAAAGTTGCTGGCACTCTGTGCTGGATCGTCAGAGTTTTCGGCATTGAGACTTTCTACATGAGGAAACATTAATTCAGGTGAGAAACGAGCAAAAACCAACAAGCTTACCAGTAATTTCAGACGACATTGGAATAAGGAAGAAAAGAACTTTGCCCAAGCGAGGTTCAGCCTTTTTGAACCAAGTGTCACAGGCAGCCGCCCCTAAACTAGCGGTCCGCTTCAGCCGTGAGACGGATTTTCATTCGTACCTCACGTGACAAGATACAAATGAAAATCGGTCTCGCGGCTTAGCTCGGCTGCTGCAAGATTTGAAACTACGCCTATCGTAACTTGGCCCTGGTCCAATCTCCGCTCACATGTACTCTATCAAAAATATTTGGAGGCGACTGAACTTGAATCTTGATCTTTCCATCCACCACACTCGATGCGTATTGACCTGGTCACCTAGATTAATACGTATTCGAGCTCGCGGTTCAAACGGAGCATCGCGTATGTCTACCAGTTTGACCTGGGTAACTAGGTCAAGCAATCATTCCTCCGTTTTTTTTCTAGAGTCGAGCCCACAGTTTGACCTGGTGAACCCAGATCAAGCGATCGATGTTGTTCGCTGCCACACGCTCAATCTTGCCTGACTTTTCTCTTCCTCCCTATACACAGCAATGTCGGGCAAGGCCCCTCCAAAAGGGCCGAGGGCGCTGCTGCCAGTGGGCACACCAGGGGTTCATCAGTGCCTGCCTCATCGTCGTCATTGTCATCGTCTCTGGCATTAACACACAATATGAACAATTTACCTCCCCAACGAGCCCAACCGCGAGCAGCACCCCCAGCTACGTCTCTGTCTGCCCAACAACCTGAGTAGCAGGATCGGGGCAGCCCCACCAACAGTCCCGAGGAGTCTAGGGTTTCAGATGGACGAATGCTCCCACCTGGTCCCAAACATTCATTCGCAGCAAATGGCGTGCACCACCCTTCCTCGAGCAGTGGCGGACTGCAGAAGAGCCGGAATCCGATATCGATCAAAGGAAAAAATCAGGACAGTGGAGTGTGTCCATATGTCAATTCAACAGATCTTGACTCAATTAGGCTCGCCAACCGCCTTGTCGTTCCAGACCACCGTCAATGGCAGCACTTCCAGAGCAGAATCACCGGCGCGCCTAGGCGAAGTCAAGCAGGACCGACCTGCTTTCCAATGGGTAATTTATTGTGTATTCTAGGAGCATGGTTTTGGGAACAGCAACAGTTCGGCACTGATGAATTTGTCATCGGCATCACCACTGCGGCAGGGCAAGCTCAAGCAGGACCGACCTACTTTCCACGTGTCTTTTAATTCAACCACTCGAAAAAGCAGTTTAGGGGTATGTCCGTTATTCTCGTAGTTCCGTTGATCTTGGGTGATGACCTTGTATTTTAGGAGCCATCGACGAGCTCTTCGTCGGGGGTGTGCTTCAGCCCGACCAACTGGCTCTACAAATTCCTCTGCATCCTCAACCTCCGCCGCCAACTTATGACCCTCCGCCACCTCCGTATCACCACCACCACGTCCTCCAATAGTTTCACCTCCACCTCCGACACCACCACTTCCTCCTCCAGCATTTTCCCCACCACCTTCAGCAGCATTTTCCCCACCACCTCCAGCATTTCCCCTGCCACTTCTAGCATTTTCACCACCCCCACCTTTGCCTTTGCCTCCAGTTGCGTCGCCGCCTCTGCCACACTCGATCCCGGAGTTGACCTGGTGAACCCAGGTCAATAACTTTTTCCTTTGTATTTCACGATCCATCTCGCGCTTTGTCCTTTGGAATTCGACCTCTAGAGCAAGCGTACGTGCAGCCGGTGGTACATGCCCTATCCGCTACCGAAGGGATGAGAAAGGTTTCTGGTGCCAGCACCTCCTCAGTGGCGAGTACAGTCAGAAGTGTGAAGTCTACGAGATCAACTACCACAAAAGTAAAAAGGTGCCTTCTGCATCTGCACTCCTCCCCGTGGTCGATCCAGAGTAGCTGAGCCCTGCGAGTGCGGCGAAGTCCATGAGGATGGAAACAAGAATACTGAATTGGTAGCAGACAAATCGCCTAAGGCTGTCGGCATGATTGAGATGCCCATGGATAGGAAGGAGAGTAAGGAGTCAATGAAGAAACCCGTTGGGACGATTGAGAATAAGTGTTTGGTTCTGCCCAGTCCAAGTCCATCTACTGCCACCGAGTTGCCTGAGAAGGATGAGGATAAGGAGGGTGAGAAGGTGGATGTTGCAAAACGGGAGTGGGAGAAGGAGAACGTCATTCCGCCGTTACCCTCAAAACCACAGGCACAACCTCAAGATGAAGAGCTCGGGGCTTGGGTGTTGATCGTTGCCAGAGGAGATTCTCAGCGGACACTTCTAAGCTGTGTTTCATGCTTTGGATGATGGACGGTTCCCTCCTAAGGTCCAGGCCACTTTGGCGTTGACCGACCGAGATGATGATTGCTCGCGAGGTGAGCCATCATTCAAGATTCTTCGACGATGCAGGGATCTAACCTGTATGTGCGATCCGTCAGTGCACACCGCGGCTGCCCCTTAAGTTAGTAATAGTTAGTAAGGTCATCCAAGGTTCGTTGTTCGTTACCCTTTGCCTTTTCCTATGAACTCAATCATCTGACTCTCGACCCGTCTGCCTTTCCTCTTTTTTCTTGTTAATATTGCCCATATCTATTCCTCAACCTTGTAATCAAATCCGCAAATTTCAATCATGCAAATGCGGAATTGCCTCAATTGTGCCAATGCAATCGATTTGATAATTTCCTACAGATCTAGCCAAGATTTCCCATGAAATGACCCTCGACATCCCAACACCAGCATAGAAGTTATGGTCGATCAATTCCAAACAGAGCTCTTACGTTGCTGCTATGCCCACAGCTCGCCTGGTATGTGCCTTCTTCAACCTGTTGTCTCGGGCATTGCAAATCCCGTGTAATTCCCTCCTCTCTTTGTGGCACTGATCGTCTTTTCCGGGTTATTCCTAGATTATTGCAGTGCAAGTCGCATATGCGCCTTGCGAGAGAGAGCGCGATTCATGATCATCTTGAGGAGGTCCGGATCAGGACACTTTGCCACACGATGTGGATGATGATAAGACTTTTGCAGATCAATCTTTTGCGGACTGTTAGCACTGTAAGACCATATTCTTGCAATTTTTTCTGGTGCTTATACAGGCTCCTACAGGTCGTTGATAGTTCCCCAGAGATCTTGGTATGAATTGTCGCCAGCTTGGCCTACAAGCTCAATGACGGCCGAGAAGCCATGAGAGCGAGGAACTTACCAATGCCGTATATGAAGATGTCGCTCAATGAGCTTTCTCAACAAACTGGCTCCCCAGGGTCACCAAAGGCACCAGTCAAGGGAACACAATGTCAGAATTTTTGATGACGCATGTTTTCGAGTCATTTCTGAACGCTCACAGGGTCATAATAACGAAGTCTGAGTCGCATACGAGTCACGTATAAAATGCTGTTGTTTTTCTGCTTGCGGAATCATTCTCGCAATGGCCTCTCCTGTCTTAGTTGTTGCCATCCAACCTCAAAACCTACCACCGACTTCCGCTCCTCAGCCACGCCAACCACTTCGAAGGGAAGGAGCCATGATTTTCCTTTCGCCAGTGGAGCAAGCCTCGCAGGACGCCATGTTGAGGTCTAGCCCAACACCTGAACCAGTACTCGGAAAGCGACCACATCAAGAGGATGACAATGGCAGCGACGACCATGAAGATACGTCCACCCCTCCACCAATGCAGCCCCAAACATCTTTACCCTCTATCAGCGGCGTAACTGCCACGGCGTTGCGATATGCGACACACAAGAAGCTACGTCCTGAGCAGCGTGACGAGCTTGAAGCCTTCTTGCTGGTAAGTAGTTGCCTCGTCAGTGAATCTCGTCTGAGCACCGCCCAGGACACAGCGC
>Ga0307513_10009108_pt1 | contig 12579 bp, 8 predicted proteins | sample 15_EM_MG_FD_202174 | JGI IMG/M metagenome (GOLD analysis project Ga0307513, IMG submission 202174) | Populus trichocarpa ectomycorrhiza microbial communities from riparian zone in the Pacific Northwest, United States - 15_EM | ecosystem: Host-associated > Plants > Roots > Unclassified | place... | reverse complement strand
ATCCGTCGGTGATTTACTCTCTGGAAAATACCGACGGAATTTTCCGTCGGTGATTCCCTTTGTAATTAACATGATGAACAATGTTCACAATTTACCAACAAATTTACTGACGGAATCACCGACGGAATTTTTTCCGTCGGTAATTCCGTCGGTAAGTCCGTTGGTAAATATGACACGTCATCATTTTGTTTTTTGCTTTGTTTTAATTTTTTTTCCCACGGTATATACCGAGGGAATATTTCCGTCGGTAAAATCCCTCGGAAATTTACCGACGGAAATATTCCCTCGGTATTTCCGTTTGTATTTATCAATTTTCTGGTAGTGCATTCTTCTTCACCTAATACATATGGGTATACGTGTATAATATGATTAACAAATCTTATGGGATAGGTATAATAGTTAATGAAAGCTTATTTATTTTTCAATCTCCTGAGTTTGAACCTTACGAACACTACTTTGAAAAATAATTCCCCAAGATGTATCAGAATAATGCGGGTTTGCAACTTTAAAATTGTTCATAAATGATTTTTAATTCCAATTGACATGTAAGTTAATATGTAAATACTGTTAGTTTAATATGCTCTATAGTCAATTGGTTGATTACACGTGGTATTATTATATTCATGTAAATATATATTTATTATTAATAAAAGCTTAATTTATCTTTAATATTCATATAATATTAGATTAATGAATCTAGAGTAAAGATAAAGTTCATGAGAAAAAAAATACCTTGCAAAGAAAATTATAAAGTTGTTATAATTATTAGATTTCTATTGCATCAAAGTATTGTTCCTAAAATGTTCCTGGTCAATGCTCTCTTAAATACTAAACATTTATTATAGCCGTAAAGACTAATATATATTATGTTATTTATTTTATGAAAAAAAACAACTATTCTCGTAAGATAAGGTATAATGGATACCTAGAACTAATATATAGGTGCTTGTCATAATACATGTACACTGAACTGACCTGCATGAGAATTTCATATGGAGAAATCACCTATGTCTATGGAAAGGCTCACATGACAATTGTGTAAGTGATCCTTAAACTTGAGATCATGGTTGTCAAAATCGCAAGTTGACTTGTAAAATCATACGATTTTACGAGTCAACATGTATATAACGTGTAAAATCGGGTTAAAAACTCAAAATTGGTCAAACTTGCTCAAAATCAGTCAAACTTGCTTAAAATTGGTCAAACTCGTTAAAATCAGTAAAACCAGACCGATTTCATGAGTTTGACAAAAGTTAAAAAATTTGCTGACTCCAAGTCCATGAGTCTTTGTACCTGAGTCCCCCGACACTCCACTCTCAGTCTTCCTTTTTCCCTTTGCTGAAATCTCAAATTCTCAACCCTACCAGACTAATACCAGTCGCCGTTAAAAACTAAGAGATTGTGAAAAAGAGATGGAGTTGAAGAGGAGAGCAATAACTCCCATTGTTTAAGATTTAGACACATTGTCTTGGCCTTCTCGCTTCCGATCAACTGAAAAGGAATGTCATGTGATTTTCTCTTCTATTTTTGACTACCAGTGTCTGCAACCACAGTAGAGATCGTAGATCTATATGTTCCTGTTTAATCATAACAAATAATTGCATCGAAGCTAGACTTTTCTAATATTAGGTTTTAATTCTCTAAGAGTGACACTGCTTTCATCCTTGCTCTGTATCAAAAGAAAAGGGTCAATCAGAAATTAGGAGATCATGAAGTTATGCATCATGGTTTTAATAAGAAGGTTTAAGAGTTAGGACTCCATATATGTAATGAATATATTAAACTTAATTAGGATTAATAGATTAATATCTCTCATTTCATGATTAACATTCAGTTTTGTGCCTTTCATTGCAAATAAATCATCTTTCTTTTCTCCTCCACTAGCTACTACTAGTACTGAGGTAGGGTTGCTATTTGCAACCCCGGCTTCCTTTTCTGATTGATCTTGAGTGGAATCAACTTGCCTCATTTGATGATCGACTACTACTATGTATCCATTTGATTTCTTATCTTTTGCTGCTAACCTAAAGCTAGGCATCTTTCTATCAATATTTTCTGGTGTTGGAGGAGATCTCTTTCCTGTAGTAGATCTAGAAACAACCTTGCCATTGCCACCACTATTTCTTGATGGTGACCCATTACCAGCACCCAATTGCTTTTCTAGATTCCTGGTCATGGCCACAAAAGAAAAAAGAAGAAAGAGATGCAAACTTGCTGATGAGAAATGCTTTGGTTTGGTTCTGACTAGAAGTGAAAGAAATGCTTGCTGATGAGATACAAATAAACAAACAAAAGTGGGCTTTTTTCTAGACTAGAAGTGAATATAGATCAACGGTAGAAAAAGGGAGAGCATAAAATTTAATACCCACCTAAAATAAGAAAAAGAAAAGAAAAGCATATAACCAATACCAAGTTAAGATTAAAGTTGTGCCACCTAAACTAATATACATAACTGTGTTCTAAGAACGAAAAAAAGAAGAAGAGAAGATTATAAAACACATTTCACAAATATCACCAATACCAAGTTAGGATTAAAGTTGTGCCATGAACGACTTCTTCTTCCTAAACTGCAATTCTATCTATGAGTTGTGGTATTTTGTCCAACTCTCTACACTGTACACTCTACATTATACATCTTTGTTGATGCATATATTGATTCTTGAACTGCATGATACATGACATCTAAAAAAACTATCAGTGGCAATAGGGCAATATGGTATATAGAATTGACGTGGAATGACACTATGATATAGATGTTGATAAGAATTCAAGAAGAGTTCAGTACAAGTATTGTCAGAAATTTTTTAGTGGAGGCTGTGTTTAGTTTACATAACACACCAACAAATTATTTGTTTTAGGTTTGTTAATTTTTAGTTAATGAAATTCTATGGAGATAATTGTATTATATTGTATTTTTAAGTTATTTAAACCATGTATGAATTTTTATTTGAATTATGTATTTTAAGATATTTGGACATTTGTAATTTTGTATTGTTTATTTCACTTTTATTTTAATTGTGTTATATTATTATTTACTACTTGGCTGGAATTCTCAATATATAATTAGTTAAAATATTTTATTTGTGATTTTATGATTTTACGATTCGAGTTTATGATCCGAGTTTATATTGTATATTTCGTGTCGTGTCAAAAAATCATTTTTGACAACTTTGCTTGAGATCACTAAATTATCTTATATAAAGAATGTTATGCTTTGATCTTGTTACATGTTATCATAATCGAGGTAATGAAAAGGCAAACATTGGATATAACATGAACTATAAGAATGTATTTGAATGATCAAGAGAAGATTCATCACCCTAGATGAATTAAGAAAAATGTTTTATCTATTCTCAAATAGTATTGACTGAGAAATCCTTGGTTAATGTGGAATGAGATTTGAAAAGAGTTTCAAATCTTATTCAAACGATCAATGACTATTATCCTTGGTTAATTTTGATCTTGTTACATGTTATCATAATCGAGGTAATGAAAAGGCAAACATTGGATATAACATGAACTATATGAATGTATTTGAATGATCAAGAGAAGATTCATCACCCTAGATGAATTAAGAAAAATGTTTTATCTATTCTCAAATAGTATTGACTGAGAAATCCTTGGTTAATGTGGAATGAGATTTGAAAAGAGTTTCAAATCTTATTCAAACGATCAATGACTATTATGTGAAGAACAAACATGATTTAACATGGAAAACATACTCTACGCTTTAATGTTAAATTGGAATATTAATGATGAAAGGATATTAATTACACTGAGAAATCGGTCACTAAAATGTTAGTCAAACTACTAGTGACTTTTCTAATATTTAGGAGATCATGACATGTTGCTAGACGATGCACCTAATCTTCAAATATAAATTAATAAATTATTTAATTGATAATACATTAAATTATTAAATTTATTTAATTCTTTTTAATTATAATTATAATTTATATTTGACCAACATATTAGGAACTTAATGGGTCACATAGATTAAGAACTATTAGTTAGAAATTAAACTAGAATGATTTAATTATTTATGACTTGATTAAAATATATTTTTGAAATTAAGGACTGGAATACAATTAATACAAGGATTATATTTCTAAACCTAGAAAAATCAAGTAAAGACTTGATTGAATTAATTTCTAAAATTATCCTGAATTAATATATGAATATTATTTAGGAGCATTGATATTTTGCCAATATTAACCCTATAGTTTTTTAGATTTCCTTATAAATAGTAAGTTATACCTCTTATTTAAGGGGCTGTTGTCTGTTAGATAGAAAAACTACGTAAACATATAATTAGAGCTAGCAACACTCTAGGCATAACAACCTCTTTCTCATAAATAGGGATTTAAGAGATTTCTCATAAATAGGGATTTAAGAGATTTCTCACGGATGGTTCGTGTGGATTATCGTTAGAGGCCGGATAATTGGACTGCTTATGATTTGCGACAACCCAGCCTTTAAGGAATTATTAAAAGCTGAAGAAGATCAGATTTTCAAGTAACAAATCCCTAAACAACCTTAGATCTATCTAACGAGATTCAAGAAACTTCTGAATAATTTTGTTTCATAGTTTCTGCTGTGTGTATGATATTTGAAAAACTTAACAGTGGTATTAGAGCCTTCCTTAGAACAATTAGAGTTGTTTGATTGCATGTTTTTAATTGTTATTGGTGTTAATTTGGAATTAATTTTATGTGAAAAAAAAATATTTTTTTCAAAAGATTAATTTTTCTCTCATGATTTTTTAAATCAGATTTTAAAATACAATTTAATCACCCAATTACTGTTATGGTCATATCTGGATGGGGTTTCTAGATCTGGTCAGATTCCGGCCAAGGCTTGGCTTGAAAAATATATAGCAGTGTTGCCGTGGGTGGCAACACCAGGTGTGCTGGACGCTGTCGCTGCTGGCAGCACCCTAGCGCATCGCTATTGCTAGTTGCGTTGGGCGCTGTCGCAGCTGGCCTTACGTGGCTGCATGCAGCGTCAGCCTTGGCCGCTATTGTTGGGTACAACAGCAGCCTTAGCTGCCGGTGGGAAGGGCAAGGTGCCCTGTCGACGACACAGTAGAAGAAGGGGAGAAAGAGATGGTTTTAGGGTTTCAAGGTATTTTACCCCTTTACCCCTCCCCTTTTATATTATGACCATATAGTTTATTTTAATGTAAAATACCCTTTCTTTTTAAATTTTGAAAAATATTTTTTATGGAATTTATGTTAAATATTTTTTTTATTTGAGAAATTATCAAATTAGATTTGATTGAATATTTCTAAGTGTTAGAAATATTATTTTATAGTATCATATAAAGCTAATAATTAGAATTGAAGCATGCAATGTATTTATCATGATATTAAAATGTTTTTATGCAAGATTGATGATTATGGACATTAAAGATCAATTTGATTGTGCTTTTATTTTATGGTTGAATGATTGTAATTTTATTAAATAAAACCTTTGAGTCATGCCTTATATATATATATTTTTATTATGGGTTGTAATTCTTTTCTCATCTATTTCCCCTCGAATGTAACTCAAGGTTTCTTAATTAATTATGTAAATATTATATAATTTAGAAATGTAGGAATCTAGATAAGAAATTATTATGTAATTCAAGACAGAAAAAAATAGCGATGAAGGTTACAACTAAAGTGCTCGCAATGGACTTATGAAGACTTGCTACAACTACCTAGGATTTGACCATTTAATTCCCTTCAATGGCTCGAGGGAATTAGCTTATATATGTCCATAATCATCTAATTAGAATGACATACTAGGGATGTATGTTTATATATAAATTGTCATGTAAGAAATGTATATATGTTATGCCATGTTATATATGAGACCTAATTAATTGATAATAAATCCCCCATTAATATATTAAGTATATGTTGAGAACATGAATAGTTGCCTTCTAATTTTATATGCATAAAACCAGAGTTTTATTCATAGATAATTTGTTGAGTTACTTAAGGTTATAATTAATAGAATATGTTTAATGCTATAAAATTGGGTTCTACTTAACTAACCTATATAATTTGGATGAGTCACTCATGATCATATGAGGTTAGAGACATAAGTTAGGCGAAACACATATGATATGTTTAGATAAAGAGTTGTCACCTAACTGATCTAGGAGTCATATAGAGATGTGATTGATAAATTATATTATTTATCTAATTTAATTTATTTTGATTTGTTAAGTCACTCAAGGTTCAATAAATTAAATAAGATCCTAACCCACTAGGAAAATCTAAGTGAGATTTCCTGAATTAATAGGGAGGGCTATTAATTTGTAAGAAAATAGTGGAAGACTAAATTAGGATTAATGACCTTATCTAAATTTTGAATTTAAATATGTATGCATGAAACTAATATTCTATATCTTTATATAAATAGGCTTGTAGATTAAAATGAGTAGTGACATATCTCTACAAAGCATACTTGATGCTAACAAATTGTCTGGATTAAATTTCTTGGATTGACATCGAAATGTAAGAATTGTTCTCAAGCTAGAAAAGAGGTTGTATGTTCTTGAAAATCCAATTCCAAATGCCCTTGCTGAGGATGTTGAATAAGAAGTTAGGAATGAACATTAACATCATGTTGATGATGATGAACAACCTGCATCTATGATGTTAGCCAGTATATCACCTGAACTTTAAAGATATACGGGAGACCTTTGGTGTTGAAGTCTGTGCCTGAATATTTTGATTTTGCTCCTGATGAGATGACCAGAGTACCTATTTGGATAAAATTTCCAAACCTGCCTCTCAAATACTGGTCCTTAAAATGTTTATCAAAGATTGTTAGTGTTCTTGGAAAACCTCTTCAATGTGATAAGTTAACTTCTATGATGTCAAGGCTCTCATGTGCTAGAGTTTTGGTTGAGTTAGACCTGCTTAGTAACCTGATTTATTCCATTAATATCATCCTGCCTAATAGTGCTACTCTTGTGCAATCAGTTGTTTATGAAAACCTGTCCAAATTATACAAGCATATTATTATTATTATTATTATCGCTATTACTATCATAATAAACTATTATTATTACCATTTTTTTTTTATCAGAATGTAAGTATGTATTAAGATCAAAAGTAACAACGCTAGATAACCAGCAAGTTCATATACATGCACAAGATATACAAGAACAAAAAAGGAAACAAACTCTCAGCATAAAAGAGGGAACATGCTCCCATAAAAGACTAGCCATGCAAAGCCCAAAACAAGTGAGTAGCAATGGTTAAGGAAGAAACCAAACAAGGATTGCAGGTGTCAAAATTAACCCAACCAACATCACAAGATAAAGAGAAGCATTTCCTACAACATCGAACAACTAACCAAAAAATCATGACCATTTAACAACCTGACATGAACAATAGAGCCAGCAGAAAAAGCACCCAAGCAGCCATAAGCTTAGCATAACAACACCGATGGGAGCACGTAAAGCTCCTTCAAATTCAGCAGCATACCAGCAAAGTAGCCAGGTAGAGCAAAAGTTACAAAAGTAGACCCAGAAGGGCATTCAGAAGAAGCATGCCTCCCAAACAGGAGAGGAGGCACTGAAACCAAGCAAAAAGAGCAGTAATGGCAATGACAACCTATGACATCCAGAAACAAGTAGTTGGGAAGCATAGCAAGGGCAAGGGCCAGAACCAGAATACCCCTGCGACAACTTGCATGAAGATGGGACCAGCCAATTCAGATGAGGCAGCCAAACATATCAGACTGGCCTACACACCCTGAACATGGAGGGCATCCAGCAAGGAAGAAAATGCTTCAGGCAGCAAGGCATGGCCTAGACGTACCAGCCAGGACTTCCCAACACAAGGATAACACTAGTCAGCACAAACAAGCCAGAGCACAAATAGCCAATACTGCAAGTAGCATCAACCATTCAATAACAACAAAGTAAAGAGTAACTCTAGCAAACCAACCCCAGCAGTCAGCAGTAGTAGCATCCTGTAAAGGTGATGAAGTGTGAACCAGGCTAAGAAAAACCCAGGAGGACCTTCAGCAGCACCCAAACAGTCCACAACATACCAAAGACAGAAAATCCAGCAAACCAAGCTGCATAGAGCAGCATCCAAACGTCCTCCAACCATCCATGCAACCGGAGAGAACATCAGGCTATAAAATAACAGCAACACCAACCATTCCAACAACAGAGAAAGGGACAACAATTGCAAAGAGGCAGCAAACAAACCTGCATATAGCAGCAACAAACTAACTAACAATCCAGTTATAAAGAGCATGGCATAACTAAGCTGTGCAAAACAGCTACACAAAGCCAGAAAGTGGAGCCAATAGACTACATCCATTATAGCAAATCAGATCTACACTGCAGTAGCAGCCAAGTTGGCACCGAAACATACTTCATCAAGCTTCTCTATTGCAAGCAGCCATGGGGAAAAGCTTGATCTGCAAAGCAGCAGCCAACAACAAACCAATAGGCCTAATCGACTGTACTTTCCTTCAATAGCTAAGCAGCAACGCAGTAGAAGCAGAACAACAGAGCAACACCAGCAGGCAAACTAGGTTGCAAACAACAGTACCAAAGTACCTCGAGAGGTAGGCCAACGCCAGCAAACAGCTAGGGCCGAACCCCGGAGGCCCTCCCACACAGCAGGATGAAGAGACCAGGTCGAACAACATCCCAACAATAAGCAAGATAAACAACATAAAGCAGTAATACAAAACCAGAGTAGGAGACCATCTGCAATATCTACCCTGCACAGGCTCCCTCAAGTGATACAGGAGCAAGAACAACACTACAAAAGCAGGCCACAACAGATCTAGGTCATAATAATGGCAGACACAACCACAAACAAGACATAACAACTAGGTACCCAACAAACAGTCCAAAAACCTAACGGCACAACCAGCGAGAAGGCTGGATATATAACGCTTCATGAGGGAAAACACCCTATGATGTTGCAGAGGGCGGTTAAACCCTCTGAAAGTCCAACTAAATATACATTATGGAGTGAGAGAGATAGGAGTTGGCATACCACTTCTAGATCTAAGGAAAATATGGTGCTGAACAGTACCTGAACAAGAAAGACACCCATCAAAATGGCCATCTCCAAAACAATCCTCAGCAGAGCAGATCAACACCAGCAAACGCTTCATAGAAACACTTGCACCAATGCATCCACCAGATCCTAAGGTTAGGGCTGAGACAGAATGATTTAGGTTTGCTCCATCAAATGAAGGAGCCTGCACAAATTCATCAGCAAAATCCCCATCTTCGGAATCTTCAATCCAAACACCCGTTAGGGTTTCAGGGGAAACACATCGCATTCTTTCTGTTGGCTTTCAACTGGAAAGAAACAAAGATGCTGATTTTGGACTGACCATGAGTGATGCGAAGAAAGGAACTCACAGAGCTTAGCAACAGAAGGATGATCACGAGGAGAAACTCGGGTGGAGGAGAGCATCTCTCTCTAAATTCTCTCTATCTGACGCTCTCTTATTAACATTATTATCACTATTAGTAGTATTATTAGAAATATTGTTGTTGTTGTATGCCAACTCCTATCTCCTAGAATTAAATGATTAAATTGAAAATAAATAAAACTTTAACAACAGAGAAAAATACTAAAATCAAAACTAAAAGGATGGATTTTGAAAAACCAATAACAATGAGGGTTGGATATAGTTTTTTTGGAGTAGGAGAGAGAAATGAAGGGAAAAAAAAAAGACCATCGGTAATAAGCCGACTACTTTTAGATGACACACGTCATCTAATAAGGAAAAGAATATGACGAAGAACAAAATGAGACAACGAAAGCATATTTTCAACCACTAGGAAGCACCGCACGTGCCGCCCAAAATGCGCAGTGCCTCCCGCATGCTATAGCCTTTTCAATTTTAAAAATAATAATTAAATAGTAAATTACATTATCAACCCTGACCAAACTAGCAATTAGAAAAAAACTGATATGAAAAGACGCCAATACCCCTATGTTAATAGCTTTTTTTTTAACCCCAAGGTCAAATATGTAATTTTACTTTATATCAAAAAAGTGAAATGCCCGAAAAGACCTTTTAGTAGAGTTAAACATTTTTTTTGTTTTAAGGGTAGCAAAGTCATTTTACTATGCAAAAGCATGATGAAAAGACAAAGACATGCCTGGAAAATTCTTAAATGAGAAATGAACCAAAGGAAAATATCATTTTGCCCCTAAAAGGCAGCTATATAAGAGTTTTTTCAAGGTGCAAAATCATCATTTTACTATTACAATCCACAGTAAACAAAGGCATATATACAGTGATTATCCCACATGTTTTAGCCTTTTTCTTTAATACCTCTTTAGAAAACTTAAAATAATATCCAAATTTGGTTTGAAATTCAAAACATTATTAATATATTCTAGCTATTTGACTCGTGATTTGCCACGAGTTAGATAATTTTTTTTCCAAAAAAGAATATAAGCAGGTTTCTCCAAAGCATTTTTTTTAAAGAAACCCTAAGAATAAATAAATAAAACTATGGATACATTTAATTAAATAAATTGAGAACCATTTATTCTTATAAATGCAAACAAGTGTTAACGCGTCTATTCAACTCAAGTTAGATACTTTTTTTTTTCCAAAACAAAAGAATAAATGTGTAGGTGATGCTAACACCTTTTTTGACATTGAGACAAAAAATTATGAATCAAAAAGTTGATGCTTACATATAATAAAATACAACGAGCATCATATGCTTGCGCTTCGCTACAACCTAGATCATGAGATTATAATAATCTTGTAAAAAGAAAATCACAACAAATTAATAATAAAAAAACAAACACGAAACATATCACAAAGACCAATTCAAAATATCAAATGCTTTTAAAACATTAAACATGACACCTTTTTTTTTAAAAAAATTATAGAAACAACAATATAATAGATCAACACGAGCTTTGTGGCTTAATCTACCAAACCTATGATCCAAGTCATAGACTCTATTGAGTTTAATAAGATTGATATTTTAATTTATTTATTTTTGCTAAATATATAATAAAAAATTAAAAAATTAAAATTAAAAATTAAAGGGAAAAAGAGACCAAGCCCAAGTGTGCGGGCCTGACTTGAGAGACCTAGTGAGTTTGGGCCTTTATAAAAGCAGATCCAGACGGGTCCACCCCTTTTATTTGAAATATAAATTAAGGCAAACACCATGTTGTTTGCCAACACAGAACCTGACCACCATTATGGTGCCTGAAAAATCAAGCTATAAAGTTTTCCCCCTAAAAACCCAATTTAACTTAAAAACACTTACTAAACGCCTGTACAACATATCAAAAAACCCATCTATATAAAAAAAAAAACACTGAAAACAACGTGAAACACCAAATCAAACCAGGATATAATTTTCTTTTCCGATCTAAATCTGTTTTTTCAGGCAATATTGAGGCTCAAAACAACCACAATCAAACTTTCATTGTCAAGTGGAATTCATCGACACCAAATTTTTTATTTTTCATCGATGGAATCGGTGCTAATAATGATTTTTCTCTCTTCAGCCCTCTTCAGTTGGAATCCAATGACTTCCTCTCTAATCTCTTTAATACAATGATTCAAAAATAAAGAAAATGAGATTTCCTATCAATAATGAATTTAAAAAATGTATAATTGAGAAAGTAGGACCACAATTAATTTTTTACGTGAACTTTGAAACTACCTCCTATTTTTTTCATCCTTTGCACTTTGGTCTGTCTTTTGAATTTATTATCCCTTAAGAATCTTACTAAAATTGGCCCTCAATTTAGTCCTGGAAGAGCAAAAAAATCTTTTAAGAAAAAAGAAGAAGAAATGGGACAAAAAAAAACACAGTGTTTAGTGCATAGTGTTTTATATGAGGATACAGTGCAATTTTGCAAAGTGAAATTCCCCATGTTTTTTAGAATATTGTTAATTGTTAAGAAATGTTTTTAAGAGAGCAACTGTAGTTTTTACCTTGCTTAAATTTCATTTGTCGACACAAAATTTGGAAAAAAATAATAATTCAATAAACTATAAAACAAACAAAAATACGTTCTAGTAATTATATATCACATTGTTAATGTAACTTTCCACGGTGTTTCACCGTTAAAAGAATGCATGTAGTGACCATAGAGCTTGAAAGAAAATTAGGAAAATAAGAGCCTAGTTCACTTGGTTTAAGAAATTAAAAATTACAAGAAGAATTAATAAATAAAGTTTTATTACTTTTTATGCTTTCTAAAATACCCTTTAAAATAAATCCCAATTCTCTTTATCCTTTAATAAAAGCCAGGGTCATCAGGTGGACAGCAAAGGTCACTTAAGATGGTGGTGTTGGGTTCAATTCATGCTCCCTCCGCTCTCTCTCCACTCCAAAAGATGACCGTTTCTTCTTCAGATAATAAGAGCCTAGTTCTTGGAAGACGAAGAACCATAGCCGTTGGTTCCAGCGCTGTAGTACTGGCTTCCCTACTCAACTTGCACAATCCCATTTCAAACCCTCCTTTGCTTCACTCTGCTTTTGCCCAACAACAAGATGAACTTCAGCAACAAGAGGATAGAGTCGCTCACCTCTTCCAGGTTCCTCTC
>Ga0307513_10009107_pt1 | contig 12580 bp, 11 predicted proteins | sample 15_EM_MG_FD_202174 | JGI IMG/M metagenome (GOLD analysis project Ga0307513, IMG submission 202174) | Populus trichocarpa ectomycorrhiza microbial communities from riparian zone in the Pacific Northwest, United States - 15_EM | ecosystem: Host-associated > Plants > Roots > Unclassified | place... | reverse complement strand
CGCAGAGCGAGGGGGGGCAGGGGTGGTCACGTTAGCAAGGAGAGCGTCGAGGGAGGGCTCGCTGGAGACATCTGGGGGGGGGTCAGCGAGGGGAAGGGAACACAGGGTCAGCGCGTACCCATTGGTACAGTAGCAGAGGCAGGTGGTGCAGGCTGCGCAGCAGCGGGCAGGGAGGCAGTACTGGGGGGCAGGAGGCGAGGCGACGCGGGCACAAGGGGGGGCCGGGGCATAAGGAGACACCCGGGTGACCTCCTCGTGAAGAGGGATCGGCGCGGCTGGTGCAGAAGGCAGAGCAGCGGGGGTGTAGACGACGGTGTCATCGAGGGCCATGGAGGCGTGCCCGCTCGGGATCAACCAGTTGGAGAACTGGGCATTAAGAGAGGCCGCAGAGTATGGGGGGATGGAGACGCGGTGGACCACCTCGAGGTGGTGCATGATGGCTTGGAGGTCGCCGTGACAGGAGGTGACGATCTCAGGAATGTTAGGGGCGGGGTGGACGGGGGGGAGCGGGAGCAGGATCTCGCGGACGAACTGAACCAGTCTGAAGTAGCGGGGCGGGGACGTGGAGTTAGCCAGCACCGACGGGGACGAGGAGCGGGGGCCAGGGCCGGGGCCAGAGTGCCGGAAGATGGACCACTCGCGGTCAATCTCCTCCTGTGGCCAGGGGACGTCGAACGAGTGGGAGGCAAGGTTAGACAGGACCATGTGCACGTCACCGTGGTGGCGGGAGCAGAGCTCGTGGATCAGCTCCATGGACAGGCCGTCGTAGGTGTGCATGATAGAATGCAGCTTTGACGACAGGAACTTGAAGGACAAGTCGATGGCCAGCGAAACACTAGGGGGAAGGGGGCGGGCGGGGGACTCAAAGGGAACCGGGGTGTTATCCAGAACGGCGCGAGCCAGTGAGTCAGTAGGCTGGGACGGCGGCTGGAGCGACCTGTCCACGATGACCAAGCGCTCAGCAGGCTTCTTGTGGAGCATCAGCGATAGCGAGACGGGGCTAATGACGGGCACGCCGCCAAGGCGGATGTGGGCCAGGGGGCACTCAAGGGAGAAGTGGTCAGAATTGTAGCAGCACTGGCACGCGTACGGCTTGACCGCCATCCAGGATGGGGAGAAGTCCAGTAATGTGTGGGCTGCAGGGAGTGAGCCATGGGGGTGGTCCCAAGCATGGGTCCAGGGCCAGGACACCCGGTTACTGTCCAACAGGAAGGTGGCGCAGTACTTGGAGACGGCGTTGCTAGGGCGAACGCCGGTCACCCGCCAGCCCAGGAAGGCGCCGGATGACTCGTAAGCAAGCAGCTTCTTCTTGAGCTGGTTGTAGACGGAGACAGGGTCAGCTATGGAACCCTTGATGGTGATATCAAGGTCACGGAGAGTGGAGAGGGGGGCGAGGTGCCGGACAACGTACGAGGCGTTGCCGTCAGAAAGCCTGATGAGGGCAGCAGAGAGGATCTCATGGGTCAGATCGCCAGGGGCGGGAACAGCGGGGATGGAGCACAGGATCCAATCGTGGCGGGGAGGGACATGCTCGATAGTGACCTCAACACGCCAACGGGATGAGAGCGCGGAACGAAGCTTCTCCAGCTTCCTATCACGCCACTGTGCGTCACGCTGGGCAACACGGGCCAGCAGAAAGCAGAAGGAGTCTCTGGAGTAGATCCTCTGGAAGGTCTCCGCAGACCAGCTCTTGCATGGCTCGATGGGGTCCTCGAAGCGGTTGAGCCAGGGGCGCACGCCCCAGGCGGTGGCGGCCTTGAGCTTGTGAGTAGTATAAATCTCGAGGGCACAGGGCATGGACCTTGGGGTCAGGGGCGGCATCGTCGCTGGCAACAGACGCCGGAGGGAGCATGTCAGTCTTGTCCAGGGAGTCAACCACCCGGGATAACTCCTGCACAGTATCGCGCGCTACAGCGAGGTCAGCGGCCAAGTTACCGGGGACGGGGCCGACGCCACAGTCCCTCTCCAGGGCCTCCAAAGCCGAGAGGCGCCGAACCTCCCGGGCAAGGTTGTCGGAAGCCAGGCCCAAAGCCACGGCGCGTTCCTCGTCAGCCTGGATGGATGCCAGGGCGGAATCCAGACGTGAGTGGAAAGCGGACTTGATATGGGGGAGGGAGGTGAGGCGACTAAAGGTGGGCAGGAGACGGTAAGAGGACAGCCACGAGAGGAAGTCATGCCAGATACTGTCAGCAAGGGAACGGGGGACGCCGGACAGGGCAGACTTAAGCTGCTCCAGGAGGTTGTCGAAAGGATCCCTGGTGGCACTCTTGAAGGAGACGGGGTTAGGAGGGGGGGAGCGGCGGGAGGGCCGCTCGGCACCCCTGACACTGAAGGGAGCGGGAGGCGCCGGCATCATGCGGGCACCACGGCCTCTGGGAACACCGACGCCAGTGAGCTGGAGGCCACGGGGGGGGAGAGCACGCGCAGAGCGACAGACGCCGGGAGGGACACGGGCAGACGGGAAGGCGGGGGGGTTAGGAGGGTGGTCGAAGTAACGGCTGGGGCCAGCAGCAGCATTAGCAGAAAAGGAGGGTGCGGCTGCACGGCGGGGCAGCGGCGGGAAGTTAGCGGGGTCGGGGCCGGGTGCAGCGCCAGCCAGGAGGTGGGACAGGCCGACTAGCGACTCATAGATGGGGCGGGAGAGGACACGGTTAGTACCGCGGATGTGGGTGATGGGGATGCCGCGGCGAGAGACACCGGACGGGAAGGCAGAGTAGCGATCCGCGCCGGCGCGGAAGTAACCGGAGAGCCTGGCAACGTCAGCACAGGCGGGGTAAGGCCCGAGGGTGCAAATAGCGGGCACAAGCCACTCATTGTCAAACAGATGGGCGTAACAGAAGCCCGGGACGCGGAAGAGCTGGCGCCAGAGGTGGTAGCGCTGGGACCAGCCAAGGGAAAGCCAGAAGTCAGCGGGGGGGCACACGTCGGGGAGGGCAGCCGCGGCCTCGACACGATCAACAAGGAGGCCGGTGCGGGAGAGGCCCAATGAGAAGGAATCGCGGGAGGGGCAGGGGAGGGAGGCGAGAGCGGCTCGACCGGCGACGGCAAGGCTGTACAGGTACGGGGGCAGGGTGTGAGGCATGTTGCGCGAGCGTGGGGACGGGAGACAAGGCAGCGTTAGCAGCGGGACGATGGTCAGCGCGGCAGCAAGCAGCGGGCAGGAGGTGACAGCCAGAAAGAACTGTCAGTAGAGGTGTCAGCGCGGACGCAGGGGCACAAGGGCCGTCAGTGATCATGCAAGGCCTGCAGCAGGGGCAGGGGAGAGCCTGTGGTGGGGTAAGGAGCTGTGCCGGGCGGCCAGGCCGGGGACTGGAGAACCGAACCCCGAAGGGAGCCACGCGTTCGACCACCGAGCTGGGCTCAGGAGGGAGGGGCTGACGGGCCAGGGGAGGGCGGCAACCCTCGGGCGACCAGGACGAACGGCTTAGAGCCGCGTCACTCCTACTACTCCCACCGCGCGAGTGGACATGGGCACTCTAGCAATGCGGGGGTTGTCACAGTTGTTCTACGCCGAGTGCCCAATCTGATTCCCAGCCAGGCCCGAGGGCCTAGACACTGGTGCACAAGGTACAACTACAGCCGAACGGGCTACTGCTAGTTTGGGAGCAACACGACAGGCAGTGCTGTAAAATCCCACGTGGGGCGGGGAGGGGGCGCGAAACCACCACACGGCAGTCCACAGACCGGCCGCTGCAGTGCGATGGCCAGGGGCCCCAGTCACTCCGCGCAGGGGAGTTGTGAGCAAGGGAAAGGGGGTACTCACAGCAAGGGAGGGGGCGAGAGGGCAGGCAGCCAGGCGGCGCGGGTGAGGAGGCCGCGCGGCAAGAGAGCGGGCAGAAAAAACTCGGAGAAAAAGAGGGGAAGGGGGGGAGGCGGAGTTAGCAGCACAGGGGAAGGGGAGGGAGAGCGCGAGGGCCAGGGGCTAAAGACGGGGGCGGGGCAGGGCGGACGACGACGACAGCCAAATTGTGAAGGCCCAGGAAAAGGACGCGGGCACGAAGGCTCCCGAGACCCCCAGGCAGGCATGCATGACCACCCTTAGCGACGGAGGAGACCGACTTACCACTTGGAACCAACGAGGAGGTGGTGGCCGGGTCCAAGCTCCAAGAGATCCATCTCTTCACAAACGATTTCTTCTGCAACGATGTCCGCGAAAGGCAAAATCCACTTCAACCGTTCCAGAAGCCCCGATGGTATCTGGTCGTACTCGTTTTGTATTTTCAAGAGCTAACGGTCAAGAGTTACGTCCGCTACTGACACGCCAGTGGGGACTACGAACCTCAAACGTAACGTTCGCAACACCGAAGACAGCCTTTGCGATTGGATTCAACTGCAAGGTATCAATGTCCTATTAGTCTCCATGTGGAAAAACGGACCTCTGCGAATACTGCCCCATATTTAATAGCTGTCTCTATAGCCTTCTCAGTCGATTTGCTCATCAATGGGGAGTATTCCTTTAACAATCCTTCAAGTTGGTGGAGCCTCGAGTGCAGAGATTCCGTCTATGCAAAGATTATGAGGTGGCTGGATGACCTACTGCAAGAGACATACTGTAGTGCTTGCGGAGAATTGTAATTCTAGAGACCAACGATAACTGTGATGCTTTCCAATGGCGATAATGTCCTCTGCGCTTCGCTGTCAGATACGAGCGGAAAAGTTGATGATCATGACTGACTCAGTACCATGAGTTCGTGCGTGTTGGAGCTCCAATAGTGATTGAAAAGCTTTTGAAGGTCGATCATCTCGCTCGCCAATCGGTTTTTAGCCCAAAATGAATGACTGCTGTTCATTTGGATCTGCACACGCATCTCGGATGTCGGAGAAACACCTCTACACATGAACAGCGATCAGTAATTGTGGATAGTGAGGAAACAAGGGACATACAGGTGTTGGGTTGGTGTCCAGGTTCGGTTGTCTTGTGTCTGCAATTCCAGCCCCTCATTTTCTATAAACAACCTAAGTGTATAGTCCCGATTTAGGACACCTTGGAGTGTAATTTCTGTATGTTGCCCAAAGTCAGCGGTATGGATTAAAATGGAGTAAGGGCCGGACTTTCTAGGTAGAGGCTTAGACTGATCATCAGCCACAATAATGACGAGCGATATAGCCATTGCTCACAGATTGTCTGTCCTGGGTCGTTGAGTCGCCATGTCTCGTCAGTTTGAAGAGAATATTGCAAGGTCCAGGAGGATGAACGTGGAACGTGGGATCGGTCTGACAGGATCTGACAGAAACCTATTGACACCAGGCTCACTTTCAAATATTGGCTGCACTTATTGAAATAGTTATTGAAATTCTCAATTCTCACAATCCTTGTCCCCTTTTCACTGCTCTTCCCTTACTTGCCCCGCCCTTGTCATCACCCCATGCGTCACCCCATTGTCACTGTGGCCGTTGTTGCTGCCACTGTTGTAGCTCTCGATCTGTTGGACACCAGGGCTATTACCACGCGGCGGCATGACCTACCCTGGAGGAACGGCCACACTGGCCACGCACCGGCACCGCCCATTTAGGCGATCGCATGGCCCCTATTTATACCTTCCAGTTACATGATCGATTATTTGCTTGTACAATGTGTTTGCTATCATGGTCGTGTATTTAGAGCGCAGCAAGAGAGGGCGAAATATTCTTACGGGTTCTTTCGCCTGCTTACGCTGCACTAGCCCCTGTTCCAACACGATCACATCGAGACAATTCCTCCCGTCGCCTCTCCTCCACAATGCGTGCACTCCAGAGACAAGCTTCTTCCCTCAAGGAAACCCCAGTGTCCCTTTCTCGCTTCGTGACCCCCAGGCCAAGACCCTCACCTGCATTCTCCAGCGTCGTGATCAGAGGCAGCGACTCATATGGCGAACTGACGTAAGTACTTGAAGTGGTCAATGTAGACATACGATATTTAGGGGCGCATAAAGGATCAGGGGGGTCAGAGATTGTTGGCCCCTCGTGTCCCTCGGGGGGAGAGCACCTGCGAAGTAGATTCCAGTAGAAATGCAGCGTGGAGGGACCAGGCAGATCGGTTACTTTGCTCCAGTATTAACAGTATTAAGTACGTGGGGATCGATCAGGGAGAGTCGAGCTAGGACGAAGGCCGTGACGGTTTAATGCATTCGGGGTCTTCCATTTGCATTTGCGCATATGGCTTGACTTCAATCCCGACTACATCATGTGTGACTCGTGTCCTTCGAAAGACGAGTGGAATCGTCCTCAACGTGATGAATCATGACATCGAGCTAGTTCCCACTGATTCGCAACCTTGTTTTCACATATGCAAGGTCGAGAGCTTGAATGACAAGGAGACTCGTGAAGGCATGACCCGATTATTATATTTGGCTGATGGACCACGGTCGACCGACTCTAGTGAGGACCGTGTACGGTTATGCTTTGCAGACAAGGGCGAACGCCCTCACCCCCGTAGTGCACATCAGTTCCTTCTGAAACACTTGTTCACCAACGGAATAACGGGGGTCGGAGGGAATGTTCGCCCATTGTGCGGAATCGCGCTTGGCGTTGTTGGGTCATGTTCCCAGTATCCAAGACACAAGGCTGGTCAAAATGTGGTTTGTGAGAGAAAAGAGCGGGTGTAGGGCGAGCACAGGTTCTTTCCGGGTACAATCAATTGGCCGCAGTTTGACCTGTACCTCACATTTTCGAAATTTCCTTGTTCTGGTTCCGTGTTCAAATGACCACCGAAGGCCAATTGAATCATTGATCCGTGCTCCGCTCTATACCTCGCTCTTTTCTCACAAAACAATGTGACCGGTTGTTGTGAGAGAGCAAAGCAACAAGCAAAGGCTGGATCGTGCGAGACATGAGTTTATACTATTATGGCACCCTATGTTTGTATGGATTTGTGTCTGGGGAGCCAAGCCCCTACAGTGCGGATCCTTAAAAGTCAAAACAAAACCATGCGCTAATCTAATAGCGTGAACTATGCTAGCAAAAGTTATAACCAAGAGAGTGTGCGCTAAGTAAAACTACATTGGTGCAAACGTAAGAGCCGTCCGGTGAGGGACACTGAGAATAGGTATCGAGGAAGTAAGCGTGCTACAAGGGAAGGGCGGCAGCGAAATCAAGCCGAGTATCAAGTAAAGATATATTGGAACCAATCGGAAATGAATGGGGGAGATTAATCAGTAAGGAAACGAACGAAACCAAAGGCCGAGAATTAAGTGCTATCGATATACACCAAGACTGTGCTCTTGTGCACAGGAGAGGGGTTGTGAAAGGGCTACGAATGTCAGATTGGAAACAGTCGAGGTTGATCAAAGCCGGTGTTAGATATATAGACGAGAATGAATACCGAATGAGTGTGATACTGTATTTAGACAGATAGAGACCGATGGCATCTCGAACGAACGTGGCGTTGCTGTGTGCCGGGTTAAATATGGATCGAGCCGCAATAGATCTGGATAAGGAGGGTCAAAAGTCGAGGAACTGGTCTGCATAGGGATCACAGAGCTCCTCGTTGGCAGTGGTAGATGCCGGGGAAGGAGGAGTGGCGTCGCCAACCAGCCCAGGAATATCAGCGGGATTCGGTGGCGGTAGATTGGAAAAGTTACGTGTATCACCAGAGAAGGTCACTTGTGGCAGGATGGGAGCCTAAGACAGTGCACGTCAGAGGAGACATCCATGATAACAGGTAGGATCTCACTTGGATCTCACGGGCTTCCAGCGCAGCCCAGTTGACTCCACGAAACCATGGGTGATTCAAGACATCGTCAGAACCTCCAATCAAGTTACCCAACCTTTTAGTACGATCGGGGTGGAGGAATGCACGAATGAGATCACGAGAGAGCGGATCAACATGTGCTGGCCAGGCGATCTTGCCACGCAGGATCTTTTCGTAGATGCCAAAGGCGTTGTCGTCGAAGAAGGGCTACAAAGAAAGCATCAATGTGCTGCTCAAATAACACAGTTTGATTCGCACAGGGTATCCAACGAGCATCTCATAGCAGAGAATGCCACATGCCCACCAATCCACAGCCTTCCCATGTCCATCTGACTGAATGATCTCAGGAGCGAGGTATTCAGGTGTCCCACACAGCGTCCACGTGCGGTCGTCGACAACTTTGGCAAATCCAAAGTCGGCAATCTTGAGATAACCGCGTGTATCAAGCAGTAGGTTCTCCGGTTTGAGATCGCGATAAATAATGTTGAATGAGTGGAGGTAGCGGAGTGCGAGGACGATGATAGCGAGGTAGAACCTGGTAACGTCTGCGGAGAAACGCTGGGCCCGACGAATGTGGGAGAACAACTCGCCACCTGGGACATAAGATAGGAGCATATAGATGTTGAGGTGGTCCTGGAAGGTGGCATAGAGATCGACAATGAAGGGATGGCGGATACGAGCGAGGATGAAGCGCTCAGCGTTGACATGTTCCACTTGCCTCAGTCTGACTACATCCGTCTTACGAAGGACCTTCATGGCAAAGTGTGTCTGCCGTTCGCGCTGTTTCAGACGGACGAGCAGAACGCGTCCGAACGTGCCTGTGCCTGTGGCAAGTAAGCTTCGGCGGGATGGTAAGAAGGGTGATGATGACATACCGAGGGTGTCAACGACCTGAAAATCGGAGAGCTTTAGCTGGTTATCGTCACCACTGCTCTCTTTCGACTGTCCAGGGTGGTTGTCTGCCTGTATGACATGGGCTTGCGGCGGTTGCTGTGGCCAGTCGACCTCCATCGCATGGTGAGTACTATACGACGGCTTGCGATCGCCTCGGACTGGCGAAAGCGGCGGGGTGATCAAGCTCGGCCGACGTTGCTGGTCGGATACGGACGGGATCTCAATCTTTGCAGGGGCTTTCGCAGAGCGAAAGCCAGAAAGCGATCCCCGATGACCAGCACGTGTAACAGTGGGGAAGGGCAACGCCAGCGGGTCCATTCGAAATAGGGTGTGGAGGAGGAAGGGTTCAAGATACGATGAGGACCAAACTCGAGGGTGTCCAGCGCTGAGTGTGATCTGTGGTCGTACTACGCAATGTTTCAAACTGGGAATGATATCACAGGATGCGGGACATCCTGGCGGAGATCTGTCTGACCCCTATATAGGTTCTTCCGTGATTGTCGGAAGATGTGTAGCCATGGCAAGGTACTGCGTGTTTGATATTCGGATGTTGCGTCGGTTGCCACTCGATAGATGAGTGCATGGGCCCAAGCGGCTGTTCAGAGACTAGAGACGTTCATTTCCACGGCATACCAACGCCGCATTTGCGAATTTGGAATGACTGATTTAGTATTCCTATATATGGAGGAATGAAATATATTCAATTGTGGACATACACTGATCCACTGCGTCGCATCATGTTCACCATCCGCGCATCTGAAGGGATCCATAGGTGGGAAGACTGTCGAGAGGAGGTTCAAGTACAGTGACATGGGGCACCTACTATATCTCGGTCTCGTTGACGCAAACAGCCTCCAACACAGCACCCGGAATCGAAGGCGTCATGGCCTCGAGCTCAACTGTCGGTGACCATCGGATGCGTGGAACCCGCTGCACCAGATAAAATCTCCGGGACGGCGGGACTGAGTTGAACTACGCGCGTGCTCCGGAAGTGGCGATGTCACCCGTGGCAGTCAAGTTCGAACGTCGGACGGGTGTAAAGGAATTGAGTTGGGTCTTCAAATGACAGCCTGCTTGTGTCGGGAAAAACCCTCCCTGGGGGGAACTGCCTGTAACCCTTTTGTCTGTTTGTAACTAGGCTACCTACTTATATACGTCTACGCCGAATGAAATAAGGGTAACAGCAAACAGCAAATTACCCTCGGTTTGGAAATTGGCACCCATGACGACCAAACTCATCCTCGGAACTCCAATTTTCGACAGCTTGAGCACGGGCAATGCGTTTAGATAGGTGGAATATTTTCTTCAAGGCAGCTGGAACCTGTATTTCCTGCTTTTCCCAGGTGAGACGAGTCCGAGCCCGCGCAATCTTTCGATCTTAATCAAGCAGTTCCGTCGTCTCCAAGACGAGCGGCTAGCACGTTCCAAATTCGGTCGGTGCGGAGAAAGTGAAACGCGTGAGTCTTATTGGACAACACAAATTATACTTGCAATATTCTGGTTGAAGGAGTGCCTCGAAATTGGGATCTATAGGAAACAGAAATGGATCGAGAACATACTATACAGCAAATAAGATACATCTAATCTACAGCGGTCCACACAAACGTCTGAACACTCCCTCATCAGGTAGACAGTCCCACCAGAGGAGGAATCTCCAACCCGGATACAGCGCAGCGGATAGCTCGTTCCCAAGCATCTTCCAAGCGATACCCACCAGCTCTCGCAACCTTCTCCAGGCGTCCACGTATCTCCTCGCTCGCCGAGTCGACGTAATCTCGCCGGAGAACGTACTTGTCCTCGTACGCATATATATCATCCGCAAACGGTTTGTGCGGCGGATCAGGTATCGCTGCTGGACCCTCTCGTCGCTTGAGTGGTGCGAGCGTAGCGGCGTTGAGGGCCGCATTACGATCTTGTTGTCTTTTTGCTACCGTCGCGCGCACTTTTGCGACGAGTTTTTCTGCGCTCTTCGTGTTTCCCTTTGCAAGTAACTCCAGTATCTCTTTGTCATGCTTTGCCTTTTCTTGCCGTTCGAGTTCTTCTTCCAGTCGCATGTCTTTGGCACGCTCTAGGCGCTCTTGCATCTCTCGCTCTTCCTCTTCTTGTGCATTCATTACGTCACGTTCTTCTCGTTGGATATTGAGCTCGATGAGGGCTGCATTTTGCGCTTTGAATTCTGCGATCTCCGCTTCGGTCTTCTCTACCTCGAGGTTGTTGATAAGATTAAAGGCTGCAACGCAATGTCAGTAAATGGGACACTCTGGATACGACGAATTAAAACGTACTCATGTTCTCGACCCATTCTAAGTAGTCGTTGTATATTCGTACGTCTGGGAAGTCTTCCCGCCGCTTATTGAACCTAAAGACAAGCAGTCAGCGCGGTACTAATTGGTTGCTATTCGTGCTTACTCTTTCGCCATCCGCTTTCTGACCGCGATCTCCTTCTCCACTTGTAGATCCTCGAAAGTCTGCACAGAGAAGGCCAGTTTGCGCAGTGTAGTCCCACAAATCGGGCAGGGAGCAGGGCCTAAGGCATATAGTCGCTCTATACACGATTCGCACCTATGCGAAGTATGTAGCACGTAAGTAATTCGTGCAAAGTCAAGCGCTGTCGAAAACGAAAGAAGCTCACATTCGGTGATAGCAAGTACTGACAAGCAGTCTCATTCTAGTACTGAAGTATCGCTCGGTCTTGCAAACAGGGCACTGATCATCTTGTGCCTAGGGATGACTTGGAAGTCAGCTACCCTTTCGCCACTTTACAGTTCACGCGTCAAGTACGCCCCGACGTACCGAGTATTCGACAGTTTTGCCTGTAGTATCTTTTACACCGCCGTAGTATATACCCGTGCTCGATGGGACGGGCACGTTCGCAGTGGATGGGGCTGCACGTACGACTGGTCGAATGCCTCCACCCCGGCCTCCACGGGTCGCGTTTTTGGACATGACAGGTGCCTTGGGTTGTAAATCAGGCGGTTTTTTCGTTATTTCCAAAGCGGCGGACCACGGCGGAGTTCAAGCGGGCTGACAAACAAAGGCAAACATACCATCGTGCGTCTTGAACCGCGTCAAAACGACTGACATGAGTACATCCTCGCGTTCTGTCCTCACTCTTACACCCAAAAAATTCAGAGACCTCTGTGGTATTGGGCCATCAAACATTCATTCAACCGCATTGCAGATTTCTCGTTCGATATAGACTCTTATCGATTGGTGGCCATGCCTTGAAGCCTTCTGCCCTCATTGCAGAGTATCCTTATACCACCTTGAACTGGGAGTTCGCCCCGTATGACGAACGCTCTCCCCAGATCGGAGCATCTGTCCTCCCCCCCTCCGCGCGATACGCACATTTGTTTTCCGAATCGCCCAACCTTCCCTGTCGGCCCATTCATAGAATAGCGAAGCATACTGGCAGAAGCGCCCGTTTGACGTGCGAGACAGCTCTGAGGACGAAATTCATGTATACGCGTTATCCCCCGTACGGCTCCTTCAAGAATACTGATCAATAACCGTACAGGTCCCGCATACTTTTAACAATGCAAAATATAAAATCGGGAGCTGTCCGGGTTGTGGCCAGCCACTGGGTCGATCACCATTGAACAAGATGCGCCGGAGAAGGGAGCACCGCAATGTGTAGTTACCGAAGTGTGTAGCTGTCATATACCTATCCTCAGAAACCAACCTCCTTTACTTGGTTCCGCCTTATTCGGCTCGGCCAGAATGCAAACTCCGATGACTTTAGGGCATCGCAGTACACTCTAGCTAGCTGCTGCTGCCGCTGTCGGCACACTCCTGTGGATGAGCCATGTTGTGGTTAGGAACAAACAAAGCCGCAAACTTGGCCTCCACCTCCCCATCGCCAAATGTCTTACACCTTCTTGTGCTTCCTCGTTGGAGGTCGCAACACCTTTCCTGTCGATATCGAACAGACAAAGCTGGTTAGCCATCTGAAACAGGAAATCAAAAAGATAGCGCATATCAGGCTGGACCAAGTTGCTGCTCCCGACCTCACGCTCT
>Ga0307513_10009106_pt1 | contig 12581 bp, 11 predicted proteins | sample 15_EM_MG_FD_202174 | JGI IMG/M metagenome (GOLD analysis project Ga0307513, IMG submission 202174) | Populus trichocarpa ectomycorrhiza microbial communities from riparian zone in the Pacific Northwest, United States - 15_EM | ecosystem: Host-associated > Plants > Roots > Unclassified | place... | reverse complement strand
TTGTTGTTAATTAAATGAACGTACATGTCGCTTCGCAAGTAAATATCGAAATCAGATTAAACCTCCCGTGAAGCAGACCGGGTCGTTACAGTCGTGTATCGGCGCCCATGGGTGCCCCTCGGCTTTGCGGTACAATCTTTGGCTTTTAGCGGGCGTGACCCTTCTTTTTGGCGGAATTGCCTTTCCAGGCGTGCGGCGTGGACGGGACTGCGTACCACCGGTATCCCCAGTTCATATCTGTTGACTCCGACCCGAATTCTACCTACCGACGGCCGCGGGATAGACTTCTGTGCGGGTGGCGTAGGCCTTGGGCGGAGTGAATCCCGTTGGACTATCTTGAAAGTCCCAGTGGGTTCCATGATTACAATCTGCGACTGTGGAATGATTTTCTTCGTCGTTTGCCACTTGACACACGAAGGAGCGGGTGGTGCATGCGGCCAGGATGTTGCACTAGAAGGTTGCGAGCGAGAGTGACGGACGTACGACGCGGCTTGCGGGTGGTGGAGGGGGTCGCGGCTGGAGTGGCCACTGGAGGCTCTCGGGGTGTGGCACCACATTGCTGAGTACGACTACACACAAATTCAGAGGGTTGCGACATAGATGGAGGGTAGTATACCGTCGAGTCTCTTCAGCCACTCCTTTTAGTTTCTGAATCCTGGCGCTAGCGGCGGTTTCAGTGAGCGCCTTGCTCGCCTCAGCGAAGTCATGGAACTGTGTCCACGAAAATAAAATACTTCCCGCTACAAAAATGGGATTTCCAGCCTCATTCAACATACCGTCCAACTTGGCGGCAGTATCGAAGGCTTGGCTCTTTGTCCTCAATAAGTAACCCACCATCGCGAGGAACTGGATTGGCTGTGTGATTTCCGCGATCGAGTTCTCCTTCGCCTGGAATGTGGTGATGAAGGCGGACTTCAATCCTTCGGTGGCGCCTGTGGAGAGTATAAAAATTTCCGGAGCATTGATGATGTCAACGAAAGGTTGGAGGACCTCTTGCTGATCGGCTTCAGTGGTGAAACCTTGCTGCGTCATCACGTCACAGAGACCTCCTTCGAGCTGCAGGGTGCTCATGAGAATACTGGGACCTGCACTCTGCGAGTTAAAGATGGGCCCAATGAGTAACATAGGTTCTTACGAGGGCGTAGACACAAATAGAATCCGGCTAGAACATGTGTCAGCATGGGGTAGAAAGTCCGCTTGTGTGCTCACAGGCCTCGCCTGCGCAGAATAAGTCCGCGTCGCTACGACAGATTGAAACAGAAGCTTACCGTGACTTGGGTCACAACACCGGCGTCAGTAATGTTTGTGTTTGTGGTGATCTTGGCCTTGGTGGTATCAAATTGGGACCCATTAGTCTCCGGACAACTACTGGGTGTTAATGGGGATCTAAAGTGCAATGTGCAACTCACTCTGTATCTGCAATGGCGTCCCGAATATTCTCGAGCAGCAGTTTCCAAGAGGCACAGTACACCTCCCCTCCTCGCTTTATACTCCCAGTCAGAGTGACACCCTTAGCGTACCGGCCGCGCACCTCAAGCAAACCACGCTGCCATTGCTTTGAAGCGAGTGTCGGGCGGAAACACCGCCAGAGAACCGACCTGAAAAGAGAAAGGATCAAGAAGAAAGAGAAGGCCGCCTAACGGAGCGAAAACCTCGTTCAATGATGCGAAGAAAGGAACAACACGAAAGGGTCAAAAGAAGCAAAGGGAGGGCCGAAGACCTGAACCACCGAGGCGAAACAGCAAGATCTTCTACTCGAGGTCACATAATATTTGATGTGTCCGTTCACTTGGTGATATCGAGGTCGATGATCCAGACTAGTATGATTTACGGCAAACCGCGCCTTTCACCGCATCTTCCTGTACGTAAACAGTAATGGAGTCGTGCGGTGAAATAAATATTTGCTGTATTCTCGCTTGCGCACCGACGGTCGCGATGACGGAAACCAAGTTGGCGCCAGCCACCACACCTACGTCGGCGACCGCGTGGCCACATACATTTCATCCACGACGGGGTCTAGCCCATCGACCTTACTGCCACTTGTACATTGCGACATTGTGTAGGACTCCCGAACCATGAGTGCTCTCCTGCTTCAGCTACCTCCGGAAATCCTTCTCGAAATCATAGAGCTCTTATACGAAGACTATTGCTTAGTTGATGTCGACTCGGACCCAGAGGTGATAGACATTTCATGGTTATTTTCTGAGCAAGTGGAAGGGTGGCGCGGAGACCCTCTTGAAGCACTACGCCTGTATGAATTTTTCTTACCGCATGACTCAAGGATCTTATATCCTCGCAGGACCTGTAAATTCCTTGCCAATCTATGCACACCAACCCTCTTTCAATCTCTGGACTTAACAAGGTTGAGGAGTGGAGATCAGGAATTCCTGTTTAAGTTCATCTCGAAGTTAGGGCACGCCGTGAAAGACCTCTCTCTCAACATGATGCTCGATAGCAGAAGCCGGGCAGAGGGTGAAGACTTCAATGCTCGCGTTTTGGACCATTGTGACGCTGTGCGTCGCTTGACCATATTTCACGAAAAGGACGACGAATCTGAACCGCGACCACTGTTTGACAATATCCGCGGCCTATCCTCATTGGAGGAGATCCACATCATCGATGCAGACGAGTGGCTCGACTTTTGGGACGATATCCCATCCATTGATGCACCAAAGCACCTCGCCCACCGACTACTGGATGTTGTACTCGACGCACATGCTTCACATCTTCGCTCTATCGTCCTTTTTGGGGTATTACCACTGTCCATTGCGACCTTTGAGAAGATCCAACACACCGTCCCAAAACTCAGCCGCTTAGAAATCATCCGTGGGCTCTCCGTTCATCACCGTGAATCCCTTGCAACTCCAGCTGCGTGGGCATGCGCCGCGAACCTACAGCACGTGAGCCTCACTCGCTGCCGTGGTGCACACGCCGCTATCTTCACGCGACAGCTCGCAGCTGGAGCGATCGGTCATCTTCGCACATTGTACATGTCCATCTGCGGTGCATGGTCAGACGACGAGACGTTGCCGGGTGCAGCGAAGTGGACTATTCCGGCTTTGGAGGTTTTAGAGTTGGATCACTTTGCAGAGTGGGAAATGCGCCATTTCGCGATGATCCATGTCAAAAAGGTGTTCCTCTCGAGAGTGTGGCAAATGGCGGGTATGCGAGAGGCTCAAGCGCTCATTAAGGCTATGACGGACACGACGACTTTCCCAGAGGCGATCGAGCTTCACGTCTCGCCCGAATGGGGCGATCAAGATTTCGACGATCTACAGGCAGCCTGCCTCACACGAGAGATCAAGGTCGTCGAACGTGACTGGTGGTTCCGCGAGAAAGAGGGGTATACTAAGAAACGTGTATTCCCCCTTAATCTGCACCCAGCCAGGCCATAGCACATAACGTTCTTCTTCTCGGCGTTTTGTATTCTGGATCCTCGCCTGCCCCCAAATAAATCATGTAGAGCTTCTCCTACTGTCACTGCGGGCAAAACTGATGTGTGGGGCAATTCAGTGCAATTCAGTTTTGCTCGCAGTGTGTACATTTCTTTAGAGGTCATGCGTGTTCTACGTCGTACCATCATTTGTTGCAAATATCAACCCAAACACATTCACGAGCGGCGCAACTACTAGGCCTATATGCACTACACCACTTTGCAATATGTCATCCCTCCTGTGCTATGGTGTTTTGGACAGCCATCAACCTTGGCACCCAACACTTCGATGAATGCGGCATTCCCTCATTCAGGTCGCGGCTGTGCATGCGATAATGTCGTAAACGATGACTCGGAAGTACGCCTGTAATATGCTCCAGAGCTCCATAGGTAATATCCAGACGAAGCAATAAACCTGCAAAGTACTCTCTACTTGGTCTCCGTCACGGGATTCATTTCCTTACAATCTTGTTCAATGAAAAGTCGACTACCATCCAATCTCCCCTCTAAAGGCTATCGCCACTCTGCCAGACCTTTTCCATTTGTACGTGGCCGAGTGTGAGGGACCCCCACATTTGAACGAGAAAGATGGGATCCTCCAACGCACTGTTTTAACACCTGCTCGAAGCAGTCCTTGAAAGCCGTGGAAAGCAGCTGTGTCAGGATTTGGAATGGAGCACCATGAACGGAGGAGCCTTATAACGGACTCACTTTGCTCGCTCTGTACCTCAAATGTTTGTAGCAGGTCCCGACAAAGACTAGATTTGCTCGTACTAGGAAAATCGGCCGCGCGAAATTCCTACAGGTTGCTCTCTCTCCAAGTGGCGGCTGCCACCTCTTTGATGGAGCCCATGCTCACTCGTATCATTCAAAGCACTCCCAAACTTACAGGTTGGAAATGTATAGCTGGATTACAACCCGTGCATTACCGGATATTTCGGGGACTTGGGCCCGCACACTTAAGACTCAATACTCCACGATGTTCATCCTGCATATTTTACTAGTACGCTCGTGTCAGGTGTCCTTGGCTATGCTCGTTCCGCCTCCATGATCGCAGGACGCCGGCGCCACAACAAACCTTGAGGTGCTCAAACTGCTCCATTCTGTCCAGTGCTGCGGGATACGTGCTAACATATTCGTGAATCTGGCGTATCTAGTCCCCCTGTTTGACAACACAATGCACCCGATATTTCCAGCTTGATCACTTTCTGACCTGGGAGATGGAGCGCTTGCAGCTAGTCCAGGCAAAGAAAGTGTTCCTTTCTCGCATGTGGGGGCAGGTCCCACCAGATAGCTATTCAACAGGTCGCACACAGGGGAGCGTTCCCTGAAGCAATTGAGGTGCACGTCACACTGATTGTGGCGATGAGGTCTCAGAGAGTGGCAGCATGTTTGCTCCGCGAAAGATCTTCAGTTGACAATGAGAGACCGGGGGAGAACAAATGTTGGTAGACAGATGGGAGATATGGCATGGCTCGTTGAGGGCATTTCAAAGCTGAAAATATGTTTAGATGTCCCTTAAGTACGTGTATAGGAACTGCTGAGTTAAGTTGCGGAGCTCAGCTCGCAATCTTGGCCTCCTATTCCCGACCAATCCTCAAATTGTGTATGAATTAACCCATTGGCGCCACTTCTGCATTACATACCTTGTTTTAATCACTCACAGTCAAGCGAGCAGGGAGTATCTCGGCCGAAAATGACGTTGCGCCATTCTGGCACTCCCTAACCCAACCGCGAACTTCAAATGCAAACCCCAAAATTCGCTGGAGCTGGCTCTACGCACAAGTACCGTACATCTAGTGCCTGTAGGGTGTTCTGTGGGTTTTCATGAAGAGTCAACCCTAGAGTGACGGCAGCGACCCATTCATAGGTCATTACCGACCTCGTGGCTCATGGGGTGCTTCCTTAAAAGCCTCATAGCTATGTGCAATGTTGCAGGGAAATGTTCTATAAATTATCAATGCCAGAACCCCATTCAACGGCTCGTTCTTAGCCTGATGGTGGTTCCAGCGGGTACTGATTCGCTGAAAACCAAAGAGCCCACCCCATTTGAAACCAAAAGCCCTCCAGTAGTTCAATCCAACAACTAGTGAACCATTACCGCTATTCTTTGCTGTACAGACTCCATCAACATGGGAAGGCCGGTTCGCTAAACAAATTCACAGCCCATTTGTCGTTGGGTACCACATGTCGAAATCCACCACAACCACGTGGCACAGTCGACGCCTATCCTATCGCATCGAGGCAGCCGAACAGGATTCGGAGAAGGACTAGGGCTCGGGTGATGGGACAGCTTACCATGGACCTCCACCTTGCAGTATGGCGAACGTTCAACACCATAACCCATCGCATCATCCGTACGGGGGTTGTGGGTCTTAGGTCAGCATCCTGTCTGGTACAGACGCGTTTTATCTGCAAATTACCCCATAAATAAGTGCCTCATCCGGCCCAAAACCGCATGAGCGTCTAGAGTGGGCTGCACCGCTCTTCCTCACCCGCAACATGCCTGAGGCTGCGTCTCACACGCCGTAACAAGCCGCAAACCCCGCCCGCCTCTTAACAGCCGGTAAACACGAGGCCCAGCACCACAGCCTATAAGGCTCGCTCCAGCTATCTATCCACTCGTCCATCGTACCTAGCTTTCCGCACCTTCTCCAACTATCCAACTGGATGGCCGACATCATTGCGCGCACACAACGCAATTCCCTTATGAGCCTCCCTCGCTCTCCTCTTGTCGAGTCTGTATCAACACATCACAGTGCAAAAAAGCTCAAGGACGAAATGAATGGATGGATGGACAAAAGAGAAAACGCTGCAGCACAAAAGCTGAAGGAGGCACAGTGGGAGTTAGAGCGTGTGCATGCAGAGAATCAAAGGGTGCGGAAAAGAATGGGCGACCCGCTCGCTAAGCTCGATATCCCCACAATGGCGGCTGACTCTGCGATCAACAAGCGGAGGGATTCCGCGCGCCGAAGATCTGGGTCGCGAATAGAAGCTAACGACAATGAGATAAATCTGGAGGGAAGCGGTTCGGCCCCTACCACGGAGGAGCTCCTGAAGGAATTAGAGAAGAGTCGCAAACGGATCATCGAGTTGAAGGAAGACAATGACGAACTGCGCACGCGGGCTGCGATCGACATTCTTACTATTCGGGAGTTGGAGGAGTCGAAGGAGGAGAGCGAAAGAACAGTACGAGAGCTTAAAGAGAAGCTCTCAAGGGCGGTCGAAGAGTTGCACCTGGAGAGCTTGGGCACGCTTTCTACAAAAGTATCCGCGCCCCCCACCCCCCCATTTACTCCTTCACCAGCTTATGTCGCTCGTATTAAGCTTACTCTTCCACCGCCAACACGGGCATTACCGCCGCTGCCCTCGGTGATGAACGACGTCGACGCGCTTCAAAGGCCTGTGGTCGCTCATGCACCTCATCCATGGCCTAAACCGCCTTCTTGGGAGACTACAGCCGATGGAGAAGACCCTGAGGCCACCCCTGTAGTCCTTGCTCTACCGTCAGTCTCACCCCCGCCTCCAACTATCTCGCATATCCGATCTCCCAATCCTCGAACGCTCTCACACCCTCAGCTATCGCGTCTCCTGATTCCAGGCAGCACTGATAGATTGAATGTGCCGGCCCCGATTCACCAGCCCACGTTCGCGATCTATAACCGCATGATGGCCATCCTCCGAGACTCGGACGAAAACACGCCTCCGCTTCAGCCATCTGATATTCCCTGGCCGATTCTCCCGGAACCAGGCGTGCCATATCCAGGTGGTATCGTTCAACCTGGTGACAAACCAGCAGTCATTGAGTTCGTCCAAACCTACTGCGGAGGAAGTAAGACGGCAGGGAATGAGATGAGTCGACAGTGGAAGGCCCTCCTAAGGCGGAAGAAGGTTGCAACCTTGGACCAGGCTTTGCAAAGAACCTATTCGTTTATCGTAATCGGCTGTTTCCGAATGAGGGAAATAACGGCATAGGCTATCAGGGATGGCTATGCATTTCTCTATGCACATTATGACTTCTTTATGGTCCCATAAGGCTATTCGCGGGCAGAGCATTGCAGGCAAACGACGCCTGCTTGACAACCGTTCTATTCTTTATGCCTCGTCAGCATACAGTCTGTAAAATTAATACTTCTTGTATCACAGTTCTGGCTTGAACCCATCACCTCTGTTGTCCTCTGTCACGTCGCTGAGGCGAATCTAGTATCTACTTATATACCCCCCACCATAATACTAACCTGAGCTCTAAATATCATTCCGTATAGAGTTTGGGACAAATGAGACGTATGATTGGCCTTGACCATTTATGCACCGCATTGTTTCTTTGGACTCCGTTTCTTCCTCCAATTTCTCGCTGCAGCACTCTAGCTGCTGTCCATTCATTTACCCTAGCCTTCTACCGGTTGTTACTCTCTAGTGCCACCACCTACGGACAATTTCTAATACTAGTATCGTTGATTTTTCACATTCTTTGCTGAGCTCGCCACTGCCACTGCCACTGCCACCAGTACGATATGCTTTCTTCACCTTATGGAGACCCCTTACACCGAAGTGGTAGCCCGTCAAGTAAGTTTCTCCTTGCATTGGGCAGAACTTTGGGAATTGACGTCATCTTTCGTCGCGTAGTCCCGTTGGAGCTACCTAGTGATGAGGAGTATACAATAGATGCTCCCTTTGGCAATCCATCGTCCTCTGCCCGCGCTGCTCACATTGAGTCATTCGTTCCGTCGAGCTATGATGAGGGCGGCTTGTTTTCCTCGACAACTACGGTCGAGAGTGGTAGCTCAGATGGATCGCGTACACTCACCCCCTCCGACAATGGACACGTTCAGTCGGATTTCGTCGCCGGCAAAAGCCATACAAATCTGGTGTCGGCGCCTGGTGTGACCGAGGTTAAGAAGTTCAGCTTCGAGAACCATTCTCCCAGTGGAACACGCGAGCAAACCAGCGTGTTCAAATTCAAGTTTTTCAATCGTTCGTTGCCTCGTTTGGTCTCCACACCGAAGCAACCATCAATTCACCCGTTCAATGTGAGGGTGTCTGTGGATACAGACCAAGAATCAATTTGATGAGCTTTCCTCTAGGCAAATGAAGACACGACCCCTAGTCTCCTTCCGCTGAGCATATCTGCTAGCTCAGTCGATCTCACTCATGCAGAGGTGCTCACACTACCAAGCATATGGCTCATCACTCCTACTCCAATACAACCAGGCTTTTCGTCGCCGATCGTCCCTGCTGGCGAACCGACTCAGCCTTCTGCAAGCTCGCCGCCGTCGTCCCCCGTCCTGATATACGAACCAACTATTCCCGAGATCTCCAGAACGCGTCGCTACCTCGAGAAGAAGCCACTCCCTACTATTCCTACTGTTGGCCAGCGACAGTCCGTGATGGTTGCCTTTGTGAGGCGTCTCGGGAACGCGATGGGATTCAAGCGAGAGCCCATACAGGGCCATAGCCATGTTTATGACAAATCGGGGGTAGATAAAAAAGCAAGGTTACACTCTCAGCGTTCCACTCGAATCCAAACATATTCCTTCGATCCTACTACGAATGGCCGCCTCACCACCACAGCGCAAACAGCTGGCCGCCAGGCAGACCAGGGGATGGCAGGGATTGGAGCTAGTGAAGCGATATTAGATAGAGAAGCTCGGCGGCCTTCTCAATTGAAGATAGGACGCCTGTCTCGTGCGCTACACACAGGGGGAGAGAGTGGTATCTATTTGGAGGGCATAGTCACCGATTTTGTGGGAGCTGAAAACGCGAAACGATCAGGAACCGGGTCGGCTGTTGAGGGTGGTCGCCAAGAATCAGGAAGCGAACATCCCCCACCCCCAGTATAGGCCTTGTGGAGGTACTAAGGTTCGCAAGAGGGTGACGTGCTTCCTGCAGTTGTTTCTTCTGCCAACCGGAGCATATCCCACGCCTGCGGCTTCTGTGCTGGAATGTAAACCCTTGTTACTACCTATTCAGGATTTATCCCACCCATTGTATGGGCGCCGTGCATGGCGGGATCGTGTCATAGATGGAACCGTCGAGGGGCCGACCGGGACGGTAAAACACCAATTCCCCCAACGGTCATCTTTGCTTTAGCTGAGGACGAATACTTTATACGTGTACATACACTCAAGCGATTGTTAACTGAATTTAATATGAAAATCCAGAATAAATTCTAGGGATGGCATCAATTAGTGATGACAGAAGACTGAGTGCCGACAACAGAAAGATGTATAATACAGACATTGTTAGGAAGTGACCAGTGGGGAGGGAATCGGGCGAGTAGACACATGGTAGCAGGCAGACAAGTACGCTCCACCAGAGACAGATTTGAAACTAGAGAGAGAAGCCACGACTACGAATAAAATATTAATGAAATCATGCAGGGTATGACCCAAGGCTCCTAACTTGGCGTCAACAAGCGAATACACGGTGGCTGAATGTCATTATTGCTGCGTTCCTTCTGCCCCTGTCCCAAACGTGACCGTTTTCGCCGCAATATTGTGTTGTAAACCTCGTCACCTCGTCACGAGCTAATAAATATTTAACCTATACTCTTTGTGAATGGCTCCATCGTATACAGTAGATGTAACAAAAGCAGGATAGATACCATGAAAACTTCTAACAAATAAACAACAGGGGTATCACAAACCGACGGTCACGCAAGATATCGATAGATAACAGCATATTCAACCCGGGCAGGTGGGGACGGGGAGAACAACACGAATGCGGGCGAGAGCGACAAGACCAAGGATCGAGAGAATTAGGAAATACATAGCACCAGGACAGTTTTAGAGAGGGTGGAGTGTCGACGTAGATTGCGAATATAACCTCATTTTACCGTTTCTTCTTCCCCTTTTTGTTATTGTTGTTCCCCTTCTTGATCCCGCCTCCGCCCATCGTCGTCTCCTTTTCTCTTTCCTCTTCTTCGAGCTTCTTCGCCTTTTCAAGCTTTTCCTTTTCAACCACGGGGTTGGGAATTGACGATGTCTCGAGCGACCCTGTGCGGGTGGGTACTTCGTCTTCAATCCAGACCGTCCTGGTGCGAGTCTTATAAGGGGAAGGCGGAGGATTGACAGAGGCTCGAGGCTGAGATTGGAAGCCGCAATCAAGTTGGGCGGGCAGGTCGTCATTGACTGCAGTCGATGCCGGCTCTATGGGGGCTTCTTGTTCCGGTTCTTCTTCACCAAAACCGTTGATGGCCTTGGCTTTACCCTTTTTTCCCTTCCTCCCCTTGGCAGCCTGAGCGGGTGTAGGTAGCGAGACGACTGGGGCTTTGGGTGGAGCACCCGCTGCGTTCTTCGCCACAAAGCCGGATACCAGTTCCGAGGAATCCTTGGGTTCATCCATCATAGCCATTAGTTGGTCCAGATCCATGTCCTTCGGCTCTCCGTCCTCCTCCCATGACATGAACCCTCCAGGCATCCTTGACGTGGGTCTAGCTATGGCAGAAGCAGCTATCTTACCCTTTGCAGTCGAAGCAATTACAGCAGGGGCGGCAGGGGGTGACTTGGACAACCCAAAACCGGGGGGTGACGAGGTCGCCTTCTTGGGGGACGCCGACCAAGATGACCGTGAGGAAGAAGAGTCAGAAACGTTGTTCAGGGGGTTCCTATTAGGAACCAGGCTGGGCTTTCCCTTCTCCTCGCCTGAATCACTAAGATTAGCAAAGGCCGATTTGAATCCACTCTCAGGTCGTCGCAAACCACTCCCAATCTCCGATTTCCTCTTCCTTGATTCCTTGTCACTCCCGCTGGAGTACTCTGTAGGTCCTTGCAGAGACCGAAGAAGCTCGGGACTAATCTCCCCTTGCCAAGGCACACCAGTATCACTGGGGGGGCCACTGCCCCCTATTTCCATCTCCCATACATCATTCACTGCTGCCTTTTCCCCAAAACCTTCGAACACTGGTCCAAGAGTAGAACCACTGCCGTTAGACTTCCACTGTGCGGCATTGAACCCGTGTGGCTCCTTGACAAGGCTTGTCCAACTCGAGCGAGCCGTATGAGTGGCCGACGGCACGTCCATCGTAGTCACAGTCGAAGCCCGATGATTACTGCCTCCGCTGGTCGAACCAAGTGGCCTCCAGGTGGATATAGGAGGTGAGGCGATGGATGGCAACTCATCCTTGGAGGCGGGAGACGCAGTGGGTGAGCTGACAACTTCGATCGTTGGCACCGACCGCACCGACCACGTGTCCCAGGTGTTTTCGATGGGCTGTTGAACAGGTGTGGTTATGCTACCCCACCCACCAAACTGGCCGCCAGCCCCAACCTGCGCCGACTTCTTCTTTGGTTCGGGCGCCTTCGCTCTCGTCCTCGTCTGGAAGCCAGGATCGGTAGGACTGGCACCAAACGCGCCCCACGCCGAAGACTCTTGCTTGGGAGGCCCTTGTTTCATCGCCCAACCGGAGCTGGTTCCGCTCTTACTACCCACTGGAGTGGCCGGTTTCTCGTCTGGCCCTGCGAGGGTGACCGAATTGCCGAGCTTGCTCGGACGCGGACCAGGGGTCTTTGTCCTGTTGGTGAAAGCCATCCAGTCTGCCGCATCGGGGTTCTCCTCTGGTACCAAAGGTCTCGCAGGCGCATGCGCTTGGTTGGAGACCGGAGACCTTTTATCGGTTCTGCCAACTGGCATCGCCGGGCCAGGTGTCGACTTGCCGGAGGTCGTCGGGGTTGAGATTGGCGAGGCACCTGTCCTTGGTGACGCTCGACCAAGTCCGGGTACAGAAAAGGGAGAACCCCAAGCAGTAGCATCGGAGGTGGACGCTAGAGTAGGACCAGGAGCCAAGCCGAAGCCGAAGCCATGCTCTGCTCCGGCCCATTGCAACATGTCGGAGGGTGACTCTTCAGATTCCTCGATCCAGGTGTCAGCCATCGCAGCAACGAGCGAGGCATGTGTAGCGGAGGTAGGTATGGTCGGCGGCGAAGGTGCTTGCGTTTCTGCTTTCTCTGCTGCTTTTTTCTTTTTCTTCTCCTCCTTTCCAACGCTCCAGAAGGACGGGGTCCCTTTGGTTGGAGGAGAAATACTGCTTGATCCCGGTGTCCATTCTTCCTCTTCGGTCGCCTTTGGCGGTAGGTCTTCCTCAGTGATTGGGGTGGACACAGGAGCGGAAGCAGCGGCAGATTGAGCAGCTCTCTTGTTTGCCTTCTTC
>Ga0307513_10009105_pt1 | contig 12582 bp, 8 predicted proteins | sample 15_EM_MG_FD_202174 | JGI IMG/M metagenome (GOLD analysis project Ga0307513, IMG submission 202174) | Populus trichocarpa ectomycorrhiza microbial communities from riparian zone in the Pacific Northwest, United States - 15_EM | ecosystem: Host-associated > Plants > Roots > Unclassified | place... | reverse complement strand
TTCCTCTGGGGTGTGGCGATCTGGGCCGCCGGCCACCTGCTGGTCAACGGCGACCCGGCGAGCCTGGTGCTCTTCGGGACTATGCTGGTCCTGGCGCTTATCGGAACCCGCATGATCGACGCCAAGCGCCGGCGCGCGCTCGGCGCCAAATGGGACGGCTTCGCCGCCCAGACCTCGAACATCCCCTTCGCCGCGATCGCGGCGGGCCGGCAGAGCTTCAGCCTCGGCGAGATCGGCTGGTGGCGGATCCTGCTCGGGGTCGCGGTCTGGGCCCTGCTCGCCTGGGCCCACCCCTACCTGTTCGGCGTCCGGGCCCTGCCCTAGCCCAGCGTCAGCCTCATCAGATATCCGCGTAGACGTGCCGCTCCGCCGCCGCGCCGGGATGGGTCACCGCGCCCAGGTGGGCGGGCCCGACGATCTGGGCGTATTTCCACAGAGCGCCAGAGCCGTAGAGGGTCTCGCGCGGCGCCCAGTGGCGCTTGCGGTTCTCCAGCTCGATGGGATCCACCTCCAGGTCGAGGATGCCGGCGTCGGCGTCGATGTGGATGATGTCGCCGTCGCGGATCAGCGCGATCGGGCCGCCCATCTGGGCCTCCGGGCCGATATGGCCGACGCAGAGCCCGCGCGTGCCGCCGGAAAAGCGGCCGTCGGTGATCAGCGCCACCTTGTCGCCCCGGCCCTGGCCGGAGAGCGCCGCGGTGGTCGACAGCATCTCGCGCATGCCGGGGCCGCCGCGGGCGCCCTCGTAGCGGATGACCAGGACGTCGCCGTCCTCATAGGCCCCGGCCTCGACGGCGTCGAAACAGGCCTGCTCGCCGTCGAAACAGCGCGCCGGCCCGCGGTGCGAGCGGTGGCTCGTCATGCCCGCCACCTTGACGATGGCGCCGTCCGGGGCGAGCGAGCCCCACAGGCCCACGACCCCGCCGGTCGGCGACAGGGGCTCGGAGACCTTGCGGATCACCACCTGGTCGTCGCGCCAGACCACGTCCTTGACGTTCTGCGCGATCGTCTTGCCGGTCACGGTCATGCAGTCGCCGTGGATGAAGCCGCCTTCCAGCAGGGTCTTCAGCAGCATCGGCATGCCGCCGGCCTCGCCCATGTCCTTGGCCACAAAGCGGCCGCCGGGCTTCAGGTCGGCGATATGCGGGGTCCGCTGGGCGATCTCGGCGAAGTCGCGCAGGGTGAACTCGATGCCGCACTCGTGGGCCATGGCCGGCAGGTGCAGGCCGCCATTGGTCGAGCCTCCGGTGGCGGCGACCACGGCGGCCGCGTTCTCGAACGACTTGCGGGTGACGATATCGCGCGGGCGCAGGTTCTCGGCGATCAGCCGCACCACCGTCTCGCCGGAGGCCACCGCATAGGCGTCGCGGGTCAGGTACGGCGCCGGCAGCGAGGCCGACAGCGGCAGGGCCAGGCCGATGGCCTCGGAGACGCAGGCCATGGTGTTGGCGGTAAACTGGCCGCCACAGGCCCCGTCGGACGGGCAGGCGTGTTCCTCCAGCGAGCAGAGGTCCTCCAGGCTCATCTTGCCGGCCGAATACATGCCGACGCCTTCGAAGACGTCGACCACGGTGACGTCGCGGCCCTGCCACTGGCCGGGCAGGATCGAGCCGCCGTAGAGGAACACCGAGGGCACGTTCAGGCGCAGCATGGCCATCATCATGCCCGGCAGGGACTTGTCGCAGCCGGCGATGCCCACCAGCGCGTCGTAGCTGTGGCCGCGCATGGTCAGCTCGACCGAGTCGGCGATCACGTCGCGGCTGACCAGGGAGGAGCGCATGCCCTCGTGGCCCATGGCGATGCCGTCGGTGACGGTGATGGTGCAAAACTCGCGCGGCGTGGCGCCGGCCGCCTTGACGCCCTCAGAGACCGCGTGGGCCTGGCGCATCAGGGCGGTGTTGCAGGGCGCCGCTTCGTTCCAGCAGGAGGCCACGCCCACGAAGGGCTGGGCGATCTCGCGGCTGCCGAGGCCCATGGCGTAGTAATAGGACCGGTGGGGCGCGCGCGAGGGCCCCTCGGTCACATGCCGGCTGGGCAGCCTGCTCTTGTCCCAGTCGCCGTTAGGTTTGCGATGCATCGACGCCTCCACTCAAGAGCCGCCTTCCCTACCGGGCCGTCGCTGCCGGGGGAAGACCCGGGCGCCGGCTGCAACCTCACTCCGCGCCGTTGCTCCACCTAATGCTGTGAACGCGAACGGCTCTCAATCTGCGCGCATTCCCGTCACGGGCTCGAATTTAGAAAATCGAAGTTACGTCGGAAACGGCTTTTTGCGTGGAAAAACAATGCGTTTTCGTAGTGTCGGTACGCCCGAAAACCGCAACATCGACATAACAAAAGGGGCGCACTTTCGCGCGCTCCCAGGTTGTTCTCTGGGAAGAACAAAGTCAGCGACAGGTGAAGCTTGAGCTCGAATGAGACATCCGGCAACCCATTAGAAGTTGAAACACGCACTGAAAACTGTGACCCGCGCGACAACATAGGTAAGCCTTATTAAGTTATCATTGATCACTTATCGTAATCCAAGTTGACGTCCCTACTGTGCTGCTTCAGCCTCCCCTTCAGGCGCAGATAATAGCGCTCCTCACATAGCTGCGGGGAGGCAGCCCAATATGCATTGGAAACACGCCCTTCTGGCGTCCAGCGCCCTGCTGGCCGCTACCCTGAGCGCCAACGTGGCTCAGGCCCAATCGCGCGCCAGCACGTCGGCCGCGGCCAGCAACACCATCGAAGAACTGGTGGTCACGGCGCAGAAGAAGGAGGAAGCCCTCCAGGACGTGCCGATCGCCGTCTCAGCCTTCAATCAGGACGCGCTCGAGAAGTCCAAGATCGACGGCGGGCCAAACCTGGTGCTGGCCGTGCCGAACGTGAATTTCTCCAAGGGGAACTTCACCGGCTACAACTTCCAGATCCGCGGCATCGGATCCAAGCTGGTAGCCGCCTCGGGCGACGCCGGCACCGGCATCCACCTGAACAACGCCCCGCTGATCGCCAACAACCTGTTCGAAACCGAGTTCTACGACGTGGAGCGGGTGGAAGTGCTGCGCGGTCCGCAGGGCACCCTTTACGGCCGCAACGCCACGGGCGGCGTGGTCAACCTGATCACCGCCAAACCCACCGACACCTTTTCGGGCAACATCCGCGCTGAGTACGGCAACTACAACACCATGAAGGCGCGCGGGATGATCAACATGCCGCTAGGCGACATTTTCGCCGTGCGCCTGGCCGGCAGCTACCTGAAGCGCGACGGCTTCGGCAAGAATCTGGTCACCGGCAATGATGCCGACGACCGGGACCTGTACGGCGTGCGCGCCAGCCTGTCGTTCAAGCCCACGGACAAGTTCCGCAGCTGGGTGGTCTTTGACCACTTCGAGGAGGACGACAACCGCTCGCGGATCGGCAAACAGTTCTGCACCAAGGACACCGGACCAGCCTCCGTCGGAGGGGTTGCCTACTCGGCAGCGGGCGGCGGGCTGGTGAGCACCCTCGAGCGCGGCTTCTTCAGCCAGGGCTGCCAGGCGACGGGCCTGTACAGCCCGGGTGTTCTGGGAACCGTGAACTCACAGGCGACCCTCGGCGGACTGTACGGCGCCTATGCCGGCTTCCAGACCGGCGACGCCTATGCCGGCAAGATGCAGATACCAAACATCCGAGATATCGAGTCGACCTTCGACCCTATCTACAAGTCCAAGACCGACATCTATCAGTTCAACGCCGAACTCGACGTTGCGGAGGGTCTGACGCTCAACTGGCTCACCGCCTACACCGTCTACAAGCTGCAGACCCGTCAGGACTACAACCGCTACACCCCCAGCGTTGCGTTCAACACGGCCCCCAACCCGTTCAATGTGTTCGCCGCGGTGCCGGGCTACGCCGGCATCTACGCCGGCCTGTTCCCGGGCGGCGTGATCAACGACGCGCAGAACGGAGCCTTCAATCGCTTCACCACCAGCGACATCTCGGCGGCCTACACCGAGCAGTGGAGCCATGAGGTCCGGTTGCAGTCGAACTATGACGGCCCGTTCAACTTCAACCTCGGCGGTATCCTCACGCGGTTCCAGGCCACCGGCGACTACTATGTGATGTTCAACACCGGCACCGGATTCTACCAGGTGCAGAACGCGCTCGACCCGCGGAACGGCGGCGCCAACTGCGTCAGCGGTCCCACTTGCAAGGCCATCGACCCCAACAAGGACCCGACCCGCCTCGGCCACAACTATTACGACGCCTACAGTCCTTACGACCTGACGTCGTATGCCGCCTTCGGCGAGTTGTACTGGCAGATGAGCGACAACTTTAAGTGGACGCTTGGCCTGCGCTACACGGTCGACAAGAAGGAGGTCGAAAACCACCAAGTCACGCTCGACACGGTCGGCTCGGGCATCGGGACGAACGCTCCCGGCACGCAGGCGATCCTCAGGGTCAAGTTCACTGAACCGACGGGCCGCTTCGGCTTCGACTGGAAGCCGGACCTGGGCTTCACCGACAGCACTCTGGTCTATGTCTTCTATTCCCGCGGCTACAAGTCCGGCGGGCTGAACTCGCCCTGCAGCGCCGGCCCCGGAGTGATCTGCGGGCCCCCGACGTTCAAGCCGGAGTTCATCAACGCCTACGAGATCGGCTCCAAGAACACGCTGCTCAACGGCACGATGACCGTGAACCTCGCGGGCTTCTACTACGACTACAAGGGCTACCAGGTCTCCAAAATCGTGAACCGGGCCTCCACGAACGAGAATATTGACGCCCGGGTCCTGGGCGCCGAGTTCGAGTCCGTCTGGCAGCCCGTCGAGGGGCTTCGCCTCAACGCAGCGATCGGCTACCTGGACACCAAGATCAAGAACGCCTCGTCGATCGACACCTTCAACCGCACCCAGTCCAATGCGCTGCTCACCCTGATGAAATCAGCGGCCGCCTCCAACTGTGTGGTGTCGACCGCGGCGGCGGCGACGGCCCTGACGATCACCAACGGGTCGGGCAACCCCTTCACCCTGACGGCCGTCTGCACCACGACCTCCGCGGCCGGCGCCGGGACCAACATCCTGGGTACGGGGGCCATCGCCACGGGCACCAATGCCTTCGGCGGCCTGGTCTCCGACGGCGTGCCGGTGGACCTGAGCGGCAACCAATTGCCCAATGCCCCGCATTGGACGACCTCGCTTGGCGCCCAGTACACCGTGAAACTGGGCGACTGGGACGCCACCCTGCGGGGTGACTACTATCACCAGACTCAGACCTTCGCGCGTATCTGGAACAGCGCGGCGGACCGCATCCGCGCCTGGGACAACGTCAATCTGACGCTGTCCGTCAACAACAGCGACCTGGGCGTCGAGGTGGCCGGCTTCGTCAAGAACGCCACCAACGAGAAGGCAATCACCGACTTCTACCTGACCGACGACGCGTCCGGTCTGTTCCGCAACGTCTTCTACACCGAGCCGCGCACCTACGGCGTCTCCGTCACCAAGCGTTGGTAGCGCGCGGCTGACCAGGCGGGGCGGCGGGACAATCGCCGCCCCGACCTTGTTGCGACCGGCGGTCCCTGCCTACAGCGCCTTGACGATCTCCGCGGTCATTTCGGCGTCGTTCGGCTCGGTGCGCGGGCCGAAGGCGCGGATCGCCGCGCCGTCCTTGCCGATCAGGATCTTGTGGAAGTTCCAGACGGGCACGGCGGGCTCGCCCAGCGCCTGCTCCGCCCACTTGTAGAACGGGTGTGCGCCCTCGCCCTTCACCTCGACCTTCGAGGTCAGCGGGAAGTCGACGTTGAAGCGCGTCTCGCAGAAGTCCTTGATCTCGGCTTCCGTCCCCGGCTCCTGGCCGGCGAACTGGTTGCAGGGCACGCCCAGCACCACCAGCCCTTGGTCCTTGTAGTCGGAATAGAGCTTCTCCAGCCCGTCGTACTGCGGGGTCAGGCCACAGGCCGAGGCGGTGTTCACCACCAGCACCACCTTGTCCTTGAAGCTGGTCAGCGGCAGCGGCGCGCCGTCGATGGTGGAGAACGAATAGTCATGGGCGCTGGTCATGGCGTTTCTCCGAGGTTTCGCGGGAGGCTAGCGCCCTTACCCTGCGTTCTCCAACCCCTGCTCGACGGCGACGGCCAGGTCGAGCGCCCGGATCGCCTCCTCGGCGGTGACCACCGGCCGCGGGGCGTCTCCGCGCACCGCGTTCAGGAAACCCTGGACGCTGGCGCCGAGCGGGTCCCTGGCGGCCGGCGTCTCGGCGAAATCGGGGTTTAGCGCGAAGGGCGTGGTGTTGCGGAAGGCGTGGGTCAGGAAGTCGATCTCGACCTCGCCCGACGGATAGACCACCCGCATGGTGCGCTTGCGCTCGGGCGCCTGGCGCGAAACGTCGAACATCGCCGTGAAGCCGCTGTCGAAGGTGACCTCGGCGCGCGCCACGTCCCAGACGCCGCCGTCGCCGCGCACCCCCTCGCCTTCCGCCGTCACCGGATCGGCGGCGGAGATCGAGAGCGCCAGGTCGAGGTCGTGGACCATCAGGTCGAGCACCGCCGAGACATCGCGGCTGCGATCTGAGGGCGGGCCGTGGCGCAGCGCCTGCAGCAGCAGCGGCTGCTCGGGCAGGTCCAGCAGGCCGATGGCGCGGAACATCACGCGCTCCTGGTGGCCGCACGCGACGACCAGCCCCTTGGCGGCGGCCGCGGCGCGCACGCGCTCGGCGTCGGCCACGTCGATGGCGATGGGCTTCTCGATATAGATGGGCTTGCCCGCCGCCAGCACCGCCAGCGCCTGCTCGGCGTGGAAGGTCGCCGGCGAGGCGATGGTCACCACGTCCACCGCCTCCAGGAAGGCCTCCAGCTCGTGGAAGCCGCGCCCGCCGAGCGGCATGGCCACCTTGGCCGCGCGCTCGGGATGGGTGTCCAGCACCGCCGACAGCACGCTGCCGGGCAGGTTCGCGTACTGGCGCGCGTGGTAGCCCCCGAACACGCCCGCGCCGATCACGCCGCCCCGCAGAGATTCGACCATGGATGGCTCCGGTTGAGGCCGCCGCCTAGCAGGTCAACGCTCTCGACGCCACCCGGACGCCCGGGCTAAACATCTGTTTGAACGGGTCACGCAGGATCCGAAGGAGTGAACGCCATGGCCACCTCGCGCGAGATCCGGCTGAAGAGCCGCCCATCCGGCCTGCCCACCCACGACAACTTCGAACTGGTGAGTGTCGAGTTGCGCGATCCCGCGCCGGGCGAGGTGCAGGTGCAGAACCTCTGGATGACCGTCGACCCCTACATGCGCGGCCGGATGAACGACGCGCAGAGCTATTCGGCGCCGTTCGAGCTCGGCAAGGCGCTGGACGGCGGCGCCGTGGGCCAGGTGGTCGCCTCCAACGACCCGGGTTTCAAGGCCGGCGACCTGGTGCAGTCCGGCTTCGGCTGGCGCGAAGGATTCACCGCCTCGGCCAAGGCGGTGCAGAAGCTGGATCCGCGCGGCCTGCCGGTGCAGACCTTCCTGGGCGCGGCGGGCATGCCGGGCCTGACCGCCTATGCCGGCCTGTTGCGGGTCGCCGCGCTGAAGGACGGCGACGTGGTGTTCGTTTCGGGCGGCGCGGGCGCGGTGGGCTCCATGGTCTGCCAGATCGCCAAGGCCAAGGGCCACAAGGTGATCGCCTCGGCCGGCGGCGCGGACAAGGTCGCATTCCTGAAGTCGATCGGGGTCGACCACGCCATCGACTACAAGGCCGAGAAGGACCTGACCGCCGCCGTGCTGGCGGGCTCGCCGGAGGGCATCGACGTCTATTTCGACAACGTCGGCGGCGCCCATCTGGAGGCCGCCCTCAGCAGCGCCAGGCTGTTCGCCCGCTTCGCCATCTGCGGAATGATCTCGATCTACAACGCCACCGGGCCCGAGCCCGGCCCGCCGAACCTCGCCCAGTTGATCGGCCGCAACATCCGCATGGAAGGCTTCATCGTCTCCCACCACTCGGACCTGATGCCGAAGTTCCTCGACGATCTCTCCGCCTGGGTGAAGGAGGGCAAGGTCACCTGGAAGGAGACGGTGTTCGAAGGCATAGAAAAGGCGCCGGACGCCTTCGTCGGCCTCTTCCGGGGCGAAAACCTCGGCAAGATGCTGGTCAAGCTTGCCTGATTTGATTGGCCGGCTCCGGTCCAGCGGCTAGAACCCTCGCGTCCCCCGCCCGGAGCCTGCCCTGTGCCGCGCCTTTTCAGCGCCTATGTGATCGTCGACTGGAGCGCCGCGTCGAAGCCGACGACGGGCGCCGATTCGGTGTGGATCGGCGTGCTGAAGCGCGACGTGCGTTTCCGCATGGCCTTCGAGAGCTTCAACACCCCGACGCGGGCCGAGGCGGAGGCGCGCCTCACCCTGATCCTCGACGACCTGAAGAAGCGCTCCGAGCGCGCGCTGGTGGGCTTCGACTTCCCGCTGGGCTTCCCCCGGGGGTTCGCCGATGCGCTGAAGCTGCCGGGCGAGCCGTGGCGTGCGGCCTGGGACCAGATGGCCAAGATGGTCACCGACAAACCCAACAACCTCAACAACCGCTTCAACGTCGGCGCCCAGCTGAACCGGCGGCTGACCGAGAGCCCGTTCCCGTTCTGGGGCGCGCCGCCCAAGGACGTGCAGACCACCCTGCAGCCGAAGAAGACCCGCAACCACGGGCCGGGCGACCTGCCGGAGTTCCGCCACGCAGACCTCGCGGCCAAGGGCGCGGCCTCGATCTGGAAGCTCTATTACAACGGCTCGGTGGGCGGTCAGGCGATCATGGGCATCCCGGCCGCGCGGCGGATCAAGCTCGCCCGCGAAGGCGTGAAGGCCTGGCCCTTCGAGACCGGCTTCAAGACCCTGACCGAGGCGGACCTGGCAGGCGTCGATGTGGTGCTGGCCGAGGTCTATCCCTCGATGATCAAGGCCCCGGCGCTGCCCGGCGAGGTCAAGGACCTGACCCAGGTGCGCACCACCGCCGAGCATTTCGCCCGGCTGGACGAGGCCAACAAGCTGGGCGCCCTCTTCGCACCGCCCAAGACCATGCCCGCCGACGCCGTCCTCGACGCGGAGCGCGAGGAAGGCTGGATCCTGGGCGCCGGGCTCTAGGCCCGCTCGGTCTCGGCGACGGGGACAGCGGCAGTACCTGCCTGCCGCCGCTCGGTGCGCGGCTCACGCATCCGTTCGAGATAGATCGGGGCCAGCACCGCAAACGCGCCGGCGGCGTCTGCGACGATGTCGCCCAGCTCGGCGTCGCGACCGTCGATGAGTTGCAAAACCTCGATGGCGGCGCCCGCGAAGGTCGCCAGCACCGCGAGGTCCAGCCGGCGGCGATCCGGGAAGGCGGAAAACATCAGCAGGGTCACGCCATAGAAGGCGATGAAATGGGCGGCCTTGTCCCAGGGCACCAGGGCGTGCTCGACCCCACGGAACGGCCCCACCATGCCGATGGCGCAGATCGTGCCTGCGACCAGCAAGGTCCAGCGGGCGGTCGTCTGAATTCTGCTCGAACGATCCATACCACCAGCATGGCGCCTCGCGGTGAATCCGGGGTTCACGGCGCCGCCAGGCGCATAGGGTCGTCAGCTCCCCGGCTTAATCGCCCGAGCCTTCCGGCCCCCATGGCCCTTGGCCCTAGCCGGGAGGATGCTTGAGTGCGACGAGCTTCGAGAAAGGGCCAGCCAAGATGACCTCAAACCGCAGCACCTGCGCCGTGTCGCTCGTGGGCTTGCTCGCACTCGCCGCCTGCGCGCCACCCACACCCGGACGCCTCGCCGCAGCGGCCAATGTGGACTGGCCGTTCTACGGCGGCGACGCCGGGGGCCAGCGCTTCTCCAAGGCGGCCCAGATCACCCCGGCCAACGTCCGCGACCTGAAGGTCGCCTGGACCTACGCCACAGGCGAGATGATCCGCCATCCCAAGGCGTTGCACCACGCCTCCTTCGAGAACACCCCGATCCTGGCCGGCGGCCGGCTCTATGTCTGTTCGCAGTTCAACGCGGTCTCGGCGCTGGATCCGGAAACCGGCAAGGCGCTCTGGCAATATGACCCCAAGGTCGATCCCGACGTCCGTTATCCCAACGACAATATCTGCCGCGGCGTGACCTACTGGCGCGATCCCCAGGCGCCCGCAAGGAGCCCCTGCGCCGAGCGGGTCTACCTGCCGACCGTCGACCGCCGGCTGATCGCGCTCGACGCCGCCAGCGGCGCGCACTGCGCGGGCTTCGGCAAGGACGGGGTGGTCGACGTCGGCGGCGACGTGACCCTCGTCCGCCCCGGCGAGATGCAGATCACCTCGCCGCCGGTGATCGCGCGCGACACCATCGTGGTGGGCTCATCCCTCGACGACAACCAGCGGGTCCGCGAGGTCACCGGCGCGGTCCGGGCCTATGACGTGCGCACCGGCGCGCTGAAGTGGACCTTCAATCCGCTGGCCGCGGCCGGCCCCGGCGTCGTGGCCGGCGCCGCCAACGTCTGGGCGCCGATGTCGGTGGACGAGGCGCGCGGCCTGGTCTTCCTGCCGACCTCCAGCGCCAGTCCCGACTTCTATGGCGCGGCCAGGCCCGGCGCCGGCGGCAACGCCAACTCCGTGGTGGCGCTGGACATCGCCACCGGCAAGTTCGCCTGGGGCTTCCAGACCAGCCACCACGACGTCTGGGACTACGACCTCCCGGCCCAGCCGACGCTTGCCCAGGTGGAGTTCGGCGGCAAGTCCACCCCGGCGGTGATCCAGGCGACCAAACAGGGCCTGATCTTCACCCTCGCCCGCGACACCGGGCAGCCGGTGATTCCGGTGCACGAGCGGCCGGTGCCGCAGGGCGGCGCGCCCGGCGAGGTGCTGTCACCGACCCAGCCCTTCCCCGACCTGCCGCGCGGCCTGGCGCCCATGAAGGTCTCCGAGAAGGAGGTCTTCGGGATCACGCCCTGGGAGAAGGCGGCCTGCCGCAAGCTGGTGGCCGGCGCGCGGCATGACGGCATCTATACGCCTCCGTCCCTGCAGGGCTCGATCCTCTATCCCTTCACGGGCGGCGGCGTGAACTGGGGCGGGCTGGCGTTCGACGCCGGCCGGCAGGTGATGTTCGTCAACACCTCCAGCGCCATGCACGTCGTCACCCTGATCCCGGCGGACAAGGTCGCGGCGGCCAGGCGCGCCGAGCCCGACGTCGAGATTTCCCCGAACGAGGGGGCCGCCTACGGCATGCGTCGGGTGCTTCTGCGCTCGCCCTGGGGCCTGCCCTGCAACAAGCCGCCGTGGGGCCAGTTGCACGCCGTCGACATGCGCACCGGCAAGGTGCTGTGGGAGGTTCCGCTGGGCACCACCCGCGATCTGGCGCCGGGGTCGCAGATCGTCATTCGGCACACCGGCGTCCCGGGCTTCGGCGGGCCGATCGCCACGGCTTCGGGCCTGGTGTTCATCGGCGCGGCCATGGATGATTACCTGCGCGCCTTCGATGGGGCGACCGGCAAGGAGCTCTGGAAGGGCCGCCTGCCGGCCGGGGGCCAGGCGACGCCGATGACCTATGTCTGGAAGGGCCGCCAGTACGTAGTCATCGCCGCCGGCGGCCATTCCAAGTCCGACACCAGGCGCGGCGACCAGCTGGTAGCCTACGCCCTGCCCCGCTAGGTGGCGGCGTCCCGGCGGGCCAGCATCCAGAATCGGATGAGCAGCAGGCCCGCCGAGATGACGCTGGAGATCACGATCGAAGCCACCAGGCCGAGGATCCCCATGCCGCAGGGGATCGCCAGCCACCAGGCGAGCGGCATCATCACCACGATGTAGCTGGCGAGGTGGGTGAAGGTGGGGACCCAGACGTCGCCGCGGGCCCGCAGGGTCGCGGCGGTGACCACCTGAAGGCTGTCGGGCCAGTACATCAGGCAGGAGAGCGCCAGTGCCGGGATGGCCATGGCCAGCGTCGCGGCGCTGCCGGTGTAGGCGCTGGCGATGAAGGCGGCGTTCGGCCAGACGATCAGGCTGATCGCGATCCCGAACACCGTCATCAGCCCGAACGCCACCGCGCCGGCGCGGGTGACCCCGGCCGGATCGCGCGCGCCGTAGGCTGTTCCCACGCGCACGGCCGCCCCGGTCGAGACGCCAAGCGGCGCCATGAAGACGATGGCCGCGACATTGAGCACGATGGTCCAGGCGGCCACCGCCAGACCGCCGATCCAGCCGGCGATGATGTTCATGCTGGCGAAGGCCGCGACCTCGAAGAAGTTGGAGGCGCCCGCCCCGAAGCCGATCCGCCGCTGCTCGGCCTCGGCCGCGCGGTTGCGCTCCGGCTTGTCGAAGACGCCCAGCGCCCGAGCTTCCGGCATCAGCGCGATGTAGACCAGCATGACGACGGCCAGGAAGGTCCGCGCCCCCGTGGTCGCCCAGGCGCCGCCCACCGCGCCCATCGCCGGCAGGCCGAAGACGCCGGGCACCAGCAGGAGATCGATCCCCAGGTTCACCGCATTGGCGATCCACATTGCCCAGGCGCCGGGACCGGGCCGTGAGAGGCCCTCCATCCAGAAGCTGGCGCTGACGCTGAGGCAATATCCCGGCAGGGAGAGCGAGAAGATCAGCAACGCCCTGGAGGCGCCGTCCGCCAGGTCCTTCTCCAGGCCGATGGCGTGCAGGAAGGCCGGACCGCCGGCGATG
>Ga0307513_10009104_pt1 | contig 12583 bp, 17 predicted proteins | sample 15_EM_MG_FD_202174 | JGI IMG/M metagenome (GOLD analysis project Ga0307513, IMG submission 202174) | Populus trichocarpa ectomycorrhiza microbial communities from riparian zone in the Pacific Northwest, United States - 15_EM | ecosystem: Host-associated > Plants > Roots > Unclassified | place... | reverse complement strand
CTGCACCCCTCTTGACACATCGTCAGTCAAATCTCATTTGCGCCCCGATAGAACAATATGCCTATATGTGCGACCTCAAGCGTACCCTCGACGCCACAGTAATTTGCTTGCCACTTGTCACAGACTTAATTACAAACAGTTCCAACAGGGACACTGTGTGCTTGAGATGCCTTCCGGGACGGGGAAGACGGTTTCACTCCTCTCCTTGATCGTCTCTTACCAACAGGTAACTGAACGCCCTGCCACGCATCACCTATCCTCACGGAAAACTGTAGTTCTTCCCGACCAAGAGAAAGCTTGTCTACTGTTCGCGGACTGTCCCAGAGATCGAGAAAGCGTTGTCTGAGTTACGTCGCTTGATGGAATACCGGATCGAAGCCGCTGAGACGGAAGAGGAGAAGGAAAAAGAGCACAACTTTACTGGGCTCGGACTGACCAGCCGGAAGAATTTGTGCATACACCCCGACGTACGGCTAATGTCTCGGATATCATCCCGGTCGCTCAGCGTTTCACAGGTTTCCAAAGAGAAGAAAGGGGTCGTTGTTGACGCTCGATGCCGGGATCTAACCAATGCCGCGGTCGTCCAAAAAGGCAGAGAGGAACCAGGCTCTGTTGATTTGTGTGACTGGCATGAGGTAAGGTCTCACCAGGTCGTATTTTCTCGATGGTGACCGTTCGAAGAACCTGGGGAAGATGGAACCAGAGAAACTTGTTCCCCCCGGGATATGGACGTTAGCGGATGTGATGGAGTACGGACACAAACACGGAACGTGCCCCTACTTCATCGTTCGTCGGATGGTGAGTTCCGCTCCGTGCGCCTCCCTTCAGGAAACTGAGTCCCATCAAGATGCCGTTCGTGGACGTAATCATTTATTCCTTTCACTACCTACTCGACCCGAAAGTGGCGGATCAAGTGTCGAAGGAACTTGCGAAGGATGCAATCGTCGTCTTCGACGAGGCTCACAACATAGGTAAATTCGGCCATGCCTGCTCAAACCAGCATTCTCACCACCCGATAGACAACGTTTGTATCGAGTCGCTGAGCATAGACTTGACTCGTCCCATGCTGGAGTCTGCCACGCGAAGTGTTGCAAGACTCGGAGACAAGATTGACGAGTGAGCCTCTATCTTACTGAAACCGGGCCCAGGGTTGTGACGACCTGAATCCGCAGGATCAAGAAGACGGATGCCTCCAAATTACAAGACGAATATGCCAAATTGGTCGAGGGTCTTCAGGATGCTGAAGACGCTGAGGACGGTTTCATGGCCAACCCTGGTTAGTGTGCTCTTTTACTACACAATATACAGATCGTTCAATTTACGTCATTAGTCCTCCCTGATGACTTGCTCAAGGAAGCAATTCCAGGCAACATCCGGAAGGCAGAGCACTTCGTTGCGTTTTTGAAACGTTTTGTTGAGTATTTGAAAGTACATCGGTCATTTCTGATGTGCAACCGGCGTTAAAATCGTCGCTAGACCAGGATGCGGGTCCTCCACGTCATCGCTGAGACGCCACTGTCGTTCCTCCAGCATCTGAAGGACATCACTTACATTGAGAGGCGGCCACTGAGGTTGATTTATTGCTCTCTCCAACACCTGCTGATCATAAAATGCCTCGCCTAGGTTCTGTGCGGAGCGACTGCAGTCGCTGGTCAGGACCTTGGAACTAAATCGACTAGATGAAATCAATGCGCTTCAAAAGGTCGCTTCGTTCGCTACCCTAGTGGCGACTTACGAGAAAGGTGTGTATATCAAAGCTCCGAGTCACATTTTGCCCATGCACTTGTTGACATGGCGTCGGCCCCCAGGATTCCTACTGATCTTGGAACCGTTCGAAACTGACAACGCAACGGTGCCTAACCCGATATTCCATCTGACGTGAGTCCCCATTACGGCAAAGACCAGACCGAGTCCTTTGCAATTAGTTGACCCCCACCCTCTCCCAGATGCTTGGATCCATCGATCGCTATCAAACCTGTCTTAGAACGATTTAGCAGCGTGGTCATCACTTCTGGGACGATATCTCCGCTTGACATGTACCCGAAGATGCTCCAATTTACGCCTGTTGTTCAGGAAACGTATGCGATGACACTGACGCGCAATGCCTTCCTGCCGCTTGTATGAGGTTCACTTTCGTAACGGCTAACGTTCTCTTGACGAGCTAATATCATCACCAGGTCATCACGAGAGGTAGTGATCAGGTGGCCATCAGCTCGAGGTTTGAAGTGAGAAATGATCCGGCTGTAGTCAGAAACTTTGGAAGTATCTTGATCGAGTACAGCAAAATCGTTCCAGATGGGATCGTCGCATTCTTCCCAAGCTACCTGTATATGGAATCCATCGTGGCTGCCTGGAATGACATGGTAGGCAGAAACCCTGTACCCCGTTGACTTTCTCTGATGCGAGTTGTAGGGCATTTTAAATGAAGTCTGGAAGCACAAACTGATCTTCGTTGAGACCCCAGACGCAAATGAGACTAGCGTTGCCTTGGAAAATTACCGAAAGGTATGCCAGAACGATAATCGCCGGATCGGCCGCCTTCCTGTTCGCTTACCACCACCACCCCTATCCCCAGGCGTGCGACAACGGACGTGGTGCCATTCTGCTCTCTGTAGCACGTGGAAAAGTGTCAGAGGGTATAGATTTCGATCACAACTATGGGCGAGCGGTGATTATGTTCGGGTGGGTGTATTTGACGCTCATGTCTTCGCTTTGACGTAACATTTTGTCATGATCCCAGCGTTCCGTATCAGTATACCGAGAGCCGGATTTTGAAGGCAAGGTTGGAGTATCTTCGGGACGCATACCGTATCCGAGAATCCGAGTTCCTTGGGTTTGACGCCATGCGGAACGCAGCTCAATGTGTTGGGCGGGTCCTTAGAGGTAAAACAGACTGGGGTCTGATGGTGTTCGCGGATAAGGTTTGGAGGTTTCCCCAAACCCATGTACCTGTCCTTGTTGATCACGGGTTTGGTTAGAGATTCGCACGAGCTGATAAAAGGGCCAAATTACCTCGCTGGATCAACCAATACATTACCGAAACGGCGGCCAACCTATCGACAGACATGGCGATTGGACTGTCCAAGCTGTTCATGCGGACAATATCCCAGAACCCGAAGGAGAATCAGACGGGGGTTTCTCTATGGACACTCGAGGACATTCAGAGAGCTCAGGAGAAACAACGGGAGTTGAATCTGGAAGCCGCAGAGAAGCAGAAGCGGCGTGAGAATGGAGAAGAGATTGACGAGGAGTATGAGTATGGAGATGACTGGATAAGTGACGCCGCGCTTGCGGAGGTGGATTTAGACGACCTGTAGCGATTATGATATACTACTGTCCCAGATCCAACCTGTACGTGCAGTAAAGAGAGATGTGTGCAGAAAAGTGTGCCTAAATACAGTGATGGATACATGCTGAGACTCAAATGGACCAGTTACGAGGCACCGGCACAACGGCTGCACTTGGTCGGAAACTACGAGGGGGAACATTAACCATTCCTCGAAATGGAAGCAATCGGAGTCGGGGGAGATTGTCCTTACTTCCTTGGAGATCAATCGTTCGGGTTGGCTATCAGAAGAATGGATGGAAGGTGAGGAATGGCGATCGGCGGTGCGGAGAGGAATGAAATGGTACGGACGTGAAGTATCGCCTACATTGGCAGGCGGGAACGACACAGGTGGTTGGATGTGCAGCGGAATTGTAGCAGGTGGCCTGGTCGCAGTCCACGTCTTGACTGCCAACGAAGGTCAGATGGCTACAGGGGGTATGTTTATCGAACCACAGCTTCCGGTGACACATCTACAGGCGACCCAGGGCAAATCAGTGGTCCCGGGCAACAAGGCAAATCGGGTTCTGGCTTACAGTAGGCGATCGGTCGGCGGAGGTAGGAGGCTGGTGAAATGAACCCTCGGTGTCAAATTCCCTCCAGCAAGTGATCAATCGAGAGAGCCACGGACCGTAGAATTGTTCGCTCAGCCCGTTTGAAGACACAGAAGGAGTAGGAGGAGACGGCCTCAGCGAGGGTATAGGGTGTGCGGTACGGTGGGGGCAGAAGGGACCACTTGCGGAAATGCCCACCCACAGTATTTGAACTCTTTCCTGCGGACATGAACATTTGGCCGAGTCTCAAAAATGAGGCCAAACAAAATCTAATCGCTCAATTCACTACTGGAGTACGACAGGTTCGAGAAGGAACGACTCCGGGTCGGACTGCCGTGCGGGCGTTTGCCCAAGGCCGTCACGCACCCCTGGCTCATATCGCCGTCTGTTGCTTCCCGACCTTCGGCAACGACGTCGGGGGCGATGTCGTGTCCCCCTCCTCGCCTGCTCTCTCCATCTCCGCCTTATCCGCATCCAAAACCTCCGTTATGCTTCGAATGGGCTCGCCCTTGATCACCTTTTTCACCTCTTCCAGATCCAGTGTCTCGTATTCCACGAGCGCACGTGCCAACTTTTGGACGCCACAACGTCATCACGAAGTATCAAATGGTCACAAATGGAACATCAGAAAATCAACCAGAAAGGGGAGGTGAAAGATTGCTTACCCGATGGAGTTCTCCCTCCTTCTCCTTCAGCAAGTCATTCGCTCGCTTCTCGCCAGCCTTCAGGATTCTAAAAAAACCGAAAATGGAATCAGCGGACCCCGGACCCATCTTCCCATCTGATCCTTGACCATCACTCGCAAATAGCCGAGTGAAATGCAGAAAAGCGGGACACTGCGGGAAATGAACTACATACGATCGAACCTCGTTCTCAATCTCCTCGCGCTTCTTGCCACTCATGTTATCGTCTCGGTCGTTGTGGTACACTGGCCCGACTTTCTCTGAGTAGCCCCAAAGCTTTTAAACGAAATGGTGCTTCGTTTAGCCCAACTTCGAATCGCTGATCGATAGATGAATTCGTCACCTTGACCATCGCATTGGCGGTGTTCGTCGCATGCCTTAGATCCGAACTTGCTCCTGATGTCACGTTCTCTGGCCCATAAACTGCGTGGGGGAACGGAACAAGTCAAAGCTGATTCGATAGAATACCCCCCGATGAGTTTCACCCACTGAGTTCTTCTGCAGCCCGGCCACCCATGCACACATCAATCTCGGCGAGGTATTCCTTGAAGGAAATCGAAACGCGGTCATCTTGAGGTAGTTGGGATGTCTAAGATCCAAATCCATCAATCTATCAGCAAGTGACCCGGGTCGGAGAACAAAATACACTTACGACGCCTAGCGCGTGTCCACGAGGAACGCAAGTTACCTTGTGCAGAGGCATAGCACCATCGGTATACAGAGCGACCAGCGCGTGACCGCCCTATCACATTGATGTCGAGATTCAGTCACAGTTACCCCGATTGCTCAGCAACTCAAGATACTCCCACTCACCTCGTGGTAAGCAGTCATGAGCTTGACCTTATCGTCAATATAAAAGCTCTTTCGCTCCGCTCCCATTACGATACGATCCTAGTAGTCACGACTCTTAGTCACCGGCAACTGCCTTATTTGAGACCGGAATAAAGAAGGCCCCCAGTCCTCGGGGGCAATAACAGGATTTCAAACCGAGCTAACGTACCTTGGCCCACTCAAAATGCTTTAGGGTTACAGCCTTGCTGCCTTCCTTGGAAGCTTGGATGGCCGCCTGACTAAAAATAATAGGGAAAAATACAAGGATCGAGTCAGTGGGAAGTTGGTAATTTTCTGTTACCAAACGCTCGCACTTGACCATATTGTGCAAGTCTGCACCGGAGAATCCGGGAGTACCTCGTGCAAGGATACTTGGATCAACGTCTAGATAACCGTAACGTCCGGGAGACCGTCAGAAGTGAGCAACAAAACAAGTCACCCAATGACTCTAACCTGGAGCGGCAACCACTTCTTTCATGTGGTGCTGGAGAATTTGGTTTCTACCCCTGACATCAGGTAGAGGGACGGCGATCACCCTATCAAATCTTCCCGGTCGTACGAGTGCTCTGAAAACCACAAGGAAAGAAAAAGTCAGGAAGCGATTTATCTCTGCACCCGACTGAAAACCCTCTTCTTCACTCACTGGTCTAAACTCTCCGGAAAATTGGTTGCTGCGATCACGATGACACCTTCGTCTTGCAGAAAACCGTCCATCTCGACCAAGAGCTGATTGAGCGTCTGCTTCAGATAGTGTTGGTCGCGCTGGCTCCTCTTCCCGCCGATGGCATCAAGCTCGTCGATGAAGATGATGGCGGGCTGCTTCTTTCTGGCGGCGGCAAATAGGTCACGGACCCTCTTGGCTCCCACGCCCACGAACATCTCGTCAAACTCAGCGCTAGAGGAGGGATGGTGAGCGACCCTCTTGCCTGCGCTGAGTGGATGTCAGGCGACAGATCACGTACCCGGAGGCGAACAAGAACGGTACGCCGGCCTCGCCGGCGACTGCACGGGCCAACATAGTCTTTCCAGTTCCAGGAGGTCCGGTCAACAACACACCCTTGGGAAGCTTCCCGCCAAGACTGGCGAACGCAGCAGGGTCTTTAAGGAAATCGACGACGTCTTGCAACTCCTACGTCGGAGATTCAATCAGTTCACATAACGTCGACGGAAGTGCGACAAGCACTAACCTCTTTCGCTTCGTCGACACCCTGGACATCACTGAACTTGACGGTCTTCCCTGGTTGGGGTTCAAATTCGGATTGTTTTGGTCCAGCTTTGATGAAACCAGTGTTATCCAACATAACCGATAATAATGTGACCACGACTGAAGGCCCGGATTGTGAGTATGATATAAACGGACGTCGGCCACAATACTCACTAAACACGACAGCACACAGGGATGCGACGTATTTGATTGACCGGTATGCCCATGTTCCTTTGGCTGAATGAAATGGGACATTTCAGAGAAGGGATGTGAAGCAAACAGCGTAACTCACGTTCTGCCAGAGTAACATAAATTGGATTCCCACTACCGCCTGCACCGCCTGCGACACCAGCGGTAAGTTGGTCTGGTTTGGAGAGGCCGTTACCAAAGGAATTGCTAAAGGATCCTCCGCTTGAAAGGACCTTCTGAGCGATAGACTCGCTCCGTGTAGGAGAGAAAGAAGACGGAGGCAGTTGAGCGTCTTCGGGTTTCAAGCTGGGGTCTGGAGTAGGCGTTACTGGGAGAGGCGGCGCTTGCAAAGGGACATCCGAGGGAGTAACCGAAGGCTGCATTGTGGAGGATGCTAAGATGGCATCTCGCCTCCGGACGGCAGCATTGACGGATGGTTCTAGACCATTTTTTACCAGGGCAGATAGGTATAGTTCAAAGACTCGATCGGATCGTAGGACGGGGGAAGATGAATCCTATTCTCAGTACTCAGAACTTCCGCTTGTCGTGGAATATAGCCATGCATGACATACGAATTCAGACAGCCGTTCCCACCTTGAAATGATCGTGTCATAACCGGCTTTGACCCTGGTGGAAAGCAAAGCTTCATATAGCGCAATTTGTTTGTCAACGTCGTTGTGGTTGATATTAGCGGCAGCTTCGAGTAGTGATATATCGGCAACGGTGGAAGGAGAGGGGGTTGGTGTCGGCTTTGTCCGAGGACCAAATAATGAAGAAAGAGAGAGGGAACGTCGGAATGGTGAGTCGAGGGGTTGGAGGGGCTCTATTCTGAAAGATGTTGCTCTGTATGCGAGGCCAGTTGTAATGGACCGAACGGGGAACTGAAGGTGAGGATGGAGCATGGGGCCCGGAACAGTGAGTCGGTGGCCGGGGCATGGCGGCCGGCGCTGCACAGCCCTCAGCATCTGTTGAGAAAGGGTGCCGAGGCCATTAGCAGCAAGTCCGAAGCAGGCTGGACGCAGACCGACGCTTACCGCGAGGGATGAGGAGAGGGTGGACATCGTAGACCGGGTGTGAGAAGTCGACGCGTCTGGATTGATGTCCGAACACTCATCAGCCCGCCAACGTACGCCTCTCGGCACCTCTGTTTTTCTTCGGATTTTCTGACATTTAAAGCGCAGAGTGCGAGCTCAAGCTCAAGGCGACTTCAGAGCTCTGCCAGGCCTCCATCGATGTCCTCGGAAACATCTCCGGCTCACCCACGTCTGCATCCGAGCCAGATCTGCCCAAAATCCTCGCCGATTTGCTTTCCCTCCTCTCCCTCATCTACCACATCACAACAAAGCTCGCATTGGCTTTGAATCCGAACGAACCCGCGTTTTCCGCCGCGATTTCTCCCCTGGTCGACCTCGTTAAGCATGTGAATGCCCTCACATCCTGTGCATCGCTCTTCACCGCCGCCTTTGGATCAACGCTCAGAACAGAGGTCGTGGACTTGACCTCGGACGTGTTGCAAGCGATGAGGGGATTCATCGACCATTGTGTCTTGGTCACCGGTGGTGTCATACCTCCCCCGAAACTCAAAGCAGCACACCTCTACCTCACTGGTTCTCTCCACGAGCTGATCGACCACAGCCGCGGGTCGGGCGGTCTGTCCAAGAACAACCTCCAGGCCGTTCGGAAAAAATGGTCGCAAGACCGATCCGTGTTAGAGGATGGCCATCGCGAAATATCCGAACTTCTCACCTCCGATGGAGCTGACGATGATTTCCTCGACGAGGACTTTGATGATGAAGACGGACTCGTGCTCGACTCCGCGCCCCTGACCGCTGAGGAGGCGGAGAGGGTGAAAAAGGTTGGGGTCTTAATCTCTTGCTCCCGTCCTATCAGACTCAACGATATCCAGGTTCAGAAGTATATCCGTGTTACGAATCTCTTGCATGAGAGAATATACGTCGATCTCCTCAAACCGTCTGCCCTTGAAATTGCTTCATCGTCGCCGAATTTCATCTCCGCTCTCGACGAGATTTCCAGTCAATCCGCTCAATTCGTTTCTGCTACCGACGAAATCATCTCGTGTCTACACAGTCCACAGGATCCAAAGGGAATTTCGGCATCCCTGAAAAATTTAGGAGAAGTTGCGACTACGTTACAAAGATTGTTGAACCAAGGCCATTTCTTGCCTAAACCAAAGGAGCAGAGTTTGGAATCGCAGATGGAATCGATGACGGTCCGGGCCCCCGAAGTAGGCCAGAAGAAGGTGAAGGATACTCGCAAGTGGTTCGATACCTGCCTGGCCCAGGTAGATAAACTCCAAGTATCCCTTTCTGCAGAATTTGATGGATAATCCCGCGTGTGGAGACGGGTGGTCGTGCCGGGAAAGGCCTATACAGTGGTCCAGTTCGATTTACGGTCAGCCGGAGGTATTTGCCGCGGTTGCTGCTGCTTTGCTTTTTGTTCAGCCCGTATCTTCTCCTGCATGTCGGCCTTGAATTTTGCTGCCAGGGTATTTGGCCATATTGCTGGACTCCGGCGGGCTTCTAACCGCCTTGTGAAAGCCTCAATCTTGTTGTGTTGGGCCGCAAGATTAAAAGACGCCACCTGCACATTTGTAAACAAATAAAGGCGATGAATGGCGGCAGAACACATACAGCCTCCTGTTGTCGTCTCGCCCGAGCCTCATCCCGCATCTTATGCAGCTCTCGCATCCGTTCCTCCTTCTCCTTAACCCCAGATTTCGGGGGCGCATTTCCTGTCTAAATTGGCGCCAAGTTCAACGGTCGTGCACAAAACATAACAACTTAGAAACCCACAGAGAAGAGCTGTTTATATACATCCACATTTGACAGGTCGAGGTCCGTATTTCCAGCTGTGGCGGCAGGTTTTCGAGGCAAGCTAGACGGAGGCGGGGGGAGCCCAGCGCCCTCCACAGTGAATTTCGACTTTTCTCCCTTTGCTTGACTCGGGATCGCCTTAGAAGTGGGCACAGGAGACGATGCTGACGAATCGGATAGCTTGATCTTCTTGATTGGAGGTAGCTTCCTCCTCAGTACGGGCTCTTTATTTTCTGCGGTGACAGTAATATCGGGGCCAGCAGGGGGCGAAGGTGGCTTTGAGTCGATGGCAGATTCGGAATCCAAGGGGCGGGGACGCTTCGTGCCAATGGTTATTGGTTTGTCCTCTTTAAACGAGTCCACGTCCTCAAAATCGGCCCTCGATTTCCCTTTACGTGTTCGAGTACTTGATGAAGCAGTAACCCGGGTTTGTGGTGGAGAAGATGGAGGATCCTCGTCAGCCGACATATCCGACTGCCAATGCATCGAGTCGTCGCCCTCATCATCGTCATCGTCGGAAATAACCGTCCGCCGAGCATTCTTACTGCTCCCCTTGCTGACCTTCACGGGAAGAGGTTTCCGACGCGGTTGGGGCCTATTCGACAGCAGCGGTGGATTACCGGGATCGAGCTCTTGCGCCATTTCTTCGTCGGAAAGGCTAGTCGAGAACTTCGAACCTTCGTCCTCAATATCAACGTCGAAGTCGTCTTCGTCCTCCGAGCGAAGCGACTCTAGGTATCTTGAATGTTGAGCAGGAGAATCTTCGCGTATATGAGCGGCTTCAGCCTCGTCATCTGAGTCCACTGGTATGCGCCCCCGTGCGACCTTTTTCCGTCCAGATGGCTGCCAAGGAAGACCGTAAACGACAAGCAGGATGTGCTGCTCCACTCGAACTCACTTGCCAACTGGATGCTCCCTGATTCCTCGAAGAGCTCATCGCAGGTGGTCGCGGATAGTTGGTGTGCTGGTGGAAAACTTTCCCACGATCGCTCATCTGATCAGGTGAGTCGGCACATCGGATTGGACAACTCAAACACTCACAAGTTCTCCGCGGGGAGTTTCATCTCAATTGTTATTATGCTATTGGGTCTCAGCATGGTTTACTATGGGGACTTCGCTGTCATTGTTTCAAAACATCCCAGAAGCGGTTGCGGACGGTCAGGTTCCTTCTGTTGCCTGAGTGTTCCTCCAACCGATCCCACCTTATCGCTTTCGAGATTTCAGCGGCAGTTTGTGGCAGCTTCGCCCATTCTCCAAACCACTGTACATTGTTCCCCGTGTTACTGTCGGTGGGATCGACCCACCTTGATCAAAATTCAATTCCGTTCTCCAGACTTTCAAGAACTGCCCTCGCTACCACTATCTGCTCCGACCATAGGAGTGCAACATTATCCTCCATCCACCCTGCCCAAGAACAGCTCTGCTCATTGAATCTGGAGCCCAGAGTGCGTTGTAAGCCTGTCGTTCCCTCTTCTAGGATCGTGTTGCATATATCTGCGAGAGACGTTCTCCATTTCGCCTCGTTATCGGATGAAACGGCGTCCCTCATACCGAGTAAAGTGTCCCTCCAGGGCTGGCATATAATATCTTCCTCGTCAGCTGTTGGGGTGTGGGTCATCTCAGAACCCATGGCAAATAGGCGGAGTGCTGTGATCAAACGAAATGAAGGAGCTGCTGGATTTGGTGAAGTGGAAATTGTCCAGTCCCTAAAAAAACATTAGCAAACGAAAAGTTCAGTACCTCCGGACACACCCCCAATATCCTTCATTCTTGAGGATTGCCTGCATCCAAGACCCTATGGTTCCCCGTGCCTCGAAAAGACCGACCACGATGGATTGTACGTCTACTTCTGCCGGGTATCTTCCAAATTTCATGTCCTCCTTCAACGCGGAGTTCACGAACCCATATTCGACGAATAGACTCTGATTTGAGTGGCCCCCATATCTCAAACAGACCTCCCCGTCTACCTTTACCTCTACGATGTGTTCGGTTGCGAGGAACTGAAAAGCATCTTTGGCTTTCGAACAAGTGTTCCAGATGTCAGAGTCAGAGACGGGCTGAACGTGCGAATGATGCCAGTGGTGGTTGGCGAAATCAAGAATGGGACAGAGGGTGATGTTAGCTTCGTCCGTCCGTTTTTCATTTATTCGATAATAGATGCAACGGGTGTTGACTGGGAGAAAGAACACGGAATCAATGGACGCCGTATCGCCAAAAATTGGGAAAGAGACCATTCAACCAAGCCCAAAGATAATTGCGAGTATTGAGCTCGCTGGATGTGCCGTTGCGATTCTGCGCAGAGTCAATCTGAATTCCTGTATGTCTAGATGAAACTTACAAGGTATTTAGACACTGCATTTGAGTCTCGTTCGAATCGTTCTGCCAGAGTATCCAAGGTGGATCGCGTGCTACGAGGGAGTGATGCAAGGAGCGTGGATTCGAGTTCATTCTCGTCGCCCAGATCTTTATGGATAAGCCATGTCAGCGGGTGGCTATCGAACCCTCGGGGAAGAATCGAAATGAAAGGGCCAAATAGGCTATCGGTGGATTCCTTCGTGTCGTCCGGAGGTCTATGCAGATAGAGGTGTAGGGAGATGAGCTGGTGGGCACTGAGACGTTGATAACCAGGGTAAACTGGTGCAAGCGTCTTCACGTTCACCAACGCCGACGGTGGGACAACGAAGAGGGAACCCAGTGGCTATTTTCTTCACTCTATGAACGGCAGAGTGCTGCAAAAGATGGGCCAACCCACCGGACACGGGTTGGTCAGGAAGAGTCCATAACCTGCGTCTACGTGATCTAGAAATCAACCCCGTGTGTTTACTCAAAACAAACGGAGGAAAAATACCGGCTCTTGGCCTGCGCTCTACACGGAACGCAGACGATGATAGATCCATCCCATGTCTTTGGAGCCACGATAGGAGCCGGGTCCAACGATGAACCTGGACATCTCGTGACGCAGC
>Ga0307513_10009103_pt1 | contig 12584 bp, 16 predicted proteins | sample 15_EM_MG_FD_202174 | JGI IMG/M metagenome (GOLD analysis project Ga0307513, IMG submission 202174) | Populus trichocarpa ectomycorrhiza microbial communities from riparian zone in the Pacific Northwest, United States - 15_EM | ecosystem: Host-associated > Plants > Roots > Unclassified | place... | reverse complement strand
AAGTAACGCAAAGTCAGGACGCAACGTCGATCCGACGTTGCGTCCTGATTCGCGATTTGCGTTCCGGCGTCAGGTGCGTCAGACGCACAGGACGCACAGAACGCAGGGTATTATTTTTGCTGATGTGGCCCGTTTGTAGGTTGTGGCTAGCCTGTTCGCGATCCTTCCTCTACCCCCCTCCCGGTTCCGTCCGCTGGCACCGTACCTGCCCCATAAGCTGGCACCTTACTGCTAACCCCCCTCCCCGGCTGGCACCCTACTGCTCCCCACCGGCTGGCACCCTACTGCTACTCACCGGCTGGCACCCTACTGCTCATCATCGTTGGCTGGCACCCCCTCTGCCCGGTGGCTCCGCTCGCCCACCTACCTCTCTCCCTCCTGCGATTTACTCTACGGTCGCAAACCTCGCTTAGGTTACGGTTGATCATGGTATTGCACTGCCTCCTTGGTCTCTCCTAAACGCTGACGCGTCGCCATCTTCCGGTCCGTTCCGACCGTGAACCTGCCTGCCCCTTAAGGTGACTAGCCGTGGGGCCTTTTGGTTAGGCATATTGGCAATAGTAGTTACATCTCGTCATTTCTTTGATTCTTTTCCTAGTGTTACCAGGGGGCCTGCTGAAGGGTTTGGGTCTCTCTCCTGTACGTTTCTCTGAGTTGTTTCCCTACGTGTCTGAGGTGTGAGTCTTAGGCGCTAGGCGGGGGAAGTTTCTTCTATGGTCTCGGGCGGTTTGATTTTTCCTATGATGATGTGAAGCGGGCAGTTGTTATTGGGCTTATAGGTTTTTTTCTCTTCATAGCTAGCGCTGCATAAGGCTTTTTGTACCTAAAACAAATAACGCATCATTACAAAAAAAAAAGAAAAAAAGAAAAACGACTGAGAAATAGGCCACGCTTCTCGCAAACTTCTTCCCCTCCCCTACATTCCACATACAATCTCAACTTTACCCCGCTTTGCGTCCAGATCAAACCCCTTGCCCACTTTTCCCTCGCCTGCTCGCCATAATGGGGAACCCTCACAATCTCCCCCCAGGGAACGCAGCCTTCGGTAGGCTCTCGGCCCTCAACTCCCCCCTCCCGTCGCATTCGGGACACCCTCGACCGACCATCCCATCGAGTTCATGATCAGGCAGCTCGCCCAGGCGAGAAGTGCTCTCTGGCTCAGCAACCAGGACTTCCCGGACCTCAGCCCAGACGCGCAGGCCGGAACCCTCCCCATTGAATCAATCACGATTGTTCTCCTCTCCCAGCTCGTGCAGGGCCAGGTGACCGTCTCACATGAGGTGAGTGGGGTAACCCAGGCTGTCGCAACTATCGCCGAGGAGAACGAAAACCTTAGGGAGGAGCTCCAGGCCATCTCCTCTCAACTCGCGAACCTCCCTCCCGCCCAAGACAACCAACCTGCTCCGGGGATCGCCGATCTCCAAGCCTCCATACGTGACCTGTCACATCGAGTGTCAGCACCAATCCCCGCCCCCCCTGCTGTGGCCCCCTTTCCGCAAAAAACACCCCAACCCCAACCAACTGCCGGCCCCCGCCTTCAAGGAAGGGTAAAGAAAAGGCCCGGGCACCACCCACACCCTCCTCAGCCACGGCTGAAGACCCTAAATACCTCATACCATTCTACGATAGGAGGCTTGGCAAGGCGTTTGGCGACCCCGAGAAGTACGCCAAGCTCTATCCCAACTCATATGAAGCCGGGGAATTCTGGAAGGGAACGTACGACCTTGACTCCTTCACCCCAGGCCACCTCCACCCTGACGCCCACAGCTCCCCCTCTTACACGCAAGCTGCCTCCGGCTCAGGCTCGGGCCGTAAGGGCAAAGGCAAAGCTGTGAAACCCCCCTCCCCCCAACCAGTTGCGAGCTCGGTGGTCACTTCCGTTAAAAAGGGGCCCCCCTCCCTTCCAGGTTCCCAACCACGTTTCTTTGCCCCTTGCCAGTCCCCTTCCCCTCATCCAGATGCTCTCACCCTTGCCGCTACCTTTCCCGACATCGCTGCTCGCGTCCTTCGCGAATCGAACTTCCTCCTACCCTTGGGCTTCTCCGCCACGGTCAACCCCCGGGGCTCCATCTCCCTAACGGTCACTGACAAAGCCACCCCTGCCGCCTCATACGCCCCCTACTTCGACTCCCTCACCAGGGCACTCAACCAGTCGTTCCCGGTAGGGGATAACCCCTGGTGTACTCTCGTCCTCGCCCCCACAGCCGTGCAACTAGCAATCCACGGTCTCCCCCTACGGTTCCTCCCCCAAGATGAAGAGGAACTCTTCCCATATATCCGGCAGGCAATCCTCAACGACAAAGTGACCCCGGTTCTCTCAGCCAGGTACCTTAACCCTAGCAGAGATTCTAGGGAGACCAAGCAGGCCACTTCGGTGGTTATCACCGTCGACCCCCAGAATGTATCGGCCCTCACATCAGGGGTCGTCATCCTCTCACAGAAAAGCAAGGTCGAACTTGCCTTCTCCTCCTCCAGAACCTCCCAGTGTAGAAACTGTTGGAGATATGGACACGCCCATCAACGATGCACAGCCACCCACCCCACGTGCCCCATTTGTGCGCTTCATCATACTCGCGCGGCTCACAGATATCAGAATTCCACCTGTCCCAGGGGCGGAAACAATAAGCCAGTCCCATCCTGTTGCCCGACCTCGCCCCCCCATTGCTGCAACTGCGGTAATGACCACACTGCCACCTCCAGGGAATGTCCGGCTCGACCTCCGCCGCATGGTCCCTCCCGAACCAACTCCCCAGCCCCAGTCCCAACCGGTCAAGACCCCATGGATTTGGCAGTCGATGGCGGTCCAGCACCCACTACTCCCCCGTCTGGGAAGGGTCCCCTTGAGGTGGACCTCGTAACCCCCAGATAACCTCCCCCAGCTGGACCCTCTACACGTCCTGGCACGACTCACGGTTTTGGCGGTCCTCTCCCCCTAGAGGAGCCTAGCCCTTCCCCTGCCCCTCTCGGTCGTCGGGTTCATTCCTGTAATGAATAATCAGCCCATGCCTCCTCTCCCGGGACAAGGGCCGGCCCCTGCCCCTACTTTTCTTGCCATCGTTCAACATAACTGCGTTGGGAGCTGGAATGTTTTTCTTTCCTTGTTTGAGTCGTTCAAAGAAGCGACCACCTACCCCTCGATAGTCCTTCTGCAGGAGCCACCTGTCAACAAGGCTCACCTTCCTTCCTTTAATGGTTTCAAGTCATTCTTTCCCCCGGTTAGGAAGCCACGAGTGGCTGCCTACGTTCATATGTCTTTTCTTTCCAACTACACCGTGCTCCCCAGGTTTAAAGGAGTAGACGACGCCCTCGCCCTCGATATCTCCTCCCAGGAGCCTCTCTTTGGCTCCGGCTTCCACTCCTTCATGGTTATAAACGCCTACTCCACCAATACTGTTGACCACAGGATCCACTCCGTCCAACCAGAGGTCCTCTTCCCTGACCTTGAGTTTCCTCTCCTGGTTGTGGGAGACCTCAACATCCACAACCCCCTCTCGGACCCTTTACGGCATTTCTCACCACGGGAAATCTCGTCCTCGACCCCCTACTTCGAAAAGGCGGCAGAGCCCGGCTTCGCCCTCCTCAACCCACCCGGGGAGTACACACCCTTCCCCCTAGTGGGCAAAGCTCGCCCCTCGGTCATAGACCTCGCCTTGGCAAACCCCCCCCTCTTCCCCCTGGTAAAAAGCGGGGAAGGCTCCCTCTCCTCAACTGGTTCCGACCACATACCAATAACAATCACTCTCACCACACCCTCCGCGAACCAGAAACCTCCACGACCGAGATGGGCGGACACAGACTGGGAAACCCTGGACCCGATCATTAAGGATTTCAAGGTCCCTGCCCCACCATCATACCCTACCCCCCCAAAACTGGACGCGTGGATGTCGGGATCGCTCAACCGTCTGGTTGCTCTCCTCGAGGAACACACCCCAGTGTCCAGACCTTCCCATCACTCCAAGCCTTGGTGGTCTCCCCACCTGACCATCCTCCGTCGGGAATATCATAAGGCAGTCAGGTCGGTCAGGAAACAAGACACCCCACGAATGCGGGAGATTGCCGGCACCTCCAAAGTGGGGTATTTTAAGGCAATCAAGGCCGCCAAGAACAAACACTGGTCCTCCTTTCTGCTGACCGCCACCCCCCAGAGCCTTTGGAGGGCCAAAAGGTTCGCCTACGGGCGTGCCCAACCACGGTTCCCCTGCCTGCCGGGGGCTGAGACCCTACAGCAAATGAACACTGTCCTTTTGGACCACTTCTTCCCCCCCAAGGAACCGTTCTCCCCACCACCTAGGCTTAGGCCGCACAAGTCGGTACCACCCCTGACGACGGAAGAGGTAGCCGCGGGTCTCTCCAAGTGCTCCCCGACTTCGGCCCCGGGCCCGGACGGGATACCCTACTCTACCTGGAAACAGGTCAACAAGATCAACCTATCAATCCTCCTCCAAATACTTGGCCCGCTGGTCCTCCTGGGGTATCACCCCGCTTCGCTCAAGAGTTCGAACGGAGTGGTGCTAGACAAGCCAGGGGAGCCCTCCTACGAATCACCCTCCTCCTTCAGGATAATCGTCCTGATCCGCACCTTCTCAAAGATCCTCGAGAGGATTATAGCAGCCCGACTACTCGTGGCAGCCCGGCTCAAAGGGATATTGCACCCTAACAAATGCGGTTCGCTCCCTGGGCTTAGCACCAACGATGCGTGCCTCACTCTCACCAACGACGTGAAAACCCTGCAGAGGCCTCGTCTCAAGGTCTCCTCTCTGTTCTTGGACATAAAAGCGGGGTTCGACAATGTTGACAACATCACTTTGGCCCGAATCCTGAGGGAAGGCGGGATACCCCCCTATCTGGTCTCCTGGGTTTCGTCTTTCCTAGGGGAACGAAGCTGCACCCTGATCTTCCAAGAGGCCCCAGGGACCCCGGCCTCCGTTAACGTGGGCGCCCCCTAGGGCTGTCCGATCTCCCCCCTCCTCTTTCTCCTCTACGTGTCACCTCTGCACTTCAGGATCCCTCGGGGCCTGATGATCTTGTAGGTGGACTTCGCCCTTATGGTAGCCTCCCTCTCCTACCGTGGCAACATCCGCCGGCTCCAGGAACTCTTCGAGAAGCTAGAGAAGAAGGCGTCCCGCCTGGGCGTCTCCTTTTCGGTCACAAAGACAGAACTGTTACACTGGAGAACCCCCAGCCAGAGGCACTCACCGAAGTGCGTCTCACCTATTCAGATCAAGGGGAAACTAATTCACCCAAGCAACTCCGTTCAGTGGCTCGGATACTGGTTCACCCCAGCCCTTGACCCAGCTGCTCACTTCTCGCGTCGCTTGGCCCTTGCCCAGGGAGCGTTCGCACTCATACGACGCCTCAGTCCGCCCGGCGCGGGCCTCCCCCCCTACCTTTGCCACAGACTGGCGACTTCATTGGTTGCCCCCATCCTACTCTACGGCGTAGATCTGTTCACACCCAGCGTGGGCACAACAACCCGCCTCGACACATTCTGGCGCAAGGTCCAAAGGTGGACCACAAACTGCTTCTCCGCCACGCCCATCGGGATACTTTCGGTGGAGTTGTGCCTCCCACCCGTGTCGCTCCTGATTACCCACCGGCAAAGACTGGCGGCGCTCAGGGTTGTCTGCTCCCCTCCTAGTGTGAACCCTGCAACAGCTCGCCTGCACCCCTCCTTCCCTTCACTCTCGGCGTACCGGGGGCCCGACTCCTCGCGGGCCTTAACCAGAGGCCTATCTTCTGTCTACCTCCCCCTACACTAGAAGACACCCCGCCCTGTCCCACCGATGAGAAACCACCTGCTGGTGGACGCGGTGGCCCACTGAACAATACCCTTCACCTGTGGGCTGTCTAGGATGCCCATGATCAACTTCCACCTTGTCTGCCCGACCCCCACCCTCTCGCCCCAGTCCCTGATGGACAACACATACTCCATCCTGAAGAAGAGGATAAGAGAGACACTCCTTACGGAGTGCGCCTCACTTTTCCCTACTCCGGGGTACTACCTGCACCCTCCCACCATGTATCCAAGGCCTTTCATGGGCTTGGGCAAGTTCGTTGCCGGGAGAATCCACCAGATGAGAGCCCGGAAAGGTTACCTGGCCGCCCACCCGACTTGGAGGTCCCCCGACGCCGATACCTCCTGCCCCCGTTGCGGCTTGGAACCCGAAGCCTTCAAGCACGCAATCCTATCCTGCCCCTCGAGACAGCACAGCAGGTCGCGCCTCCTCCACGGTGTGACCGACGTCGGTCCCGATGCCCCGCTCTGGTCATCCCTCCCTCTACTGAAAAGGCTAGCCTCCTTCATAGGCGTCACCTCCACAGGATTCCCCCCCACGATGTTCCCGCCCACCACCCCCCCCTCTTCCCCCCCGTTCTCTCTTTCTCCCCCCAGGGTGCCCCCCCCTAGTCTTTCGTGTTTTTTCGTTGGCTGAGGTATAGGGCTGTTGGGTTTTCTTCCCTTTATCTTATGTAGGCTTTCCCTTTTTGACGACTAAATTGTTAGTTTGTGCTTTCCTTTTTATGTGGCCGATGGCCTGGCGGAGGAGAACTCTGCGCATTAGTGGATATTGAACGGTGCCGTGACTTTCTTTTGTTTATGTTTTTGATTTATAGGTTTTGTTTTCCCAATAGCTAGCGCTGCACGAGGCTTTTTGTACCTAAAGAAAATGAACGCATGATTACAAAAAAAGAAAAAAAGAAACGACTGAGAAATAGGCCACGAACCATGGCAACAACACCTCCAGCGATTGAAATCTCCACACTACGAGAAATCATTGTTACCTTCCCCCACCCACCTCTCTTCTCCCACGATGGCTGCTGCCTAGGAGTTGACATTAAGCCATCTTCCCTCCTCTTCTGCGGCCTATCGGCCCCCTCTCCTTGGGGTTCTCGTACCTGTTCATCGTTGACACGCTCATGAAGTTAGGTTCTCCCCCTTACCCCGCACTTGCTTTGCATCTCGCTTAGCATTTTGCATGGTCGGAAAGCTTCTCGCTTCATTGGCGGTCGGCGTTCCGGTGTCGGACTCTCGGTCAAAGTAGGCCTCGGCTCGCTGGGCTTGTACCTCTGGTGGGGAAAGCTTCGGTTAGTAACATCACGGTCTCGTCATGGTCTCGTCGTTGTCCCAAAAGCCCTTGCTATATCCCGTTTGTCGGCTGCGGCTAGCCTGTTCGCAATCCTTCTTCCATCCTCATTCCAGTTCTGTCCACTTACACTGTACTGCTAAATTCCACTCCCTGGCTGGCACCCTACTCCTCATCGTCGGCTGGCACCCTACTGCTCATCGTCGTTGGCTGGCATCCCCTCTGCCCAGTGGCTCCGCTCGCCCTTCTCCCCCTCCGATCGTCTGACCTTTCCTCAGTTACGCCTAGTCGTGGTAGCACTACCTCTGTGGCTATTGTCCAACGCCTTGGATCAATGTGATGACCTGCGTGGCCGCGCGAGCGGTTATAGTGGGCCCGCGGTATCCACATTTTCCCCGTCGGCGGTCAGCCACCCAGCCCCTCAGGCCCGCGTTTTGGGTCTTCGAACAGGGGGTGTCTTTTGTTTTGGGGAGCCTGCTGAAGGGTTTGGGTCTTTCTACCTGTACGTTTCTATGTATTGTTTCCTTACGTGTCTGGGGTGTATTGTCTTAGGCGCTAGGCGAGGGGGACTTTTCCTATGGACTCCGGGTGTTTGATTTTTCCCATGACGAGGTGAAGCGGGCGGTGGGTTTGCATTTATAGGTTTTGTTTTCTCTATAGCTAGCGCTGCATGAGGCTTTTTGTACCTAGAAACAATGAACGCATGATTACAAAAAAAAAAAAAAAAAAAGAAAGAGAGAAAAAAGAAAAAAATGACCAAGAAATAGGCCACGAACCATCTCTCCTCCACCTCCTGCGATTGAAATCTCACACACAGGAAATCTTCGTCACCTCCCCCAACTCACCTCTCTTCTCCCACAATGGCTACTGCCTAGGGGTTGACGTTAAGCCATCTTCCCTCCTCTTCTGGCGCCTCGGCCTCCCCTCCTTGGGGTTCTTGTTCGTGTTCATCGTTGACTCCAGCTCATGATGTTCAGTTCTCCCCCTTACCCCGCACTTGCTTTGCGCATTGCTTAGCATTTTGCAAGGTCGGAAAGCTTCTCGCTTCGCTCACGGTCGGTGTTACGGTGTCGGACTCTCAGTCAAAGTAGGCCTCAACATGCTGGGCTTGGATCTCTGATAGGGAAAGCCTCGGTTAGTAACATCAGGGTCCTGCTCAGTTTCGTCGTCGTCCCAAAAGTCCTTGCCAGGGCCCGTTTGTCAGTTGTGGTTAGCCCGCTCGCGATCCTTGCTTCCTCCCCCTCCCGGTTCTGTCCACTTGTACCGTACTACTACATTCCTCTCCCTGGCTGGCACCCTACTGCGGATCACCGGCTGGCACCCTACTGCTCCTTGTTGGCTGGCATCCCCTCTGCCCTGTGGCTCCGCTCGCCTCTCTATCCTCCCCGATCCTCGCACCCCTCCTCGCTTACGCCTAGTCGTGGTATTGCACTGCCTCCGTGGCTGCCGCCAACACCTTGGGGCGACCTATGTAATTACCGGTGCGGCCGTTTGTTTCGGTTCAAATGTCGGCCCACTGTTTCAGTGGTTTTCCTTTATGGGCGGTCACCATCCTCTCCCTCAGGCCCGCCTTTCGAGGCCTTTGTGAAACTTTATTTTGTTCGGGGTAGCCTGCCGAAGGGTTTGGTTCTCTCTACCTGTACATTTCTATGAATTGTGTCCATCAGCAAAAAAAGCGTTTGCTCCGGGCGGATAGGCATTGCGTCCGGACGCAGGAAATCCGTCTGGAGCATCCTGTCCCCCCAGCCCGCCCTCAGATGGCCCCAGCACAATGGTTGCATCCTCGTCCATTAGGCGCAATACAACCCGCATCCTGTCCGCCCTGTGCACCTGGATGGTCCATTTCACGCCCTAATCTCCTGAAGAAACCCAACGTAAGTGACCCATAGTGCTCTGCATTGGGGAACTCTCCCTGCCCCTGATGGCCTCTACTTACAATGGACTACTTTATCACCAGGTAAAGGCTCTTCGGATGAAAAAGGACCTACAGATAGGATGACTAACCATCTATTGGCCCGGTAACGACCCAAAACATACCCCTTATTTAATCACTGGTAACAACTCGGGGAAAAGCTTTCTAAGTTCTTCTCACCTCATCTCACGCTTCATGATCGAATCAGTGGAACTATTGAATATTATGAACCTTCAGAGAGGGGCATGCTCTTCCATCCAGGTTGACAGTATTTATTACTCCTAAGCGAGCGGATTCCACTGTGGCCCTTCCTGACTGTAGCGGATTGCAATGAGGCCCTGCCAGACTCTAGCGGATTGCAATGTGGCCCTGCCAGACCCTCGCGGACATCGGCGAGTGCCCGGTGAGGTATCTGCCCTTTTCTTCCTGCTGACCTCTATAGTCATGCGGACGCTTCGAGACCTATACCATTCGATTCCCCTCGGCGAGCGGACCCCAATAAGACCCTTCCCCACTCTGGCGGACATCTGCCCCCTGAGATATCTGCCTCTTTCATCCTGCAAACCTCTATAGCCATGCGGACGCTTCGAAACCTATACCATTCAATTCCCCTCGACCGGCGGATTCTAACGCACCCTGTCCCGACGCTGTCCGACCGCTGGTTGAAATGTTATCCAAACCTTTGCACTTGAGTTCCCCGGGCGGGTACTTTCAAATTGGCGGCTACTGGGTGCTATAGGCATGCAGATACTTAGAGACCTATGCCATTCGATTCCCCTCGGCGAGCGGACTCCAATGAGACCCTTCCCGACTCTGGCGGACATCTGCCCCCTGAGATATCTGCCTTTTTGATCCTGCTGACCTCTATAGCCATGCGGACGCTGCGAAACCTATACCATTCGATTCCCCTCGACCGGTGGATTCCAACGCACCCTGTCCCGACGCTGTCCGACCGCTGGTTGAAATGTTATCCAAACCTTTGTACTTGAGTTTCTTCCCGGCAAGTACTTTCAAATTGTTGGCTAGTGGGTGCTACAGGCATGCGGACGCTGCGAGGTCTATACCATTCGATTCCCCTCGGCGAGCGGACTCTAATGAGACCCTTCCCGACTCTGGCAGACATCTGCCCCCTGAGATATCTGCCTTTTTCATCCTGCTGACCTCTATAGCAATGCGGACGCTTCGAAACCTATACCATTCAATTCCCCTCGACCAGCGGATTCCAACGCACCCAGTCCCGACGCTGTCCGACCGCTGGTTGAAATGTTATCCAAACCTTTACACTTGAGTGCCCCTGGCAAGTACTTTCACATTGGCGGCTACTGGGTCCTATAGGCATGCGGACACTTAGAGACCTATACCATTCGATTCCCCTCGACCGGCGGATTCCAACGCACCCTGTCCCGACGCTGTCCGACCGCTGGTTGAAATGTTATCCCAACCTTTGTACTTGAGTTCCCCGGGCAAGTACTTTCAAATTGTCCACTACTGGGTGCTACAGGCATGCGGACACTGTCCGACCGCTGCTTTAAGGCTTATCGCTACTTTTGTACTTTAGTTCTCCGGGCAAGTACTTTCAAATTCTTAGCTACCGCGTGCTACTCTTTTCTAGACTAGCTTTAATAAATATATTCCTATTTTAGTATCTAAATGACTCAAATAAGTAAACATGAGTAATACTGGATGAATCTTTCCGGACAATTTGGATATTCTCCACAGTTTTCACTAACTCATTCAAAGTCCTCGAAGGTAGAGTTGTTGACTTAGGAGGTATCTGATGATAGCCAGTAATACCTGAGTACTTCCACTATGGTACTATCCTATTGGATAGCGTCCGGAGAACCTTTTTGCGTCTGGAGAACCTTTCTGCGTCCGGTGCCTTCTGAGTGCTTCGTTGCGTCTGGTGCATCCGGGCGGCATGGACCCCTGTCCACAAGCACCCAATAAAAGACCGCACACCCAGAACGTGAGTTTACGTTCTATGCGCCTGGACCGCTGGACGCACAGGGAGCACGGGGTGCGTCTGGGTGTAACCTTTTTTTTTTGCTGATGTCCTTACGTGTCTGGGGTATTAGTATCTTAGGTGCTAGGCTAGGGGGGCCTTTCTTATGGTTTCGGGATGTTTGATTTTTCCTATGAGGAGGCATCAGCAAAAAGCCATCCTGCATCAGATGCGCTGGTGTTGCGTCCTGATTCTGCAAGTGTGGACTCTGCGTCCTGTGCGTCCTGTGCGTCCTGTACTAAGACGCCACATTGGGTTGCGTCTGGTGCATCTGGACACCCTTCTCTGTACCGGTTTCTGTCCGGACACATGGAACTAAGCAACCCTGCCTCCCATGCATCCAGACTTCAACCTCAACACCATCGCACATCAGGATTTCCCACTACCCCTGAGTACCCTCCCCGAGCCAGCCTTCTCCTGGTAGGAGTCTGAGGCCGAGCCCTATGGTGAGGAAGGCGTATTTCTTGGCACAGAAAATATGGTTAGTACTGGCGCCTGGTGAGAAAGCCATGGTACCCTTAATCTTAAATTTATGCTAAAGACCCCCGGGCCGAGTCACACTGGGACTCTGAGTTCCATTTTCAGAACATCATCTTTGAATGAGCGAAAATGCCAGCTCACTCCAGTCTGAAACCGAGTGATAGCCATTACACTCTCAAGTCTAGCATAGTTCCTGGTGGTTTCTCGGCACATAGCCTCAAACTGGACGCGACGCGACACAGTCTTTTCATCACAACACACAACACTAGCATCCACACTCCCAGGTCACAGCGGTAACACTACACCACAGCCAGAGATTCAATCCTAAATCCGACACCTGGAGGTTCCTGGGCTCGATGCCAGGTATCCAGCGGTATAAGATTCATCCCCAGAGGGATATTATTCATGAAGTTACAGGGCTGAAACGAGTGGGCTGCTGGCGATCCCAGAACTCGATGGCAGATTCCTCCACAACCACTGCTCCGATCCTAGATCCGATTACGGGAGATTGTTGGCCTCGACGCCGGCTACGCAACGGTATAAAGGATGTCTCCGTCGCATCAAAACTCAGGAAGTCGCTGACCCTTGTGAGAGTTGTCTTTATAGGTACCCTCGCGATCTCCGAGCTGGATGGCAGATTCCTCCACGACCACACCTCCGATCATGGACCTGATTGTGGGAGATTGTTGGGCTCGACGCCAGTAGTGTTTATTACGGGGCGGGGCAGGGCGGGTTTTCACTTTGTGACCCCGCCGTTACTCCGGCCCGGGGTCAACTCTTTGCCGTTCCTCCCCGCCCCATATGACACGGGGCCCTGGCTGGGCTGTGGGGCGGGGCGGGTATTTTACTTTCCCCGCTGATTGCCTAGACGGGCCCCCGTCTTCTCGTCCCCCACTCTTGCCCCTGTGCGGGGCCCCACTTATTCCTACAAGTGATATTCTCTGACTAAACAAATGGCAGGTTGAAATCTAAGGGGTGTTTCGCCTCTCAATTCTGATCTGAAATCACAATTTGAGATCAGAATTGGCTGGCCAAACACCCCCTAATTACTTCGTATGTCTAGTATGATGACTCCACTATTTGGATATTCCATATAGCAATCCGGCAA
>Ga0307513_10009102_pt1 | contig 12584 bp, 15 predicted proteins | sample 15_EM_MG_FD_202174 | JGI IMG/M metagenome (GOLD analysis project Ga0307513, IMG submission 202174) | Populus trichocarpa ectomycorrhiza microbial communities from riparian zone in the Pacific Northwest, United States - 15_EM | ecosystem: Host-associated > Plants > Roots > Unclassified | place... | reverse complement strand
CTCTGGTTTCTTTTCTCTTTTATTCCTTAGTTTTTATGTAGCAAGACACCAACCGTAATCCCCTCCTTGGTGAACAATATATTTATTTTTTTAAACTATGTGAAGCTACGAAGCAAACAAAAAAAAAAAGGTAGGTGTGCTGATCACTGTTCACCTGAGGCCGGCACGACTAACCGATGGGCCACTAACCTAGGGTTAGGTCTGGGTAACCATGAAATCGAAATTGAACCGCGGCGCTCCCGCCTACCGTAAACGGGTTCTTGGATGATCACGTGAAAATACTACTCTCACCCAACCATGCGAGTTCACCATTCTATTCTCTCACCACTAAGTAACTGTCCTCGCGGCTATTTTCATGCAGTCGCCGCTCTTCAACCAGCATCTGTTCCCACTCAGCCAGCATTGGCACTCCTCACAGCCACATCTTCAGGAAAGGCTTCCATCTTCGCCCTCTTCGGTGGTCAGGGCACAAATGAGGTTTATTTTGACGAGCTCCAGAACCTCTATGACATTTATACACCTTTTGTCGCGCCGTTTCTGCAAATCATTACTGAGGACATCCTTATTCCCCTCACTGAACAGGAAGAAGACTCCACTGGCACATTCTATAATTACAGCCTCGACGTTGCCCAGCGGTTTCCTATCTCGCGTCAGTCCCTGTATCTTTCCCACTTATCGGACTCACCCACTTTGATCCTTCGTACCCAAACAGCCGCCATGACACGTTCGTCTGGGCCGAGTGCCACCGCGACGAGTTTGAACCCTGCCTTGTTGCGTGGTACTGGAAATACCTTTGGGAACTCGGCTCCTGGTGGTGTCAAAGCTGAATGTTCGAATTGTGGCGCCACCCATACCCCGCTTTGGAGAAGAGGTTTGAACGATGAGCTCAACTGCAATGCTTGCGGCCTCTATTGCAAATCGGTAAATTACATTTCAACTTCGTGTTTTGGATCGTTTTTTTGCTCACTGTCTTCTTAATAGCACAAACGCCCCATGTGAAACTCACATGGCGAAGGCCGCGCTCAGGCTGCTCCTCGCCAGGAAACAGTGAACATTTTGGGTAAGTGGCAACTTGTCCGAGTAAGTTCCCTGCTTTATTCAGACCCAGTTCGACCCTCAGTCGCCGCGCAATGCTACAACTGCCACACTACTGCGACTCCGCTTTGGAAGAAGGACGACGAGGGCAAGACGGTTTGCAATGCGTATGTCGGTTAATGTCTGACATTTTTTTTTATTGTCTCTAATCTCGTTTGTGTAAATGTTTTAGCTGCGGTTTCTACTACAAGCTGCATAGCTCCGCCCACCCCATCTCTATGGAATCAACGCTCGCCGCGCTGGGAACAGCCCAGAGGACACTGCCAACGCACCTCGCCCATCTGCGATGCTTCCCCCACTCTTGCTCCCGATTCGACGATGCAGATGTCCTACGACCGCAACGAGGAGACCGAGTGCATGGCACCACCTTGACCTCTTCGGAGCTCATGGGCGCCCTGGGCACCACCACCAATCCTTCTCAACCACCGCTGTTTAACCCTTTCCAACTCGCTTACCTGGGCCCTTATCACCCAGACTACTTGATGCAGTTGTACAGCATGCCCTCGGATGCCCTTCCTTTGCTCGAGCGCAGAGTCTTCCGAGATCGACGTTGGCCTCAATCCGCGCTCCACCAAGAGAAGACGCATGAGTACCGTCTCGACCTCGTCGTCGGGCTCGCATTCGAAGCGTTCCTCGATGGAGTTTCCATTTAGCACTTACAACAGCAACAACACGATCAATCAAGGACCAGCCCTGCGTGGGTCTGGCATCCACCAATGACGCCTCAGGGCAACTTGGAGAACGAACCGGCCCTCTTCCACCCTCCCATGCTCAGGCCTGCAGGCAATAACTCCGGAAACACCTCGTCATTGTCAACCTCTAGCAACAATTCCAACTCTAGCAGCAGTGAGGGTAGCCCAAGGAATAGTAACGAGGACTCGCCGATGGATTACCTGCAGCCTCCGACGGCACTGCAGAACGAGGAGAGCCTGTTCTCGGCGTACTTGCACCCTCCAATGGCGCTCCCCGAGGAGCCGAGCAAGTATTCTGCAGACCACGAGTCAACCGGCACATCGACTAGATCGGCGATTCGCAACTTCAATGTACTGGGATCTGTATTTCCAGTAATCGTTCATCGTCATCGTCACCGTGCACCTTGGTCCCCTGCCAGCTGTAGCGGTGGACGCTCTGATATTCCTTTTTGGAGTTTTATTTCCTTTATGGCTGTTTTTGGGGTTTTCTTTTTTGACCATTCATTCATCTTGCTTTCTCACGCAAATGACATGGACATAATACACATTGCATGGTTCCTTGCTGCATTTCCCTTTTTTTTTTTTTCATTCAACCGCTCGAGTATTGCTCCAACGACCCTTCAATCGTTCTAACCGTCGTTCTCGCTTTAATTTAGATATTATTCCTCCCATCACCCATCAAGTTATCCCTTTACAACACAATTGCATTGCTCTCGTTATCGCCGTCCTTTTTTTTATATCATATTCTCCCAACAGCAGTCACTTCCTATCCATCATTCATCCATCATGCCCACACCTGTTTCGGTCCACATCATGTCGCTCTCCTCTTCCAATCTTGCTTCTGTCTCCCAACAACCCTGCAATGAAACCCAACCGTTACAATGCAGCCCTGCCGTGGCATTCCTGCTCTAGCCAACAGTTGACGACTACCCCCCTATTTGTGCCTCTACAACACCGAGGATGGTGCGTTTAATCAATTTCTTCTAATATATGCGGACTAAATACTCCTTTTAGGGTCGGATATGTGCGATAATAAATCTTCCATCACTCGTTCGCTCTGCGAACAAATATTTACTTCACCAATCCACTGGACCAAGGCCACTGATTTCCCAGAGACAGCCACTCACACCATCGACTTCGGGCCTGGTGGCTTGAGCGGTATTGGACCTCTTACGGCCAAGAACTTTGAAGGTCGTGGTGTCCGCGTCATCGTTGCTGGCGACAAGGTGCCGAGCCCTTTAGTTCGCTCGACGTCAAGTTCGGGGAGTGGTGGAGTAAGAAGTGGTCGCCCAGCTTTGTTCGCACCTCGTAAGTTTGACATACTTGCAGTTTTTTTTTGACGCTGCTTAATGCTCTTCTCATAGCGATGGCGAACTCCACCTCGACACTCCTTTTTCTCGTCTCCTGGGTAAACCCCCGATCATGGTCGCTGGTATGACACCCTCGACTGTCAAGGCGGGCTTCGTCCCCATTGTCGACTATCTCGCTGTTGCTCCCCAGGCTGCTGCTGGTCTTCCTGCCGGCGTCGTTCGCACTGAGAGCGCCGGTGCTATTACATACCACTTCGACAAGACTCTCCCCAAGACTTCTGTCTGGTTGGAGACTTTGGGAGGTGACAAGCTGAACTGGATTCGCGCCCTCATTACGTTAAATATCATCGTACAAGGGACTTCATACATCGACAATCTCCGTATTCTTGCGCCTCACGCTGGGCAGAAGATCGTCGTCAAAGACTCTGGGTCAACCCCTGCGTCAATTACCGTTTACGGAGCCGCTCGCTCATACGGCGATCACATTCAAGGTTTTATGGCGCTGGAGATTATTTACAAGAAGGCTATGCAGGGTATCGATGTCACCCTCTTTGAGGAACGCCAGGGCAGCTCCATCCCACTTTCTCTCCAATTCGTTTATAAACCTTGTTTCGCGCCCATCCATGAGATCTCGACCAGCCGCAACGAGCGCATCAAGGCGTTCTACTGGAAATTGTGGTATGGCGATGACGAAAGCTTGCCTGCCATTGATATCCGGGAGAAGTTTGTGGGCCCTGAGGTGACCATTCTTGCTGAGGATGTGGAACAATTTTGTGTGGTTGTGGGTAATCAGGGAGAAAGCTTCAAGATGGTGAGGAGTGAGGAGGTGCAGGCGCCGATGGATTTTGCAATCGTTACTGGTTGGCAGGTACATTGTTTTTTTCTACACTTTTCTCGTGAATCTGTATAGTGATTTTGTTGTAGGCTATTATGAAGTCGATCTTCCCTGCTGCAATCGACGGCGATCTCCTCAAGCTCGTGCACCTCTCCAACGGCTTCCGTACGGTTGATGGTGCGAAACCTTTAGCGGTTAGTGATATTTGCAAGGCCAAGGCTCGCATCATCTCAGTCGTCAATGCGAGTGAAGAAAAATCGTCAAGGTTAAGGGCTTTGTTTATCGTCAAGGCCAATGCGTCATCAAAGTCGTGTCGTCATTCCTGTACCGTGGACGTTTTTCAGATTACGAGAACACCTTTGACACCGCTGAGGAACCCGATTATGTCGTTCCTCTCCAGTCGGACGCGGACGTTGGCGTCCTTCAGTCCAAGGAGTGGTTCGGATGGGAGGACAAGTCTTCGCCGCCCCTTGTCGGCACTTCTCTTATTTTCTGCATCCAGTCACAGGTGTCATGCAAGGATAGGACTGCGTACCGCAACGTTTCGGTCTCCGGAAATATCTTCATCAAGAACCAGCTGAAGGTTCTTGTGAAGGTTGGCTTCGTCGAGTTCCAGCAAGACAACTCGCAGGGCAATCCTGTTGTGGCGTATCTTCAACGACATTGTACCCCGCTTGGCCTCACCACCCCTCTCGCCAATGAGGGTTATACACTGACCAACCCTGAGATTTCAACTGTGTTTAACGCGCCGTTGACGAATGAGCCGTACTCAAAGATTTCGGGGGACTTCAACCCCATTTATATTTACCCCTACTTCTCCGACTTCGCTTCGCTGCCGGCTACTATCACCCATGGTCTATGGTCGAGTGCGGCTACTCGCCGATATGTCGAGACTGTGCTCGCAAAGGGTCACGGATCATGTCATCGCGTATGTTTTTTCTCTAGATACGTTTATACATACAACTGACATTTCTTCACAGTTACGACGTCAACTTCGTTGGGATGGTCATTCCAGGCGATGACCTCGAAGTCAAGCTCCCCCACATTGGCATGCGCGACGGCAATATTGTAGTTGGCATTGAGACGTCCAACGGCTGAGGCGAGAAGGTCCTCAGTGGCTTTGCTGAGGTTTCCCAACTCACCACTGTCTACGTCTTTACTGGCCAAGGTTCTCAGGAACCTGGTATGGGTATGGATCTGTACAACAGCTCTCCTGCTGCCCGTGCCGTTTGGGAAGGTGCCAATGCCCATTTGCTCGCCGTCTATGGATTTTCTATCGTCGAGATCGTCAAGGACAACCCAAAGGAGAAGGCCATCCATTTCGGTGGTATCAAGGGCCAGGCAATCCGCCAGAGGTATATGGACATGACCTACGACACCATGGACAAGGACGGCCATGTCAAGACTCTTCCCCTCTTTGCCGACATTGATGTTCGTACCCCCAAATACACTTTCAGCCATCCCAATGGCTTCCTTTTCGCCACCCAATTCGCTCAAATCACTCTTGTCGTCACCGAGAAGGCGGCATTCGAGGATATGAGCATAAAAGGTTTCATTCAGAGGGATTGTGCCTTCGCGGGTCACTCCCTTGGAGAGTACTCCGCCCTTGCTTCTGTCGCCGACGTTCTCCACATCGCTGCTCTTGTCGACATCGTTTTCTACCGTGGTATTACCATGCAGCGTGCTGTCGAATCGACATCGCTAAGGTGCGTCAAATATGTGGATGGTTCTTGAACGAAAACTAATCTGATATCCCCTGCATAGCTGACTGAGACCTGCTCCGTCGAGAAGGCAAAGAGATGCTAGGCGACATCGCGAAGTCGTGCTACGAAAAGGCATAAAATCAACAAAAATGAAGGATACATTAAGCTGGAACGTGGGTTTGCCACCATTCCTCTGCTTGGTATCGATGTATCGTTCCACTACCTCTGGGCTGGTGTCATGCCCTTCCGTGCTTGTAAGTCACATTCATTCTTGAAAGATTCTTTTTTCTTATTCAATGTTTGCAGACGATTTTTGACATACTTGTTGGGAAATACACTCCCAGATTGCCAAATCCCGTCCAAGTCTCTCGCAAGTATCCCCAGATCATCTTCGATCAAGCTTCTTCGCCTCGCTTCGACAAGGTCTTCAAGAAATGGGAAGAAGGTAAACAGGCCAAGGCTGAAACCCGCCAACAACTCGCATACATCATCCTCGTGGAGCTCCTTGCCTACCAATTCGCTTCGCCCGTTCGTTGGATCAAAACGCAAGATCTCCTCTTCACTTCATTCAACTTCGGGCACCTCGTACCCTGAAAGCCAAATACGAGGCACTGGATGGGTCGGTCAGCAGGACATGCGCTATTCTTTGTCCGTCAAAGAGATCTATTACCAATACGGGGACGACGCTGAGGCCCCTCCTACTGAGTTTGCCTCTGACGCCGCTCGGTCGCGACTCCAGTGCTGGAGAACTCGCATTTGATCAAGAAAAGGCACAGCCTCTCCCTGCAGGCCAAACTCGGTAGCATCACCCACGAGCATGGCGACGCCTACATCGAGCACATTCAATCACGCTCCGACGTTCTCAAGGCCCGCCACTTCGACTCTTTGTGGAATTGGGTTCATCAAGATCCTCATGTGGTACAATATCATCTGCGGCCATCTGACGACAGTCGATCGTGAGATCACTGCTCGCTGCATCGCTCTCCTTAATCTTGCCAATCCGGACATGCTCGAGTATATGCGGTACAACATCGACCGTTGGGATCCCTCTGAGGGTGAAACCTACAAGCTGGCCAAAGAGTTCGGTCAACAACTCGTCAACCATACCCGCCAAGTCATTGGCAAGCCCCCAATGTATAAAGATGGTAAAGATTTTCCCTTTTGTTTTCATTTCATGGTCTAATTTCGGGTTCGTAGTTACCTTCTCAACTGCCCCTCATACAGAGGTCACCTCGAAGGGCGAAATCGAATACTCGAAAGTCATCTGCGAAAATGTTCGCAAGCTCGGGGCTTACATCGAAGAAATGGCCAGTGGCGACACTGTCTCTGGTGCTGTCAACATCCAGAAGGTTCAAGATGACGTCCTCAAACTATGGTCCGTCGTCAAAGCCCTGCCGGAGATCCCAGAAGAACCGCATCAAGGCTCTCTACGAGCATTGTCGTTCGCTCTCTTCATAGCTCTCCTGATCTACGGATCCCTCGAACGTGCACTCGCGCGCAGTTGTTGTTCCCCGTCTTCCTTCCTCCACCCACAAGTCACTGGTGTCACCCCTGTTTCCTCTATCTCTTCCGACCAGATCCCACTCTTACATTTGAAGCGACCTCGACATTCTCCACGAAATCGCCACCTCGGGTACTACCTTCAAGGACAAGAACGCCCTCCTTACAGGCGTCGGCAAAGGCTCGATCGGTGTCAAAGTTATTAAGGGTCTTCTCTCCGGTGGTACCTGCCCACGTCGTCATTACTACCTCAAGCTATAGCCGGAAGATGGTTGAATACTACCAGTCGATCCTCCGGTCTTTGGCAGTCATGGCTCTCAACCAGGCCTCAAGCAAGATCTCGAGGCCCTCGTTGACTACATCTATACCAACCTTGGCATGGATCTCGACTACTCAACGGCCTCGACGATAGGTCTGAGCTTGCTCACCGTATGATGTTGGTCACGTACTACTATGAGTCGTACAAAATCAAGAACCATTTCAAGCATGATATTTACAGACAGTTGCTATATACAGAATTGCAGATTTCATTGAATTTGAGAAGTGGAGGTCTACGGTTTTTGTTGGATTTCGTGGAGAAGCTTTCGCAATGCACGTCTATCCTCTCTTGCTTCAGCGGCAAACTTTTCAAGATCCTCCTTAATCCCAGCAATCTCATCACACACCCATCTCATGTCCTCTTCACCTCGAAAGGAAGCCAGGCGCCGCTTTTTCGGTGGGCGTTCATTGGCGAAGTCTTGAACTCCAGAGCTTCTTTTTAGTGGGAATTTGACCCGATGGGAGCAAGTGGTCTGGTATTTATGTTCATGATTAGCGAAGCCACCTGGAATAAGTATATGGCGCTACCTTGGCATGTTGTTCCGGTGTATCAACCATGTTGAGTATGTTGGTTTGTCCAAGCCCTTCGCTAGGCTGTTGATGATGCTGTAATTGAGGAGGTTCCTCGCCACTGCTGGATGAGGGGAGCTGTTGTGAAATTTTACGAGCAACCTGAGGACGAATTTGACGAGAGCGAGTGGGAACAGGAGTGGAAGGTGTGCTGTTTCGTTCTCTGATGGGCGGGAAGTCTGAATCATCGGAGTTATTCTGCGTTTGTGATGGTCGATGAGTGAGATGCATGCTGTTCCCTTCTTTGACGGGTGGAAAGTACCACAGATCATCTTCGGGATTGTTCTGAACCTCTGGAGGTTGGCTGCAGTGAAGTGAAATACGACGACGATGACCTGGGTTATAGCCTTTCATGTTGTATCGATCACTCACCATTAATGCAACCAGCTCCTTATATATATACGTGTTTCGCACTAGTTCTAGAGTGGAGCTCCGGAGCATGGCAACCCTTTTTAGTGGAGTAGGAACGACTGTAGAGTCGATGTTAATTAATTGGAATACTCACATTTTGCACGATGCTGCTAGCTAAGCAGTGTTCTTTGCAGCCACAGGAGACACGTACGTTCACCATTTTGAACCTGCCATACTGATACACAATTTCTGCAACGGGAAATTTGGATAATGACGCGTACGTGATCACGTGACTTCATGATTTGTCGGGTTGCGATGCTCGCACAGCGGCTCCACTTCATGAACTAGTCCAGACTCCAAGGTCACCAATGCACTGGCAGCGCTAATGGCTCCACTTTCAGATGTTCCTCCCGACGCGACGACCAGTGGTGGTTCAAGAGCTAAATTAGGGATTTTTAAGCCTCAATGACGTGCCAAAATTGGATATTTGGGGCAACTGGCCATCGACAGGAAATTCCACCGTCTGAAGTTACACCTCCACCACTATGCCCTCCAAAGCACGGAAAAAGTTATCCCCAACGCAGAAGCGTATCGCAGAGCTGGAGCAACAGATCGCTGACAAGGACAAGACAATTGGTGCGCTCCTCTTTTTGCGCAGAATTAAATACTTACACGGTTACTCAAGGAAGTTTGGAAAAGAAAATTGAGGAAGCAAACGAAGTCTCTCCGGTGAAGAACCTGATACCAAAGCCCCCAGGGCAGGCTGGTCGGAAGAATGGCTACTCGCTTTTCAAAGAGGTACAGCTTCCACAGGACCGTTATGCTCGGATTTTGGTACGTCTATGAAATTACTGCGTGTTTACACCTATTTTATTATTATTGGCCAGCGAATAATCAGAGTCATTGCCAGCCATGGCTTAGACCCCACTAAATCATTCAGGGAGCAGGATAAGTCAAGGTTGAAGGCCGTAGTCACCAAGGTATGCTATTCTAAGTCGTTGAGAAATGTGGCCAAATGCGTGCTCCTAGGTTGTAACAAATGTCCCCATTATGAAGCATTACTATGGCTATTGGCCAGTTCTCGCCATCATCAAGCAATATCTCTCGAACAGAAAGAAACGATTGGCCCAAGATTTGAAAGCAGAACACGATGACCCTGGGCTTCCTGGATCCAACGAATCTCAAAATAAGGCCCCCAAGGCAGATGAAGAATTAGAAGGCAATGAAAGTGATTCCAGTCGCATAACGAAGGCCAAGGGTCTAAAGACAGCCTCCAAAAAACGTCGTTTGAATGGTTCAGGCAAGGGGTTAGGGGTTGAGGCAGAATCGGAGGATGAGGTTGGGGATGAGGAGGACGAGGATGAGGAGGTTGGAGAATCAAAGGATGAGGATGAAGATGAAGATGAGGCCGACCCGGAGGATGATAAAGCTGAGATGGAGATATATGAATACTATGGTGGGGGGCGTGGGGCTTTAGACCGCAACGGCAAGGAAGATGACGATGAAATTCCAGCTGTCGGAAAATCTGTTGAGTATCACCTGTTTCTTACTTATCTTTGACTGACTTGGACACTTGATATCGCGAACAGAAACCCGTTCATCAATCCAAACTCGTAAATAAATCCGCGGTAATACACCCTATCATTATGGTGTCAAAATGTTTGTGCTAATAATTTTGAATGCTTCAGAAGGAAAAGGAAAATTCTGCACAGAGTCTAGCAAAGTTTCAGCTGTCTAAGCCTGAAGCCGCTAAAACCGTCACGTTCACGATAGAGGGAGAAAATGAAAAAAAATCATCCGTGGTAAGGCTTCTTTACTTTTTCCTCTGCCAAAATTAATTCTCTTCTATTCAAGAAACGGCCAGCAGCTGTTATCCAAACACCTGGCACTGAACGCACCACCAAGCGTTCTAGAACGAATCAAGTTGCGTCACCAGTGTGTTCCTCATGATTTCTACTCATTTATTCTAGATGGTTACAACTGGTGAGGTGCGATGCCCCGAGGATGGGTGTGTGGACGTGCTTCAAGGTGCTCCGAGTGAGCGTTTGGAGTCAATGTTCCAGAAGCTTTCGTGCATACAAAGTGGGAAGGAAACGGGAACACCACTCGTCCTTAGCACGTTCATCTGTCAGGCCATCAAGGAAGAGATGCAATTCCCGATGCTGAAGGCACTTGGAGAACGGTCAGGTTGGCCTAGGGCTATTATCTTTGAAGCCATCCCCGCGCAGATTATAGCATTGAAAGACGAAATTCACGGGCTCCTAAAAAATGAAATCGTCCTCGGTACCTCATTTTCCTGGCGGACTTTTGTAAACGACGTTACAAACAAGGGTCGTATGTCATTGGCTAAATTTGCATACTCCAGTGAAGCAACTCGATTCTCTGTTGCCGGGATGGGAGATAACGGACATGCTGGATAGTAAGTATTTGTCTTTCTTGATGCGTTTTTTTACTGCTAAATGTCTTGTAGCTATGGACCAATGGGCGAATCTGTTATTTTATCCACGCTCAATCGCCTATTCTCGGACGCGTCATCAAATACGAGTGAACTTGCCTCGACCCTCAACTCAGTTTATGAAAATGAAATGGCCGACAGTGAAGACGGAGATTTGTTCCAACGGTTCTGGGAAGGCACTAGAGTCAACCCTTGTCCTATCACGCTGAGGGACTTCCTCATTTACATTGCTGTTCCGGAAACGGCAGTATTACTGATTGCAAAGGAACTTAGTGTCACCCGTGCACAAGCAAATAATATTCGGCTTGAAAGCAAGGAGTACGGCAAAGCCTTTTACAGCGAAACAGATGATGGTCGGATTGATGATATTACGAACACCAACATTCGGGCATTGGTTCGTTGATTTGTATCATGAATACTTCATTTGCTACACCCCATTATAGCGCGCTGAATTGCCAGCTGGGCAGTTTCCACCTCGCATGAAAAGGAAAGGGGCTATTCCTCCCCCTCCGTTGATGGTAAGCTCTTTTATTGTATTCCGTGAAGACGCTCTCACATGACAATCCCGAACACAGGATGAAAGCGCGCCCAATCTTGAATCACGCTTGAACGATGAAAACCGGCCTCCTGAAATGACGACTAAAGCCCTTGCCACAACTGAACTCCCCAGAAAGAGTGGTAGCCGACCTATTGTAGTAAATGATATCATCTTCCACATGTTGGTGCAAAATCCTGATATTTTTTTTTCTATAGTCTCGAAATGCAACTCCAGGCCCTGGGCCTAAGACAGCAGCCAAAAGAGCTACGAAGCCTCCTGCAGCCGCTGCAAAGGCCAGTAATCAATAGTCCACGTAATTTCCCTTTTACTGACATAAGAAACAGCCCACCCGTCGCAAGCCTAAGAAATAACTGCCACAAAATTAGTTCAATATTCCTGGCTTTCGCTCTCGTTCTACAGCTCCTCGCCCATCATGTATTTCAGCTTCTATTTGACCCCCTGCTCAACCGAAAGGTAGTAACCACTACCGTGTTTCCAGCTTTTAAATGTAACTACTTTTGCCGAGATCAATGTAACCGCTACTGAGATCCAACCATGACCACCTATGTAACATGCAATATAACTACTTTTAAACACCAAATGTAACTACGTACATCACACCCAATCGAACTACCAATATGTTACCCAATTTAACTGCCCACATGACGGCTGCTCTAACTACATCCATGATAGTTACAATAACTACTTATATGACAGTAGTTATAACTTCCTTGACCACGCTTGTTATAACTACCTCTAAGCAGGGTAGTTATGACCGCTCAAAAAACAGTCACAGAGACCGAAAAAATGACCTTTTTTGAGGTCAATATAATTGTTGATTGTCAGTCACTTCGACTACTTGAAGGCAGTTAGCATTAACTACTTGGAGGCAGTTAGCGTTAACTACTTGGAGGCAGTTAGCGTTAACTACTTGAAGGCAGTTAGCGTGAACTGGTTCTGGATAGGTCAGCTTGACTGTGTTTACTAACCACAGTGATCGTGACACCCAGACAACTTAATTACAATAAAAGCACTAATTATATGCTAATATATAGGACTAGATTTCCGGCTCCGTTTCCTAAGGTTGAATATATAGGTTAATGCCCACAGTTTTCGAATCCCAGGTGTACGGCCCTGAGCTTTACTAAATTTCCACTGGGCAGAGGTCAATGAGTAAGTAGTTTTGCATCCCAATATCCCTTCAGCTCTTGCAGTAT
>Ga0307513_10009101_pt1 | contig 12585 bp, 9 predicted proteins | sample 15_EM_MG_FD_202174 | JGI IMG/M metagenome (GOLD analysis project Ga0307513, IMG submission 202174) | Populus trichocarpa ectomycorrhiza microbial communities from riparian zone in the Pacific Northwest, United States - 15_EM | ecosystem: Host-associated > Plants > Roots > Unclassified | place... | reverse complement strand
CGCGCCACTGAGTGCCTTGAGAAGCCTGGAGAACATGTCCGGAATGATATCCTCCCGGCCGTAGAAGAATGCCGCCAAGACCTCTTCCGTCGACCCTGACCTGGCCAGCGCCATCGTATGCGCGACAAAGGCTTGCACATGAGCCGGCGCCCCAGCGCGCGCCAGAGCCGCTTCGATCGGAACACCGCCCCGCGCCAGCGAGCGGAACGTGTCGAATTGGCGGGTGCTGGCGCCAACGTCCGCCATGGCGCCGAGGTAGAGATCGAGGTGGCTGACGTAGGACCCGTCGGGCCCGACATCCGTCTCCTCGCCTATCACGATGTCATTGATCAGGCGCGCAGCCCGCGTGTTGTCCGCCGGGAACCACGGCACCGTTGTGCATGTCATATCCAGTTGAAGTCGCTTCAGCAGAGACATGAAGTCCCAGACGGCGAAGACATGATCCTCCATGAACTGCCTCAGATCGGCGACTGAAGCGACCTCCGCGTAAATGGGGTGGTCCAGCAGCCCCGCGCGAAGAATGACTAGCTGGTCACGGTCCTGTTTCGGCATGATTGACCTCTGATCCAAATTGAATGGGGATCGGCACGACATCCGTAGGCAGCTGTCGCCTGGACGTCGTGAGCGGGGCGCGTACGTTTTGCAGGACGGAGGCGCACTGGACGAAACGTGGCGATATCTGCCGCGGCGGCTCTAGCCGGCGAACCTCGGGAAGCGGACCTATCGAAGTTCAGCGGAGAGATGCGAGCCCCTCACGACGACGGCGCGCCGTCGTCGAACCGTCGGCTTGCGACAGGCGCCGCGTGATCCACCTCTACCGTCCCACGTGAGCCTTCAGGCCGCAGCGACGAATTCGCCGACTCAGGGCTAGGGTCCCGCCATGCTGATCGACACCGCCTGCCAAGCCCTGCGCCAGGGCAAGATCCTCGAGCTCCGCTACGACGGCTACAGCCGCGCCCTCGAGGTTCACGCCTGCGGTTACACCAAGCAGGGTCACGCGGTCCTGCGTGGCTGGCAGGTCAGCGGCGGCAGCGTGAGCGGCGAACGGCAGGGCTGGAAGCTGATGCGGCTGCAGGAGGCCTCGGCAGCCCAGCTTTCGGAGGAGCCTTCGCAAGCCCCGCGCAAGGGCTACAAGTTGGGCGACAAGGACATGGCGCGGATCATCTGTGAGATCAGTCCCGGTCGCTGATCGCCCTCCCCGGTTTTCGCATAGCGCTACGTGCAGCGGCGCTTGCCCGTGGCGTTCTACACCGACAAGCATGCGGTCTTCCGGGTGAACAAGCCGGGCGGGCTTCGCCGGTGCGGCGGACGGCCTCGAACGTCAGGTCGCGGGCCTTGACCATGGCCCGGAGCGGGAAGGCCTGGCCGACCGCTTCCCGGCGCTCATGACGTTCGCTGCACATTCCCCGTCCTTCGGGTTAGGCGGCCCGCCGGACGGCCGCGACGATCGCCTCGGCCTTGGCGAACAGGGCCGGGTCGATCGCCAGGCCCGAGGCGGCGGCGTTCTCGTCGAGTTGCTCGGGCCGGCTTGCGCCGACGATGGCGGAGGCCACGTTCGGCTCGCGCAACACCCATGCCAGCGAGAACTGGCTTAGGGAGCAACCGGCTTCCTCCGCCAGCGGCTTCAGCGTCTGCACCGCCTCCAAGATCGACGGCTCCAGCCAGGTCTTCATCGCATTCCCCATGGAGTCACTGGCCCCGCGGCTGTCCGACGGCAGGGCCGCGCCGGGGCGGTACTTGCCCGACAGCACGCCCTGCGCCAGCGGCGACCAGACGATCTGCGACACGCCGTTGGCCGCCGAGACCGGGATCACCTTCTTCTCCGGCCGCCGCCAAAGCAGCGAATACTGCGGCTGGCTGGAGACGAACCGCTCGACGCCCGGAATGGCGAAGGCCGCCTCGATCTGCTCCGGCGACCATTCCGAGAAGCCGATCCAGCGCGCCTTGCCCGACCGGACCACGACGCTCAGCGCCTCCATGGTCTCTTCCAGCGGGGTGTTCGCGTCGTAGCGGTGGCACTGGTAGAGGTCGACGTAGTCGGTGCGCAGGCGCTTCAGCGAGGCGTCGATCTGCTTTTCGATCTGGGCGCGCGACAGGCCCTGGTCGGTGTCGCTCATCGCCCCGAACACCTTGGTCGCCAGGACATAGCTGTCGCGCTTGCGGCCGGCGAGCGTCTCGCCCAGCACCTCCTCCGCCGCGCCGCGCCCATAGACGTTGGCCGTGTCGATGAAGTTGATCCCGAGGTCGAAGGCCCGGTCGACGCAGGCCCGCGCCGCGTCCTCTTGCACGCCGACTCCGTAGGTCAGCCACGAGCCGAGGGAGATTTCCGAGACGTTGAGGTCGCTCGCGCCGAGCTTGCGGTACTTCATGAGGCGGCAATGTCCCGGAGGTGGTGGGGAGGGGGAAATGGGAGGAGGCAATATCGGCCAGTATATGGCGCCGCCGCCAATCACCCCTGCAATGTCGCGCGCCGTGCGGGCGCCGACGTGAGAAGATCGGCCGACGTCAGGTTCGGAAGGGTTGGCGGCGCATGCTCATTGGTTCCCTGAACCTCAGGGCGCAGATCGAATGACCGGCGCACAGCTTGTGCGAAGGCGTCTCGCGATGGCCAATTTCCGGACTGACTGACCGCCCTTATCGAGGCGACTACCCTGTGCAGCTCCGTGAGGAGCGGACATCGTGACGTCCACCAGAGCCTGAAAGCTGGCCGGACTCATACGGTCCAAAGTCAGACGCCAGCGGGGAGCCGCACACCGGCTTCCCCTTCCAACCGCGCTTGTGGCGGCGCCAGGCCGAACTCCTGCAAGGCTGGGACGAAGTTGATGTTGTCGTGGTTGTCGCGGGTCAGCTTGATGAGCACGAACCGCTGGAGCGTGGTCAACGTTGCCCATTCGTCTTGGCTCGGGGGGCGCACGCCAAGGCGGCGCGCGTAGCCGGCCACCACGGGCGCCACCTGGTGAATGACGGTCCACTGACCGCAAGGCGCCTCGGCCAGGGGCTTGGCGATCTCGTTGGCGCGAAGCGCAACCAAATCCGCCAGAACGGTCCGATAGGCCGCGGTCTCCGCCTCGCTCCCGCAGGGCCTCATCAGGAGCCCCTGCCGATCGTCGCGGGTGAATCGGCTCCATTGGCGCAGGGAAAGCTTGATCCCGCACCGATCCAACTTGAACCGGACGGCCATCGGGATGCAGCGCAAGGAGCTGACGAAGTCGCTCTCGAAGGCGAACAGCTGGGTGTCGTTCACGCCTGGGCTCTCCTGCAAGGCACGACGGCGTCGGCGACGGCGGCGATATCGGCCCGCGCCGCGACGTCGCCGATCAGTAGGACGACCGGTCCGGTAGGCCGGGCCGCATCAAGCGCTGTGGCGAGTTCCCCCAGCGTGCTCGCGATCCCGTGCGCGTCCGGGCGACCGGCGTTCTCCACGGCCACGGCGGGGGTGGCGGCGGGCCGGCCATGGCGGATCAGCTGGTCGGCGATCCCCCGGACCTGATCGCGTCCCATATAGAGCGCCAGCGTCGTCTGCGGGTCGGCCGCCCCGGCCCAGCCTGCGTCCGCCAACGTCCCGCCCGCGAGGGTCGCCGTGGAGATCAGCACCCGCCGGGCCTCGCCGCGATGGGTGAGCGGGAAGCCGAACTGCGCGGCCGCGGCGCAGGCCGCCGTCACACCCGGGACCACCTCGACCTCGACGCCGTTGGCCCGCAGGAACTCACGCTCCTCGCCGACCCGCCCGAAGATCGACGGATCGCCGCCCTTCAGCCGGACGACATCGAGGCCGCGCCGGGCGAGACGCAGCATCAGGCGGTTGATGGTCGACTGCGCCATGCTCGCCTGCCCCGCCCGCTTTCCCGTCTGGACCTTCAGGCAGGCGACCGGGGCCAGCGCCAACACCTCGTCGGCGATCAGGGCGTCGTAAAGCAGCGCCTGGGCGCCCTCGATCGCGCGCACGGCCCGCACGGTCAGGAGGTCGGCGGCGCCCGGACCCGCGCCAACCAGGCGGACCCGCCCGATCGCACCGTCAAGCCGCATCGCGAACCTCCGGGTCACCGAGTGTGGACAGGATGCGGGCGATCTCCGGCCGGCACGATCCGCAGGTCGCGCCGGCGCCTGTCGCCTCGCCGATCGCCTCGACGGTGACGGCGCCGTCCCGCGCGGCGCCTGTGATCCGCTCGGCCCGCACGCCGCGGCAGGCGCAGACCATGGGGCCGGTCTCGACCACGCGGCCCGGCGCCCGGCCGACGAGCAGGGCCATGCGGTCCTGGGCGCTCAACACGTCCGCCGTGAAGAGCTCCGCCAGCCAATCGCGCGGCGGCAGGGCGGCCGCGGTGGTGGTGAACAGCACGCGTTCCAAGGCATCGTCCCGGAGATAGGCCTCCCGCAGACTGCCGACGGACGTGTCTTCGAAACGCAGCACGTCGACCGGCGCGCCGCGCACCAGCGCCCGATGCAACGCCTCGCGCTCCTTGTCATCGCCCCGCCCGGCGAACTCATGCAGCTGGCATCCGGTCTGGGGGATGCGCCGCCAGACGAGGTCCAGGCCCGCCGGCGCGGCCCAGGCCTCGCGGGCGAAGAAGAAGCCGCGCCAGGTCTCGCGATAGGGCCGCACGCGGGCAGGCGTGTGCTTGAACTCCGGCTGGCCGGAGCGGGCGTCGACCTTCGCCGCCACCAGAGGATTGGCCCGGCCCGACGGCGCGAAGGCGACCGTCCAGTGCATCGGCATGAAGATCGAGCCGGGCCGTTGCCTGTCACTCACCCGCGCCAGGGCGACCGCCTCGCCCTGCGCCGTCTGCACCCGCGTCAGCGCGCCTTCGATCACGCCCAGCCGCTCGGCGTCAGTGGGATGGATCTCGACATAGGGCTCGGGCGTGTGGCGACAGAGGTCGGGCGCGAGGCCGGTCCGCGTCAGGGTGTGCCAGTGGTCGCGGACGCGGCCCGTGTTCAGCGCCAGCGGGAAGGCTGCATCGGTCGCCTGCGCGGGGCCGGCGGCCGGCGTCGGGACCATGCAGGCGCGGCCGTCCGGCGTCTGGAACCGGCCGTCGGTGAAGAGGCGCGCCGTCCCGCCCTCGCGGGTCACGGGCCACTGCACCGGTTGCAGATCGTCGTAGGCCCCGGGGCTGAGCTCGACGAGCGGGCCGAGATCGAGCAACCGATCTCCATTCTCGTAGGCCGTCAGCCGCGCCCATTCGCGGAACACCTGGCCGGGATTGCGCCAGCCGAAGGCCTCGCCGTGCCCCAGGGCGGTCGCCACGTCGGCGACGATCCGCCAGTCGGAGCGGGCCTCGCCGGGCGGCGGAAACAGCGGCCGTTGACGCGAGATGCAACGCTCGGAATTGGTCACTGTGCCGTCCCTCTCGCCCCAGGCCAGGGCCGGCAGCTTCACATGCGCGAAGGCCATGGTGTCGGTTTCGGCCATGCAGTCGGAGACCGCCACGAACGGGCAGGCCGCGAGGGCCGCGCGCACCCGTGCGGCGTCCGGCAGGCTGACCGCGGGATTTGTCGCCATGATCCAGATCGCCTTGATCCGACCGTCGGCGACGGCGTCGAACATCTCCACGGCCTTCAGGCCCGGCCGTTCGGCGATCTTCGGCGCGCCCCAGAACCGGGCGACGCGCGCGCGCGCCTCGTCGTCGAAATCCATGTGCGCGGCGAGCGTCGTGGCCATGCCGCCGGTCTCGCGCCCGCCCATGGCGTTGGGCTGGCCGGTGATCGAGAACGGACAGGCGCCGGGCTGGCCGATGCGGCCGGTAGCCAGGTGGGCGTTGAGGATCGCCAGCCCCTTGGCGACGCCCTGCGCCGACTGGTTGGCGCCCATGGAGAACAGGCTGACCGTGCGCGGGGTCTCGGCGAACCAGCCGAAGAACCGCTCCAGGTCGGCCAGCGGCACGCCGCAATCGGCGGCGACCGCGGACGGCGACTGATCGTCCTTCGCCAGCGCCGCCTCGACGTCGGCGAAGCCCGACACATGGGCGGCGACATAGGCGCGGTCGACGGCCCCGCGGCGTATCAGGTCGGCCAGCAGGCCGTTCCACAGCCGCACATCGGTCTGCGGCGCCAGCGGCAGGTGCAGGTCGGCGACCTCGGCCGTGTCGGTGCGGCGCGGGTCGATCACCACGTGCCGCTGACCGCGCGCCCTCGCCTGCTCCATCCGCCGGAACAGCACCGGATGGGTCCAGGCGGCGTTGTGGCCGGAGAAGACCACGAGGTCGGCGAGGTCCAGGTCCTCGTAGCAGCCCGGAACCAGGTCCGCGCCGAACGCCAGCTTGTGGGCGGTCACCGCCGAAGCCATGCAGAGCCGCGAATTGGTGTCGATGTTGCCCGAGCCGATGAAGCCCTTCATCAGCTTGTTGGCGGCGTAATAGTCCTCGGTCAGCAGCTGGCCGGAGACGTAGAAGGCGACCGCGTCCGGACCATGCCTGTTGATGGTCTCCCTGAAACGGCGCGCCACCAGGCCCGTCGCCTCGGCCCAGGTGGCTTCACGCTCGCGGATCATCGGCGCGAGCAGCCGCCCCTCGAGGCCAACGGTTGCGCCCAGCGCGGAGCCCTTCGAACAAAGCCGCCCAAGATTGGCCGGGTGCGCGCGATCACCCGCGACCTGCAACGCCCGCCCGTCGGCCGTCGCCGAGACGCCGCAGCCCACCCCGCAATAGGGACAGGTGGTGCGGACCCCGGACACCGGGTCAGGCCCGACCCAGCAGGATGCGGCCGTCGCGGACCTCCAGCGGCACGACCGGCGTGCAGCCCTTGCCGCGGTCGGCGCCCAGCGGCTCACCCGTCGCAAGGTCGATGGACCAGTTGTGCAGCGGGCACGCCACCGCGTGGCCGTGGACGATCCCCTGGCTCAGGGGACCGCCCTTGTGCGGGCAGGCGTCCTTGAGCGCGAAGACCTTGCCGTCGCCGGTGCGGAAGATGGCGATGACGCCGGCCGGCGTGGGCACCCGGCGTGCGCCCCGCAGCGGGATGTCGGTGACCGCGCCGACGTCGGTCCAGCTCATCGGGTCCTTGACCAGCGCGTTCATGCGAACTCCATGCGGCGGCTGAGCGGGTTGAACTCCTCGGCGTGGCGGCCGGCGACCCGCTCGGCCCAGGGGTCGATGCGGGAGAAGCGCTGCGAATAGGCGAAGCGGTCGTGAAGGGCGCGCCGGTCGTCCGGGTTCTCGATGCGGGCCTTGATGCTGTCGAGGCCGACCCGGGCCATCCACTTGTAGATCCGCTCCAGGTACCAGCCCTCCTCGCGATAGAGCTGGGTGACCGCGCAGATCGTCCAGACCGCCGCCTCCTCGGTGGCGACCCTGGTCAGGATCTCGGTCCCCTGGATGTGCAGCCCGGCCGCCCCACCGATGTGGATCTCGTAGCCGCTGTCGACGCAGACCACGCCGATGTCCTTGCAGGTGGCCTCGGCGCAGTTGCGCGGGCAGCCGGAGACGCCAAGCTTCACCTTGGCCGGCGTCCACGATCCCCACATGAACTTCTCAAGCCGGACGCCCAGGCCCGTGGAATCCTGGGTCCCGAACCGGCACCACTCCGAGCCCACGCAGGTCTTCACTGTGCGCAGGCCCTTGGCGTAGGCGTGGCCGGAGACCATCCCCGCCGCATTGAGGTCCGCCCAGACCGCCGGCAGGTCGTCCTTCCTGACGCCCAGCAGGTCGATGCGCTGGCCGCCGGTGACCTTCACGGCGGGGATCGCGAACTTGTCGACCACGTCGGCGATGGCGCGCAGCTCGTCCGAACTGGTCATCCCGCCCCACATGCGCGGCACGACCGAGAAGGTGCCGTCCTTCTGGATGTTGGCGTGGGCGCGCTCGTTGATGAACCGCGACTGCTTGTCGTCCCGGTAATCGCCCGGCCAGGCGCAGATCAGGTAGTAGTTGAGCGCCGGCCGGCAGGAGGCGCACCCGTCCGGCGTCGTCCATTCCAGCGCCTGCATGACCGCCGGAATGGACTTCAGCCCCTCGGCCAGGATGCGGCGGCGGGTTTCGTCGTGGCCATGACGGGTGCAGCCGCAGACCGGCTTGGGACCCGTCTGCTCCTGGAAGCCGTCGCCCAGGGTCAGCTTCAGGAGCTTCTCGACCAGCGGCGTGCAGGAGCCGCAGGAAGCCGAGGCCTTGGTGACCGCGCGCACGCTTTCCAGCGTCGTGAGGCCCTCGCTCACGATCGCGCCGGTGATCGCTCCCTTGCAGACGCCGTTGCAGCCGCAGACCTCGGCCTGGTCGGCCATGGCGGCAACGGCGGCGCTAGGGTCGAGCCCTCGAAGGCCCTCCGTCACGGACTGGCCGAAGATCAGGGTCTCGCGGATATCGGCGACCTCAGCGCCCGAGCGCATCAGGTCGAAGTACCAGGCGCCATCCGCCGCATCGCCGAACAGCACCGCCCCGGCCACCCGGCCGGCTTCCAGCACCACGCGCTTGTAGACGCCGCGCCCCGCGTCCCGGAACACGATGTCCTCGCACCCGTCCCCGCCCGAGAACTTGCCGGCCGAGAAGACGTCGACGCCCGACACTTTCAGCCGGGTCTGCAGCAGCGAGCCTTCGTAGGCGGCCGCCTCGTCGCCCGTCAGGACCTTGCCCAGCGTGCGGCACATCTCCCAGATCGGCGCCACCAGGCCATAGGCCACGCCGCGGTGCTCGGCGCATTCGCCGATCGCAAAGATCGCGCCATGGGAGGTGCGCATCTGGTCGTCGACCACGATGCCGCGGCCGATCGCCAGGCCCGCGGCCGCCGCCAGCGCCACGTTGGGCCGAATGCCCACCGCCATCACCAGCAGGTCGCAGGGCAGCACCCGGCCGTCCTTCAGGCGCAGGCCCGTCACCCGGCCGTCGGCGCCTTCGATCTCCTCGGACTGCGCGCCCAGCACCGTCTCGACGCCGCGCGCCGAAAGCGCGTCCGTGAGCAGAAAGCTCGCCGAGGCGTCGAGCTGGCGCTCCATCAGGACGTCCATCAGATGGACCACGGTCGCGGCCATGCCGCGCCGTACGAGGCCGTAGGCCGCCTCGATACCTAGCAAGCCGCCGCCGATCACCACAGCCTTGGCGCCGGGATGCGCCGACGCGGCGATCATCGCCTCGACATCGTCCAGGTCGCGGAAGGTGACCACGCCCTCCAGGTCCGCGCCCGGCAGCGGCAGCCGCACAGGGTCGGAGCCCGTGGCCAGGATCAATTTGTCGTAGCGCACCCGAACTCCACCCGCGCCGGTCACTGTCTTCGAGGCCGGGTCGATGGCCGTGACCGCCACGCCTGAGAGCAGTCGGATGCCGTTGTCGCGGTACCAGGCCTCGTCGTTGATCACGATATCGGCGAAGCTCTTTTCGCCCGCCAGCACCGGCGACAGCATGATCCGGTCGTAGTTCACCCTGGGCTCTGCGCCGAAGACGGTGATCTCATAGCGCCAGGAATCGCGCGCCAGGATTTCCTCGATCGCGCGGCAGCCGGCCATGCCGTTGCCGATGACGACGAGGCGTTGCCGGGTCATTCTGCGCATCCGGGTCACAGCCGCAACGTCGCGCCGGCGGCCGGCGCTTGCGCGCCCCAGGTCTGGCGCCAGCGCGCCTTGACCCCGGTCAGGCCGGCCAGGGCCACGAGCGCCAGGCCGGCGAACGTCAGCAGGCCCGCCTGGTAGCTGCCCGTCGCCTGCTTGGCCCAGCCGAGGCTGGCGGCCAGGTAGAAACCGCCGATCCCGCCGGTCATGCCGACGAGGCCGGTCACCACGCCGATCTCCTTGCCGAACCGCTGCGGGGCGAGCTGGAAGACCGCCCCGTTGCCCGCCCCCAGCGCCATCATGCTGAACATGAGCATGCCGAGCGCGAGGTAGGGGCTGGGCTGCTGGAAGCTCGCCAGAGCCAGGCCGAGCGCGGCCAGGACATAGACGACCGTCAGCGTCCTGACGCCTCCGAAGCGATCGGCGAGCGCGCCGCCGACCGGCCGGATGAAGGAGCCGGCGAAGACGCAGGCGGCGGTGAAGAAGCCCGCCGTCACCGCCGGCAGGCCGTACTCGGAGTTGAAGTAGATGGTCAGCGAGGACGAGAGGCCCACGAACCCACCGAAGGTGACGCTGTAGAGCAGCATCAGCCACCAGGCGTCGGAGGTCTTCAGCACCGACAGATATTCGGCCAGCAGCTTGGCCGGCGGCCGGTCCGGCGCATCCTTGGCGAAGACCAGATAGACGACGAAAGCCACGGCCAGGGGCAGGGTCGCCAAGCCGATGACATTGCTCCAGCCGTAGGCCTGGGCGAGGCCCGGCGCGAACAGCGCGGCCAGCGCCGTCCCCGAATTGCCGGCCCCGGCGATGCCGAGCGCCAGGCCCTGATGCTGCGGCGGATACCATCGCGACGCCAGCGGCAGGGCCACGGCGAAGGATGCGCCCGCCACCCCGAGCACCACGCCCAGCAGCAGAACCTGGCTGTAGTTGTGGATGCCCAGAAACCAGGCCAGGCCCAGGCCCGCCAGCACCAGGAGCTGCCCGATGACGCCCGTCGTCTTGGGCCCGATGTGGTCGACGAGCACGCCGGCCACCAGCCGCAGCAGGGCGCCCGACAGCACCGGGATGGCCACCATCAGCCCCTTCTGCGCGGGGTCCAGGTGGAAGTCCTTGGCGATCGCGACGCCGAGCGGGCCCAGGATCACCCAGACCATGAACGAGAGGTCGAAATAGAGGAAGGCGGAGAGCAGCGTGGGCGTGTGCCCCGACTTCAGGAACGAACGGCTCAGCATGGTGGATCAGGCCCCGTGCAGGTTGGACGGAAGCGGCGGCGTCGCCAGTGCGAAAGGCTCGTCATCGAGCCGTTCCGAGAGCCGCGAACGCCGTTGTCCTGGGCCTGACGCCAGCAGGACGCGGTTTCATCGTTCCGTCACGCGGCGTCAGAGGTCGCGAGACCCCGGTTCTCGCTGCAGTGCAAAATCATGGCGCCGGGCGGCGTCGACTGATGGGTTTTTAAGCTAGGCGGCCAGATGGACGGCGGCTTGGCGGGCGTAGAGGAATTCGATCACCGCGTGCCGCGCGGCGATGTAGGCCGGCGCCGTGTCGACCTCGATCCGGCGGCGCGGACGGGGCAGGTCCACGGTCTGGATCTCGCCGATGGTGGCGGCCGGCCCATTGGTCATCATCACGATGCGGTCGGAGAGCAGCACCGCCTCGTCCACGTCGTGGGTGATCATCAGGACGGTGTTGCCGAGCTTGGCGTGGATTTCCATGACGCTGTCCTGCAGCGTCGCGCGGGTGAGCGCGTCGAGGGCGCCGAAGGGCTCGTCCAGCAGCAGGACCTTGGGCTCCATCGCCAGCGCCCGGGCGATGCCGACCCGCTGCTTCATGCCCCCGGAGATCTCCGCCGGCTTCTTGTCCTTGGCGTGGGTCATCTGCACGAGCGCCAGATTGTGCAAGGTCCAGGCGTGCCGCTCGGCGCGGGGGCGCGTGGCGGCGAACACCTTGTCCACGCCCAGCCGGACGTTCTCGTAGACGGTGAGCCAGGGCAGCAGCGAATGGTTCTGGAACACCACCGCGCGGTCGGGCCCGGGGCTTTCGACCGCGACGCCGTCGAGGATCACCGCCCCCATGCTGACCGGCAACAGGCCCGCGACCACGTTCAGCAAGGTCGACTTGCCGCAACCGGAGTGGCCGATGATCGAGACATATTCGCCGCGCTCGATCTTCAGGTCGACGCCGCGCAACACTTCGGACGCACGTGCGCCGGAGTTGAAGGTGACGCCGAGATTCTCGACGGAGAGGTAGGGTTTGGGCATGTCAGGAATCCATCAGCTGGCGGCGGTGCCGCGCGAAACAATGCGGCCCAGAAGGGCCACGAGCCGGTCAAGGGCGAACCCCACGACGCCGACCCAGACCAGGGCCACGACGATGTCGGAGATGCGGGAGGAGTTGTACTGGTCCCAGATGAAGAAGCCGACGCCGACGCCGCCCAGCAGCATCTCCGAGGCGATGATCGCCAGCCAGCTCATGCCGATCCCGATCCGAAGGCCGGTGAAGATGTAGGGCGTCGCCGCGGGCAGCAGGATGGTGAAGAAATATTCGGGCGGCGATAGCCGCAGCACGCGCCCGACGTTGACGTAGTCCTGCGGAATGTTGCGCACGCCGACCGCGGTGTTGATCACGATAGGCCAGATGGCGGTGATGAAGATCACGAAGAGCGCCGCGGGCCTGGCCTGGTGCAGGGCCGCCAGCGAGATCGGCAGCCACGCCAGCGGCGGAATGGTCCGCAGCACCTGAAAGATCGGATCGAGCCCCCGGTGCGCCAGGCGGCTGGCCCCGACCAGGACGCCAAGCGCCACCCCCACGACCGCCGCCAGGCTGAAACCGACGGCCACCCGGCTGAGACTGGTGAGCGTGTGCCAGAACAGACCCCGGTCCACCCCGCCGTGATCGAAGAACGGATGCAGGATCAGCTCCTTCGAGTCCGTCCAGATCGCCTGGGGTCCGGGCAATCCGCCGGCCCCGTCCCCTGCCGCGAATTGCCATACCCCGAGGGCCGCCGCGAGGGTCACGAGGGGCGGAACCGTCACGGCGGCGAATTCCTTCAGGGCCGCCGCGATCCGGCTCGCCGCCAGCCGCCGCCGCTTGGGCAAGGCCAGCACGTCGGCGACCAG
>Ga0307513_10009099_pt1 | contig 12587 bp, 13 predicted proteins | sample 15_EM_MG_FD_202174 | JGI IMG/M metagenome (GOLD analysis project Ga0307513, IMG submission 202174) | Populus trichocarpa ectomycorrhiza microbial communities from riparian zone in the Pacific Northwest, United States - 15_EM | ecosystem: Host-associated > Plants > Roots > Unclassified | place... | reverse complement strand
GGGTTTGGCGCCCCCCCCCCCCCCCCCCCGCTGAGCCGAAAAAAAGATGCTGCGAGCATGGCCGGGGGGGACTCCAAAGTCCTAGCGCGAGGTCCAATTATTCCAGTGTCAACATGCAGATGGTTACTTTTTTTCATTCTTTTTTTTCATAAGTGATGATAATTGAGTGCAAGTTTCACGTTGATAGAGCGGAGGTGGGGAGCGTTCCCCGCTGCGGGCCGTTCTGCATGGGCTTTTTTTCTCTTTCCCTCTCACTGTACGAGTACTGTACGGTACTCGAGTACTCTACGGTACCCATGTGGGGAAGGAGGAGGGGGAAAACAAGCAAAAAGGAAAAAAGAAAAAGAGATCTGAACTTGAATGAAAGATTGGATTGAATTCAAAAAAATTGTTTGGGAGACACGGAAGTCTTTAGGACGAATTGTCTACGGAGCTTTTTTCACCGCCATTTAGATGATCGCCGGGAGGCTGGAGGGACGGAGATGGACGGAGAAAGACATCTTGTTTATCCTTCCGCCCCGCTCACCCCCGCTCCATGCCCCCGCAATGCAATTAGACTCAATTTTGCGAATATGCTCCAGTACCATAGGTAGCAGTGGATCCCTTGAACCAATCTTGGCTTGCCGGTATTCCTAAATTCCCCGAATCTAGGCACCCGCAGGAGAGTGTCACATTTTCGCCCCCACGGTGATGCTCTCCCAAGGGTACATCTATTCTGTTCAGAGTAATAATACTGCTTGGTTGGTCGGCCGTTGCTGCTACTACTGGCTGCTGCATCCATCCAGCTAGCGCAGAACCCTTTCGTAGTTGAATTTCATAAGCCACCACCATCACCTCCTCTCAGACCACAAGAAAATCGTCAAAAGCCTCGTGATACCCGTTTCATGCCTACGCTTACTTGTATCCCCTTCCCCGCGGCCCAAGCAGACTCCGATCGTTTTCGTTCAAGTTGACCGAGATTTCGTCGTCAATAAAACAGAGCCCTGACTGAGATTGCTTCGCGCTACCATAAGCCAGCACGGTAGATACTTGCACAGTGCCGGTGCAGCACTGTAGCTAAGTCAAGCTAAGCTAAAAAAGCTCAGACCTCTAACAGAATTTGTTTTTTCTTTTTTCTTTCTTTCGCAAATGAAGCGAAAAAATTCGCACTCGCGCCGACCATACCTCAGACCTGGCCGATTCTCGACAGAAAAAAAAACCTCGAACGTCGCGCACATTAAAAAAACAAAAAATTCACGGCAATGAACACTACATGATTATAACAAGGATGCCAAGGTCCGGCAAGAAGTTACGGAACAGTTATTTAAGGTTAACCAGCCAAAAATATCCCTGTTTGTTCCGGTTAATGGGTTCACACCCCTGTATCCAGCTATCTACCATACTGGCGCCGTGTGCCATGTGATACCGACCAGATCCTCTTTATGCATCCCAATATGCAAGGCGTAAATTAGCGGGGCTATCATCGCAGAGCCCTAGCAGAAGATACTGGTGTACGCCCTCGATTCATATTCACGGGCCATCACTCGAGGAGTACGATTAGACTAGATCAGGTCCAGGCCTAACCTTTTTTCCCCCCTCGGCTCTTGGAATTGATAACGAAGGAAAGAAGAAAAACCATAACGCGTCTTTTGGTTATAGGCTGTGTGAGTTTAGACTATTATTGCGTCCAAACACGTCAGCCATTCCTCTCTTCCTTCCTCTCTTGGGGGGACACGAGAGAAAGGGAAAAATAAAAATAAGAAGCATGCCAAAGTAGTGTGACGCGATGTACACTTTCATCTCCGGGCCCAGCCCAGGCTGTAGTACGGCTTTTGGTCAAACATCTTTTGTATGTAACGGGGTGGGCGGAGTCGCTGCAACCTGCCTGCCCACTACCGCCCGCAGCCGCCCAGCACTATACTGTGCACTGTGTTAGTCAGCTGGGCTTTGTTGCAACCGCCTCTTGCTCCCTGGAGGCTGTTCTAAAAGAAACGTTGCTGATAACCATATACCGGCAGCAGCCTATCCTACCACGCCTGGAGGGGGAAAAAGGAATAATTGTTCCGTCGGAGCATCGGTGGAGTCCTTTGGAGAGCGGGAGAGGAATAGTAGGAGGAACAGCAGGAGGAGGTGGAGGAGGAGGAGGAGGAAGAGGGATGAAATGACTTCAGCCCGTACGAGTGATGATTTGTGAATAGGTTGGGCACATTTTGTTTTTTCCCTTCCCCCTTACCTGTCTCTGCAGCCTTCTAATTAAAGGACCAACCAGCGGTTAACGAGTTTCATCACCGTTTGGGTACATAACAGCATCTGCGATGTGGCGGGGTTAAGTTTGAGAAGGGCGACTTGATAGTCTGCACTGTACGATGGAGTTGGCGATGGTGTTGATGCGAAATAAGCATAAGCTGCGTTGGAGCTTTCTGTGCCAGCCGTTTTGATAGGTGCCCTTTTTATTTTATTTATTTATTTATTTATGCTTCCCTTGACGTATCACATCGACCCTTCAACCACCATTACCATCACCGCCTCCCTCCCCCTTTCGTGCGGCGGATGTCCGGCTCGCATCGTCCTCTGAGCAACCAATTCGATTGCCCTACCCTGACGCCTTCATTGTCAGATACAATCCGGCCGTTAGCTCCGATTCGCTTTGCGTTGGGTGGTGGTGGTGGTGGTGGCGAGCGAGCGAGCACGTTGTGTTCCGGTGCGGTGTTCTACATACGGTACAGTGCGCCGGATGAGATGATTTCTGATAGGGTGGAGACGTAGCGGTAGCAGGGTGGAGGGAAAAAAATAGGGAACATGCGAAGCCAATGCATTCCTCTGAGCCGCTTAGACTTGTTTGATACCAACAATCCAAACAAGTTACCCTTCGCTGCATTGGATCCTTTTTTCCCACTGGCACCGCAATACGTTACAGCTCTGTTTCTTACTGTTGGACTTCCAAGAGTATGGGGTAGAGTTCCCGCACTCGAGCAGATGGGCATACATCAAACACTGACCCTTTCATCTACCGACAACTTGGGCCTTCCACTTGTATTCCCCTCATTCATTGATGGCTTCGACTTCCGGTGTTCCAGCAGGAGAATAAGACTCCATCTCACGTTCTTGATGTCCGTATCATATGCCTTTTCCTTTTTTTGCCTCATTTCTCACTGTGCTGTACTGTATTCAATACACCCCTTCCGATTGAGCTGCCTTTTTCAATCTATCCATCCGTTCGTTTATTAGCATTTCTCCGCCTGTGCCTCGTCCTACATAACTTAAATATAGGTTAGTCCCTAATTGAAGGAATCGTTCGAGAAGCAAGCACAACATGAATGAGTGAAAAAAGACCCCCGAACATCCCAGCCCATGCGGATCGCACTGCATGCATACAAACAGCCCTCCAAGGAGAAGGTAAGGAAGGTGGTGGTGAGGCCTGCCCTCCTTCGGTTGCGCCGGAGCCCAGACTGCTTGAACAAGCAATCTCAATGCCTGTCCTAGCCAGGGCCCTATCCAGAGAAACCGCTCCCAAACTCCAGTCGATGGATGCATGGGGGAGGTAAGGGAGGTAGGGGTAGGATGAAAACACGAATCCCTCAGAGGACCGCGCGCGATGAGGGAAGGGGATATAATATTCGGAAGTTAGAGGAGTAGAACTCTCGTGGGGTGTGCATGTCCTCGAGGTGAATGGGGTGGGGTGAGTGCCATGCGATGCGGCAGGATGCTTTCTGCACTTTCTATTCCATTTTTTCCATTTATTTGTTTCGCAACATGTACTGTGCTCTTACAGTGCTTCAACGGACTCATTCTGACCTTTTTGTCCACGGGGTTAATTTATTATGGCTAAAGAATCTGATATCACTTGATACGATGGTACTTTTTTTCCTTCTTGCACAATTATTATTATCATTATTATTATTATCATTATCATTATTATCATTCCTCTTATTATTAAGGCGGACTTCTTAATATTGTTATTACAAAGCCCCTCCCCCTTCCCCTTTGCCATGGTAGTCGAACCGTCTTTTCTGGACCTGAGGGGAGGGGTGCACTGGGTTGGGGCGGGCTACTGGTCCCATTTTCAGTGTCGCCGCCGGCCGTTCCCGATGCTGGTGCCGCTACTCCAGATCATTTAAATAACCGATAGGCAAAAAAAAAGAACCTGATAGTGCATTACTGGCCTATCAAGGTCCGGGCCTACTTTGTTTGTGAGACGAAAGGCAATGAGAGAGAAAAAAGGTCATCGACAGTTGGACCCCACTTTATCCAACCCCCCCCTATCCAGAATGAGAAAAAAACCAACGTTTCAGGTTTTTCTTTTTCTTTTTTTCTCCGCAGCTATGGGAGCAGCAAGCGGGCTGACGCCCGCTGGGCAGAGAGGAAGAGAGAAGGACCAAGGAGGGGTCAAATGAGGAAGGTAGGAAAATACCTCATCTAGGCTACTTTCTTAAGATTATGGGCAGGAACAGTACCGCTGCCCGAGAAACAAACCCACTTTGCAAGATCTCCCTCTCTTTGCCACTCATTCGCCCCAGTAGGCTATATTAGAGCCCAATATTATTCAGTCATAGGTTCCAAAGAAAGATCCCCCCGTTACATGTAAGATCGATACGGCACCAAGAGATAAACAATTGGCTACGAGGAAGGCGAAGATCAAAGGCGTTAATTTGTTTTCTTTGCATCACCATGTGATCTCCTTTGGCTGTATGAACTGACGCAGTTACTGCAAATGTATATTAATCGTTCCCTTAGTCCGGGTTGAAGGGAATTTGTGGATGTTTGCAGATTGGGAAGGGAGGGGGATGTTCGTCTTTGGAACTTTTTTTTTTTGTGAGGAGCCAGTTAGAAGCGGGATATGGGTACCAAATACCATATATTGTTACACACTTTATCCACTGATTCATATTTCACTTGGGTGGGGGGTTCGAAATTCCCCATCTGAAAAGATGGATGTGAGGTCATGGTACGTCCATCCAGACGACGTTCCTTTTGGGATTCGCATATCACTTTTCACCAGTGCTCTCCTTCCCCTCCACTAAGTTTGTGGGAGAGATTTGAAAGAGAAATAGAGGGAGGGGGGGAACCTTAGATAAGGAGGTTTGCCACTCCTGTTTGGTATGTTAGTTAATCTATATACTCTGTTCGGTAAAACAAGCCATTGTGTTTGACTTGGCACAATTAGCTGAGCCTTTGGTCCGACTCTACATTTCTTGTATCCCAAGGAGCTGGAGACCAGAGTTCTGCAATGATGGAGTCAGAAGAAGATTGTGAGGGGGTTGGGAGGTGGGTGATAAGTGCGGCAGAGTGCCGTAGATGGAGATAATAGGGACTTTGCGATTTCGCATCCAGAGTCAAATCCTAGCAATCTGGTTGGCCCGCAACCGCATTTGCCTCGCATCCAGAGTCTTTTCGCAAAGTCTCTAATGTTTAGAGGGAGAAGGTGAGGGAGGGGCACGAATAAGTGGGGCACCAGCGAAAGGCCGCGCAAGCATCCTCAACGGCTATGAAAGAAGCTTTTTGCTTCCCGTAGCTGAACCCGTGTCCTGTTAACTCCAGTAAGGCTCAGACACGTGAAAAAGAAAAGAAAAAACCCCCGCGTACGGCAGACGGCTCGCGCCATTTCCATTCAGTGAGGCTTCGCTTTTTCGGGACCCCCCCCGTTCAACCCCCATCAACCGGGAAGCCACCTGTCGGCCAGTGAACACCATGACACTGATAGAAGGATACTGGGCCCCCTTATACGACACTTGATACAAGTTTCTCGACCAAAATCTGCCATGATGCGGTTCTCATACATTACTGTGCTGGTAGTGAATGTATCAGTATTGTAGATATCATTGAACCTCGTCAGGGCCTTTCAAAACCATCAATTACTCTACCTGGATCTTAACCATTAGAATTGCGGCCCGATTATCACTTCTGACACAGCCAGCGTCAATGCAATACAACAGCTCATGCGGGGAGGTGTATGTGTGAACCAGAGGGTGGATTTTGATGAGTTGTCGTGGTTAAATCTGCAAACGTGTTTAGGATGACCTTGCAATAGGATCCTGGAAGCCGAAGGGTGTTCCTAAGCGAACATTTGGACGCTGCAGAGATGAGAGTACCTGTCCGGCCTTACGCCTGGTAGGGATGTTTCCAACAGAGGAGGGTGGAGATGAATAAAATGAGATACTAGTATGCATGCTTATCATGTGTGATATAACTCGACATGTGTCGGAGGTCTATCTTATGATCCACAGACTTAGACAAGATATTCTTCAATGCTTCGCCAGAGAAAGTCCGTCCAAAGCTATGTCCCTTATATCCACTCCCGTACTGCAGAGCCGGGGAAATCTTTAAACCGAGTACTTCCCAGCCCGAAAAATTACTGACTTCAGACTGCTAAGACTCCTCAACAACCTTTTTCTCTTTGGTCTCTATTTTTTGGCAAATAATAAGATGGAGATTTTGAAAATAGAAAGATATTCAAATATATCAACTTCTAGGCAAGCTAGAGGAGTTTAAAGTTTGGATGGAGGCCAACTAAATGTTGCATCCCAATTAGTTGCTGTTAAAACTACCAAGAAGCACGGTTAATATGCCAAGAAAGCCAAACCAACCAGTGGTTAACCGCATTACGACACAAATTAGCATGTATTGTTGAGCAGGACGAAAGTTTCCAGTACTCCGGTTTAAGGCTTCCCCCCAGCAACTAGGACCCACTCCATCCGCTATATATATACAGTACTCGAGAGAGAGAGATAAAGAGGCTAATTCAAACCCGGACCGTATCAAGATGGAGCCTCCCATTTCCCTGCTGACCTTATGGAAGGTATGCCTTTAAGATTTTAAGATGCGTACGGCAGGGTGGTTGACATGGTACTCTTCTCTTGCATGCGGTATCTGAAAATGAGACAAGGTTTTTTTCGCTGGTTGTAGTTCAGATGCTTATTGCCGGATGAAAGCACGCGGATTTGGTATGATACCTCTTAATGGGGGTTGGTTTTCCCCGGCCCCGCTGCCTGTCCCCCCCCTCCGCCGACTCCTTAAAGGCTTAGTTGTTCGGGCTTCAGTCGGTGGTCGGGGGTAGGGAACGGGTGCCCGTAGCGGGCAAGAGGCACTGTTCTGTATGATGCCCGGAAACAAGGATTTGAAAAAAAGCGGCAAAAAATATGTGCCTGTCTGAGCAGCCATCCAAACTCGCAACTCTTGTTTTCGGATTCTTGCTTGCTACGAGGATGTGCTAAAGAGAGGGGGGGGGAAAGGACGGAGGAAAAAGGAAAAAAAAGGTCAATGATACGGCTGCCAGATTGCACAGCAGCTTATCCCCGGAGTCGCGGACCCTAACCTGACCGAATCGAGGCGCTAGTCATGCATACAGTATGGCACGTACTCTGGCAATCAACGCCAGAAGGCGGAGCAGGGGAAGAAGAAAAGAAAAACAAGTCCTACACACAATAGGCACGCACTCGCGATATGATATAAAACCCCCCGGCAGTCAAAGAACTCGCACTAACGATCTCGGAGATCCCGAAACCCGAGAGACGGGTGTAACACCTGAAGAGAACTTGGCGAATTCGCGAATATTGGACGTATCGCATGCCATCTTTGCAATCTTTGCATTATTATTTTTACTTGATTCCTCATTAATTTTTTATCCTTTCCCCCCCCCCGTGATCAAATCTTGTTTGTATTGTATTGTAAGTCTCCTAAAGTGCCTAAAGCTCCCCGTGTTCTCTCTCTGTCTTTCTTGCTTTTTTTTTGCTTTTTTTTGCTTTTCCAGAACTTGACCTGTCAATAGCATTCACCTGGGGCCGTACTGAAAGTCTTGCTGAGAAGAATCAGATATACTGCGAATTCTGGAGTTCGGTGGCTTGCTAAGAGCTCATTAGACAGGGGCTCTTGGAGGGAGAAAAGGCTTGGCGTTTTCTCCACAGAATTTTTTTGAAACTCCCAAGAAACCCTCAATACCTTCACAAGCTTCCTCAGTGGAACGAGAGCTGAGTACAAGTGCCACTACCGTTAGATTACTCACGCCGTAAAAGTTTCAGATAAGCATGTTTGAGAAGACGAAGTGGCTGGTGGATTGTCCGGAAGAAATAATAAAAAACAGAATACAGATTTTGAAATAATAGGTATTATAGCCGGTACGGCACGCACCATGCCCGCGAAAACCTCACCCACCCCTCCCTTCTGGTTCAAAGGTAGAAATAAGTAACTTACAAATGGAGAAGACGGAAATACTGTGCCTCACAAACCAAAGTGGTTTGCGGAATAGCAATCCCAGAATGGAGCGAGTGAGAAAAAATAAACACTAACATTAAAAAATCGCCTGAGCGAATTAATACAGTGACTGTGAAGCACCCCGTAGCGGATAGAACAAGTATCACGTACAGCACAGCTAGCTGAGCAGTAGTGCTCGTATGTGCACCCACTTGTACACTGCACTGCCTTAAAGTACACTCTACCACATACACCGGGAAAATAGGTGCAACAGCCGTACATAGATTACAGTAGGTACCATGTACAGTACCGACACCGCGCCGTAATCATCTATTTTTTCCAATTCACGGTCGCTGAGAAATTCGAGCTCCTAGTGCAAAGGAAAATTGGTAAAAAGTGAAGGACAACGAAAAAATCTGCATCATGATTTATCAACTACTACTCGCGCCGAGAATAAGTCCTGAGACAACGGGCACAGCTACAAATCCCCCCAAATTAAACACTGACGATAGCTATTACAATGGCAACCACAACTGCAATGTCAATACTACCAAATGCCTCTATATTAGAGCCTCTCCCTCTCTTGAGGAGCCAAATATTCGGTAGGATCTTTCATTTTGACTGTTGTATCGGCTTAAGCGATTGTGGTATTGCGATGGTTGGGGGCTAGGACTTATTCCCGCCGCGAGTAGATGTCTCGGAAATTTGTTTTTGCGCATACTAGACCGTAGCCTGTTTCTGCCCCCCTTCCTCCATCCTCCCCATCTCGCATCCATCCATCCCATCCCTCCATCCAACCTCTCGCTCACCACAACCCCAACCACCCCGGTCGCGCCTCCCATGGTCGATACTCGAGTAGATAGCAGGGGTTTAAAAAGATAGAGATCGGTCGTGGGTTCGAAAAATGAGCTGCACAAGGTATCTCGGATATGAAACCGAAAACATTTTACCACAATAACCCATGTTTGCTGTTGCAGGTTACCGAAGCCTGTGACAACCCGAACCGAGAAAAAAAAAACAACCAATACCGGTAATAGTATGCGCTTGCACAAACCACCCTTTATCCCTTGGGCCTTCTGAAACGGTCAAACTCGTTGCCAGGCACGCTAAGCCCGTCCTGGAACGATTTTGAGCCTTGAGATTTGCAGAGGAAATTTGGGCCCCACCGAGAGTGCTGAGTCACCTGAGCACTGGAGGGACCCAAGAAAAAAGCCGGGGGCTTTCGGTATCGCTTTCGAACACTGGTAACTTTATCATAACGGTGCCTGTAACACAGTACCACCCTTTTGTACTCGCACCGGTATCGTGCTCGCACCGAGGGCTAGTGATAAGGAACAAAAAGGCAAGGGGGGGGGGGGATCGGGAAGTGGGGAGGTGAAGAAGGGAAAAAAAAGGAAAGGAAAGATCGGAGAAAACATTCTTCTGAATCTGGGAAATTTCATGCAGCCTTCCGATATTTCCTAGCGGTATCTAAATTTGCAGGCAGCGCTCTCTGGCAACCTACCATACATATACACATACATACATATATACATACAATACATGATACCATTCCTCGCTCATGAGAGTACAGTGCGATAATTTAACGTGTGGTACAGTAGATTGACCACAGAATTACGCGTCTGCGCGAAGGAACGGACTTCAGACTGCAGTAGATTCATAATCGGAGAGGTGGGGAGGTTCCGTGGGCGGGGGTGGGCTTCTGGGGTAAGTCTGCCGGGGCCCCCTCCACAAACCGGGCTGCGACCCTTGGTAAAGGAAGTTCGCTAGAAGCCTTGGTAAAATAGCGAAAGTGTCTAATGGACCAAAGATCTGTGGCTTCTTCGGGGGGGGCGCCCTTGAAAGTCGTGTGGACATGGAAATTTTGGTTAGCTCGAGCAGAGTGCTGGTAACCACTCCTGAGGTCAACACAGCTATCACTCGGGTAGTGGTTGCGAGAAAGGTTAAAGGGGAAAAAAAGGATGTATTCGCTGTATCATACGAGCACAGTACTCGTACTAGCACAATTGTGCTAGGTTTCAACACCGTATCAACAAGTCATAGAACACAAATGACTGACTACGACTACTCGAGCACCGGTATTGTAGTCCGTTTTTTACTTTTTTTTATTTTTTATTTTACTTTTCTCAAATCTTACTTCTTCACCGTGGAATGCAAGCAGAGTAAAACAAAGCAACACTTTTTTTTTCCTTTTCTTTTCTTCCTTCCGTCAATGGTACAAGCAGCTGTTGGTCAGTTGATAACCGGATTTATCCATCAGCCCATCGCTTCACGATTGTAAACCATCTAGGTACATCGCGGCACATAGCGTTCACCGCCTTCGATGTTGGAAACTTTGCACCTTGGTTGGGCACGAGCGCATAACTCAGCCACTTGTAACCTCATAAGGGGCATGAGTGACGGCACACTTGTAACGACCAGTGAAAAACTAGCGCCCCCAATCCAATCGCTCGAGATACGGCACTCTACATATTGGCCGCCGTCCTCTTGGTTCCTCGCAAGTCATGTGTGAGACAAAAGGTCCGGAGGGAGGTGGGTACGTTAACGGGCTGAGGTGTGTGTGGTGGGAAGGTACGGTACGAGGGGTAATGGTGAGAAGGGGAAAAAAAAGAAGGAAAGGAAAAAAAAGAAAGGAAAGGAAAGGAGAAAAAACCGCAAATAAAGTACTTGATTGGACTTGCGGTACCGGTACATGGAGAGGAGAGTTTTGGGTGATGTATGATACAGTACCGTACCACGTTGGAGAGAATTCCGGGAAATCTCATTCTGAGCCTTCTGAGCGAATTTGCAGGGAAAAATGGTACGGTGTTCTGTATGTGCATGCGGTTAGTGGTGGTTGTGAATGATTTTTGGGGGCAGGGGTCAACTTGGCACCGCATTAAGCTGAGGCTTTGGAGCATCTGGAATTACCGATTATAAAGTACTGTATCCATTCTTCCATTTTTCCGTAGTCAGGTTCCATAGGATAGCACAGGATAGTAGTGTAGGCAATCGTCCAAAAATAAATATAATACGGAAAAATAGAATAACTGCCGTTCGTTTTGGGTGAAATTTGATGGAGCACGCGTCTCTGAGGTCCATTGGTACTCGAGTATGATAGTGCGATTTTGCTGCATCATATGTTCCATGTTTTACTACGATCATACTGTAAGTACTGGCGCGGCCAAGTTCAGGTTTGTCACCTTGTACTCGAGTATGGGAATTGCTGCCTTGGATGTCCAACTCCAACTCGGCCGCGCGAGTAAGTTAACCGCAATCAGTGTTTAGAAGAGCATGGCGAGTTTCAAAATTTTCTGGGCAATTACCACGGCACTACAAGAGCTGTGCTACCACTCGCCTCCAAGGATCCGACGCCTACTAGAAGTCAACGGGAGGCGTGCGAGTGGTTTGATTCTGGACCTTTTGGTCCATCTCTGCCCATCTCACCATAGGGGATCCTCGGCCACGGGTCAATGTCACAATCCCGATATCTGTCGCAGTCTGGGTTGGATTGTGTTTGGTTTGGATGCATGGGTGCTTGCTAGCTAACAGCGGGGACCATATGTTAATTGCGCTACTCTACTTCAATCGCCATGGGGATGAGAGGAACAAGGGGCTGCCTCCTGTTTAGCCCTATAGTAAATACCTGGAGGAGGGGAGAAGCCACCTGCATTTCTACATACTCGAGTACTGTGATCATTGCAAGGCTGAAAAGAATGTGGTTTTCCACCAATCTGGAAGCTCGCTGCAGACGCATACCGAGACCACAGCTACTTCTGAGCATGTGGCGCGGTGTGATCTCCCGTAATGTGGGTGTCTTCTGGACTTTCTTGGCCCTCTCTCTCTTTCCCATCCAACAGACCGGAATACCTTGCAGTTTATTGCAAAGGATGTCTTCTGGTCCCTGTTTACGCTTTTTCCATGCCTTCCGATTCCTTGCTTTCCCGTTGAATTGCAAGGGACCCTTGCCAGAGCCGCTATTTATCGAAAACTCTGGGCGGCCACTAACCGTAGCGCTTAACAGTACTTGCCGAGATGAGTATCGAACGTGACTTTGATCCAGATGCTTTTGCCGTGCAATGTACTGGTACTAGTGCTTGTGCAGTGGACCAGCAACTACTTGTAGGACCGCTTCATCGTATTTGAGGGTCAGATGAAAGGAACGAAAGTTCAGCTGTCTCCTGGAAGGGTACTAGCGGAATTAACACCCCTCTCGTATTCGCGCTTATGTCCTGCTAGATAAAGAATTTATGTATGAGAGTACCGTATTTTTTCGTGTTATCCGGTTTTTCGCCAAGGCCGGGCGTTGCTTTGCGTGGGCGGTGCCTGGAGTCTGAAATAGGTCCCCTAAATGCTCCCATTCCCATAGTAACTAAGGGTGGGTTTTAGGTGTCCTGTACTTCACTCCTTAGTGCGTGGCGCCTGTTTGATCACCATCCTAA
>Ga0307513_10009098_pt1 | contig 12589 bp, 10 predicted proteins | sample 15_EM_MG_FD_202174 | JGI IMG/M metagenome (GOLD analysis project Ga0307513, IMG submission 202174) | Populus trichocarpa ectomycorrhiza microbial communities from riparian zone in the Pacific Northwest, United States - 15_EM | ecosystem: Host-associated > Plants > Roots > Unclassified | place... | reverse complement strand
CATTTCTGGCCCTCCTCGTCTCTCCGCCGACTGACCGAACACTGCCCTAGAACTTTTTGGCACTCTGCGCGAGCAATTCTTATGATGGCACACTCTTCCACCGGTATATTACCCTCTTCACCCGTCGTTCTCCTCTCAATTCATTTTCGCTTGGGCAGAAACATTAAAAGCTTCATGATCCAGGGTGGCGATCCAACCGGTACGGGCAAAGGCGGCGACTCTATCTGGGGCGGGTGGTTCAACGATGAGATTAGACCAACTGTCAAGGCTTGTTTTTGTCCTCTTCTTCTCCTAAAGTACTGAACAGAAGTTGTATCGACAGTTCCACACCCGTGGGATGCTCGCAATGGCCAATAAAGGTTCGGACCAGAACGGGAGCCAGTTCTTCATCACATATGCAAAACAGTCGCATTTGGATGGTGGGAATAGTTCCCTTTCGGCTTCGCTTTGGCTGACGCTGGGCACGCACAAGGCAAGTACACAATATTCGGCCGCGTAATAGACGGTGCGGAGGATACACTCACAGCTATGGAACGCGTACCCGTGAATTCGAAGAATAGGCCGTTGGAGGACATTCGGCTAGAGAACGTGCGTTGTATATCCTGCATTCTACTCTTTGGCTGGTGAGTGAGGGCGATCTATATTAACGATTGGCTCCTCGGCTTTAGGTCACCATTCATGCAAACCCATTTGCAAAATGAGCGGTCGAGGGCGCAAGGAAAACAAGGGCTCCCACTCAACGCTTTTACACAGCCTCGGGCTACCCTTTCTACTATCACAACTTTTAAATGTCATAGCATCTCCTGCGAGTGGATAGAGTATCGGCGTTTCGATTCTCAAACCATGTTGGTTTCACGGCGGAACTGTCATATCTGATACCGGGAACACCGGCCTGAAATGAGATTCCCCCCACACTATATGAAACCGATGCATTGGTCACTTCGGAGGTACCCAGGCAAGGGGTCCTCTTATGTTTGCCTTACCCTTCCTTGGGGTTATGCTGCACCTCGATACGGCAAGCGTCAGTTGCTCAAGGAATGTACCATCCATTCGCTCACTCCCGCCGATGCGTATTCAGCCGGAGGTAGTTGATGAATTCCACCAAGAACGACCACCGCCGGCAAGGATCACCTGGAAGTGTTCACACTTTCCAATTATGCCCCAAATATTACTTTGGATCACTTTGGAAGAGACCCGGACGAGAAGGCTCGCCCGATTCTCTTGCAAGCGGAGATAAGCTCCGACAATACGTTTCAGGGATGCCCCTTACCCGTTTCGGCGAGTAGTGAATAACAAACACTCCATAAAGATGGCCCAATACCTTTCCTCGTCCGCCGTACGTGCTTCTTGACTGGGTTCGGTGTGGACACCGCGTCCGCTTGACGCGCCCGGTAATCTGGAACCACCTACGGTAAGAAAGGGTGGTAATATTAGGAATACCAGCTCACCAGCTTTGCATATCGCACGGCGCCAACGTTGAGACTCATTTGCTGTCTCTATCAACCGACACCATGGACGTCGTGGGACATTTAATGCGTGCGATGCCAAGTCCATCAGGATGCACCATCCGCCTCATCTATCCTCCTGGAGGTGCCCGACATGGGCACGCGAAATTCAGCGGACAGCCTGAAATAATGGCGCCGCAATGACGGTACTCTCGAGTATATTAGAGTGTCGCCTCACCGCTGGAACTCTCTCAGCCGGATCTACATTGATGCTGTAGTTCGGGCCTTTGCTTTGCATGGAAGAATGAGGACTGGACCTGACACCAGAAGGATTAGCAGGGGTGGGTTTCCAGTTTGCATGGTTAGGGCTATGCCTGGTCACAGTGCCCTGGTCACAGGGGACAACTACCACCTACGGGAAATTCTTCAGGCTTGGCGAACACTCTAGACTGGTGTGCCGGTCTCATTCGCGATGAAGCAGATAGGTGCGGTCGAAGACGTAGTTGATAGAATAGAGCGAGAGATCGTAGGATAGTAGTATAGACCACTGAATATATGAATAAGATTCGTTCTGTATTCGCTGTAAGCCACTGGTTCATGATATGGTGGTCTGTATACCCCAACCGGTTTGAATAGCCGAAGTCGTCCACATTCGGTATTTAAATGAATACTCTTAACGAATCCACCGATCAGATATGTACTGAGAACATCCTAAAAGCCGGATGTCCACCCCCATCCATCCGACAATAGGATGGATTTGGCGTGATAACGGCATATATTCGGTACTGAAAGCAATATCAGGTGGTAAAAGGGGCTGCGTTTGTACCTTAAACCCGCCCCTCCAGGTACCAATACCTCGGCGCTAAAAGCCTACTATTTTAACCTGATTCGAAATTTCTGAAAATGGCTCGCACCAAGGTATGTTTTATATTCTCCTTATATCAAGGTACGCCATTAACTAGTCATAATATTTCCATAGTCGACACCAAGATCATCAACGAGATTCCCTCCTTGTACGGCTTGAGTGAGCACCGCACCATCATAACATTGAACTGAACATTGGGTGTAGTGGTCAAACTGCAATTCAAATATAAGAAGACATTAATGGATATTGTGGGTCGCATAAGCTTCCACCTGTTTGACTGCTCACGACGTTTGGCCAGACGATGCCGGCGTACTCATTGCGGCCAACGGCGCTGGAGCTATCCCATCGCAAGGAGCTGAGCACAAAGATCAGGCTATATCAGGGGACTCGTGCCGCTCGTCGCCGCATGGAGGCTGAACTGGAGGAATTGGAATTGAGGCAGCGAAGAAACCTACCACTGCCTCCCGAGCTTATGGGAATGATTTTCGACTTCTACGTCCACCTGTATAGTCAACTTCCCGAGAGGCTACTCTTCGTCTGCCGTGCCTGGCATGTGCTAGCGCTCTCGCAGCAAACTTTATGGACCGATCTCGACCCGCTCGACGCGTTCCATCTTTCCACCGTTCGTCCTTGGGCGGGTACCTTTCTTCAGTCTCGCGTCGCACGCTCAAACCCTGCTCCCTTGAAGGCTGACTTCTCAAGGTGGTCGCGGCGCTTACAACTGAAAGATGTGAAGAAAATCGCCAATATCCATACATTTCGCTCAAGAATCCGAGAACTAGTTATCACAAACGCCCGCGACTTGCTTTGTCTTGTCGGTGGCCAGCCGCTGCTCACGTACCTGACCTTTGGTACGCACCTGACCTTCGGGGAACCATGGTTAGCACTTGCCGAGTTGAGCAAAAATCCCGCCAAGTATAAGCTCTCTGAGAAGACGGTTACCACCTTGTGTTTAAGAGACTCACAAGGGTTGCACGTTTGGCCGGAATCGTTCCTGCGGCGACTACAAACTCTTGAGGTCATGCCGATGGGCGGACTTAGAGGGCATCACGAGTGCTGGTCCATTGTACAGAAATCGGTTGCTCTCCTCACTCTTCGCATTTCTGTGAGGTTCACGAGCGCTCCCCCATTATCGCATGCTTCCTGCCGGAACCTCACCATTGCCTACTGTGACGCTATATGCTCGTTGCAAGAGGTTCGGATGCCCCGTCTTCAGGAGCTTACCATAATCACATACGGCTCTAACGCGCTCATGCGTTTGACACTGGTAGACACACCAATCTCCTCACTCCGATTGACCTGCATTGGAGGACTATATGAGGATATAGGCCAAGACGAGCACGCCTCATGGGTCGACGGTGCCACTCGCCTCCTTCGTTCGGCTCCTCGCCTCACACGATTTGAGATATCCGCCCCCTCCAGCCTTGTTGCCAGCCTATCGGAAGCTCTTGCAGCAGACTCTAACTTGTGCATAGAACTTAATACGCTTATTATCGACGGGCCTATGGGAGTGGAGTTAGAAGCGAAGGAACGCGCCAAGGATGTCAATGCAAAGTTTGAGCAGTTAAGGAGCGATGTATCCGCTTTTATGGGCCGGCGTCGTCTCTGTTCGGTCAAATAATTGATATAATTAGGCGGCCTCCAACATATGGTTTATCTCTAACAAAATATCTACATCGTCACCCCTCAGGCCTATCGCCCGAAACTCTGTTTCAGCATACCTGGTGCGCGCTGCGGAAGCAAGGAATCAGCCTAGTGCAAATATACACCACCCCATACAGCTCGATACTCACATTGTATTCAGCCAACATTGCTTCCGTGTCCTTTTCCCTCACTTTGACCTTCTGAACCTTCGAGAGATGATTTGCGCTCTTTAGCATGGTCTTGATATGTCAAGCCCTAGTATAAGGAATATGATAGTGAATGGCGTCCATAGCAGTGGTCACCCTGCTGATCGTGTAGTCAACGAACCTCTTGTTCCTCAACTAAACTCCATGAGTCACCATCCTTCCCTACTCTAGCCATACGACCCACGCCGTGGATGTATTTCCGCATATCCACGTGAGTGTCATAGTTGGATGACGTGAGAGACATGTGGGATATCCAGACCACGGGATATTAAGTCGGAGCAAATGAGCCTATGATGCTTTTCTTTCAATGACTCGATGAGAGCATGGTAACGAAGTTACGCACACGTCTACTTCCTGTCCCTTGAACCTTTCTAGCACCGCTATTCGTTGAGCGGCCGCCAGGTCACTCGAGAACGCTTCTGCCTTGACAGGTTTTGCGGTCTGGTCATCAACAACCTCCATAGAGTCGTTAGTCACTCGGGTATACATTCCCTCAACGTACTCTCAACCCAAGGGGGATCTCAAATCCTTCGTCCAAGAGGGGAGTTACATCGACATCCTCTTCAGATTTTCTCTTCACCACGAACCACTTTGCATTTCTCAAGTTCAGCTCAGCAATTTTGCTCGGATTACTCGTGAGAGTCGCCGAAAATAACATTTTCTGGAAAGAGGAATAGAGGCACATCAAAGTCGGACTTGAAAACCACGTGTCCATCATACGCTGTTTGGGTGAGATGGGTCGGAGCGAGTCCGTCGTGGTGTGGAATGAGCCATGGATCGTCAGCGACTGAGGTAGCCGTAGTCTTGTCGTGAATTTGCAGCGAGGCGGAAGGGGTTAGATAGCAACAAGGATTTGTTTGAGCCAATCTTGGAACGACTGCGTAAGCAAGCGGTCCGCTTCGTCGACTACCTGAACGTGGAGGTTAGTCATCACATAAGACCACTGAAAGAGACTAGACAAACGAGGAATCGAAGATGCTGTAGCTTAAAATTCAGGTGAACGATCAATCGGCCAGAGGTGCAAAACAAGATATCGACCTTGCTTGAACCGCCTTGCAACCTACGAAGAGAACAAGAGCAATAAAGCGAGAGAACGGTTCACGAACACGGTGGTGGTGTTGCTCACTATTTGACTTTGTTCGTGGGCGAGGGAATGCTGGCCCGTGACCGTGGCGACCTAGGTGTATGATGAGTACTTTAATGGGATATTCAGGGTAAATTTGCCTGGGGCTTTGTGCCTTTGCAACATGCTTCAAAAGGTTTCCCTTACTTGCTGGAAGAGATCGCGGGTAGGTAGCACCACCAACGCGCGAAGACGGGTTACAATATTTGAGGTGAGTATCTGAGGAGAAAAAGTTAGTTAATATTTCGAATAATCTGAGATCACGAGTCTTGCCTCTACGATTGGTATTACATATGCCAGTGTTTTTCCACTCCCCGTTGGGGCACTTGCGGAACATCCCTCGGAAGATCATAGCGTCTATAGATATCTGATTCCGTGCTCGAATTGGTGAGGAGAAGCGGGAGGATAGCAGTCGAACTGGAAGAACAAGGTAGGTGATTACCCGCACAGCAACTTACTTGCAAACCACTTGGTTATTCCAAGTTCGCCCAGACGTTTCCTCATCCTCGCGCTTAGTCGCCTCGTGACATGGTTCCCTTCCTGTAACGAAAGGGTTGTCTGCGGGTCGATGACTTCCGCATTAACAAGAGATTGGCCCAATCCTTGGCGAGCGAGAGCGAATTTTGGAGGTAGCTCTGGTTGCATTGGGACGGGAAAACTGCGCAGCGGTGCTGCCTTTTTGTCCAGTATCCGGGCGTGGCGCCTGCTCCAGTGTGGGAGGCTGGCCCACATCTATTCTCTCATCATCGGAGCCTGCTTGATTCTTCCTTCTTTTCTTGAGCGGTTTAGTAAGTTCAGCCTCCGTTACAGACACCTTGGCTGCGGCTGGTAATTGGACCATGCACTGTTCCTCGTTAGCCGTCTCTCCATCTGTAGGGTTTTCCTTCGAAGAATCGAAAAGGTTCTGTCCGTTTGGGGCAGGTTCAGCTGCTGACTGAGGAACATTGAGGGCCTTGCGCTTTTTTCGTCGCTCCCTCGACTCCAGGATGAGCCCTACCTCGATATCGATTGTAACAAGAAGTTTAGACCTTCAACCTCCAAAGCTGCTGCTAGTTGAATTCGCTCAACCTTGTTTTGTGATCCTTGCTCCCTTGCATCGGGTCAAACAGATCGCCCTTGCGAAAGAGAGGGGATATATCGATGTTCGACTGGGGATTGACTATACTACATCAAGTGGGATTGGTCACTGAAGCCACACCTTTAAAACCGACCTTTAATCCAGAACAACCAGCGTTGCGTAACTCGGCTTATCTAGCACCTTGCGCATAATCTGCTCCGGTGTCATCTTCTGTTTGACCTTCTTGACAACAACCTCGCCCTCTTGTCCATCAACGCCTTCTTCCTCGACGACCTCTACTTCCTCTACATCTTCACCGCCGTCCATGAAGACCTTCATCATGTTCGGGGAGAACCCACTCATGAGGGACACCCCACTCTTCTCATTGGCGGTGACCGGCTTGGCTCCCCTGGCACCCTGGAGGTTCCAGTACACGATCTCTGGTACATCGTACCCGGCCTCCTCGAACGCCTTTACGACGTTCTGATGTTCGGTTTCCCAAGCAGCTCCACTGTGCAGGCTCGACGCATCGAACTCCATATCCGAGAAAACGAACAGGCGCTTGATCATTTCATCCTTCGGGAGTCGAGCCTCTTTAGCCATGGGCAGGAGCAGCATGGTGAAGACGGCATTAAAGTCGGTGTTCATCTCCCAGTCAGTGCCGACCATGAAGTTCGCGACGCTAACAAGGCCGTCGGTAGGGTGAATCCGTTCGACTTTTGGGTTGGAAGAGAACGTGATGAAGGCGTTGCTCCAGGGCGGACGGGCAATTTGAGCAAGAACGATCGAGAGGGCGACGGCAGGGAGAATGGGTGAAACACGACTGCCACGCATCCCGTTGCGGATGCTCCCCATGGAGCCGGAGACATCGCAGACGGCAAGGGAGTTATCAAGGGCGCCGGATGACTTCAGCGTCTCGACGAGCGTATTCCACTGAGCCTCGATAACCTTGCGGTCGACCTCATGATCACATTGGAGCGCTTCATGAAGAAGTGTATGCGGGAGGAGGGTGGCACCGCTGATGGATTTCTTACCAGCCGCAACATCCTGGAGAAACCTGAAAAAAGTCATCAATCCCCGCATAATCATGATGACGACCTGATTCAACTCACTTGGAGAAGCGTTCTTCGTCATGCTTGTAGAAGATCTGTTTGTTCCTTTGCATACACAAAGAAGGTACACGGTTGTACGGGAGTTCGCCCCACCGTTGAGCAGACATGAAGACCTCGGGTATCTGTATGAAGCGTCTGAGTGGAGACACTGCCCATCGAGTGTATGCGCTACGGAGTGTATGCGCGCTCGAGAGAGAGGTTGAAGCAGCACCCGGACCGGCTTGAATCTTCAGGTGACCATCAATGGCGAGCAGCTCAGCAATCGCTGTAGGAATATTGGTGACTCGGTCGTGCATACCGCCAATGGATGGAGTATATTTAGCACAAAGGCTAATCTGGAAGGCAGCCTCGATGCGGTCCTTGTGCGAGGTTTGAGGGTCTGCAATCTTGTTCAGGAGCTTGAGATCTGCAGCAAGACCTTCCGAGAACAAGCGGGTGATGGCAATATACCTAAGCAGGAGATGTGAGCCAGTCAGAGCGGAAATGCCTATGCAATACTTACAGAGCCTTAAACACTGGTGACTTCTTGAGTAATGTGCCGACGCGAACCCTCCAATCGGCATGCTTCTGATCACGGGCCAAGCGAGCTTGCTTGGACTTTTCCGCAATGAACTCTTCGCTGACTCTGATCCGTTCCTCCTTCGGAAGCTTCGTTTCTTCGGCCGCACTACCAGAAGAACGGTTCCCAGTGATCCTCCCACGACCACGACCACGCCCCCGACCACGACCACGACCACGGCCACGACCTCCACCACGAGCAGGTGTGCCTCCGATAGTCTTCGGAACACGCGGACGATGGAGAGCAGTGAACTCCGCACTGTTGGTGTCGAGGCAGCCCTCTACGGCGAGAACAAGCAGGTTAAGCAAGTCCTTCCAGTAGCCATGCGAAAGGCCCCTAGGCTCAAGATCTTGAGCGGGTTCATCCAGATCAATCAGGACAGCATCTTCTTCGTCAGGGTTCTTTTCAAGACCCTCATTAGACTTCCTTTCCTTAACTGGGCGTGGGATGAGCGGTCGCACTAGAACAGGGAGGTTGATGATGGCGGTTCGAGGGTGCTCGCGGTAGAGCCAGCCCCAAGCACGGTAGAAACCTTCACGTTCGGACTTCCCTTCATGTATGGAGCGAAGGTTGAAGATAATTTGGACGGTCGTCTTGGGGTCTTCTTCCCAACTCCTCTTCAGGAGTCTCTCATAATCCTCGACATCGGTGGCCTGGGAAAGGCCGTTGAACGCATCAAGAGTGGGGAGGAGGGTAGATGCAAATGCTGCAGCCATGTTTTGTGTGAGTTGACGGTTCGCGGTGTCGTTAAGCGCAGCCATGAAAGCGGAACCCTTTGGTGGGTCGCCCGATTCCTCTTGCCTTTTAGGAGCGGGTCCTGGAACTGTTTTTGGAGGTGGGAGAATGCGGTCGAGATAGTTCGGGTCGTGCAACTCGTCCAACGCAGGGACGGTCACATCTCTGGCTGACATGCTGGGAGATGACACAGATGGTGTCGTCGTCGAGGGCGCGAACGGCTCGAGCTGCTGCTTAGACATTGTGTAGATAGATTTTGGAAAGAAGACGGGAGCGGTGGGGTCCAAGCTACAAGGTGGGCGAAATCCAACGAAATACGCCCACCTGCGAGTCAGGAAATGACTCATTGACGGGGCCGACAGCCTGTGGTAGACCCTAGATGTCATGATACGGATCATTTCGCAACCGAGGGCCGACGGAAGAATACTGACAACGACATTGCGTCTTGGCCGACTGGCGCTTATTCGAACGATTTCAGGATACAAGACAGAGACCAAAGAGACCAAAGAGAGTGGAGGATATCGGAAAATGGCGTGTATTCAGGAGCAACTAAAACTTCATGATTGCACGAAAAAGAACGGGGGTGCTCAGGGCCAAAAGCAAAAAAACTTCGGGCATCGCAGACCGCCGACCTTTAGGGACAAGAGCACGAGCTACATTGAAACCTTTGGGTGTTCCTTTCCCACTGGGAAATCTGCTACGATAGCATCAGCCAGACAACCACGATTGGAATGAAAGCCATCGCCATGAAAGCCGACAAGACTCCCCGTCAAACGGAAGTGTAGAGCTTCTTTATTTCGATGTAATCTCGTATTGATGGAGGCACGAGGTCCCACTCGCCTTTCCTCGCTTTGGTCGAACTGATCACTTGTAGATCCTCCGGTATATCGACAAGCACAACTCTCCCAATATCGATGTACCCCTTTACCTCTGTGTTATCCTCGAACTCTCGTTCTTCCGTATACCTGTCCTCCTGCGATGCACCATCGTTCAAACTCCGCCGGGCGCATACGACGACACAATTATCGCCCGTAGGATCGAAAAAAGTTTTGAGCGATGAGCGCATAGCATCGCCCGAGGCATAGAACCGTGTAGAGAACAGTCGGACGACCGTATCGAAGCCCAAGATGAAGTGAAGCTGCAGCAATGGTGCGGGAATGGTGCTGCCTCTACCTTCCCCGCCCACTGTTGAAAGCTTGATGGCATTTCTGATCTTTGCAAGCAGGAATTCCCGCAGGTGACGCGCTTTGCCCACAAACGTAGGCTCATTGATTGCGGCGACCGCAATATTGCCAGCCGAATGACCGGTCCCCAAGGAATGGAGTTCCTTCGCGAGTAGGTGCATCATTTCCAGACGTTGCTCGAATCCTGCGTCGCCAGGCTTGGGCACCTTGTCTGCATTTGTCACCGAGAGAAGCAAGAGATGAGCATCGTAAGAGTTCGAAGGTGACAACATGGATCCTGAGTTCTCAGACTTATTCGGGGGTCCTAGTCTTGCGAGTGCTGCATGCGCAAGGGTGGGGGGATTGAAGGACGAGTCGAGAATGGACAATCTGAGGCATTTAGGGGGTTCTGCGGTGGACCGGAGCGGCCACTCGGGTTGAGAGGTGTATAGAACCTCTATAGACTGTCCATTGGGAGACTGTCTGTCCCGTAGACGCCCCAACGCATCGGAAATTGTCGCTGTCGTCATCAGATGTAGGAATATAGTACTACGGTGTCTAACCCTTCTTGAGGTATTCCTGAACACACTGGATTGCAAGGCAGCGTGCGTACAGGACACCCGTTGAAACAGTGCGGTTGTGGTTGGGACTGCAATGGTTTCACTGCGTATACGGATCACAATGCATACAAACTAGAAACCAGCTTGCCTCATATAATGTGTATCGATCTTGTTGAACATCCGGAAAATGGAATGCAAAACACAATTAATATTCGTTTTGTTCATCGGAGGTGAGAGAGTGGCCTGGAGGCACGGTGAAGTTAAACTACACTGTATAACCGGGAGAGTTAAATTCGTCATCAGGCATAGATATTTGCTTCGCTTCGCGGGAACCCTTTAAGGGAGCTATCACTCCAGCAATCAATTGAATGAGTCTCACAATACGCTAGTGCTCCACCCTGGAGCCTGATTTGGAGCAGCGACAGCGTTTCCTTCTCAAGGGCAACAGCTAGGCAGTCCACTCGAACTGACGATACGGTGATAGCCAGTCAGTGTGCATCATTCAGAAAACCGCACGAATTATAGCATCGTAAAATTCAGTCCCCTCATTCAACCGTAATACGATTCAGTACGTACCGAGCGGATGCGCTTCAATTCGTGCGGCCGCAGACTGGTATCAGGCTCACTGTGCTGTGGCGGCCCTCAATTGCAGGTTCTGATCGTCTCTATGGCCACACTTTATAGTTCCTAATCGTCCTACCCCTGATCTGTGTCACCGTCGCCTGGTATCCTACTTGTATATCAAAGGAGTACCCCTTCGCAGATGAAAACCACCTTCTTTCCCCCATCTTTACTAATTGATCGTCTTTCATGCGCATTACAGCCCGGATAAGTCGTTCACTGGTCACTTGTGGCCACCGGTCTATCAAAAAGCTGCTCATTCCGCGATTCGGTCACCGTACCAGGGTCTATTCGCGATAGAGTTTGAGGGGTTCTGTCCTCATCAACACGCCGTCTGCATTTATTTATTTATAAGCCCTGATTCTTCTCGTCCCGCACCATGAAAAAAGTCGAAACAACGATATTTCGGAGCCGAGGGCAGGTCCCGAATTCTACAACCAGACCCAAATAATCAATCACGGAATATCAACACTGCTTACTGCTATAATATACATTTACAGTTTGCGGCACAGTGAATCCATAAGCAAAGGGAGGGCGCGGCCAAGAAAGGACAATGGAGTGCGCTACTAAGTGGGAGCACCGGCGTGCTCGGAGATGTCCTTCAAGGACGGTACGACCTGTTAGAAAGAACGATAGATCGATGCTGGTTATGGAGTGCAAGAAGCGCAGTACCTGAGATCGACCCGAGTATCCTCCAACACCCTACGTTCCACTCGCCGCTGAACTCTCCAAGCTTCTGTGTTAATATAGGGACAGAATGCCACTTTCTAAAGCTTAGCACATGAACCTCTGCTTAAAATGTATACTAATGGGATTGACCCCTCAACACCTGCTATGCAAGATGACATACGCGTGTATATAGAGTGCCACAATCAATCCCAGCGTGCCAGAGCGCTGCGATTCACACTGGTACCGCGCCCACAAGTGAAGGTCAGATCATCACCGGAGGAGGCTTGCTACACGGCTCGAGGCATCTTGAAGATATCGGATTCGAAACTCTGACACAAAGGGACCGCCCTTATACTGTATTTGATCCGCATATGAATCACTCCAATGGAATACCAAAATTCAAGGGAAAGGTTAAATTGTACGGAACCGCAGCAGATAACACCTGAGGATTAATGCTCCCAAGCATATTGAGGTCCCCTAGGAGAGTTCATGAAAGGGGTATTACCACAGGTTGGTCATTGAAACCTGTCAATGCACGAGCTAGATGCGGAAGAACGGGCAAAGTCATACAAACGAACGAAGCTTGACATCCGGGCAGGTACAAGCCTGAGATGAAGGGCCAAAAAAAATCAAAGAGACTACATAGGAGACATTTCTACAATACGCTAATATATTGCTACGCGTGCGGTCAGGAGTACACACGGAGCCGCAAGTAAATAGCGAGAACATTCGCGGCTAAAGTAAGCCGGTGACAACCAAGAAGAACATAACACCGGTCACAGAATATCCTGGGATTATGTTCTGGGCACTACTAAGCAGCGGCGCATCAT
>Ga0307513_10009097_pt1 | contig 12589 bp, 12 predicted proteins | sample 15_EM_MG_FD_202174 | JGI IMG/M metagenome (GOLD analysis project Ga0307513, IMG submission 202174) | Populus trichocarpa ectomycorrhiza microbial communities from riparian zone in the Pacific Northwest, United States - 15_EM | ecosystem: Host-associated > Plants > Roots > Unclassified | place... | reverse complement strand
ACGCGGTGACACGATGACAAGCGAAGGGAAGGGGGTTTGAATGCCGGCGTGCATCATTGGGTCCAATATGCGGGTTTATTCGGTGCCGTATAATTTCAAAAAGTCCTTATAAAAACCATAGGACCTGATGGGAAGCGAGTTGCACCAGATTTAATCTAGAAGGCGCCATCTTTACGGCAGGCACGGCTTTGTCCCATCCGCTTACTTATCAGAAATGTCTCCGGACCCTTTTTTGCATTGCGGTATGGGGTATTCCGCCAGCACGGTGCCAAGCTTATCTTTGAAGACCGAGGCGAGGCTATCTGAACGAAAATTGAGAGCGAATTGGATATGATGTTGAGGGGTGTTGAGATGTTGAGATGTTGAGATGTTGAGGGACGAGGGAGGGCACGCGGAGGGAGCCGACAGGAATTAAACAAGGGAGACCCCTATTGCGCGAGAGCACGCCATTCCGACGTCGGATGGTTCAACTTGCACAGCACGCGGCGGGGTTCAGCTTTACCCTCTTCTCGCACGCACGCAATTCAGCAATCGACCTTCGCGCAAATCAGACTATAAAGTGGCAAAGAATCACTCCCATGCCTGCCCACCCCCGTCGCACACGTTGCTTCGCCGCTGCTTCGCTCAGCCCATCGCCATTTAGGTCGGGCCCTCAGCATGGACAGTCTCAAACGTTGGGCCAAGAGAGTCCTCAACGCTCCTGAGCACGAGGTACCAACTGTCTCAACATTAGACGTCATAAAGAGCTACCGGCAGAGCCCGACGAAAGCGGTAAGTGTTCGACCCACTGTCCGAAATAGCACAACTAATAGCTTACGTGTTTCACTTAATCCCTAGGTCGTCCAATACCTCAGGTCGCTCTTCCCCATAATCCAATGGGCTCCAAACTACAATTTGGGATGGCTCTCGGGCGACTTCATCGCCGGTCTTACGGTTGGAATTGTACTGGTCCCTCAAGGAATGTCATACGCTAAAGTAACCGTTCTTCTCCATCCTCCGATCCCATAGCTAACCAGTCGACTTCAGCTCGCCTCCCTACCGCCCGAATATGGTCTCTACTCTTCCTTTGTCGGTGTATTTGTATACTGTGTGCGTATTTATCCCTACTTCTCTCTAGTCCAAGTCACTCACCTTTCTTGCTCTAGTTCTTGTATGTCCCACTATTACTTTTGACTTTTGGTTCAGTGCCCCTTACCAGTAATCTCTGCGTCGTAGTGCCACCTCTAAGGATGTATCCATCGGTCCCGTTGCAGTCATGTCGCTCGAAGTCGGCCAGATCATCACACACATTCAAGCTTCTCACCCTAATCATTGGTCTAATCCACAGATCGCCACCACGGTCGCCTTCATCTGTGGTTTCATTGTCCTCGGCATCGGTCTCCTCCGGCTTGGCTGGATCGTTGAATTCATCCCGACTCCAGCGGTGGCAGGCTTTATGACTGGTTCTGCCCTCAATATCGTCTCCGGCCAGGTACCAGGTCTCCTGGGTATCTCCGGTCGATTCGATACCAGGGCTAGCACCTACCTGGTCATCATAAATACACTCAAAAACTTGCCGTACTGTACCAAAGATGCAGCCTTTGGTATCGTCGGCCTCTTCTGTAAGTCACGCCTGTTAATGAAGGTGAACACCCACCGACTGACCCTTTCAGTCTTGTATTTCTTCCGGTGGCTCTTCTCGTTCTTAACGAAACGTTACCCCTCGAGGGCTCGCCTGTTCTTCTTCCTGTCGGTCTCGCGGAACGCATTCGTGATCGTGATCCTCACACTCTCCTCCTACCTCTACATCCACCTCCGTCACGAGAAGCCAGACTCCAAGGGCAACTATTCCATCGGCATTCTCAAGAACGTCCCTCGAGGTTTCCAGCACGTCAGCCAGCCAACTATTGATCCAGAGCTACTCCGTGCCCTTGGTCCAGATCTCTTCGTTGCTACTATCATCCTCCTGCTTGAACATATCGCAATCGCGAAATGTGAGTTGTTTTCTAGTTCACGTCACGAGAATTTTGCTCATGCCTGTAACAGCCTTCGGTCGTCTCAATGGCTACAAGATTGACCCCAACCAGGAGTTAGTTGCCATTGGTATTACGAATACTGTCGGAACCATCTTTGGTGCCTATCCTGCTACCGGTTCCTTCTCGCGAACCGCCCTTAAATCCAAGTGTGGAGTCCGAACTCCTGCCGCTGGTTGGGTCACTGGCGCTGTGGTCATCGTTGCTCTTTACGGCCTCACCGATGCATTCTTCTTCATCCCCAACGCTGGTCTCTCGGCTATCATCATTCACGCCGTCGCAGATCTCGTTACACCGCCGAGCCAGGTGTACGCTTTCTGGAGGATCTCTCCATTAGAGTTCGGCATCTGGGCCGTCGGCGTGCTTGCGTCGGTCTTTGCTACCATTGAATACGGCATCTATGCGACGATCTCCCTCTCGATTCTGCTCCTCCTCATCCGCGTTGCCCACCCAGGCGGGCAGTTCTTGGGTAAAGTCCCTGTCCGCGCCGAGAACGACAAGACCATACGCGACGTTTTTGTTCCTGTCGAGAAGGCCGGTAAGAGAGAGATCATCCCCTACTTCATGGAAATAACTCAATTATCTGTCAGTTACCCGCAACCCTCATATCATCTTCGAACCTTACACGCCTGGCGTCTTCGTCTACCGCCTCGAAGAGTCCTTTACATACCCGAATTGTTCCGTGATCAACTCCACCATCGTCAGTTACATCAAGGGACACAGTCGTCGTGGTAAAGACGTCAGTACCATCCGTCTCATTGATCGTCCTTGGAACGAGTCCGCCCCTCGAAGCGGCAAAGATCCAGCCGCCCATGACACATCAAAGCCACTCCTTCGCGCCCTCGTTCTCGACTTCTCTGCTGTTCCCAACGTCGATACAACCGGTGTACAGAACCTCATTGACACCCGCAAGGAGCTCGAGAAATGGGCCGACGGACCGGTCGAGTTCCACTTTGCGACCATCCTGAGCCCGTGGGTCCGCCGTGCGCTCCTTGCTGGTGGATTTGGCACTGGTGACGGCAGCCATATCCCGATTGAAGTCGCACCCGTCGTCCCGGCCCATGATCAAGAGTACGACCACATCGAAAATGACTGGAAGCTTCACCACGGCGGTGCGCATACCGAACGAAAGACTATTGCGGACGATTTGGAGGGTGCCGGCGATGAGGATTCTGGAAAGGTCCAATCCAGCGACAATGGACGGGATGGCGTGGAGTCCACATCCAAGGGTCCTTTGGTGTCGACTTTGACGCCGTTCTTCCATGTCGACTTGCCTTCGGCGGTCCGCGCTGCTGAAACCAGCGCCGCAAGGAGCAATGGTTCGAAGGACTGAGAGTAACACGCCTGTACCGTCAGAAGGGTATTTGTTAGAATATCATGTAATGATTGAAGGAATTTGACGCATAGGATACGACTATTGGGTTTCTCATGTACCATGACTTCAGAACATTGCCGGTGTTATGGTCCTTAGATAGTCCATTGGCTTCTGAATAAACTTGTTGGGCCTTAGCATTTCGAGAAGAATTTACCCTTGAGGAAGATCAGAGTAACAAACCGATAACTTTGAACTCCGCTACAACAACGCGACAGACGCGTCTTCTTCAGATCACGTTCTCGATCGCTCAGTGCCACGAGGAGCACCCAATCCGGCTCTAGAACGAGACATCATTGCTTCTGTGCTACATGGCAACTCGCCGAAACGAACGAGCAGCGGCGGCACGCAAACCGCGTGCGAGCGCGAGTAGTGCACTCACCATGGGTACAAATCGCATTGTTATGCAGTTTGCACAAGAACTGGACTCTCAGGAGCCGTCGCCCATCGAGCAACCGTCTCCGGGACCCCCACGAAGGAGCACCCGGGTACAGCAACTCCAGGGACTGGGAAAAGGAGGCGGCAGAATGCTCGGAATCACACCAAATTCATCGACTTTACCTGTCTCGCCTGCCGGCTCGTCGCCAGGAGCGTCGCGTGTGCTGAGGAAGAAGAGCTCGTTGAAGCTCGGGAGAGGATTTGCCGAGTCACCGAGCAAGAAAGGCGGCTGTGTGTCGTTTGGTAGCGATATGGTCTTTGGAGACCGCTCTGGGGGCGCCCTTGGGTTCTCGGTACAAGAAGGCGAGACGGAAGACTTCGAGGACGATGAAGACGAAGAAGGAGAGGAGGAAGAGGATTGGGGAATCGTGGACAGAATGCGTCTTTGGAGACACGACGCTATGACCCAGCATCTCTACGAATCTGCAATATTTTGGGGAGATAAAGTCCTGACCTGGACGAGTACGTTGTTTGTCAAGCAAATTAATTTTCAATTTCTAATTCTTTCAAATGACCATGACTAGATGAACCCAATGATGCCTTTTGGTTGGCGCAAGTCTACTTCCAGACCGGACAATACGCCCGGGCTGAGCGTCTCCTCACTCGACCGCTCCCTGCAAAGACCACCCTTGTCTCTGAATCGACCAGTACTCTGGCGATGACACCCGCTCTCAATCCACTAGGTGGAATTCCACCTGTGTCCTCCTCGACTTCGGTCAAAGGAAAGGGCAAAGCCCCTCCTCATACCAAATTACAGTCAGATTCCGGTTTCTTCCTCTCAGGTATAGGCGCGCTGCCCAAAGTCACCGTTCGACCGCCTGTAGATCGGTTCGACGCTTCTTTTGATGGCGATGAAAGCCTACGCGCCGGTCTGGACCTTGAAGCCAACGTTCTGCTGGACCCTGACGAGAAAATTAGGAGCGGGTTCGGCGAGAATACGGTAGCGGGAAATATTGCGATGGTGGGAGAGGAAGGTTTCTCACGGCTAGTCGATACAAGCTTGACCTGCCGATACTTGGCTGCTCGGTGCCAGTATCAACTCGGCAAATGGAGTGATGCCATGGAGTCGCTTGGGAAAGAGAATCCTTTCCGCCAATCTGGTGAGTTGGTTTTCTCCATAAGAATTGGTGGATTTACATTGATCCACAGCGGCAAGTGGGACACATATTCGCAATGAGGATGGCGGTATCAAGGCAAGTCATGTTTGACGCCTCGGGTTTGCTCCTCACAGTGTACCCAACAGCTCGAGGCATCAATGTGTTTCCTTCGTGGTCAGATATACCTGCGCCTTAATCGCGGAGAGAAAGCAAAGGAAGCCTTTCTAGAGGCTTTAGCTCTCGATGTCAAATGTTTTGATGCGTTCGACCTCCTTGTCCAAAATCAGATGTTGACGATCGACGAAGGTGAGGATAGATCTCCCGGATAATCAATAACAACCTATTTACCAAATCGCAGAATGGGCACTGACACAGGGCCTCAACTACGAACAACAGGCGCCCGAAGACGCCGAATTCCTTCGTATGATGTATACAATACGGCTCAAGAAGGTGCAGTTTCCTTTGCTCACCCGACCAAGGATCCGCTCATCACAATTCGCAGCTTCACCATCGTGATGAGATCGCCTTCGCCCGGAAACGGCTCACCGAAGAGTTTGGTCTGGGGGATAATTGTGATCTCCTTTACACGCTCGCCGATTCATTATACGATCAGTTCCGGTGGGCAGACTGTTTTGCTGTTACCACTCGGTGAGTTCAATTACTCTTTGTCTGGTTTCACAGACATCGGTGTGTTGACGGAAGGATTAGGATCATGGAATTGAGTGGCATCCACACGACGACACTACCGTTGCACATCGCTTGCATGTATCATCTCAAGCATCTTCATTCCCGGCTATTTATTCTCGCCCACGAATTGGTGGATAAGGAGCCTGAATTACCTATGAGCTGGCTGGCAGTAGGGGTGTGGTACCTCATTTCTCAAAAGTGGCGAGACGCGCGACAGTACCTGAGCAAGGCTACTATCATGAACCCTCGCTTTGCACCAGGCTGGATAGCGTTCGCACATACCTTTGCTCTTGAAGGCGAGCATGAACACGCGATTACGGCTTACTCGACTGCTGCGCGACTGTTCCCTGGGTGCGAAGGAGGAACAAATACCGCGTCGCTTTTGACTGACCAATTCAATCAGAACCCACCTTCCATATCTGTTCATCGGCATGGAGCAGCTCACGCTGTCACAAATCACACTCGCTGAAGCATCACTCACTGCTGCTGGGTCTATATGCGATTCAGACCCACTCGTTCATAACGAGAAGGGCGTCGTTGCGTACTCGAATAACGAGTAAGCACCTAGTGCACCGTATGCCCATCCTTGGCCTTATTTTTTGATATCTGTCTAGCTATCGAGGGGCAGTGCAATGCTTCAAGAGAGCCTTGGAGCTCGCCAAAATTGTACCAGGGTCGGAAGCTAATTGGACGGCGACCTACTGTAACCTTGGTGCGGCACACAGAAAGCTGGGGTGAGTGTAAGGTACCGTGATTCCCTGGAAATGAGGGTTTCTGATCGTTTCTGGTCATAAGCGAATGGACTGCTGCGGAGGAGGCATACCAAAAGGTCTTAGAGATTGAGCCCCGTCATGCGACCGCTCTGGCATCGCTGGGAATGGTTTTCCATATGAGAGAAGAGTACACCGACGCCATCCAGAAGTACCATGAGGTACGTGATAATGGACGCCCTCGATCTCCGTCCGACTACCTAAGTGCTGAAACGCCTTCTCACAGGCTCTCAGTCTCCAACCGTTAGACACCAATGTCCTAGAACTGCTCAATATGGCTCTCATCAGTGAAGCAGATCGCCCGAGACGGAATCTACCTTTTGACGAAACATGGGCGGCGGCCACCAACCAGAAGCCAGGTGACCTCATGAGGAGCATTGCCGTCACCGACGACAAAGGTCCGGTCGGTTGGGACTTTCAGTACGGAGATGTCCAGTCGGCATGGTCAATGTGACGCATCGTACGCAGGAAGCTTCCCCATCAGGATCGCTCCGCTTTTGGTTTGTACAGGTGTCGTCCATCTAGTTGAATATTACGAATTACTACCGCGAATTCTGGCCCTCAATTACCCAAACTACGCGACGTTTCTTGGTCTCCAACGTCGTGATACCAGAAGACGTGACAAGGAATCTCAAATGACATCACGATACCTTCCATTTCTCCTTTACGGCGCGCTTGTACTCATATTTCCGTACACCAAGGACACTGACTTCGTGGTGTGTCCAACGTAGGAAGACGTGCAGGTGTGTTCTGCTTGACGACGAAGACGCCTCTGCGCTGCTAACCAAGGCAGCAATAAACTTGTTTTCTGATTGTCACTTCCCAGGATTTGGCCAAACGATAGTACACGAAACCCTTGGATAGGTTCGCAATAAAACTTAAGACGTGCAGATTTTCTACTTTCTTTCGGTATGTGATCTTATTGGCCTACGCCGCTATCCTCTTGTATGCTTGTCGTTTAGCTTTGATCACAAGTGTAATCCTTTGCTTCTTAATCAAAAAACTCTCGAACGTGACTTATAAACGGCAGAAACCCAAAACATATATTCATGAACGGTCGTAAAAACATATACTACGGACGGAGAGCAGAACCAAGGCTACATGTGAGACAAGACCAGCAGTAGCGTCCATACTATTACCAGGCGCATGGGTCATTACGGAGTAACAGGTCAAAGAGGGATCGTGAGGCGACGTACACAAGAGAAAGGATGATAATAGAAAAACAAAACTTTATGAGTCCGTCGACGTCTCCCTCCCCGGGTTGACAACGAATAATGTCGGCTTGGGCACCAGACCGTACGTGCGTTTCTTCGACTGCGTAACAGGTGAAGACGGTAAGATGGGGCTTTTCGAGCTCAGATCCACTGACGCTCGCTTCTCGAATGCTTGGATCCGGGAAGCCACCCCAGTACTGACAGACTTCTTCGGCGGCTGCATCGGGCGTGGATCCCTTGCTGTCGGGGGTGAGGTGGATGAAGACGGGCTACGGAGTACCAGCGGTTTCCAGGGTGGTCGTGCTTGTTCCCTGTCTGACTCCATAATGGGTATATCTGACTGAATTGTATGAGCAGGATCTTCATCGAGCAACGATCCGCTTGCAGCTGTATCATTTGTATCAACTCTTTGCACTACCTCCCACTTTCCTCCCAGCCTCTCCAACGCTTCGCTATTTGCGGTCTTTAAGGAGCTGAGACTTCGCCCATGTACGGCGCCCCCAGGCCCATACACGCCCTGCTGTGCACGCTCCCTTAAAGTTGCAATCCGACCTCTGCCCTTCTCCAAGTTGAGCGTAGGGGCTTCCTCAATCGCCCCCAAGCGCGGTGGCGGCGGGTTCGGGTCTCGGAAATCGAGTCCATCATAAGTACCTTGACCTACTCCCCGTTCGCCCCGGTGATCGGCACCAAATATTGACGAGATGACAGTGACGGTTCTGGCCAATCCTGCCCCAATTCGGCCTCCTGCAGACAAACTCCGATTCACGTTCGTGGGACCGAAAGTGGGACTGCTCGGTGGCGAAGCACCAAAGGTAATTACACCGCGTCGAGGGCTATGCGGCGGACTCTTCGTCAGCAAGTTGGGTTTCCCTTCATGAGACGGTACAGTGGTTCCTGCGCTCGGTACGGGCATTCCCGCTACTCCAGACTCCTTAGTGGGAGCATTGCTATGCCCCTGTGACGAACCGTGTGAGTCGGTGACAGATTGGATCGGCTGGAGTGGGACGTAAGCCATCCCGCCGAGACCGGGCATACTAGTTCCAGACCCAGACGACGACTGCCGAACGGAATGCGGTCGTATTTCCGTATTCTGTAAAGCCATCGCCCGCTCGTATTCGTCCTCTGGTACAACGTTATCGTCCCCGAATGGATCCCGGTATGACGAGAACGAGGTCCGTTGCCGGGAATGCCGCGAAGCAGTATAGGTGTCTAAGAAGGGGTTCATCGCCACTGTCTGGTCGGCACTTTGTGGTAATCGAGGGGGTACATTGCCGCGTCCAAATGCTGACCTGAAGCTCGTAACAGAGGCGTTGACGAGGGAAGTGAACGTAGATGGTTCTCGACTCCGTCCATATCGCCCAAAGCTTGAAGATCCTGCTGTACCAGTACGCCTTGTGCCCCATCGTGTCGCCTCGTACGTATATTCATCTGCCAGAATATCGAACCTCTCCCTCACAGGCACCATTTTTGATGGTTTCCCGATGTTCATAAGTCGCGTTACGACTCCTCCTTGTTCAGTCGCACTGAAACCGCCAACCATGACCAGCTTCTCCGGCTCTTCGCTCAAAGAACTCCAATTTCGTTGGTGACCTTTTCGTCGCTTCTTGATGACCACTATGAGTATAGCTGCCGCAGCTGTAAAACCAAGCACTCCAAGAACAGAACCGAGCACGACCGGCAGAGGTGAAGAGGAATGCTTATCAGCAGGCGAAGAGTGGGAAGGATCGTTAGGGTTGTCTGTTCCGCTGTTGTCGCTATTGTTGCCATTTGAGCTACCGTTGGTTGAACCGGTCCCACCATTTCCGTTTCCATTGATCCCATTGTCATTGGACGGGCCACCAGACGGACTTGGTGGATTGTTGGTATTAGGCTTTGTCGACAAACTTGGCGCAAATGTGCTCAGGAAGGTATTAGTGGTGAGATCCAATAATTGCACAGTATTTTGAACCGCTCTGGTCCCGTCGAAGCCTGCAAAAAGTCAACATCCATTCGGGCGAATTTTGAGCCTTATACTTACCGAAGAGAAAGAAGACGGAAGTCCCGACAGTCACGGCTGTGTGATCGAAGCGACTGCCAAGAGTCTCCTTCAAGGCAGGGACTGCGGACCATTGAGCTTTCTTCAAGTCGAGGATCGCGCCATCCGAGAGTGCGGTCTGGTAGGAAGCGTCTGCACCGCCATGAATGAGGATCTTATCTGTATCGATGACAGTGGCGGCAAAGTTCCGCCTTGGAACTGGTATTGAGCTGCCTCCCACCGTCAAGGTAGACCAGCTTGACTGCGCGATGTCATAAATGTAGGCGGTGTCGAGTGGCAGAAGGGCACTTGTAGACCGGGAGAGCCCTCCTAAAACGACGATACGTCCATCACCAAGAGCGAGAGCGGCGTGACCGACTAAACCAGGGGGGCCGTTCGCAGCGGCTATAACCGTAAAAGTGGGTCCAGACGGATCGAAGATGTAAGGCTGCGAGAAGGCCAGACCGGAACCATCCGCTTTCTCCCCACCCGTGATGTAGACGGTATCCTTATAAACAACCGAGCTGTGGTATTGTCTCCGCATTGGCTGATCCGCCCAACCTTCGCTGCGACTGGTCCAACTAGCTGATGCGCCGGTAATCGTTAACTGCCAGGCTGAATCGTTGCGAGCTGGAACCGGAACTGAGGTCCCAGCGTCTCCTCCGAATAGCAGTGCTTGGGAAGTCGAATACGCTGTGATTGTATGGAACGCAACTAAAGGACCGCCAGTCGCGTTCAGTGTTGTCCATGGGGTGGAGCCGAGGGCGAAGGATTTCTCAAAATTCAAGGCGAGTAGCTCATCAGTGTTCGGCGCCGAGTTGTAGGAGTAAGCGTTGTTCTGGTCAATCTTGCCGCCGTGAATATACAACGTGTTTCCTACAACAGTGGCAGCGTGACCCCATCTTGGCGCCAAATCAGCACCGTACTCATAATCCAGTGTGAGTTCATGCTTATTCTTACCGTGGTGCTACCGTAGTTTGAGCGAGAACAAGAGAAGCGCTGATGAGGGTGAGGGAGAGGCGAAATCGGAAGGACAAAGACAGCGTCGATGTCGGAATAAGTATCATGTAGCGTTGTAAGATTTGTCGTCAAGAGTCGTAAAGCGAAAGCTGCGCCAGATTCACCGGGTCGGTTAGGAACAAGTCAAAGGAAGGGATAATAAAGCAGGTAGCGCTAGCCGCTTCCCTTTGAGCTTTTCTTCTTGGACACCGGACGACTCGCATAATCACATGCACTTGGCTAGTGCTCCTTGCTGCCTACGTCTCCATTGCTGCACGCGACGAGGTTGGGACCAAAGCCAATTGAACAATTTGAGGACAGACAGCGGGCAGGCTAGGTACATTGGCACACACCAAACTGGTCCCTCATCCTCGACATGGTTCTCATTATCATATGAAGTTTCACTGTGCCACGGGTCCTTACCGCTCTCCACCGCTCGGCCGCTTAGGTCGTTGGGGGTATTCGTGCAGCTGAAGAATTATATACTGGTGTCAACAGAGCCACTATTGGCTTGACTCTAGGTATCACGATGCTTCTCGGACTTGGTCGCTGTTATTTCCTCTATGCTGATGATTGACGACCTTTGTGGGCTCGATCTTGAGTGCTTCTATTAAAGAGTCCTCTACTTGGTGGTGAATGTGAATTAATAGACTATGGACGTTGTACACGAGGTTGAGATCGAGACTAATTCGCTTGTCCGAAGGAACTGGAGGGCGGCGAAGAAAAACAGCGGCCCAATTTTCGCACCCACGCACAGTACCAAGAATATATTTCATTCCATTGTAATTAAATCCTTTAAACTAAGGTGCTCTGTGAATAAACAGCGTTCAAGAGTAGGAAATGAAACCCCGTGCTTCAGTAAGCGCCGTATGGTACCTGCAAAATATTCCCAAGTTCTGAATAGATGAGCATATTGTGAACTAAAGGTTGAACCAAGGAGATGAAAGGACACAGTGGAGCAAACCTGCTGAGGTAGAATTTGTTGGAGTTGGTGATTCCTCTCTCCAACTAGTGCAGAGGTTTGCACGCCCTTCCGGTATTAGGGAGACCCGTGGTTCGATCCCCGGTCTGGCCTTATCTTTTCTCCTCCCACAGAATTTGGGATACTGAGGAGATGTAGTCAAGTCTTTTGCATTGTTGCATGATAGAAATAAGTCAATTGCTTCACTTTCAGTGCAACAAGAGGGCCATACATTTCATCCTTGACTGGGGAGGTGAGACCTAAGTAGGAAGATTAATAAGCAAAATGGTAACTAATGCACGAATCTACAAGCATAGGGCCTAGAGGAAAGGAAGGCTAGGGCTCTACCTCTTTGAAAATTTGGGTCCAAGAGGTTCCGAACGCAAAGTCCTCAAAATCAAGAGAAACTGATCGGAAATGAGATAGCAGAGGGATTGTAAGGAGAGCCGGTGAATTCAGGTCTGTACGACAGTCTGGAGGTGCCCAATATAGTAAGCCATCGCCGGAGTCATGTCTCTGACCCAACCATCTGACTCTGGTGGGGCACAAAAGGGGGATGTGTCAGATTACAAGACGAGGAAGGTTGTATTGAAACATGTGGAAATGAGTCCCATACACGGGTGGTATTGTCATCAGATCCAGAGACAATCACTGCAAACAGGGTACGCGTGGCATGTGCAGGATAGGCCTGGGTTTGAGGTTGTAGTCATGGGTGTAAGCTGATTTGAGCCACGTGTGGAGCAGTCATTATAGCAACGAATTTGTCCATAATATTTTAGATCATTCGGGTGTTGATCTACAACAGCAAACCATCCCCGCCTATCCCAGTTTTTTTGGACCAACCTCGGTGTCTCGCACGCGCGTCCCACATCTTGTGGCCGCCCCGTCCCAGCCCGGCCACTGAGAGAAGCACATGTGGTGTTTTTCACCACAAGTCCAGATCACCACAAGTACTTGTGGTGATATTGTTCACGGTTGGGTCGAAGGTCAGGGAGCGCAGCACAAATGGGCAAACATGTTCGATA
>Ga0307513_10009096_pt1 | contig 12590 bp, 16 predicted proteins | sample 15_EM_MG_FD_202174 | JGI IMG/M metagenome (GOLD analysis project Ga0307513, IMG submission 202174) | Populus trichocarpa ectomycorrhiza microbial communities from riparian zone in the Pacific Northwest, United States - 15_EM | ecosystem: Host-associated > Plants > Roots > Unclassified | place... | reverse complement strand
ACAGGAACTCGAAGGCCATCGAGCGGCCATCATCGTCGACCTCGAGATCCTATACAACGAAGTCAACGCCAGTTGGGCCGACAGTGCCCGTCGTAACATTGGCGTGCTCGAGTACTCCCCACCAATCTCGGTCGAAGCAGACGACAGGCGCTACACCAGGGACTTCGCCACCATCTGACTCGACTCGGCCCGGTTCAAGCCCCACTTCGTGGGCAGGTCTGGCTAGGAGACTCTTGCAGCACCCCGATGTACGCACGATTCTCTGCTTGCCTGCCACCACGCAGAGAGGCCAGCTCGAGGTAGGTAGTCTTGGGAAGAATAAGGTGGCCCCCCCACCCTATACGAGTATTCATTTCAAAGCGTTTGGGAGGAGTGGGGGCTAAGGAAATTAGGCCGACTGAGGTAAGACGGCGAAGAATGTTACAGTACACCACTACGAGCACATCGAATCGGGCAATCACGCCGACTGGAATTGAAGCGGAACAAAAATAGAGGTCCAAGGTGAGCCAAGGTTTGTCGCTTGGTCATGCATGCACGCCGCTACCAAAACTTGGTCTTGACTCCTTTTTTTCGTCGGCCCCAAATGCCCCTCTCGGTCCACGCTCGCCACAAGGGCAAGCTGCTTGGGCCCAAGGACATGACAATACAATATGATACAAGTCTGTCAAAGTCGCCAAATAAAATTCGTGCCCAAGCGATTCGAATTTGATCCCGACCTCCATGCCCTTACGTTTCTTGGCTGAGTTCCAGCCGCATAGGTATCAAACACCCCTGTAGCCTTCTCTTTTATCTACCTACCCGATAACCTGGTGGCGTATTCTTGTTTTCGGTGGCCGTGATGCGCCCCTCTTGCTAAGCAGGATGCAAAAATGCAGAGGTCAGAGACGTCATGGCTACCGTGGACTGGGGTACATGTAGCTCGTGGACTGCAAACAGGTCAACTCCCGTCTCTTCGTGGAGACTGGCGCAATCTCGTACTACCTTAACCCTGATTTCGTTACCTATTGGTTCCTTCGTATCTCTATACTCGTATCTTGGCCTCTCGGCATGTTTCACACTTCACCGAGGCTCTGGCTGGCCAGGCCTGGATTTGGAACGCTGCTCATCGCAGATCGCATACTATTACGAACGTATGGGATAGTAATGATAGCTACTGGTACGGATAACATACTGATATGGATGTGGGACGGCACGTCATTCGAACGTACTGTATGACCTTGGACATCTCCATGCCAAGTGATAGACCCCACACTCTTTTCGGCCTCATACACTCCTTTCCTGCTGCACAGCTCTTTGGGGGAGCCCGTTACGCGCCGAGTGCGAGCTCGAGACCAAAAGCCAGCCTGTGTATCGGGGAGAGACGGGCGTTAATTAGTTATGCACGAAAAAAAAGGCAGGGAAAAGGAATGTACGAACCTAGTTGTCGTTGTCGTTAGCGACTTCCGGGTAGATGAAGCAGCCAGGCAAGGCCTTCTTGATGTGCGGCTCGAGCTCACATCACGCGGTGGCGAAGGTGACGTCGGTCTCGTTATTTGCGCCGCCGCCGCCGGTGAGCACGGCGACGATGCGGCCCTTCCTGTCGAGGATGACGGAGCCTGAGTCTCCACTGTCGGAGAAAGCGCCACGCTCGCCGTAGGGCACAATTGTGGTCTCGAGTGAGATGAAGTCGATACCATAGCGGTCGTAGTGACGGACAAGGGATTTGAGGCCGTTCAGCCAGCCAACGGTAGTGCCCGTCGCCAGACCGTTCTTGATCACAGGCATCGCGGGTTCGCCGTTGGCGTTGAGCTGCGTGGGATGATGGAACTCGGTGTTCGGCACGACGCCGTCGACCTGGAGGTGGCCGTGGGCCGGGTACTCGTAGCCGGTACGGTCCACGTGGTTGGGGAACATAAGGTCGCGGTACTCTTGCTCCCCGATCTTGCCGCCTGTGCGATAGCATTAATAAACTGGAATCATGGGTCCAGGGGGGAGGGGAGACGTACCGATATAGACTTTGTTGCCCTTGAAGTCAACCAAGTCGAAGGCGTCCTTGTTGAGCTGGATGACGGCCCAGTCGACCGTGCATGCGTCGGGTGCGTCAGAGGAGGGGCGGATGGGGTCGGCGTACACACCGTGACCGATGCATCGCTGCTTCGGGTTCGTGATGAACTTGGTGGCCCAGCTGTGGACGCGGTCCAGCTGTTCTATGGCCTCGTCGTTCTGGCCACATCCTGCTGGGCCTCCAGCAGCGCCGCGGCGACCGTGTCGGCATCTCCCCTGCCTTCGTCCAGCCGCCGCTGCAGCCCGTTGATCTTCTTCTTGGTCGAAGCGTTGGTCTCGTGGAGGGTGGCGATCCTGGACATGATACCAGTGGTGGCATCCTCGTAGGCCTTGCCGCCAAGAGCGATATAATCTCCTCGCGATGGCGGCTGCTGTTCGAAAGCCCCGTGTTCGAGAGGCCCGTGTTGCGGCGCACGGGGGGAGGGCGGGTGACGTGGGCAGCTGTGAAAGCGAGAATGTCTTCGCTGTCCTTGCTGCGGCGGAGGTAGAGGCCGACGGTGCCCTCATAGTGCGGCGTCTTCAGGGGCGCGACGGGAAGCAATGGGGTGGCGGAACTTGGTGACGGGCCCGTCGACGAGGGGATCGAGGGACGGGAGCTGGGGGCTAATACCTGATAGGCTCGTCGTCCACTCGCGGATGGCGACGTCGACGTCGGGAAAACCGGCCCGGGCGAGGATGGCACTCTTGACGTGGTCGGCAGCAGCCTTGGCCTCAGCGAACTCGACAGTCTTGGGCGGGACGCCGATGGTGACTAGGAGCGGGCAAAATGGGGTCTTGTCTCCAGCATTGGCGAAGCCGAAGCCGGTGATGGCGGTGAACCCCATCCCGCGCTCCTTGAGGTATGCCTCGGCGTTCCTAACGATTCTGGTCCAGGAGGACGTGATGGCGTGGCCGTGGATGGGGCGGATCTCGTGGACGTATGGCTGCGCCTCCGGACCGCCCTCACGTTTGGAGGGCCCGTCTTGTAGATGAACGGAGGCCTGGTATCGGTGAAGGCGTCCGCGTAGTTTTCTGTGAAACAAGACCGCTCAGCGTCGACGTCGTCAGGCTTGTCAGAGACAAGGGTAGAGGTTCGGGAGACGGGCGATTGGATGCCGGGCTTCGCACCGTCGTTGGCGATGGACGGGCAACGCTCGAGGAAGGATGGATCGATGTTGGCGATGTTAGAGGAGGACACTGGGAGGGAACGGTCAGTAACGAGGACAGATCAAAGAGAAAGAGCTCAAGGGCTTACTTGTGAATTGTGGAAACGCAAGCAGGCCGCAACTCCCAGCCCTGCACAATGTTAAATAATGAAGGAGCTGATAAACATAGTGGCAACGTCGAAACCTCCTGACTGTCGTTTCCCGGTCGGAAACCTCCTTTCCCATCATCTCTCCCCTTGAGACCCAGTTTCAGTCCTATCCTCATCGCTCCCATCGGCATCAGAGCTCGAACGATCTCCCACACGACTCCTGTAGCTTCCTTATAACCTGTACAAGCACGTTCAGCAGTCTGAATATCGACTTAGGTCTCCCGGCTGCACTAGCGTCCGATAGCGAAACTATCGGTCACAACCTTCCCCGATCGTGCTGCCCGTCAGAACCTTAACAGACGATAGGATGCACGTCAGTCAAAGGGGCCCGCTCGGAACGCGCAAGAGCACTGCGACTGGGCTCCGAGCAGTCAAAAGTTAGTACATGCTGTTGAGCGGATTTAGTGGGTGCTGTCTCAAGGTACCGAAGTCCTTGGAGAGCTGTCAATTAGTGGGTGGATCGTATTTGGGAATATCCCATGACAAACACCGATTTATAGGCGGGTCCAGTGGTGTCTATTGCAAAGTGAAGCGAAGCAGGTCACAAGCCCTGGAAATAAATAGACTTTTGGCAGCTCAGGGACCCAAACTAAGGACGACGACGGCCGGAAGGGTCCGAAGCGAGCGGAGCGAACCAGCAGCGGATTCAATTCCGAGAACGGATTCAAAATTCCGAGGGGGCCTCGGGGTTCGCTCGCTCTGAGCAAATCGAAGCCATACATTAACGAGCATGTATATTCAGCATGTTCAGCGGTTCTATTTCAAGGTAGTTGCCTTAAGAAAGAGGCGCTGAGCTCCTCAGAAGGCAGCATAGGGACAGTACGCCTTTTACTCCTCTAGGTACACCTCGTCACCTTAATCGCTCATAACATAACATCCTCGTTGACCAGGCTCATGCTAAAGGTGTGCCATGGTAGATGGAGGTACAATGCATATTGAGTGATTTTTTGGAGGCGTAACCCCAATCGAAATCCGTACTCAGTGGTACACCCGAATGGAGAGCGGACTTGTACTCATCATACCTGTGGAATATTATATTGGTTGTGCTATAGCACACACGAAACAAAATACCAGTGGTGTTTCAAGCACGCAGACATCTACATCTACGACCCTCTATTACTACCTAGATGATGTGGAGATACATTTGCGTAAAACGCGTACTGAAAACCATCTGTACCACTGCCCTGAGAATTGTCTCAAAACTTTGTGCTTGCACTCTTTAAATACGCACCCTAGAGATCGACGGAGACTGCAACATACAAAAGAGGAATCTGTTTGGTTATTACTCTAAATCTCGGAGAGTTGGTCCTCATTCCTATGCACGCGGATTGGCAGAAGTGGCTACGCCTTCAACTAACAATGGGAGATAAGAAGAGAATCATATGGCAGCTGCACGACTTCCCGACCCTGCGCAAGGGGTTTGAATCGGACTACCGCTTGCACGCGTTGGTGGGAAACGGAACCGCTTTACGGTTACAAATAATGTGTCTGGGTCACAGGACTGGCAGGACTGGCAGGAATCGAAGAGAACCACGACTAAGACATCAGGTCAAGGTCGCGGTCCATCGCTTGCTCGCTTTGTGCGGTGCACTGAACTTTTGAACCCGTTCACTGGTGCGGCCGACGAGCAACCGACGGTTCAACTCGCTTTGTATGCTCCAACAAACGACGATGATACCTTAGCCCAGTGGAGTACAGTTGATTGAGCGCACACACCCGGCCAGGTTGACCCCATTCTGCGAAGAGTTCTCCAAAACGTTCAGGGGCTCCGCGAGAGTTAACCGCGTCCCGTGGCGTCGTGGGCTGCATGTGGTGGTCTGTGATTCTTGAGCGTTATGAGCGCTTTGTTCCCTGACCACCTATTCTGCTATCGCGAGCGGGGTTCTAGTGCCTCGCGTTCTTCCCCTGATCCTGTGATTTCCGTTGGAGACTGGGTGGAAGATGCCTGCACGAGACACGACCACGAGTCCTCGCACTATTTCCGCCGCCGCTGTTTCGCCACCGGCGACGTTTCGCCGCTCTTCGTTGTTGTTATCCATGCCATCACCCTGGGACGCCCTGCGATCGCCGATGCCGACGATGAGCACTGAGCCGGAGTACAGACGACATGTTTCCACTGAGCAAGTGCCTGGCCGCGATCGAAGAACTCCTAGCTTAGGCGCACCTTCCCCCTTCGTACTTTGGAAAAACCCTCCAGCAGCAACGAACACGAACAGCTGCCAGAGCGTGCCAGGTCTCGCCTTAATGACCTCAATGTGAGTGAATATGACGCATATCCACAAACCTCAGCCAATTGCACGTGCTAACATCATTCTTAATGATCCATCTATACCTCCCTACTTTAGCACAACCCCATCTACCAGCGTCCCCTTCTCCCAGACTGCCTCGAGTATCCGCGATCGCACCGTCGAGCTTGCCAATATGCAGGTCTCTCCTCCAATGGCCTCTGTCGGCTCGCCTCTCGCCTTTGACTACATTACCCAACGTACTCAACCCCAATTCGACTCACGGGCTGATGAATCCTCCGTTCCGAGCTCCTTCGTCGACAAATCCTCCGGGAGCCCCCTGCCACGACGGACGCTCTCCCCATCACGTCCAGGTCCCTCCAAACTCACTCTCCAACTCAAGAATTCCCCCTCTCCCATCCCATCCCGCGAGCCCAGTCGAAGCCGAAGCCCGGCCACCTCCCTGAGCCCCGACGACACCATTACCGTACCTCCAATTCGCATCCGAAAGCCCTCACACTCTCCTCCCTCTGATTCAGATAGCAATGACTCGGACCCCACACCGCGACGCGCGCCCGCAAAAGTTCCCCGTCACGTTCTTATCCCGATGCCCACTTGCCCGCCCACAGAAATATCGCCTCTCCTTCTTAGTACACGCCCACAGATGTACAACGCTCTTCCGGCGCCCCCACGCTCGCCTAATCCGCTTCTCCCCGCTCAAAACCGGTCGCTACGCAAACGCGTGAGAGCAGCCTGGACAACCGCCACCAACGGTGCCAAGACAGTCTCAAAGCCTTCATACATCGCTCATCTCAGTTTTCGAGTCTTTTCCTCGCTCCCTGCCGTCTTTCTCGGGCTGCTTCTCAACATTTTGGATGGTGTCTCGTATGGTATGATCCTGTTTCCCGCAGGGGCCATTTTCGATGGCTTTGGTCCCATGGGTGTATCCCTTTTCTTCGTTACGTCTGTATTCTCTCACCCTTCCCCTGGTACCCTTTCTGATCCTTGCCGCCCGGATTGCGCCACCTCAGGACAATCATCGCGCAATTTGTGTACACGTTCGGCGGGAGTAGTTTCGCAGGTGGAAATGGCAGCATGATGATAGAAGTAGTGGTACGTCGTCCTCGATCCCTCCCTGCCATTCTCACAGGCACTAACCCTCGGTTGTCTGCTCCCGGTAGCCGTTCTTCAACATCCTCACAAGTGAAATCACCGAAATCGTCGGAGAAGATAACCCCCAGGCGGTCATCGCCACCACGCTCGTCGCGTTTTCCTTGTCCGCTCTCCTCACTGGCGTTAGCTTTTTCGTCCTAGGCAAATTGCGCCTCGGCGCCATCATGGGGTTCTTCCCTCGGCACATCCTCGTTGGGTGTATTGGCGGCGTTGGGTGGTTCTTGATCGAGACTGGGTGAGTATGTGCCAAAGTGAAACGAACGGAGAGGCTAATGACGGGGGTAGATTCGAAGTCTCCGTTGGGATGAAGGAGGAAGGTGGATTCCAGTACAATTGGGATATGGCCAAGTTTTTCTTTGGCGACGCGCATAACCTCTCCCTTTGGGCCACAGCACTGGGTCTGGCCATCATCCTGAGGATCATAACCATAAGATTCCATCACCAACTCATCTTCCCCATATGTGAGCTCTTCTTGTTGTCTCCGGTTTGTGCCTCCCCCATTGACGCTGGCCGGCCACAGACTTCCTCCTCATTCCAATCATTTTCTACATCGTCGTCCTTGCGGGGCATTTTGACCTCTCCACACTCCGAAAATCGGGATGGATATTCGACCTAGGGACGGACCGCGTACCCTGGTGGCAGATATACACCTACTACGATTTTTCCAAAACCCATTGGGGCGCGCTCCTGCAAACGATGCCGACGCAATTTGCCCTGCTCTTTTTCAATATATTGCACCCACCATTGAACGTGCCGGCTCTCGCGGTGTCCCTCGACCACGACGTCGATACCAACCACGAGCTCGTCAGTCATGGATACTCGAATTTCCTCGCGGGTCTGCTGGGCACTACGCCAAACTATTTAGTTTATGTTAACACTGTACTCTTTTATCGTGTTGGTGGAGGGACGAGGCTTGCGGGATTCTTGCTGGCCATTTCCACAGTGGGCGTGCTTTGGGTGGGCACTGCACCCATTGGTTATTTACGTGCGTGCTTAACATTAAGGCCGAATGACTTGCTTATTGACTTGACGCTGTCTGATGCAGCGGTCATGCTGGTTGGAGCACTCATCTTCGTGTTGGGTATTGACCTTGTGCGGGAGGCATTGTGGGATACCAGGCATAGGGTTAGCAAGTGAGACATCCTCTCATACTGCTTTCTCGAACATACTAATCATGCTTGACTAGGATCGAGTACATCACCATTATATCGATAATGGTGTGTATGACGATCTTCGACTTTGTGATCGGCGTATTGTTCGGTATCGTCCTTGCTTGTAAGAATCTTGACCTGGTCTGGACGTTGCGATGAATATTCACCCTACACCCATAGGCTTCTTCTTCGTCGTGCAAAATTCGCGCAACCTTAGTATACGCGCGGTGTATACTGGCGATACGGCGGTTTCGACTGTACGAAGGCCAAGCGCACACAGGGCGTACCTCCATGAAGTGGGTCGGCAGACGATGATCATGAAGTTGCAATGTGCGGTGTCTCGGCGTCCCTCTGTCGGGCCCTAGGACTAACTTTCTGGGCTCTAGACTACATCTTCTTCGGCACAATCACCTACGTGGAAGGAGCCATTCGCCAACTACTAGAGACAGCCCAGTGGAAGCACAACCCAATCCGATTCCTCGTCCTCGACTTTTCCCTCGTACCCGGCGTCGACCTCTCTGCATCGGAGGCGTTTGTCCGCGTCCAGCGCTTGCTAGTGTCCAAGCACGTTACCCTGGTTTTGTGCGGGTTTGCAATGGAGTCGCCCATCAGCCTCGCGCTGCAGAGCGTGGAGCTGTTCGAGGGACAGAATGTCGAGGTGTTCTCGGATATCAATCAGGCTATTGAGTGGACAGAGAATGTTTACCTCAAGGCGTGGTTTGATAGTGTCAAAGACGCCGAGCCAGAGGCGAAGGCAATTTGTGAGTTACGAATGCGTTGCTACTCAATACCATTGGCATTGAAGATTTTTTGTGCTTCTAGCTCTCCCTGGACGACAGAAATTCACTCTAACGCTCGACGGGTCATCCTGGGAAAACTCGCCCCGGAAAAAGCACATCCGTAACGCCGGCGGTCGTACCATGCGTCCTCAAATGCTAGTCCAGCATCAAAGCGCTTCGCCATACCCTTCTCTCTCGTCGTCGCACCTCGACGGCCAACCGCGACATCAACTCCGTGAAGAGCCCATACCGACGTTAATGAAGACGTTTGAGGGGTATGAAAACGATCTTTCGCCCGAGCTCTTCATTCCAATGCTTCCGTACTTCAAGCGGATCGAGCTGCCAGAAGGTCAAATCCTCTGGCGGCGCGGCGATGCGCCCGATGGGCTCTACATCATCGCAGGAGGGGTGATGCGGGCGACGTACACCTGGGATAACACCGATTCTGTCTCGGAGAGCATGGTCGCTGGTACTCTTGCTGGAGAGCTGACAGGGCTTGCTGGTATGCCCCGGAATGCTGATGTGATGGCGGAAAAGGCGAGTGTGCTTTGGCGGCTTTCCAATGAGGATTGGGCGTCGTTCAAGGAAGAACGGCCTACTCTTGCTCATCGGTTTGTCGAGCTCGTGCTAAAAGGTGCAACCGAACAATCCACTCCCCTCGTCCCCTTTAGCTGACATACTTTCAGTTGCAAAAAACGATTATGACACGTTAATAAGTGCGTGTTCTCGCCATTAAGGGGTCTCCTGGGTACGGAATACGCAACAACTGGCAATAGGTTTTTTTGGGTTTTTACGAGAGTGGGTCTTGTATGGTTAGGAACGGGTCTATCAATGGACGTGGTTCAGAATACACCCCTCATGCTGCAGTTGACGATTGCACACTCCGATGAGCTTGACCTTCATATGACCTTCATAACGAACCATATTCCTTGAGCCAAACTCGTTTGACGGCTTCAAATACATTCAGTGCTTGGTAAGTTGGCGTATGAGTCGGTGCAACGCCCTTCTTGGGATCGTAAACCCCAGTGTGTACGAGGACGGAAGACCATGCCGCTGCATTGGCACCAGCGACATCTGACTCTGGATTATCTATGTGATAGTTAGCTGAACAGCCTTCTTCTCCTGTAGTTAATGCAGCGTACCGCCTATCATGTAGCTTCAAACCAGGTCAGTGATCACCAATCAAGGAGAAAAAATCATAACGGACATGCTTCTAGGTTCGATATCTAACCCTAACTTCTCCGCTTGAAACTGGATCATATGTGTCCCATGCTTGTAGGTGGGGGCTGTGGGCTTTCCGAGGAGCGTAATCGGATACGGTCGACCCGTTAGTTTCTAGCAAGCCAGTTAGCTGCAATAAAAATCCTCAAAGAATGCCTCACAGTGTAGACGCCCTGCAGAGCTTCCATAAACCCTCCTTGTCCCAACCGTGGCTTGGAATAGGAACCTCGCCACTCCAGATCGGGATTACAAAAGACCAGATCCACTGGTTCTGACTCTTCCGAGCATATTGTATTTGCTTCGTGGCCCTGCCGTTCACTGGACTTGCAAAACGCCGCCCTCGTCGATGAACCGTAACGAAGCAAATCAACACAAATTTGAACATCCGGAGCCCAGTTACGGGGATCATGAAGCACAAAAACTGCGTGGATCGGCGTCATCGAGAAGTCGGTGTCTCTCTGCTTGCTGTGTGAGACTTGTCTCCAGCACTTGATTAACAAGACTCACTCTTGCTGCAGCCTGTTCAAGTTCATTGATATCGTAGAATGGCCATATGCTATGCTCGACATCAGTTGGAGGTCCGTTATGGACCGCGTAGTACAGTCCTTACTCGGGATTCCACGCAAGGATATCTTGAGGGATATAAACGTTCTGGTAACCATAGCTCCCCAGTACGATTTAGGCCGAATGATAGACGATAGAGCCATAGGACTCACTTCTGCACAATCTCTCGGGCCTTATCTGCGATACCTCCTAGAACCAGAATTGGCTTTCGGCGGTACTTCTCCAAGTAAGGCAGTGACGGGGACCCGAGAACCGTGTGCGACTGCATGAAATTCTCCTCTGTAACCTGTTTAATAGGATGAAGTTGTGAGGTGGCCTCGGTATCAACATAGACTCAACGAACCTCGACTCCGAGGTACTTCGTTAGAATAATACAGCGTTCTTGTTCTGTTTTTCCGCCACCGTTCGTCATCTGGATGAAAGGAGCTCGTTCAGCTGAAGCTGAGATCCCTCTGATAAGGGGATGTACCAAAATAAAAGGTAGTCTCCTGTTAGTGTTATCAGCAAAATAGTATTCAGAATTCAATCATTCGCGCCTCACATTCCTAAGGGATTTGCCCCCATCACGAATTTTAGTGCTGCAATTCCTTCCGACAAGATTCGTGAACCTTGCATTAATACGCCATCCTATCCTTGGTACACTCTATCAGTAGCCATGTCCGTGCTTTCGAAGCAAGCACGGTGAAAGGGCCCTTACGATGTCGAAAGCGAACGCAGGGGTGCGCGATAGCCTGCTGGAGGCGTATCCAGCACGAATTGTACCAGAGGAGACGTTATGAGCGAATCTCTCTAGCTTATGGACCTTTCCGCCAAAGCGAAGCATCCTGACAGACGTGGCAGCAACTAACTTTCTTACGTTTACATACAACAAAGCAAGAGGTCTAATAGGTTAATAGTCACATATCAAAGATATCTGTAAGTTACGGAGAGTTACAATGTTGCGTTCACCCAAAAAACAACGCCACTCTCCAGCCTGGGTAGGTCGCGCTGAAGTCCATAGTGACACGAAAGGGTTTTCCCACACAGACGGTGAGTCGGAGAGCTGTGATTCATTGATTTTCGTTGCAGAGAATATGTTATAATCGATGTTACCAACTAGGGAGCATACATGCACCAAGACAAGAAGTCTACAGGAACCGAACCATGTTAGGAATTGAGGGGATATCAAAGGGATTCTTAACCGATATTTTCGATATCGGACGTCAAGCCAGTTCGGGAAGAGAAGGTGTGAGCCCAAGTCGAGATTCAGACTACAGAACGTTCTGCCAGCTCGTACAGTTTATACAGAAACTACAGGAGGCGAGTGGAAATATAGCTCTGGTTAATTCTAGACGGGTCAGATGGGAAACGAGATCTTGAGCGGTGTGAAACGAGGTCTCAAACAAGGAAACGATGTGAAATCATCCTCGTATCCACTAGGTCCATACCCTGAGCGCATCGGAGTGAGAGGTAAGCGATTGCCAATCGGGGGCCAGTCGTTGGCTGCTTGAAAGATTGCGAGATGGGTATTCCCGGATAATTGTTCCGTGTATCCAGGGAGATCAGGGCAGTGTGTATGTGTGAGTGGAGCAAGTCGACTTGGCGGAGGCGTTGCTGAGATTGGAGGGACCGCTGGAAGCTGATCGAGCCGTATCACGGTTTCAATTGTATTACGCTACTACAAACGTTCCTAACAAACCAGGAGAGAGCATATCAAGTAATCATGTTAGAAATGGGTAATACGTTGCCCACTAAATTGGCTACCAACAACCTCGGCATTCTACCTCTTGAGCCTCAGCTTGTCCTTGACCCAGGTTAATGCTTTCTCCCTTCTTGCCACCCTTCCTGACACTGAGTTATCCTCAATGACAGCCGGAAGCGTGGGAGTCTGATTGGTAGGCAGAGACGATGGTGCATTTGAAGAATGGCGATGATTGACTGGATCAACATTAAGGTAGGGTACAGAGATATGGCCTCCCGTCTGACACTGAGTGCATCCTCATGACGGCCCATGTTGGAAAGTGTGATTCCATAGCCGTGGAGTTTTTGCTCCTGCCCATCAATATTGAGGGTACGGTAAAGAGATACGGCCTCCTGTTTGACACTGAGTGCATCTTCATGACGGCCCATGTTGGAAAGTGTGATTCCATAGCCTTGGAGA
>Ga0307513_10009095_pt1 | contig 12593 bp, 7 predicted proteins | sample 15_EM_MG_FD_202174 | JGI IMG/M metagenome (GOLD analysis project Ga0307513, IMG submission 202174) | Populus trichocarpa ectomycorrhiza microbial communities from riparian zone in the Pacific Northwest, United States - 15_EM | ecosystem: Host-associated > Plants > Roots > Unclassified | place... | reverse complement strand
TTCATGTTCGGCGAGGCGTTCAACTACGACGCCGCCCTGATCGCCGGCCATACGCTGGAGCGCAATGGACACTACAGCGTGCTGGACTTTCCTCTGCGTGGAAAGATGGCGGCGACCTTCGAGAAGAACGGCAGCGACTTCGCCGAACTGGCCACGGCGCTTTACCTGGAAGACGGCCCTTATGCGAATCCCTACGACCTGGTGACCTTCTACGACAATCACGACATGGCGCGCATGAACGCCACCGACGAAGGTTTCATCGACGCCAACAACTGGCTGTTCACTGCGCGAGGCATTCCTGCGGTCTACTACGGCTCGGAAACCGGCTTCATGCGCGGCCGCGCCGAGCACATGGGCAACCGCAACTATTACGGACAGGACCGGGTGGATGCCGCCGGCAAGAGTCCCATCTACCCTGCCCTGAAGCGTATCGCCACGCTGCGCCGCGAATCGCCCGCCCTGCAGCGCGGATTGCAGTTGAACCTGCGGATGAAGGGCGACGAAGCGGCCTTCTATCGCGTCTACCAGCACCAAGGCATCGCGCAGACCGCGCTGGTGCTGCTGAACAAGGGCGATGCGGCACGCAGCATGACGGTAAGCGAATATCTGCAGGCGGGCACCTGGCGCGATGGCTTCAGTGGCAGGAAACTGAAGATCGGCAAGCAACTCCGCGCCGAGGTTGCCGCCCACGGCGTACGCGTGTTGTTCTTCGACCAGGCATTGACGCGCAAGGATCTGCGCGCGCGTCTGGCCGACTCGATGGCCCGCAAGGATCGCTGACTACCGCAACGGATTTCTTGGATTCTTCAGAATTTCGGTGCCGCATAGCCGCCACCTCTGCGGTCCGGTCCGGCGAACGTCAGATCGCGCCGGAAGAACGCCTCAAGGCCAGGCTCACCGGGATGGTTCGGCTTTCCGCCGGCTCGTTGTTGACCAGCGCTAGCAAGGTCTCCACCAGGATAGTGCCGGCCAGCTTGGTGTCCTGCTGCACAGTGGACAGACTGGGATTGACGAACCCGGCCATCGGGATGTCATCGAAACCGGCGACCGCCACATCCTGCGGCACGCGCATGCCGCGTTCGTGCAGGGCCTTCATCGCACCGATGGCAATTAGGTCGCTGGCGGCGAAAATCGCATCGAAGTGCGTCTCCCGCGCTAGCAATTCGCCAGCCGCTTCATAACCGGACTGTTCGGTAGTGATGGCGTCGAACTGCAGGCCGGGTTGCACCCGCTGTCCGCTGGTCAGCAGCGCATGCGCGTAGCCGCGGTAGCGCTCGAAGAATTCGGGGTAGTGATTGGAGGCATGGCCCAGGAAGGCGATATTGCGGCGTCCCTGGTATAGCAGGTGCTGGGTGATGTCGTGCCCGCCCTGGAAATTATCGCAGCCGATCGAAATCCCAGGCTGTCCCGGCAGTACCGCGCCCCAACGAACGAAGTGCGTGCCCTGCTCCACCAGACGTTCGAGCCGCGATTGCGATTCCAGATAATCGCCATAACCTAGCAGGATCAGGCCGTCGGCCTTGTTGCTGTCCTCGTAATCAGCCTGCCAGTCGGTCGATAACTGCTGGAAGGAGATCAGCAGGTCGTAGCCGCGTAGGGCGCAAGCGCGAGTGATGGAGCCCAGCATGGACAGGAAGAACGGATTGATCTGCGAATCGTCCGGCGTGGGGTCCTCGAAGAACAGCAACGCGATGGTTCCAGAATGCTGGGTACGCAGGTTGGACGCGTTCTTGTCGACCTTGTAATTGAGTTGCTCGGCGATGGCCTGGATGCGTTTGCGCGTTTCCTCGTTGACCATCGGGCTGCCGCGCAGCGCACGCGAAACCGTGGGCTGGGAAACCCCTGCCAGGTGCGCGATGTCGAGCGAAGTGGCCTTGCCTTTGATGTTCATGGTGACATGGTGGCAGAAATGCCCGGCGCGGGCATGGCGCGCCGCACCGAATGTGGCGCCCGGAAGCTAAGGCTACTTTCCGAGAATACGTGCCCGGAAAGCTTCGTAGTCCGCCGCGATCAGGTCGGCATGGGCCGGACGCGCCAGCAAATCCGCCAAAGCCGGCGGCACTTCCAGAGGCCGGCCGATCAAAGGCTCCACCACGCTCTCGAATTTGGCGGGGTGCGCCGTCGCCACGGCCGCCCAGTCGCCGGCCGCCCCTTGCGAGCGCAAATCCTCGAGTACCCGCACCGCCGTGGCGGTGTGCGGGCAGAAAACCTCGCCGTGCTTGGTATAGCGATCCTGGATCGTATTGCGGATCTGATAGTCGTTAACGCTTTCGGCGGTGAAGTCCGCGCGCAGTGCCGCATCGTCTCCGTTGTACAGCCAACGCAGACGTTCGAAATTGCTCGGCGCGCCCACATCCATCGCGTTGGCGAGCGTGGCGACGCTGCCCGCGGGCGAATAGTCGGCGCCCGAGAAGAACGTCGGAAGTACGTCGTTGGCATTGGTCGCCAACACGATGCGCCCGATCGATACGCCCAATGCCCGCGCCATGATCGCGGCCATCGCGTTGCCCAAGTTACCGGTGGGAATGACGAAGTTCAGCACTTCGCCGGTTTTCCACTTGTGGGCGAGCGCAGCTTGCGCGTAGTAGCTCATCTGCGGCAGCAGCCGGCCCAGGCTGATGCTGTTGGCCGAACTCATCGGCGCCTGCGCCTGCAGCTCGCCATCGTTCAAGGCCTGCTTGACCAATGCCTGGCAATCGTCGAACGAACCGGTCACCCGCAGCGCAGTAATGTTGTCGCCGAAACAACCCAGTTGGTGCGCTTGGCGCGGCGAGACACGGCCGTCGGGATAGAGCACGATCACCCGTAATCCCAGTTGGCCATGGAAAGCGGCGGCGACCGCCGCGCCGGTATCTCCGGAGGTGGCGACCAGGATGGTGAGCGGACGGTCTTCCCGCTTGCGCAGGCGCGCCAGGCAGGCGGCAAGGAAACGCGCCCCAAAATCCTTGAAGGCGGCGGTGGGACCGTGGAAAAGCTCCAGCGCGTAGTCGTCCGTGGTCGCCAGCGGCACCAAGGGCGACGGAAAGTCGAATGCTTTTTGGCAGATGGCCGGGAGTTCATCGACCAGGGTGTCGCCTTCGAAGAACGGGGCGATGAGCTGGGTACCGGTATCGGCCAGATCGCTGCCGAGTTCGAGCGGCCTGGCAAGCGGCAGCTTTTCCGGCACATACAACCCGCCGTCGGGGGCGAGGCCGGCGGCGATGGCTTGGCTCAGGGTGGCGGCGGGGGAATTGTTGCGGGTGGAAATGAAATTCATGGGTAGTCCGTATTGCGGGCTTCCCTTCTCCCACCGGGAGAAGGTGGCGCGTAGCGCCGGATGAGGGAGGGAGAATGACTGGCTACGAATCTTTCCGTAATCGGATGGTCCACTCCCTCATCCGCCCTACGGGCACCTTCTCCCGGTGGGAGAAGGAAACTACAACACCTTTGCCGCCGCACTATTGATCGGCGAAACCCAAGCCTGGCTTTCGAATCCGGCAGCCGCGAAAGCTCTCTGAATCAAAGGCGCCGCCGCTTCCGCCTGCGCGCGCGTCTCGAACCATCCGAATACGCTCGGACCCGCGCCGGAAATGCTCGCACCCATCGCACCGGCCGCCAGCGCGGCTTGCTTGGCCGCATCGAAACCGACGATCAACGGCGCTCGCCGCGGCTCGACCAGCACGTCTCGAAGCCCGGCACGCACCAGATCCGCATCGCCGGCATGGCAACCCGCCAGCACCAGCGCGAGATTAGCCGACTGCGACACGAATTCGCTCAGGGCGTAACCGCCTTTCAGGGCCTCGCGCGCACGACGCGTTTCCAAGATCGCTTCCGGATGCACCAGCACGCTGTGCCAGCCTTCCGGCACCGACACCTTCACCAATCGGTCGGCGGTGGAAAGCACCAGACCGCCCAGCAACATCGGACCCAGATTGTCGCCATGGCGTCCGCCGCTGGCGACCGCTTCGCCGGTCAACGCGAACGGATACAGCGCCTCGCGCGACAGCGGCGCGTCCAGCAGTTCGTTGGCGGCCACCAACGCGGCTACGCAGGAAGCTGCAGAACCGCCCATTCCCGAGCCCAGCGGAATGCCCTTGTCGATCTCGACTTCGAAGCCGAACGGCAATGCCAACGCTTCCCGCAGCGCGATCAGCGAAGCTCCGGCGGTATTACCCGGCGCGTCCAACGGCAGATCCACCGTCGCTCCGCGGATCGCGGCGATGCGTACTTCAGGCGCATCGATGCGGCGAACGGCGACCGTGTCGCCGACGCCTTCGATCACATGGCCGAGGATGTCGAAACCTACGCCTACATTTCCTACCGAAGCCGGAGCGAACGCTCTTGCGGAACCCCTCACAGTTTCGCTCCCTGCCCGGCTGCAACGCGCAGTACGTCGGCGAACACGCCCGCGGCGGTGACTTCCGGGCCTGCGCCCGGGCCCTGCACGATCAACGGGTTGTCGCGATAGCGACGCGTGGTGAATTGCACGATGTTGTCGGTCAGGCGCAAATTGGCGAAGGCGTGCTCTTTCGGCAGTTCCACCAAACCCACGCTGGCCTTGCCTTCCGCATCGAGCTTGGCGACATACCGCAGTACCTGGCCCGTTGCCTTGGCTTTGGCCAGTTTGTCGGCGAACAGCGCATCCACTTCGCCCAGGCGCGACATGAAATCCTCGACGCTAGCTTCGCGCAACGCTGCGGGGACCAGACTCTCGACGGCGACATCGTCCAGGGTCATGGAACGCCCCGCCTCACGCGCCAGGATCACCAGCTTGCGGGCGACGTCGGTGCCGGAAAGATCGTCGCGGGGATCGGGCTCGGTGTAACCCAGGCTGCGCGCTTCGGTCACCAGCTGCGAGAACGGCACGCTGCCGTCGAACTTGTTGAACAACCACGCCAAGGTGCCGGAGAAGATGCCTTCCACCGACAGCACCGCGTCGCCGGTGTCGATCAGATCGCGCAACGTGGAAATCACTGGCAGGCCCGCCCCTACCGTCGCTTCATAGCGGAAGCGCGCGCCGCTGGCCGCGGCGGCCTCACGAATCGCGTCGTAGCGCGCGCTCGGGCCCGCGCCAGCCTGCTTGTTGGGCGTGACCACGTGGATGCCTGCCGCCAGCCAGTCCGCATAACGGTCGGCCACGACCGGGCTGGCGCTGCAATCGACGATCACCAGATGCGGCAGATGCGAGCCGACCAGGTGCGCGGTGAAACGATCCAGATCTAGCGCTTCGCTCTCCGCACCGAAACTCGCGCGCCAGTCGCCGCCGATGCCGCGTCCGTCCAACAGCATTTTCTTGCTGGAGGCGATCGCCCGCAGTCGCAGATCGAGGTTGGCCTTGACCAACAGCTGCGGCTGCGCGGCGCGCAACTGGTCGAGCAGCGCGGCGCCGACGTTGCCCGGCCCGATCACGCCGACCGCGAAGGTCTGCGGCGACAGCCAGAAACCCGCATGCGCGGCGCGTAGGGCTTTGGTGGCGTCGGCGCTGTCGATGGCGACCGAGATGTTGCGCTCCGAAGAACCCTGGGCGATGGCCAGGATGTTCACCCGTGCGCGACCCAGCGATTCGAACAGGCGCGCCGCCACGCCCGGTTGTCCGGCCATGCCGTCGCCGACCGCCGCCAGCACGCTGACACCCTCGGTCAACTGCACGCGCTGGATCTGGCCGATGTTGAGTTCGTGGGCAAACGCGTTGAGCAATGCGGTCTGCGCGCGCAGGGATTCCGCGCTACGCACTACGCAACAGATGGAATGCTCGGAAGAGCCTTGCGAGATCATCACCACCGACACGCGCGCTTCGCGCAGGGCGGCGAAAACGCGTTCGGCCGTACCGGGTACGCCGATCAGGCCGGTGCCTTCCAGATTCAATACGGCCAAATCGGGGCTGAGGGTCAGGCCCTTCACCGGGCCGCTGACATCGCGCTCGGCGGTGATGCGCGTGCCGGGATGTTCGGGATGGAAAGTGTTGCGGATGATGATCGGCAGACCGCGTTCTATCGCCGGCGACATGGTCTGCGGATGCACGACCTTGGCGCCGAAATAAGCCAGTTCGCAGGCCTCGTCGTAGCTGAGCGCGCTCAACTGCACCGCTTCGGGAACCACGCGCGGATCGGCGGACAGCACGCCATCCACATCGGTCCAGATATGCAGTTCGGCGGCGTTGAACAGCGCGGCGAAGATCGCGCCGCTGTAGTCGCTGCCATTGCGGCCCAGAGTGGTCAGGCGATTCTGGCGATCGCGCGCGACGAAGCCCGTGACCACCACGCGGCGCTGCGGGTTTTTCGCACGCCAGTCGGCCAGACGCTGCGCGCTGACCTCCCAGTCGACCTCAACGCCCAAATCGCTGCGATCCACCACCAGCACATCGCGTGCGTCCAGCACGGCGCAGTCTTCGCCTTTCGATTTCAGATAGTCGCCGAGCAATCGGGCCGAACAGACTTCGCCCAGACCCTGCACGCGGTCCAAGACCTCGCGCGGCAATTCGCCGATCACCGCCAGCGCGGCCAGGATTTCGGCCAGTTTTTCGAAGCGTTCGTCCAGCCATTCCAAGGTGAGACCGGAGTCCTCGCCCAGCAGCGACACCACCGCTCCGCGATGCCGGGCACGCAGTTCGTGCCAGGGATCGCGCCAGTCGTTGCGGCTGCGCGCCGCGAGTTCGCACAACTCGATCAACGCGTCGGTGACGCCTTTCATCGCCGAGACCACGGTGATCTGCTCGTCTTCGTCGCGCGCTAGCAGCAGACCGGCGACATGACGGAAGCGCTCGGCGTCGGCGACCGAAGTGCCGCCGAACTTGTGCACGATGGTGCGGGTGGAAGAACTGCCTGGCTGTGCTGCGGACGACATAAAACGATGGACCTCTGGATGAGGTCCCCGCGCGGTTCAGGATCCGGGTTCCCCCGCATCCTGATCCGGGTGCGGGGACGTGGTTAGCGAGACTACGCGAACACGATCCACCGCACCCCGCTAATCAAGGGTGTGGCGGTGGTAATAATGCGGCCGAGGCCAGCCATGCCACGTCCGTGCAGCAGCGCGGAGGCCGGCATCGGGTGGAGGTTTGCGTGGGTGGCGACGGGAAGCATGGCCCTAGAGGACAGGATGACCTGGGGGCCTGTCAAGTGTTGCAGTGCGACAAGCTGCATTTGCCGCCGACAGTTGCACTTGCAACCGAAAAAAGTGGTGACCCCGGCGCGATTCGAACGCACGACCTGTCCCTTAGGAGGGGACCGCTCTATCCAGCTGAGCTACGGGGCCTTGGTGGAAATTGTAATGGTTGGTGGTTGGAAGTTGGGGTTGGCGGTAAACAGGGGCTGTGCGATTTGCTTTTGATCTTAAGTCTTAAGGGCAAGCAAATCCCCCTCAGTCCCCCTTTTCATAGGGGGAGGTCGAATTTCAAAAGGGAAGGTCGAACGCTTGGCTGGGTCCAATCGAGCGCTTGCCGCCCGTGCTACCTTCCCCAAGCCGGTCCGCGATACTTGCTGCCGGCATCGGGGGCGGCTTCATCGGGGGGAAATCGGGAAAACCGGACGGCGCGCTGGCGCTGAAAAGGCTCCCGTCGCGGCGGCGTTGCGCGAAGCCCTTAGCTTTAGGAGTCGTGTTGCATGTGTCCCAGTAAGGTCGCCGACGGTGGCGAAAGAGGTTGGATCGTTCCCATCGGCGGCGCCGAGAACAAGGAAGACAACCCCCGTATCCTCAAGCGCTTCCTCGGTCTCTGCGGAGGTCGCGACGCCGAGATCGTGGTGATTCCCACCGCCAGCCAGTTGGCCGATACCGGCAGCCGCTATGAAGACATCTTCGGCGACCTGGGCGCCAGCCGGGTTGATGTGCTGGATTTCGATACCCGCCGCGATTGCCATGAACAGAACCGCCTGGACCGTATCGAGCGCGCCAGCGGCATTTTCTTCACCGGCGGCAACCAGTTGCGCCTGTCTACCATCCTGGGCGGCACCCCGGCGGCCAAACTCATCCGCGAACGCAATGCCTCGGGCATCACCGTGGGCGGCACCAGCGCCGGCGCCAGCATCCTCAGCGAACACATGATCGGCTTCGGCAAGGAGGGCGCATCGCCTCAGGCCGACAGCGTGCGCCTGGCCCCCGGCTTGGGGCTGACCAACCGTTTCATCATCGACCAGCATTTCCGCCAGCGCGACCGCCTGGGCCGCCTGGTCGCGGCGCTGGCCTATAACCCGTTCGCCATCGGCATCGGTCTGGACGAAGACACCGCCGCCTTTATCGGTCCGGACAACACCTTGGAAGTCGAAGGCAGCGGTGCGGTCACCGTGGTCGACGCCGACGGACTCACCTTCTCTTCGATGGCCCAGGTTAGTGAGAACAAACCGGTCTGCCTGCTCGGACTGACCGTGCATATCCTGGTCGCAGGCGCTACCTTCAACCTGCACACCCGCAAGGCGTCGGCCGGTTCGCTGGCGCAATCGAAATCCTGATGATTCAAACCCGGTGCTTTAACACCCTATGATCCAGAGGTAAGGCATGCGCATCCTCGAACGTTCCGTCTACGTCGGCCCCTCGCAGTACGCTCATTTCCCGGTCATCCGCCTGGAATTGGACCTGCAGGCGCTGGAAGCCTGGCCCACCGGCAAACTCGGTACGGCGTTCGTCGATGGATTGATCGCCGCCCTGCCCGGCCTGGGCGAGCATGGTTGTTCGTATCGCGAACCGGGCGGCTTCATTCGCCGCATGCGCGAGGGCGAAGGCACTTGGCTGGGGCATGTGCTGGAACACGTCGCCATCGAACTGCAGAACGTGGCCGGCGAAAACGTCACTTTCGGCAAGACCCGCAGCGTCGGCGAGGATCGGCCCGGCGTTTACACCGTGATCTACGAATACGCGCAAAAAGAAGAAGGCATCGCCGCCGGCGAACTGGCGTTGAAACTGCTGTCTTCGCTGTTGCCGCTCGAGTTGAGGCCCAAAGACAGCGTGCCGACCGACTGGGACTGGGATACCGCGCGCGACGACTTCATCCGCTATGCGCAGCGTCGTGCACTGGGCCCCTCCACCGCGTCGCTGGTGCGCGCGGCCGAGGAGCGCGGCATTCCTTGGCTGCGCCTGAACCAGCAATCGCTGATTCAATTCGGCCACGGCAAATATCAGCAGCGCATCCAGGCCACGGTCACTGGCAAGACCCCGCATATCTCGGTGGAACTGGCCAGCGACAAAGAAGAGACCAACAAGATCCTCGGTTCGCTGGGGCTGCCGGTGCCGCGCCAGGAACTGGTCAGCGATGCCAGCGGTGCCCTGCGCGCGGCGCGCAAGCTGGGCGGCACCGTGGTCACCAAGCCCTACAACGGCAACCACGGCCGCGGCATCACCATCAACATCTCCAGCGAAGACGAAATCCGTGAAGGCTTCGCCGCTGCGCGCGAACACTCGCGCTCGGTCATCGTGGAAACTTACATCGGCGGCGACGACCACCGTTTGCTGGTGGTCAACGGCGAACTGATCGCCGCCACCAAGCGCACTCCCGGTCATGTGGTCGGCGATGGCAAGAGCGACATCGTCGAGCTGGTGGACCAGGTCAATTCGGATCCGCGCCGCGGCGTCGGCCACGAAAAAGTGCTGACCCGGCTGGAACTGGACGCGCAGGCCGACCTGATGCTTGAACGCGTCGGCTACAACCATTTCTCAGTGCCCAAGGAAGGCGAAACCGTCTACCTGCGTTCCACCGCCAATCTGTCCACCGGCGGCACCGCCACCGACGTCACCGACATCATCCATCCCGACAACCGGGACATGGCGGTGCGCGCGGTGCGCGCCATCGGTCTGGACGTGGGCGGCGTGGATTTCATTTCGCCCAACATCGCCGAAAGCTACAAAGCTATCGGCGGCGGCATCTGCGAAATCAACGCGGCGCCGGGCTTCCGCATGCACGTCGCGCCCAGCGAAGGCACGCCGCGCGATGCCGCTGGTCCGGTGATCGACATGCTGTTCCCGCCCGGTACGCCCACGCGCGTACCCATCGCCGCGATCACCGGCACCAACGGCAAGACCACCACCGCTCGCATGCTGGCCCATATCACCAAGATGGCCGGTTACACCCCGGGCCTGACCACCACCGACGGCGTCTACATCGACGGGCAGCGCACCGTGGAAGGCGACATGACCGGCCCGGTGTCGGCGCGCATGGTGCTGTCGGATCCGCAGATCGACATCGCGGTGCTGGAAACCGCGCGCGGCGGATTATTGCGCAGCGGAATGGGCGTGCCGGAAGTGGATGTGGGCGCGGTGCTCAATGTCGCTTCCGATCATCTTGGCCTGAAAGGCATCGACACGCTGGAACAACTGGCCGAGATCAAGCGCATCGTGGTCGAAGTCGCACGCGATTGCGCGGTGCTCAATGCCGACGATCCTAACGTGCTGAAAATGTCGGCGTACACCGACGCCAAAGTGATCTGCTACGTCACCTTGAACCCCTCGCACACGCTGGTGCGCGAGCACATCCGTGCTGGCGGCCGCGCCTGCGCGCTGGAAGCCGGCGTTAACGGCCACATGATCACGTTGTACGACAAGGGCAGCCACATCCCGCTGATGTGGACGCACCTGATTCCGGCCACGCTGGAAGGCCGCGCGCTGCATAACGTGCAGAACGCGATGGTGGCGGCGGCGATGGCGTTCTCGCTGGGCATCAAGCTGGACGCCATCCGCCAGGGACTGCGCACCTTCGACACCACGTTCTTCCAGGCTCCTGGCCGCATGAACGTGTACAACGAACACCCGTTCAAAGTGCTGATGGATTACGGCCACAACGCGCACGCGGTAGGCATGATGGCCGACCTGGCCCAACGCCTGGATGTTACTGGCCGGCGCATCGTGGTCCTTACCGGACCAGGCGATCGTCGCGACGAAGATCTGCGCGCCATCGCCGATGCGGTTGCGGGCAAGTTCGACCACTACGTCGTGCGCCGCGACGATGCCTTGCGCGGACGCGACGGCGACGAAGTCCCGCGCATCATCGCCAAGGCCCTGCAGGCCGGCGGTGTGGCCGAGGACGCGATGTCCATCATTCCGGACGAACAGCAAGCGATCGACGCAGCATTGCGCATGGGCCGACCGGGCGACCTGATCCTTGTTTTCGCCGATGCACTGACGCGTTCGTGGAAGCAGATCATCAAGTTCCAGCCGCAAGGCGAAGTGGCCAAGGCCGCACCACGAGTGGAGCTGCCTTCTTTGGAGACCTCTGCGGAAGAAGCGCCTTTCGCCAGTATGGAAGGCGTGATTCGCGAGGAACGCGGGCTGGTATTCGAGCGCGAAGAAAGCGACTAGGAGGGTTTGATGGCAGGCCGGAAACGAATTGCCCCAAGGCTGTGGATGCGCGCTGCGTCGTCATCACTCAGTCGCGTATCGGCATACGCTCCCTCACTCTTCCTTGCCTCGCACACCCACAGCCTTGGGGCAATTCGCCTCCAGCCTGCCATCAGACCCTAACCGTGCTTCCAGAACCGTTCGAGGACTCGCGCCGGCTGACCGGCAGCAATCTGTATTTCAACGGCACCGGCGCGGCGCTGGAAACGCTGCGTGGGCTGGAGTTTGACGATTCGGCGCTTGCGGTATGGAAGCGGAATGTTGAGACAGCGCGCAGGGCGCTGTGCTGGCCGGAATCGGAAACCGTGCTGCGTCGCCACCGCACCGGCGTCTCGCTCGCCTTCACCGCGCCGGCGGACCAGCTCTACACCGCGACCGAAGTCAACGAGTGGGCATGGTGGTCGGCCTTGGCTTTTCCCTTCTCCCACCGGGAGAAGGTGGCCGAAGGCCGGATGAGGGAGGGAGCCTCGAGCACCAGCGCCACACTCCGGAAGAAGCTGCCCTTCGACGCGGAAACTCAGGACTTCATCCGCCAACTCAGAAAGAACTCCACAGAACCCGAACACCTGATCTGGTCCTTCTTGCGTGACCGCCGGCTCCATGGCCAGAAATTCAGGCGCCAGAAATCTCTTGGTCCCTATGTGCTCGATTTCTATTGCCATGAGCTGAAACTCGCCATCGAATTGGATGGTGGGCAGCACAACGAACCAGAGCATCTGGCAAGTGACACCAAACGCGACTCCTATGTCGCAAGCCAGGGAATCAAGACCCTGCGGTATTGGAATCATGATGTGCTGGGGCGTACGGAATCGGTTCTGGAAAGCATCTGGGATCAGGTGCATATGCGCGCGTCTGGCGATACTGGCGGCGGAGAGTCCGCTCCCTCATCCGCCCTTCGGGCACCTTCTCCCGGTGGGAGAAGGGACGCGCCAGAGCCCTTCCTGTCGCCTGCCCATGCTGCGATCTGGGACCAGGAATCTGCACTGCATACCCTGCGTGCCTCCGCCAAAGCGGAGTCCCGCCCGCAGCTGATCTCATTGATGCACGCCACCGAAGCCCATCATCTGCCCTTCCTGGCCGACGACGACGAAGTAACCATCGGCGAAGGCGACGGCAGCCGCAGTTGGTTCGTGGACGAACTGCCCGCGCCCGACCAAGTCTCGTGGAATGAACTGCACGCCATTCCCACCGCGCTGGTCACCGGTTCCAACGGCAAAACCACCACCGTGCGCCTGCTGGCGGCGATGACCAAAGCCCACGGCTGGCGCACCGCGCACAGTTGCACCGATGGCGTGTGT
>Ga0307513_10009093_pt1 | contig 12594 bp, 12 predicted proteins | sample 15_EM_MG_FD_202174 | JGI IMG/M metagenome (GOLD analysis project Ga0307513, IMG submission 202174) | Populus trichocarpa ectomycorrhiza microbial communities from riparian zone in the Pacific Northwest, United States - 15_EM | ecosystem: Host-associated > Plants > Roots > Unclassified | place... | reverse complement strand
TGAACAAGGTCCACGATTTCCTCATCCGCCAGTTGGTTATAGAATGACCGATTTGGTGAAAACCATTCCACTAGCTACAGGAGATTCTGTGCTTTTCAGCATTCCGCGTGAACACTTGACGAAAGATCTTTCTATAAGTGTTAGCTTTAAGTTCGAGTGGGAAGGAGGTAGAGACGAGACGCAGCATCGGGTTTACTTTTATGGTAGCGATTTACTCGATACGAAGGGCCAGCAATGCCGTAAGAGTTGATGGACGTAACCTAAATGTTAGTAATCCGGGTTGTGTTGCGAGAATTATTTTAGAGCGCAGAAAGTCACAAGCTACTCTTTCTCAAGCGGCCATCTGAAACAGTGGTTCCGGTACAAATCAAAGTGGCGACCGCGAAACAGGGACGATGAGTGAAGGGGAGATTGATTCATGCTGCTGATTATCACCAGCATTAAAGTTTGCACCAGAGCCGTCCGGATGGTAGGTATATCGCGACGATCAGCTCTGACAAAACGGGGCGGATATGGGACGCGGCAACGGGGCAGAGCCTGACAGAATTACGCGGCAACACAAATTTCAACCCGACAATCGCTTTTAGTCCTGATGGTAGATGCCTTGTCACGTGCAGTCTTGAGGACAAAGCGCAGGTGTGGGATACAAGCACAGGCCAAACCTTAGTCGAATTGCGCGGTCATACAGGTGTAGTGCAGGGCGTCGCGTTCAGCCCCGACGGTGAGCGTCTAGTCACGGCCGGCGGTGATAGAACAGCGCGGGTGTGGGACTCAAAGACGGGGAGCAGGTTGCTGATACTACGTGGCCACACTGCTCTCGTCAACAGTGCTGTATTCAGTCCTGACGGTAGACACATCGTCACGGCCAGTGTTGATAACACCGCACAAGTTCATGTTTGTGATCTTTGCGGAGCACTTGAAGACCTACTCGCTTTAGCGAATAGGCGACGTAGGCGTGAATTGACGGTGATAGAGAGACAAATCTACTTGCATGAGTAACAGCGGGACTTGAGTTTTCGGCAGAGAGAATCTTCGGGCACAGCGAACCGCTTTGCGAAAGGTTGGCAAATTGAGTCGCTTCACTGCGCAATCGCGTCAACACCGACGTAATATTCGCTTTCACAAACGCGGCCATTATGCGTCTCGATGCTGAATATAGATAGGGTGAGTCTCTTCAGAGAAGAATAGGGGCGGGGCGGGTTGCGTTGCGAAAATTATTTTCAAGCGCGAAAGTTCTTCGAGCACCTTCGGCTATGCGGTGACCCCGAACAGCGAAGCGACAAACTTCGCCCGTCCCGGAGGTTCTCTAAAATCTGTGTAAGTGGCGATAATCAACTGTTCGGTTTCGAAAGGAGATTTGATTATGCCACCGATTCGACCTGAGTTGCTCGACGAGTTGCTCAAAGACTATCAGAAGCTTGATGACTTGCTCGGTCAAGACGGGCTGCTCCAACAACTCACCAAAGCTCTCGTCGAGCGTGCTCTTGATGGCGAGTTGACGCATCACCTTGGTTATGAGAAGCACGACTCGTCAGGCGACAACTCAGGCAACTCCAGGAACGGCACGACGCCGAAGACGCTGCGGGGCAAGCGCGGGCAAGTGCAGATCGACATGCCGCGTGACCGCACCTCAGACTTCGAGCCGCAGCTCGTCAAGAAAGGGCGGACGCGCTTCGACGGCCTTGACGAGAAGATCATCTCGCTCTACTCGCGCGGGATGACGCAGCGTGAGGTCCAAGGCCATCTTGAAGAGATTTACGGAGTGGAGATCTCTCCGAGTTTAATCTCGACGGTGACGGATGCCGTCCTCGATGAAGTCCGCACGTGGCAGTCACGCCCGCTCGACTCGGTCTACCCGATACTTTACCTCGACGCTTTGCAAGTTAAGGTTAAGAGCCGGGGGCGGGTGCAGAACAAGGCGATTTACCTCGCTTTCGGCGTCAATCTCCAAGGGCTCAAGGAAGTGTTGGGGATATGGGCTGCCGATAATGAGGGCGCGAAGTTCTGGATGCAGGTCATCACGGAGTTGAAGAACAGAGGAGTCTCTGACATCTTCATCGCCTGTGTGGACGGGCTGAAGGGCTTCCCCGAAGCGATAGAGGCGGTGTTCCCGCAGACGCAGGTGCAACTCTGCATGATGCACTTGGTCAGGCACTCCTTGAGTTACGTGTCACACAAGGATCTAGCCGATGAGTTGAAGCTAGTCTATCAGGCGGCCACGCTCGAAGAGGCCGAGCAGCAACTCGCCGCCTTCGAGGAGACGTGGGACACAGCTTACCCGGTGATCGCAAAGTCATGGCGCGCCAACTGGGCGCGAGTGGTGCCGATGTTCGGGTATCCTCAGGAGATCAGGCGAGCCGTTTACACGACGAATACCATTGAGTCGTTGAACATGACGCTGCGCAAGGTGAGTAAGAATCGCTCCTTGTTCCCGAATGACGAAGCGGTCTTCAAGTTGCTGTATCTGGCGTTGAGAAATATCAGCAAGCGATGGACAATGCCGATCCCGAACTGGAGCGTGGCAATGAACCAGTTCGCCATCCTGTTCGACGGTCGAGTCCCGATGGGCGGACTCAACCAAAACTCACTTACACAGAATGTTTAGAACTCCCGCAATGGTTGTGACTTTGCGTCAAGCCACGTGTCTCCGGTGCCCTCTTTTTGCGACGCACTTGCGCGCCGACCAACTGGTGGTCGCCGCTCGACCTGGTCACGACCGCCAGCCCGCAGTATGACCAGAACTGGCGCTTGCCGCGGAAGCGGTGCGGGGTGACGACCGCGGAAATTAACTGCGCGACGCGCACGGGGCCAAGCGTCGGCACTTTACTCAGCAGCTTACTGGCCGGGTGACGCCGGCGCTCGGTGACGAGGGCTTTGCGCGAGTCCCGTCTTAGGCCGCTCAAGTGGTCGAGTTCCGAATAGAGCCACTCGGCTCGTTCCCGCACCCCTGACCCCTGAAGCTTAGTGAGCCAGGCTTCGCGCTGCTTGACCTTGTAGACATCAGTCCCGGCGCACGAAATTGCGCGACTGCGGTACAGCGCTTTGATCCGGTTCATGATGCGGGTTGAATCTTCAACCAGGTACTCGTAACTGCGCACCAACTCCGTGAGGTCACGCACGCCATGTTCACCGTGATAGACCAGCGACAAGAGTCCGGCTCGCAAGAGTTGCGCCAGCTTGCGGGCATCAACCTTATCCGACTTATTACCGTCTTGGAGCAGGCGGTTCTTACGCGGGTCGCAGACAATGACCGTCGCCTTCGTCTGGTGCAGCACGTCGTAGAGCCAGGCGGCGTGAGTGCCTTCCTCAAAAGTGACCTCCACATGTCCATGCAGTCCTTTGAGGAAATCAATGATGGTGGCCGCACTAGTCTCGACGACCGATTCTATCACCACCTTGCCTTCAGCGTTCAAAACCGCAATGCAGATGCTTGCCTTATGCACATCGAGTCCGACATAGTATGCGTTCACAAGGGTTCTCCTTTCGATGGTAATTTCCAAGCATAGAGAACTCGGAAGCTACCACCACAGGGGCGCCCTTTCATAATGCGTTGCAAAAATTGAGTTGGGGCGCGAAAGATCATGAGGGTCATTCCTTTATGCCGCGACCTGAAAGAGGTTCAAGACGAACTTCGCCTGACCTTGGGTATCACTGCCTGCTAATCTTTTGACCTGCCCTTTCCTCATCATGTTGACAGCTTCAATTCCTTCTATAGTGGTTAGCGTTTGAATGCGGACAGCAGCATCGGATAAGCTGTCGCGCCATGAAAGCCTACTCCTTAGACTTGCGGCAGAAGGTTCTCGCCGCCGCGCTGCGCGGCGACCGCTCCCTGCGCGAGGTGGCCGAACTCTTCGGTGTCGGCAAGACCTTCGTCGATAAGTTGCTCAGCATCCACCGCGCCGGAGAAGACCTCGCTCCGCGACCGCATGGTGGCGGATACCCGGCCCGCCTGCTGCCGCGCCATGAGAAGTTGTTGCGCTCACGAGTCCGGCAGCGCAAGGACGCGACGCTCGAAGAACTGCGCGCCCACCTCGAAGAGCAAGCCGCACTCTCAGTCAGCGTCTCGACGGTTTCGCGCTCGCTGATTCGCCTCGGCCTGGGGCGTAAAAAAAAGTCTGATGACGAGCGAGCGTAACAACTACAAGCGCGGTTGGTTCCGTCGCCGCACCCGTCACCTGAACCATCGTCGTTTCCTCTTCGTGGACGAATCGGCGGTCAACACCGCCATGACCCGGCGCTATGGGCGGGCACCGAAGGGCGAGCGCGTCTACGACAGCGCGCCGCGTAACTACGGGACGCATAGCTTGGTCATCGGGGCGGTGGGCTTGCGCGGGGTGCTCGCCACCATGACGGTCGAGGGCGCGGTCGATACGCTCTGCTTCGATGCCTACGCCGAGCGCGTGCTGGCTCCCAGACTCAGGCCCGGCGACGTGATAGTGCTCGACAACTTGGGAGCGCACCGGGCGAGCCGCATCGAAGAAGTTGCCGCCAGACGCGGCGCGAGGGTGCTGTGGCTGCCGCCCTATTCACCTGACTACTCGCCCATTGAGCAGTGCTGGTCAAAGATCAAGACTTATCTGCGCGGGGCGAAAGCGCGCACGGGGAACGAGTTGAACAAGGCGTTGACACAGGCCATCAAGCTCGTGACCAAAGCCGACATCTGCGGGTGGCTCAAACACTGCGGCTATACACTCGCACGCAAGTGAGAACCGCTATAGCGTTCGTTCAGCGGTGTGGAACCGCTTGAAGCACTGAGACGCTCCGACCTTCTTTTTGAGAAAACGATGGTCTTGTTCAATCACGTTATTGAGATATTCAACGCGCCTGAGTTGGCAGTCCTTTGGTACGATCCGCTCGTCTTGTGAAGCGCTGAAGGCTTCCGGATAGGCTGCATTCTTATCAACGGAGATGGAGAACAGAAGCCTGCGGTGATCTGCTCTCATCATCGACTTTGTGAATCGTTTGGCTGCTGAAACATCTCGCTTCGCGCTCAGCATAAATTCAATAGTCTGGCCTTCTTTATCAACCGCGCGGTACAAATACTTACATGACTTCCCGACTTTGATATATGTCTCATCTATTCGATAAGATGTGCCGCTCATCTTCAGATGTTGGCGGATTCTCTTATTGATTTCCGGAGCATAATGCTGGACCCAACGAAAACCGTTGAGTGATCCACTTCAAGTCCACGTTCGTGCATTATCTCTTCGACATCGCGGTAAGAGAGTTGGTAGTGGCAGTACCATCTGATGCATAAAAGAATAATGGTGGGCTCGAAGCGGCGCCACTTAAACGAGGACGTATTCTGTTTCAAGAGTATGATTCAAAGAGAGTGATTGGACCTGACCCGATTTAATGGACACCCAGATAATGTCAGATACTATGATCGGGCATGGAGGTGTTAATGGCAGAACCAAAAAGAAAATTTACTCCTGAGTTCAAGTTAGAAGCCGTCCGGCTCGCTGCTGCAGGCGACAAGCCTTTAGCACAGGTCGCGCGCGAGTTGGGCATCCTGCCCAACCTGCTGCGTAACTGGCGGCAGCAAGTTGAAGGCCGAGAAGGGCAACCGGCAGCGGATCTTTTTCCGGACCACGGCCAGTTGCCTAACCAAGACGAAGAGTTGTGGCGTTTGCGCCGCGAGGTTGAGACGCTCCGTCAAGAGCGCGACTTCTTAAAAAAAACGACGGTCTACTTCGCCAAGGAATCAAGATGAAGTACGCCGCCATCAAAGCCCACCAAGCCTATTTTTCCGTGGCGCTGATGTGCCGCGCGCTGGAGGTCGGCCATTCCGGCTTTTATGCGGCGCGCCGGCGGGCCGCCAGTGCCCGGGTCAAGCGTGATGAAGAACTGCGGACGCAGATTCGTGTGATCCATCAGGCGAGCCGCCGCACTTACGGCAGCCCGCGCGTGCCTGCCGAGTTGCGCGCGCAAGGCGAGCGGTGTGGGCGGAAAAGAATAGCTCGCTTGATGTGCTAGGAAGGGCTGCGGGTGAAAGTGCGCCGCCGTTTCCGGCCCACTACGACCGACTCGAAACACCCGCACTGGGTAGCGCCTAACCTGCTCGACCGCCGCTTTGCGGTCACGGACATCGTAGCGCCGAACCGCGTCTGGGCCGGCGACATCACTTACGTGCCGACGCGCGAAGGCTGGCTCTATGTGGCTGTCATTCTGGACTTGGCGAGCCGCCGCGTCGTCGGCTGGTCAATGGGACGAACGCTTGAGGCGAGTTTGGCGATGGATGCGTTGCGCATGACCATCGAAGCGAGATGCCCCGGCGGTGGGTTGCTCCATCATTCTGACCGCGGAGTGCAGTATGCGGCGCTTGCTTACCAAGGGTTGCTGGCCCGGCACCACATCGTGGCGAGCATGAGCCGGAGAGCGAACTGTTACGACAACGCCGTGGCCGAGAGCTTCTTTGCTACGCTGGAATGGGAGTTGATCGACAGATGCGACTGGCGCACGAGAGACGAGGCCCGTTTAACCATCTTCGAGTGCATTGAATGTTGGTATAATCAGAAGCGGCGGCATTCTTCGTTGGGTTACTTAAGCCCGGCGGAGTATGAGGAGCAGTTATTGAGTCAAGCAGCGTAAACTTCGTGTCCATTAAAGCGGGGCAAGTTCAGATATTCGAACTGTAGGGTGGATTATAGCTTTGAGGCAATTCTTGCAACAGTGCCCTCTCTAGTGCCTCCTTAGCCGGGAGTGATGCACAGGGACAGGCGAAGTTCGTCTTGAACCTCTTTCAGATCGCGGCATAAGGGAATGAACCCAACGATCTTTCACACTTCAGAATAATCTTTGCAACGCAACCGCGGTTAAGACCTTCTGCCGCAGGTCTAAAGAATAGGCTTTCATGGCGCGGCAGGTTACTTCAACTCCTTATACGCACTCAAGTGCGAGCCGCTATAGAAGTGTTTTTGCGACTGGCGCGTTATATTTTCTGCTTGTTCGCAGATGGAGCCCGAGAGATTCTGAATCCATGTTCGTGCCGTTTATTAAGCAAGTGCTCAAAAAAGCTTCGCTGATGATGTGTGCCAGTTTGGTGACACTCGTGATCGTTGAAATAATTCTTCGCCAGTTTGCGCCCCAGTATTATCCTGTCATCCCAGCCGCGTATGAATACGACGAAGAGATGGCATTCCGGCTTCGTCCCGATGCACACCTGTTTCGCACAACCGACTTTCAACAGGAGAGCAAATCCAATGGGCTGGGGACGTCTAACTTTCAGGAAAGTTTTGACGGTTACGAGGTGCTCGTCTTCGCGGTCGGCGATTCATATACACAGGGGACGGGTCTCCCGGCGGACATGTCTTACCCGGCTCAACTCGACTTGATGCTTAATCAGGATAAAGACGGCTTTTACATCAAGAGGTACGGGATGGTTAATCTCGGCGTCGCGGGTTTCGGGGGCGAGCAAGAGTTAATCAGTCTCCGCCGTTGGGGGGCGCGTCTCGGCCCTCCGGCGGTGATCCTGTACCTCGGGTGCGATAATGACTTTGAAGACGACTTAGCATTCAGAAGCGGCGAGCGGCACCGGATAGTGATCTCGGGCAGCCCGACCTGGGGACGGCTGACCAAGCCGCTACGCCTGCTTCTGGAGCGCACCCAACTTGGCCTCATCGCACGCGCCGCTTATCGCCAGCATGCGCGGGATCGAATGGTTGACGAGGCGACGAAGCAGTTAGGTAGGAAACCCTCGACGGCGGAATTAAACTCATCGGTGTTGGAGCGTTTGAAGTCTTATGCGGGGGAACGTAATGCCCTGCTCGTCGTGAGTTGGAGTGATGAAACCGACTCATACCGTTGGTTGAAGTCTTGGGCGGCGCAACGCGAAATCGCCTTCGCTGATTGGGCGCCGAAAGCCACTTCCGTACGGGAGGTGATGCCGCAACTGACGTTGGACAATCAACATTCGGGCGGCCACCATCGCGGCTGGACTAATCAGTTGATCGCGGCGGAATTCGCCCGGCAGATCCGCGCCCACAGGTAACACCGGGTATCACTTTTCAGGTGCGGCGACGCAGGCTCAGTTTTTTAACAGGCAGAACTGCATCTCTTCGTTAATAATTTTCATCCGTACCAGCACCCGTTTAATTTTGAGAGCACCTTTAAAGACGACTTGCGGGCTATAGGAGAAGATAAAGAGGAATGCCGGACGCCACAGGTATTTCTTTTTTAACACTCTCAAGAACAGCGTGCGCGCTTCGGCAAACTGTTGCCGATCTATCAACTGTCGTCCTGACTCGATTGCGGATTGCAGCAAATACTTTTGGAAAGCCTCTTTCACCCCGGTCACATACTGATCAACACTCGAATTGATCTTCTCCCCGACTTCCTCCAAAGCCAAGTGCATCTCCAGAACGTTGTTCGAGAGGTTGTCCTCATGCCGCCGGTAATACACGAGGGGTCGCTCGATCACCAATAGACTCCTGTCCGCCAGCACCCGTAGAAAGCATTCCAGGTCTTCGGTACAGCACAATTTCTCGTCGAAAAGTCCGCTCGCTAAAAGAGCTTCCCGTTTAACCAGGATGGCCGACGGGAGTAGTGAAAAGAGGGGAAACAGATCGCCCGACACTTTTTTGAAGACCGTCGTTGATGGCTCAAGAGGTAAGCCGTGAGCGAGAGCATACTGTCGTCGCAGGTGTGGGTCGAATTTCGGCAGGTCGAGCAGGTGTCCACGGCTGTCGATCCGTTGGTAGTCACAGGAAATCATGTCTGCTTCCGGGCATAGACTAAGCGCCTTCCATTGCTGCTCAATCTTATCGCGCGCCCACAGGTCGTCGGCGTCAATGAGAGCAATCCAGGGTTGGGTGGCAGCCCTGATGCCTGCGTTGCGCGCCGCCGAAAGTCCCATGTTCGATTGCCTGATGATCCGCACGTTGAAGTTTCGCGCGATCTCGAAAGTCCGGTCAACGGAGCCGTCGTCAACTACGATCACCTCGGCTGCCGGCAAAGTCTGTTCGTGAATACTCTGCAAGGTGAGAGCGATAAAACGTTCCGCATTATAGGCCGGGACGATGACGGAAATAGGCGCTTGGCTCGGCATGTGGAGGAATTTATAAAATGGTTCGTGGATGATGGAAGTGATCTTGCGTCCGAGATGTAACTGTTGCCAGCGATTTATAACATCCTTACGACCGCCTCGCCTAGTCATAATTAACGTGTGCGCTTTTCAGTTCGTTTGCTTTGTCCAGCTATTCTCACTGCGTACGAGAATACTCGGATCGTTCCGAAATGTAGGGACAGTCGAAGATGCATAACGGGCGTGTGTCATCTATAATCAGGCGCTATTTTTCGATCCATTGATTCGCCGAGTAATTACACCGACAGACTGCCCACTCATGGAATCGTCATTTTACCCGCCGGGGCCGAAGAGCAGATTCTTTGGCCTCGAACTGCATCTAGCCAGCCAACGCGACCCGCTCGGATTTATGGAGCGTGCCGCCCAAGAGTATGGAGACATCGTCCACTTCAAGATCGGACAGCGGCACGTCTATTTGCTCAACCACCCTGATTACATTAAGGACGTACTCGTGAGCCACTATGCCAATTTTCTCAAAGGGCGTGGCATCGTGCGGCGTGATAATTTCCTCGGCGAAGGGCTGCTCACGAGTGAGGGCGACTTTCACCGCCGCCAACGTCAAATAACGCAACCTGCTTTCCATCACGAGCGTTTCGCGGCCTATGGCGAGACGATGACGAAAGTGGCGTTAGACGCTTCCCTGAGTTGGAGTGCGGGCGCGAGGCTCGACGTACTGGAAGCAATGCGAGAGATCACCCTGCCCATCACCAGCCAGACGCTCTTCGGGACACGGGTTGATACGGAACATGAGCGAATTATCGCCGCGTTCCGCGCCGGGTTGAGTCGCTTCCGCCCGTTCAGACCTGCCGCCAGTCGCCTGTCAGACCGTCTGTCGCCCCTGCATCAGTGGCGGCTGAAGCAAGCACGGTTTGACCTTGAGAGTTTGATCTCCCGGATCATCGCGGAACGCCAGCGGAGCGGCGACGACCGGGGCGACCTACTTTCTCTGTTGCTAGCCAGAACCGGCGCAGAAGATGAACAGTTTATGAGCGACCGGCAGATTCGCGACGAGGCGATCACACTCTTCATCGGTGGCTTCGAGAATGTGGCGACCGCGCTCACCTGGACGTGGTATCTGCTGGCGCGACATCCGGAGGTAGAGGAGAAGTTGCACCGCGAACTGGACAAGGTGCTGGAAGGGCGTGCGCCGGTCGCCGCCGACCTGTCGCGGCTGGGCTACACGCGTATGGTCTTCGAGGAGTCAATGCGCATTTACCCTCCGGTCCCGCGACTCGTCCGAACGGCGATTCGTGATTATCAGGTCGGTCAGTACACGATTCCGGCCAAAGCGCTCGTCGTCGTCAGCCAATACCTGATGCACCGCGACGCGCGCTACTACTCGCAGCCTACGCGTTTCTATCCCGAACGCTGGATGCCGGAAGCTAAACGGGCGCGTCCCGCTTACGCTTACTTCCCTTTCGGGGGCGGGTCGCGCCGCTGTATAGGCGAGGGCTTCGCCTATATGGAGGGCGTGCTCCTGCTGGCGACGCTCGCTTCGCGTTGGAGACTGCGCCCCGTCTCGCGTACTCCCGCCGTCCCGACCGCTACGCATTTTCTCCATCCGAAGCATAACCTCTACATGGTCGCGGAGAGCCGCACGCCTTAAGCTGACCCATGAAAACCTGTCAGGTCCGGCTGCCGGGGTTTAGCGTACTAGTGTGCGAGCGAGCGGACGGAGAGCGCTTACCAGGCGCGGAAACCGTTTGAGACGTTTGTGGAGCCTCGCGGCGGTTGAGTGCTGAACGCTCTGCTGGTGTTGTTGGAGTAACCGCATGTGCTGCGCCTGCAACCGTGCCAGGTAGGCGGCTGTGGCAGGTCCTTCCTTGCGCGGGTCGAATCCCGCCTTCGTCTGCTCATATTCGACGACTACCCCTTCGCACATCTCTACAATGGTCTGCATGGCTACCGCCTGTCCCGCTTGGGCGCGCACAAGGTCAGTCGCTCTCGCTGCGTCAAGCGGGTCATACCGATCAATCTCATGCGCGGCGCGTTGCGCCAGTTCTTCCGGCGAGAGTGCGTCTCCCATAGCGCGAATCCCGAAATTAAGCGGGATCAGCCGCTCGATGTCTTCCGCGCGGATCATCGGGCCGAGAAAACGAATCCCCGAGTAGACGATAACAGCCGCGCCGACCGCAAGTGCTTCGAGCGCCGCGCGCCCTTTCGCGAAGACAAGGTCGTAGTGCTTGAGAGTTTCCTCCGGGTTTGAGACAGCGTTGTTCATCAGTTCGCCGACCACGTCGAGTTCTATGTCGCGCTTCGCACACGCCGCGCGCAGTGCCGCCAGGTGTGGATTCTCTCTAGTGTAGTTGCCGAAGACCAATGCGCGGCGCGGGCGTGCCGGGAGCGGTGGCCGCCGCCCGAAGCGATTGATGTCCACGGAGTTCGGGAGCACGAGCACGCGCGCTTCCTCGATCCCGTCTTCGCAGATGAGGCGATCGCGGCAGGTGACATCAACCGCGACGAAGCGCAGGATACGCGGGAAGGCCGGGGCGAACGCATTGTGTCCGTACCAATCGTGACAGACGTAAACGGCGGGCACGTCTGCGCAGTGCTGGAGCGCAATCATTGTCGGCAGATGATGTTGCCCGTAAATGAGATCGGGGGTGAAGGCGAGCGAGCCGAGACTGTCAATGACCGGGATCGTCATGTTGCGGATGTCGGCGGCCACCTCGCCGGGACAGATCGCGTAGATGACAGGCGTATGCCCTAATCGCAATAGGGAGAGAGCTACGTCGCGAATATATAACTCAGTTCCTCCGCGAGCGTTTAGCGTTTCACAGGTGATCAGAACTCGTAGTCCGGTCATAAATGTATCGTGTTGTGGAAACCAAGCTGATGCGCACCATTATATCGCGACGCCTTTACTTACGCGGCGTCCCCAGACAGGCTTGTATTGTACACTTCAATTTTCGTACCCCTCTCAAGGCTCAATTAAATCCCATACTCGTTATGCTATATTTCAGATGTTAAAAAACTGTAGTTTCCGGCACCACGTTTTTGGCATTCAACCCCCATTGAAATACTGAGATTTTACCCTTCGTTTCCAGAGGTTTTTTTGACATCCCTTTTACAAACCACATGATGAAAGTCGGAATTTCCGCGCGCGTCTCCACCCATGATCAGCAACTGAAAATATCACTTGCTCGAACAGGACGACTTGTGAAAGGATGATCCCTCCAGCCCAAGCCGAGGGCGAAAGAAGCAGGGGCGTTGACCTGACCCAGCCTGAACCGCCAGCTGCTCGCGCACACACCGCGCAGGGTTGTGTTGCAAAAATAGCCTTTCAGCTATTATACCTCCCTCACGTTCTCTCAAACTGTGTCATCAGGTCTATTCACGAATCGTAACACCTCACCCTTCAAATGGCGGCACTACGCGCCGGATGTCATTCTCCTGTGCGTTCGCTGGTAAATGGTCTAATCACAAGTGACAAATTCTGCATGAGCCGCTCGGCCCGCCTCTCGCTGAGTTGGTGCCGCAACTCAGAGCTTGGCGAACCTGCCCGTCGGGTG
>Ga0307513_10009092_pt1 | contig 12594 bp, 14 predicted proteins | sample 15_EM_MG_FD_202174 | JGI IMG/M metagenome (GOLD analysis project Ga0307513, IMG submission 202174) | Populus trichocarpa ectomycorrhiza microbial communities from riparian zone in the Pacific Northwest, United States - 15_EM | ecosystem: Host-associated > Plants > Roots > Unclassified | place... | reverse complement strand
CTGCACCACGATGCCCAGGATGCCGGTGAGCATCATGGTCAGCCCGACCATGTCCGAGCCCCAGTGGTAGCGGAAACCGGCGTAGAGCACGAAGATCGACGGCAGCACGGTGTGGGCCAGCTGGAAAAGGAACCCGACCGTGGCCAGACCCAGCAGTTCGCCGTGCGCCCGCAGGAAGGCCAGCGATCCGAGCGGGTTGGCGCGGGCCCAGTTGAACTTCACCACCCGGCGCTCCACCGGCAGGGATTCCGGCAGGACGAAGAGGCCGTAGCACCAGTTGATGGCGGTCAGGCCCGCCGCCACCAGGAACGGCAGGCGCAGCGCGAAGTCGCCCAGGTAGCCGTGCATGATCTCGCCGGCCAGGAATCCGCCCAGCACCGGTCCGATCAGGAACCCGAAGCTGAAGGCCGAGCCCATCCAGCCGAAGGCCTTGGCCCGGTCCTTGGGTGCGGTCACGTCGGCCACATAGGCGTTGGCGGTCGAGAAGCTGGCCGCGGTCATGCCGTTGATCACCCGGCCGACGAACAGCCAGGCGAGGTTCGGCGCAAAGGCCATGAACAGGAAGTCGACGGCCAGGCCGCCCAGCGAGATCAGCAGCACCGGCCGCCGTCCGATCCGGTCGGAGAGCATGCCCAGGATCGGGCCGCAGAAGAGTTGCATCACCCCCCAGGTGACTGCGAAGACGACGTTCCAGGTGGAGGCTGTGGCGGTGTCGCCGCCGACCAGGTGCTTGATCAGGTTCGGCAGCACCGGGATCATGATCCCGAACGACACCGCGTTCATCAGAGAGCAGGCGAACACGAACCGGAAGGCGGCCTGGCGGCCTGCTTTGGTCGGCGCGACGTCGGGTGGTTGGTCCATCAGATCAGCTCCCGGCCGCGGCGGCGGATTGCTCACGAGGTTTGGGAACGCCGAGCGCCAGCACCAGACCCAGGGCCATGAAGGCGGCGGCGAGGTAGAACGGCGCGCCCACCGGCGCCCAGGCGCTCCAGGATCCGATGGCGCGCGCGAACACCTCGGTGAAGAGGATGGGCCCGATCAGGCTGGCGATCGCCATCAGCCCCATGTTGGCGCCCTGCAGGCGGCCCTGCTCGGTGGCCGAGACGGTGCGCGACATCAGACCCTGCACGCCCGGTCCGATCAGGCCCATGAGGGTGTTCGGGATGATGAAGGCCAGGAACACCCAGCCGGACGGCGTCGCGCCATAGATCGTGAAACCGATCGCCGCCGCGGCCAGGCCGCCGGCCAGCGCACCGCGCTCGCCGAAACGGGCCACCACCCTTGGCACCACCAAGGCCTGCACAAGGATCGAGCCGATGCCGACCAGCCCCAGGCTGACCCCGGTCATCGCCGACGACCAGCCGTAGCGGTAGGTCGTGTAGGGCACCCAGGTCGACTGCAGCACCTGGTGGGCCAGGTAATAGAGGAAGACCACGCCGGCCAGATTCATCAGCGCCGGCTTCGACCGGTAGAGGTCGAACGATCCGACCGGATTGGCGACCTTGAAGCTGAACCTTGCGCGGCGATCGGCCGGCAGGGACTCCGGCAGGACGAAAACGCCGTAGAGGGTGTTCAGCAGACAGAGCCCCGCGGCGCCCCAGAACGGCAGCCGCGGGTCGACGGAGCCCAGCAGCCCGCCGATCACCGGCCCGAAGATGAAGCCGATCCCGAACGCGACGCTAAGTATCCCGAACCGCGCGGCGCGCTGCTCCGGCGGGGTGACGTCGGCGACATAGGCGTTGGCGGTGGAGAAGGTGGCCGCCGTGACGCCGGAGATCATCCGCCCGACGAACAGCCAGGCGAGGTTCGGCGCCAGGGCCATGAACACATAGTCGAGGCCCAGGCCCCCCATCGAGAGCAGCAGCACCGGCCGTCGGCCGAAATGGTCGGAAAGCCCGCCCAGCACCGGAGAGGCGAAGAACTGCGCCAGCGCCCAGGCCGCCGCGAACCAGCCGATCCAGCGCGCTGCGCTCGCCGCGTCGCCGCTGAAGTCCTGGATCAGGCGCGGCAGCACGGGGATGATGATGCCGAGCGCCACCATGTCCAGCACGACGCAGACGAAGACGAACCCCAGCGCCGCCTGACGGCGTCCGTGACCGGCTGCCAGGATGTCCGGTTCCTTGCTCATCGCGTCTCCCCTGTGGAGACCATGAAACAAACCAAGAACTGACGCAACATCGTTAGGCCACGGTGTCGCCGACGGCGGCGACCTGGGCGCGCCAGAATTCCGCCAGCCGCATCAGCAGCACCTGGTCCGGGAAGCGATGCCGCGCCGCGCTCTCCGCCGGCACCTGGTCGAAGCCGCGGTGCTCGACGCTGACCCGCGTTTCCGCCCCCACGGCCTCGAAACCAACCTCGACCTCCGTGTGAAGATCGAGCGGGAAGTTCGCTTGTCGCCAAGAGAAAACCAGGCGATGAGGCGGCTCCCAGACGCGAATGGCGCCGATCTCGAAGACCTTGCCGCCTTCCCGCGTTTCGATCAGCCGCCCGCCCTCGCCGGGCTCGAACGACAGCACGCCTGGCCGCGGCGTGGTCTGGAACAGGGTGTTGGGCCGCCACCACGCGCCGATCTCCTCGACGAAAGCCTGGAAGGCGCGCTCGGGCGTCGCCTTCACCCGCAGCGCGACATAGACCTTGGAGGTCATTTGTCCTGCTCAAGATGAGTCTTGAAGGCGGCGAGTTGCTCGCTCCAGAGCCGCTCGGCCTCCTCCAGCCAACGCAACAGGTGAACCATGGGTTCGGGCCTCAGGGCGTAGATGCGCACGCGCGCATCGAACGCGGGATGGGACTCTTCGACAAGACCGCTCTCGCGCAGGGTCTTCAGGTGCCGACTCATGGCCGGCGGCGAGAGATCCAGTTCGCGCGCAAGATCGCCGGCGGCGCGCGGGCCACGGCTCAACAGGTCCACGGCGCGCCGCCGCTGCGGATCGGCCAGGGCGGCCAGGGTGCGGTCGAGGTCCGCCGCGGCGCTCATACCCATCCGGTGATCTTCAGTCCGCTCACCGCCTCGGCCTCCTCGCGGGTCACCGTCTCGACGGTCTGGGCGACGGTCCAGATATGGCCTTCCGGGTCGCGGCAGCGATAGGTGCGGTCGCCATAGAACTGGGTCGCCGGCTCCACCAGGATCTCCGCGCCCGCCGCCCGCGCCCGCTCGCAGTGCGCGTCGATGTCGGTGGTGAGCTGGATGTGCACCGTCTGGGTGTTCTTGCCGCCGATCGACTTGGGGCTCTTGTGGTCGGCCGTCCATTCGTTGCCGATCATCACCACGGCGTTGCCGAAGCGCATTTCGGAGTGGGCCAGGCCGCCCTCCCCGTCCTCGATCAGCATGGAGACCTCGAAGCCAAACGCCTGCTCCAGCCAGCGGATCGCCGCCTTCGGGTCCTGGTAGCAGACCGCCGACATCAGCGGTGCGCGCCAATCCGCCATCTCACACGCCCTCCAGCGAGGTGCGGATCGTCAAGCCGCTGGCGGCTTCCATCTCAGCGCCGGAGACTTCGCGAACGGTCTGGTTGAAGTTCCAGACATGGCCTTCAAGGTCCAGGGCGCGGTAGGTCCGGGCGCCATAGAACTGGGTCTCCGGCTCGGCCGCGATCCGCGCGCCGGCCGCCCGGGCGCGCTCGCAGTGGGCGTCGATCCCGTCCGCCATCTCCACGCGCAGGAACTGGCTCCCATTGCCGCCGAGGCTCAGCGGGCTCTTCATCTGCGCCCCGCCCAGCAGGGTGGCGCCATCCCATACGCCATCCCACTCGCCGCTGATGCCGACGGGCGCGTCGCGAAAGCTCATCTCGGCGTGGCCAACCCTGCCCTCATCGTCGGTCACCAGGGTCGTGGTTTCGAAGCCAAACGTCCGCTCCAGCCACTTCATGGCGGCGATCGGGTCCTTGTAGAAGACGGTCGAAACGATGGCGGGGCGTTCAGCCATGACGGGCTCCTTCTCTGATCCCGCAATATTTAACGCATATGGCAACTATCTCGTCAAGGCCCCCGCGACATCCGCCAGACGGCCGTCGTTGGCCTGGGGCTTCACGGCGATCAGGCGGGCCAGCAGCGGATAGACGTCGACGTTGTCGAAGCTGGGCAAGGTCACCCCGTGACGAAACGCCGGGCCGGTGGCGATGAAGACCGCCGCCATCTCGGGCGCATAGGGATCGTAGCCGTGAGCCCCGCGCTCGGGATTGCGCGGCTTGTAGTCGTGGGTGGTGATCGACCACCCCGTCTGCGGCAGGCAGAAGTACGGCGGCACGCGCGGATTGGCGCCGTAGTGGTAGCGCTTGGGGATGTCCTGCTTCTTCCAGCACTGCATGTGCTCGTGCGACCGCAGCAGCGCCCTGGCGACCTGCGCCTCATGCCCGGGATTCGGATAGAGGCTGAGGAACGCGCCCAGGGTGATGGTGCGCGCGGCGTCCTTGGGCAGCAGATCGTCGTAGAAGATCTTTTCATTGTCCGGCGTGGCCGCCATGCCGTGATCGGCGACAATGACCAGATTGGCCGCGATCCCTCGCGCCTTGAGCCCCTCCACCAGGCGCCCGATTGCGCTGTCGACGCTCGCCGCCGCGGCGTTCACCTGCGCCGAGTCCGGCCCGGAATGGTGGCCCGCGGTGTCCACGTCGTCGAAATAGAGGGTGGCGAACCGCGCGCGCTCGGCCGGGGGCGCATCGAGCCAGGACAGCAGCTGGTCGGTGCGGTCCTGGGCAGGGAGGCTCATGTCGAACAGCCGCCACTGGCTGGGCCGCACGCCTTGGATCGCGGTGTCGGAACCCGGCCAGAACATGGTGGCGGTGCGCACGCCGGCCCGCTCGGCTGTCACCCAGATCGGCGTCGCCTCGTTCCACCAGCGGGCATCGGCATTGGTGGCCTTGTCGGCCATCTTGAAGGTCACGCCGGGAATGTTCGGGTCGAGCATGGTGTTGTCGACGACCCCGTTGCGGTCCGGCCGCAGGCCCGTGACGATGGCGTAGTGGTTGGGGAAGGTCTTGGTCGGAAACGACGGCCGCATGCTGGCGCGCACGCCGTCCCTGGCCAGGCCTGAGAGCGTTGGCGTCACGCCGCGGTCGAGATAGTCCGGCCGAAAGCCGTCGATGGAAATCAGGATGGTCAGCGGCGGTAAGCCCGCCGTCCTTGGCGGTGCGGTGGCGCAAGCGGCAAGGGTGAAGGCGAAGAGCAGGGCGCAAAGGCGGATGCAGGCGGTCATGACTGCAACCTAGGCCACGGCCGCAACGATTCGATGCCAAGACAGACAAAAGCCCCGGAACCTGGGGCTCCGGGGCTTCAAAACTGCGGCGATGAGCCGGAAGTCTTAGTCGGCGTAGGTCTCGGCCACCGGGCCGGAGTCCTTGCCCTTTTCGGCCGGGTCGCGGTCGACGAACTCGATGACGGCCATGGCCGCGTTGTCACCGTGGCGGTAGCCCGCCTTCAGCACGCGGATGTAGCCGCCGTTGCGGTCCTTGTAGCGCGGACCCAGCACGGCGAAGAGCTTGCCGACCTGTTCCACGTCACGCACCGAGCTGATCGCCTGACGACGCGCGTGCAGGTCACCCCGCTTGCCGAGCGTCACCAGCTTCTCGACGAAGGGGCGGAGCTCCTTGGCCTTGGGCAGGGTGGTCACGATCTGCTCGTGCTTGATCAGGCTCGCGGCCATGTTGGCGAACATGGCCGTGCGGTGGGCGGTCGTACGACCCAGTTTACGGTGCGCGGAACCGTGACGCATCTCGATATCTCCTGGGCCGTCTGGCCCACCAGGGACGTTCCCGATCCAGTGGGAAGTCGTCCTACCTAACCAACCCCAGCCTGCTCCCGCCTGGGTCAATGCGAAGCACCGGGACCCTCCACCGCTGTTGCGGCTTCATCGGGTCCAGGCCGGCGAAGCGGCCCAGAGTCGGTGCGAAAGTCTTCTTACATCTGGTCTTCGAACTTCTTGGCCAGTTCTTCGATGTTTTCCGGCGGCCAGTTGGGCACGTCCATCCCGAGATGGAGCGCCATGCCCGCCAGCACTTCCTTGATTTCGTTCAAGGACTTGCGGCCGAAGTTCGGGGTGCGGAGCATCTCGGCTTCGGTCTTCTGGATCAGGTCGCCGATGTAGACGATATTGTCGTTCTTCAGGCAGTTGGCCGAACGGACGGAGAGCTCGAGCTCGTCCACCTTCTTCAGCAGCGCCGGGTTGAACGGCAGTTCCGGCTTGGCTTCGCCTTCGACCTTCTTCTTCGGCTCTTCGAAGGTGATGAAGATCTGCAGCTGGTCCTGGAGGATGCGCGCGGCGTAGGCCACCGCGTCAACGGGGCTGACCGCGCCGTTGGTTTCCACTTCCATGATCAGCTTGTCGTAATCGAGGCTCTGGCCCTGGCGGGTCGGCTCGACGCGATAGGCGACGCGCTTGACCGGGGAATAGAGCGCATCGACGGCGATCAGGCCGATCGGGGCGTCTTCCGGACGGTTCATCTCGGCGGGGACATAGCCCTTGCCGGTCTGGACGGTGAATTCCATGCGCACCTGGGCGCCGTCGTCCAGCGTGCAGAGCACGTGGTCGCCGTTCAGGATCTCGATGTCCGAAGGGGCGTCGATCTGGCTGGCGGTCACCGCACCGGGGCCGGTCGCGCGCAGGGTCATGCGCTTGGGACCTTCGGCGTGCATGCGCACGGCCAGTTGCTTGATGTTCAGCACGATGTCGACGACGTCTTCGCGCACGCCCTCAAGCGAGGAGAACTCGTGCACGACACCGTCGATTTGCACCGCTGTCACAGCGGCGCCTTGCAGCGAGGAGAGAAGGACGCGGCGCAGGCTGTTGCCCAGCGTCACACCAAAACCGCGCTCGAGGGGCTCGGCCACCAAGCGCGCCTTGCGGGCAGCGTCGGCGCCGGTCTCGATTTGCGGCTTCTCGGGACGAATAAGCTCGTTCCAGTTTCTTTCGATCACGGATGGGTGTCCCTCGAAACGCAGGATCGCCGGCCGCAAATGCGGTCCGGCGCAGGGAATTACGGTACTTAGTTACTCAGACGCGCCGGCGCTTGGGCGGCCGGCAGCCGTTGTGCGGAATGGGCGTCACGTCGCGGATGGTGGTGATCGTCATGCCGACCGACTGCAGCGCGCGGAGCGCCGACTCGCGGCCCGAGCCGGGGCCCGAAACGTTCACTTCCAAGGTCTTCACACCGTGCTCGGCGGCCTTGCGGCCCGCGTCCTCGGCAGCCATCTGGGCCGCGTAAGGAGTCGACTTCCGAGAACCCTTGAAGCCCATCGTGCCGGCGCTGGACCAGGAGATCGTGTTCCCCTGGGCGTCGGTGATGGTGATCATGGTGTTGTTGAACGAGGCGTTCACGTGCGCCACGCCCGAGGTGATGTTCTTACGCTCGCGACGTTTGACGCGCGCCGGTTCCTTGGCCATCGACTAGCTCTCTTACTTCTTCTTGCCGGCGATCGGCTTGGCCGGACCCTTGCGGGTGCGGGCGTTGGTGTGCGTGCGCTGGCCGCGGACCGGCAGGCCCTTACGGTGACGCAGGCCGCGGTAGCAGGCCAGGTCCATCAGACGCTTGATGTTGACCGCGGTCTCGCGACGAAGGTCACCCTCCACCGTGAAGTCACGGTCGATGGTTTCGCGGATCTGCAGCACTTCCTGGTCGGTCAGCTGATTGACGCGACGAGCGTCCTCGATGCCGACCTTCTGGACGATATCGCGCGCCTTCGCGGCGCCGATCCCATGGATGTACTGAAGCGCGATGACGACGCGCTTGTTCGTAGGAATATTGACGCCAGCGATACGGGCCACGTGTAATCTCTCCAGGTCACGCAAGGAAAGCGCGAACGGCGCCCCGGCCCCACAGCCCGAAGGCACAGGCCGGTTCGTCCCTCGCGCTCTTTCGCGGAAGCGCTTCGTTATAGGGATCGTTGCGCTTCCGTCAACATCGGAAACGCCCATTTGTGAACGAGAAGGCGTCGGCGCAAGGGGTGGTCCCCCGCCGCGTTCGTATGCCTTCACCCCCGAAGTCTCCCCCGAGGAGGTTAAGGAAAGCATGAGAGGGCGAATCGCGCAAATCACAGCGCTCGCCGCCTTGCACGCCTGACGCAGGCGCCTTCAGGTGGGCGCCAGGGACCGAGGGGCGAATCCATGAAATTTCGCAACGTTGCGCTGGCGGCGGCCGCCGTTCTGGCGATTTCGTCGCAGGCTCAGGCGAAAGACGTGGTGATTCATGCCGGCCGGCTGATCGACGGCGTCGGCAAGACGGCCCGCACCCAGGTCTCCATCCTGATCCACGACGACCGAATCACCGCCGTCCAGCCGGGCTACGTCACGCCCCAGGGCGCCGAGGTCATCGACCTGAAGGCCGCCACCGTCCTGCCCGGGCTGATCGACGACCACGTCCACATCACCGCCGGCTACCACAAGGGCGACCCGATCCACACCGCCATGACGCGGACCAACTACGACGACACCATCGAGGCCACGGGCTTTGCGCGCGACACCCTGATGGCCGGCTTCACCTCGGTGCGGGACGTGGGCGCCGACACCGGCGTGATCGTCGCCCTGAAGCGCGCGATCGCCGACGGCGTGATCCCCGGCCCGCGTATGTGGGTGGCGGGGACCCCGCTCGGCCCCACCGGCGGCCACGGCGACGCCCGCAACGGCCTCGACCCGCAGCTCGACCATCCCGGCTGGAGCGACAATCTGGTCGACAGCCCCGAAGCCGCCCGCCGCGCGGTCCGCACGCTGAAGCGAAATGGCGCGGACCTGATCAAGATCATGCCGTCGGGCGGTGTCATGTCGATCGGCGACGATCCGACGCTGCAACTGATGAGCGACGATGAGATCAAGGCCGTGGTCGAGACCGCCCACGCGCTCAACATGAAGGTCGCGGCCCACGCGCACGGCAAACAGGCCATCGACCACGCCATCGCGCTCGGCGTCGATTCCATCGAGCACGGCACCTATGCCGACGCCGAGAGCTACAAGCTCTTCAAGGCGCACGGGACCTACTTCGTGCCCACCATGCTGGTTGGCGAAAAGGTCTTTCAGCACGCCAGGGCGCACCCGGAAGACCTCAATCCCTCGACCGTCGAGAAGACCATGACCGTGGTGCCCTACATGCAGAAGAACCTGCATGACGCGTACGTGGCCGGCGTGAAAATCGCCTTCGGGACCGACACCTTCGGCATGTCGCGGCACGGCGAGAACGCCCAGGAGTTCGCGATCATGGTCCGCGCGGGCATGACGCCGATGGACGCCATCCTGGCCGCCACCGCCAACGCCGCCGACCTGATCGGCGATGTGAAGGACATCGGCTCGATCCAGCCCGGCCGCTACGCCGACATCATCGCGGTGACCGGCGATCCCCTCGCCGATGTGAAGGTGTTGGAAAAGGTCGGCTTCGTGATGAAGGGCGGCGTGGTCTACAAAGGCCCGCAAGACGGGCGTTGATCGCCGACCATTGATCGCTTGACGCGACTCTCCGCCCGCCGGGAGAGTCACAGCCATGACCATCGATTTCATCCGCGGCCTGCCGAAGGCCGAACTTCATCTGCACATCGAAGGCAGCCTCGAGCCCGAGCTGATGTTCGAGCTCGGCCGCCGCAACAAGATCGCCCTGCCCTTCGCCTCGGTCGAAGAGGTCCGCGCCGCCTACGCCTTCTCGAACCTGCAGGATTTCCTGGACATCTACTACCAGGGCGCGGGCGTGCTGATGACCGAGCAGGACTTCCATGACCTGGCCATGGCCTATTTCCGTCGGGTCGCCGCCGACGGCTGCCGCCACGTGGAGCTGTTCTTCGATCCCCAGACCCACACCGACCGCGGCCTGCCGTTCTCGGTGGCCATCGACGGGCTGCTCTCCGGCATGGCTGAGGCGGAGATCGCGCTCGGGATCACCTCGAAGCTGATCCTCTGCTTCCTGCGCCACCTGCCCGAGGACGCCGCCTTCGCCACCCTGAAGGCCGCCGAGCCCTACCTCGACCGTATCGTCGGTGTCGGCCTGGATTCCTCGGAGGTCGGCCACCCGCCGTCCAAGTTCGCCGGCGTCTTCAAGGCCGCGCGCGAACGCGGGCTCAAGCTGGTGGCGCACGCCGGCGAGGAAGGCCCGCCGGAATATGTCTGGGAAGCCCTGGACGTCCTGGGGGTCGACCGGATCGACCACGGCAACCGCGCGCTGGAGGATCCGGCCCTGGTGAAGCGGCTGGCGACGGAAGGGATGACCCTGACTGTCTGCCCGCTCTCGAACCTGAAGCTTTGCGTGATCGACGACATGACCGACCATCCGCTCAAGCGGATGCTGCAGTTGGGCCTCAAGCCTACCGTGAACTCCGACGATCCAGCCTATTTCGGCGGCTATCTCGGTGAGAATTGGCTGTGCGCCGCGCGGGGCGTGGCCTTGAGCCGCGATCAGCTGATCTGCCTGGCCCGCAACAGCTTCACCGGCTCGTTCCTGCCGCCCGGCGAAGTGGCGCGGCACCTGTCCGCGATCGACGAGTACGTGCAGGCCAGGGGCCCGGGCGAGACCGTGGCGCGGCTCGCCGGCGAGAGCTGACGCTCCGGTCTTACCAGCGCGGAGCGGCCAGCGCCTCGTCGATGGCGGCGGCGACGGTCTCGACGCTGCCCATGCCGTCGACCTCCACCAGCTTCTTGTGGTTCTGGTAGTAGGGCAGCAGCGGCGCGGTCTGGGCGTTATAGGCCGCCAGCCGCACCTTGAAGCTTTCGGGATTGTCGTCGGGACGGCCGCTCTCGGCGAACCGGCCGGCGATGCGCTGCATCAGCGCCTGGTCATTGACCTTCAGCCGGATGACCAGGTCGATGCGCGAATTGCGGTGCTCGAGCATGGCGTCCAGCGCCTGGGCCTGGGCGATGGTGCGGGGAAAGCCGTCGAAGATCGCGCCGCCGGCCGCCTCGGCCTCGGGCAGGCGCTGTTCGATCAGCTCGATGACGATCTCGTCCGAGACCAGGTCGCCCCGCTCGATGACCCCCGCCACCTTCTTGCCGAGCTCGGAGCCCGAGGCGATGGCGGCGCGCAGCATGTCGCCGGTCGACAGCTGGACCATCTTGCGGGCCTCGACCAGGCGCTTGGCCTGGGTGCCCTTCCCCGCCGCCGGCGGACCGAACAGGATCAAGTTCATTCCTGGGAGCCCCTCAATCGACGGTCCTCTCCGGGACCGCCGAACAACTAGCGGCCGCGGTTGCCCCGCAGCTTGGATTTCTTGATCAGGCCTTCGTACTGGTGCGCCAGCAGATGCGACTGGATCTGGGTCACGGTGTCCATGGTGACGCTCACCACGATCAGCACCGAGGTGCCGCCCATGTAGAAGGGCATGTTGTAGAACCCGATCAGCAGCTCCGGCAGCAGACAGACGATGGCGATGTAGGCCGCGCCGATCACGGTCAGGCGGGTCAGCACGAAGTCGAGATATTCCGCGGTGCGGCGGCCGGGACGGATGCCCGGCATGAAGCCGCCGTACTTGCGCAGGTTCTCGGCCGTGTCCTCCGGATTGAACACCACGGAGGTGTAGAAGAAGCAGAAGAAGACGATCAGCGCACCGTACATCAGCATGAAGAGCGGCTGGCCGTGCTGCAGCTGGCCCACGGCCGAGGGCAGCCACTGCAGCCAGGGCGGCAGGTTGGCGGTGGCCGCGAAGCCCATGACGGTCGCCGGCAGCAGCAGCAGGCTGGAGGCGAAGATCGGCGGGATAACGCCCGAGGTGTTGATCTTCAGCGGCAGGAACGAGGTGTCGCCGCCGAACATGCGGTTGCCGACCTGGCGCTTGGGGTATTGCACCAGCAGCCGTCGCTGCGAGCGCTCCATGAACACGATGGCGACCGTCACCGCGATGACAAGAACGCCGATCATGAGCAGCGCGCCGCCGCTGATCGCGCCGGTCTGGGCCAGCGCGAAGGCCTGGCGCAGGTAGTTCGGGAACACCGAGACGATGCCGGCGAAGATGATCAGCGACACGCCGTTGCCGACGCCGCGGCTGGTGATCTGCTCGCCAAGCCACATCAGGAACATCGTCCCGCCGGTCAGGGTCGCCACCGTGGTGATCGTGAAGAACAGCCCCGGATGGTCGACGATGCCCTGGCTGGCCTGCAGGCCCATGGCGATGCCGAACGACTGGAACACCGCGAGCACGACGGTCAGGTAGCGGGTGTACTGGTTGAGCTGCTTGCGCCCCGCCTCGCCGCCTTCTTTCCTGAGCTTCTCCCAGGGCGGGTAGACCGTCCCCATGAGCTGCACGATGATCGAGGCCGAGATGTACGGCATCACGTTCAGCGAGAAGACGGCCATGCGCTGCACAGCGCCGCCCGAGAACATGTTGAACATGCCCAGGATGCCCTTGGAGGGCCCCTGGAAGGCCTGGGCGAAAGCGTTGATGTCGATGCCCGGCATCGGCAGGTAACAGCCCAGCCGGTAGACGATCATCGCGATCAGGGTGAACCAGATACGCTTATGAAGCTCAGTCGCCTTCTGGAAGGCGCCGAAGTTCATGTTGGCTGCGAGTTGCTCGGCGGCCGAAGCCATTCACCAATTCCCCTGACTCGTGGTCCTGCTCAGATAGGACGGACCGGCCGCACTTGCGAGGCCGGATATGTCGCAGGTGAAGCTTAGGCCTCGACGGCCGGAGCTTCCT
>Ga0307513_10009091_pt1 | contig 12594 bp, 4 predicted proteins | sample 15_EM_MG_FD_202174 | JGI IMG/M metagenome (GOLD analysis project Ga0307513, IMG submission 202174) | Populus trichocarpa ectomycorrhiza microbial communities from riparian zone in the Pacific Northwest, United States - 15_EM | ecosystem: Host-associated > Plants > Roots > Unclassified | place... | reverse complement strand
AATTGTTCCAGGCGACCTGCCCGATAGGAAGAATAAAACGCGAAAAGGGTTTCGCGAGTGGTCTAATTGTTCCAGGCGACCTGCCCGATGAAGAATAAAACGCGAAAAGGGTACCGGCTTATTGCATGGATCAAAATCTTTGCAGAGCTTTTTTTTATGTGTTTCGGGGATCAGAAGAGTGCAGCTTTGCACTTGCTTGAGGATCTCTATTTTACAAACACATATTCGAACTAGTGTCAAGCACATTTATAACTGAAAAAGAAATGGAAGGATCCCTTCTTTAATTCTTTAAAAATATCCTATGCTATATTTTTAAAAAGTTGACCAAACTGTGTTAGGATGGTAAAATACCCCTTTACCCCTCTATATAAATGGCCAATTGAAGGAGAATGTTCATTTAAAATTGTTCTATACACGTGCATATTTATATATAAAAAAAACCCCAGCTATAATAAAACTTGTAACAGTTGGGTAGGTCAATGTAAGACCCGCCACTCAGGACCTAAATTGATGCAAATCGAAGAAAAATAGGTAAAAATTAACCCAGTATAACCCAATCAAAAACTTAGATTCACGAACTATCTAGTAGATGATCCAATAATAAGAGCTTGAGACTAAGAGGTTTGCTCCTCTGTGATCTTAGATTCGAGCCCTGTGGTTACTAATATGATGGCCACTGGAGGCTTATATGGTCGTTAACTTCAGGGCCCGTGGAATTAGTCGAGATGCGTGCAAACTGGCCTGAACACTCATGTTAATAAAATAAAATAAAAAACTTGGATTCACGCACACAATCATAATAAAACTCGATAAAAAACTTATTAATTTTTTTTAAATAAAAAATTAGTCAAAATAATATCACTTTGATTTAAAAAAATAATAAATTAACTCTCGTGACCTGTACCAAGGTTGTTAAAATCGCGTTTTGACTCGTAAAATCATACGCTTTTACGAGTCAAAACATGCTTTACGTGTTGAATCGTTTGAAAAAATAAAAAATGGGTGAAATCGTTAAAATCGGATGAAATCGCGCAAAATCGCGATTTCAGGACCGATTTTATGATTGTAACAAAATGCATGCGCTGAAACAAAATGTCCCCCCATAGTCCAGCTGTCAGGCGCCTATTGGCTGTGGAAATGCACAGTCACGACTCACGCCACGCGGTTTTCACTCTTCAATCTTCAGTCACAAAAGAGTCTTCTCTCTTCAGTCTTCACTCCTTCTTTTTCACCGAACAAATCCCTAATCCCCTTCTCTAATTAACCAACCGGGCACCGACAACCACAAAAGCGGCGACGAGGATCTCCACAAAAGCGGTCACGATCACGGTCCAGTCTTCACTCCTTCTCTTTCCTCACTCCAGAGTCCAATCATCAGTGCTCACGGTCGCGACTTCCTTTTCATCAACAGCGACGACGATCTCCTTAACAGCTCACGGCTTCAGGCTTCCTCTTTAATCTTCATCAACAGCGGCACGCCGGCAACAATCTCCTTTCTTTCCCATCATCAACAGCTGACGGCTTCCTCTTCATCAACAACAGCAGGTGACATCGGGCCTCTTCACCGGCAGCCGTTCAGCCTTCATCATCAACGACTCTTCATCGTAAGTTGATTTTGCCGCCATCATCATCACTGCAGTAGTTGATTTTGCCCCGTAAATTGTAATTGTATATTTCCCTGTAATAGATTTTGATTTTGCCCTGTTACCCTGTAATTATTAATTACAGTTTTGATTTTGCCCGGTCCTGTAATTTGTATATTTATAATGTTGAATTGAATTGAATGGAATTGATCGGGTGAAAATTGGACAGAAAATTGTTGAATTGGACTGAATTGAATGTCATTTCAGTTTATATCTTGACTGAATTGAATTGAATTAATCGGGTGAAAATTGGACTGAAAACTGTTGAATTGGACTGAATTGAATGCCATTTCAGTATTATAGGACTGAATTAATTGGACTGAATTGAATTGAATTAATGATTTTAGGATTCCATTTCAGTATTATAGTTTTTTGAATTGTTATGTATAACAAAAAGTTAATTACAATCATAAAATGAATTTTTTGTTAATGTATTTTAAAATTCCTTATGATTTTACGATTTTACAATCTGTTTTTACGATCCGAGTTTGTATTGCATTTTCCGTGCCGTGTCAAAATCATGATTTTAACAACCTTGACCTGTACAGGTCACTTAGGTCTTAGTTCGAGCCAAACAGATGACATGGTTTTAAAACTACGGAGAAGACAAAACAAACTTGCTAAAGTCTGCCACTTCTCATCAAGTTTTGTCAAATACGTTCTTCAATTTGGAACTAGGAACTCGGTGTCCTCTACTGCTATCTCAAGGCCAGGAATTCAAATCCCTTGGTAACCATAGAAGAGAAGCCTTGAGAGAATAAGACTCCAGATAAACTTCAAGTACATGGTGTTAGAAACTTCATCAAAATCTTCAGTAGCAACTCCAAGAACTAGGTCAACAACTTCAACAGAAAACCCAATAGAATGTGCACCATTTATTCAGTCCATCCATTATGTTACTAGTTCAAAATAATCCAGCTAGTTACTTGATAGTTTCCTTGTTTTCCTCAATTTTTTTCCTTATTATACTCTTTTACGGTTTAATTGTACAGTTAATGATACAACAGAAAACTACACGGCTAAGTGTGGAAGACAATTCAAAGATATCTCCTGTCTTCATCTCCCTGTTATTTCTGTTGTTTAAGTTGTTACATGGTATCCGAGCTAATATGTGCTCAAGCTTTTCAAATGATCCATTATAAAGCTTCCGTATAACCCAAATGGCCAACACCAACAACACTTCCATTCATGATCATTTCACAATCGTAATCGTATTCTATGGCAAGAGGTTTATTATTAATTTTTCAGCATAAAATTTCTCTTTCAGTCTATACTCTTCTAGTAAAATATTTTTCGTCCATTCAATGATGTTATCATAATCGGCTTCACTCAATCATTCAAAGACAGAGCAAAGCAATTGGTAGCAAAGTCTTATATCATTAGAGAGTGAATGAAATTTGTTGATCAATTCGTGTTTAAACAAAAAAACAAGACTCGGGTTTGAGTTCTTACTTCCAGGGATAATCTCCTCCGAGCATCAAATCACCCTCATCATCAGTAAAAACAATCAGCCAATCTTTGTTAGGAGCAATAAAGGCCTAACTTCACTGTTTGATGACATAATGATAGTTAACTTCACCGTTTTGATTGCGTTAGTTCTAATTGAGTTGGGGAAAACTTTAACCTTACTGAAACTTTTGTTTAAATTAAGTTAGCAAGAATGAAATAAATGGAAAGTGTGGTGGCTTGATTTGTGTTTAACCATCAAAAGCATGCTAATTATGATTTAAAAAAAATACAAAAAGTTAAATAAAAAATTTGTTATTAAAAAAACACACAAAACTATGTCTTTTTATTTGTATGCATATGATCAATTTCTAAAACTTTTCATGCATATAAGAAATAAAAATTATATTTTTATCATACTTTGAAAAATATATAAAAAATCATTATTAATGGGTATCACAACAAGTTTATGATTATCCATTAGGATTTGATCAAAATTTAAAAAATGCCATAAAAATCAATATATTTATTTAATTGTTGTAGTATGTATTTTCCATAACTTTTGGGCTTTAGAATGGTTAGGTTTTAGCTTGATAAGATAAGAACATCTTTATTGAGAACAAATTTTCTTGAATGTTAAACAGACCAACGAATAAAAACTTGATCTTAGATAAAATAATCAATCAACAATGTAGCTTACCGTAGGTGATGCGTCTTCCTCGTGCACAATTAGTCCCTTTATCGAGACTCTCGTTGACCATTAGCTTTCTTAGTGATTATAATATTAGGTGACGACTCCTTCAAAAATCATAATTTTATGATTAAACCCAAAACCCTCAATTCCAGGAGGCAACTTCGTTGTTCGACGACGTGCACGTCACAACGCTTGTATCCATATTGAATTAAACTTTTAATTACCAGATTATGTAAAGTAAAATTGTAAACCCCCGCATAAACATAGGATCGTAAAAAAAAAAACACCTCGATGAGTAATGATGGAGACTCAATCTGAAAAGAAATGAATAAATAGTAGAATTAATAATAAATGCAATGTGTAAGGGAGAGAATGATCTCCATAAATAAATTTAAAGGTATGATGGAAGTTGAAATGAGGTTACAAATTTTGGATTAAAATTTGTAATGTTAGCGAAACCGGAGAAGAGTCTCAACGGATAAAAGGATTATTTTTGATACATCAGTGATGGATGGGGTAATATTGAATTTAATGAGTAAAAATTTAGGAAAAATTTCATGATGTTCTAAGTGAATAAATTAAAGCATGAAATTCGGGTTTTGATGTAAAAGACATCGACTTTCTAGACTTACTGTTTTAGCTTGGGTTAAAATGATAGAGTAATCGGAGTGCAGAAAGATATTGCAACACTGACGATGATAAGAAAACAAAATATGGAATTTTACACATGGACTCTTTAAGGGTATTTTTGTAAATTGGCTGAATTTCACTAATCCTCTCTATGGTTCGCACTGGACAGAAGAAATAAAAGGAGAGAGAGAACCATTCCAAGGCCATGTAAGTTTCAGCAAAAAAGAGAGGATGAAGAGGGGACTTCTTCAATTTGATCTTTATTGCTTACACGTTGAAAAGAATAGGTGTTTGATCATTTTACATTTTAAATGTATACTGAAATTTATTGTATAAGACAAGTACATTTAGAAATTCTAATGACCATATATGTGAAATGCTAAATTATACAATGATGATGTGGAGAAATGATTATAGCTTGCATTGATTGTTAGAAAGTGTTTCCATGTAAATTCTTATGTATGTTGTGAATGTATCTTGAAGTCAATGTTTATAAAACAAATTTAAAAAAAAAAGAATGAAAAAGGGAAACTTGAGGTGTAAGAATATCATAGTGCAAATCGGTGGAAACATGAACAATTTAGTAAGAAAGAGAGAATAGAAATTTGATGCTAATCCTTAGTAAATTATGATTTTAGATGAGTATCTTGAGACTAATACAAGGGTTGAAACTAAAACTTAAGCATATTCGCATATTTCTTTCAATTATGAATATGCAAGTATAGAAATTATGTTGGTGTTAGCTTAAGAGATTGATGTGAATTGATGGATGATGTAGTAAGTAGAATTATTTTGAGCATCTCTTTTCGATTTCTTATTGCATATAAATAATTGTGTTGATTTTTGAAGTTGTATGAAATATTATCACCATGAAAATCTAAGAAGGAATTGATGTCTTGATAAAAATTATAATTGAGTAGCTGGTCCTATTAAATTTGGTATGTGATAGAGTCCTAAGATGTCAAAAGTTTATTGAGAGGTGATAAATTGGTGGTTAAATATACGAATTCAGAATAAGACAGTTTTGTTGGTCAGGACTCCTACTAATATTAGACATTGAAGATGAAGGCAATTGCTGCACATTTTCATATAAAAGTTATAGATAAATGAATTAGCTAACGTTTGGAACTGGTCTTGTCTCAATTGGATTTATAAAAGTCCAGAAATAGATAAAACACTATGGAAAGGTCAAACTGCTTGTAACAGGGCAGTTTTGTTGGTTAGAACTCCCACTAATATTTGACATCAAAGATGAAGGAATTTGCCATACATTTTCATATATAGGTTGTAGAGAAATGAATTGGCTAACTTTTGACACTGGTCTCACCCCCATTGGAGTTATAAAACTCCATATATGGGCAAAATACTGAGAGGAGATCATGCTGGAATTTATTGGACAGATTTGCTATCTAACTTCTAGATCGGTTTGGGATTTGATATTGACAGATTATGATTTATGTTCCTTTATGAAAGTTATAGATAAATGTGTTACCTTTCAATTTAAATAAATTTTGCTTTATTTGGAGTTATAGAACTCTGTATATGAGCAAAATACTGAGAGGAGGTCATTCTGAAACCTACTGTACAAAGTTGATGTCTAACTTCTAGTTTGGTTTGGGATTTGATATTGAGGTATTATGATGCATGATCCTTTATAAGATTGTAGATAAATGTGTTACGTTTCTATTGATACAAAGTTTGCTTTATTTGGTGTTATGAGACTCCGGTTATGAGTCATAGGACACCGAATTACATTGACACAAAACTGAGTTATAAGACTAAATTTCATTGATGTAAAAAAAGAAAAAACTAAGTTGTTTGGACGCTAAAAATTATTAATGAAAAATAGAGTTGTTTGAACATTAAATGTTAGTGTAAATAAATGCTAATTTAATAAAATGAAGTGATAAATAAAAAGAGTTTATCAATGAACTTGCTTACGAAACTAAATGGGTATGTGAATTAATAGATATGATGAATGGATTAGAAAGACTTGAGTATTGATTTGGGATGTTCGATTGGAATGTAGGAGAAGCATTCAGAGTAGCTATTAATTCTCAAGAACATGTATACCAGGAATTCAAGGTAAGGGTCGTCCCCTTGCTTCTTTAAATTGTTTAAATTCTTGCAATGCTAGTTTGTGATAGACATTATGCGTATTTTGTATTACTATATATCATGAGAAATATTGCTATGTGAACATTGCCTACGGGCAGTATAAATATTGTTGCGTGAAAGTTACCAACAAGTAGAAGAAATATTATTATTGTGTGAACGTTGCCAATTAGTAAGAAATGTTATTGTTGTGTGAATATTGCCAACAAGTAGGAGAAATATTATTATTGTGTAAATGTTGCCAATGAATAAGAAATATTATTATTATGTATTTATTACTGCGTGAATGTTGTCTACGGACATGAAAAGTATTATCGTTAAAATGTTGCGTATGGGTAGGAAAAATACTATTAGAATATGAATGTTTCCTATGGACAGGGAAATAAATACTAATTCTATGTGAATGTTGCCTACAAGTAGGAGAAATAATATTATTATATGAATATGTCCACTTGGCTAGAAATTAGTATAAATACATATACAAATTGTGATCAACCGCAACGATGGGCATCTAAATGTAAATCAAAAGTTGACTAGCTGACCTGTTGATGACTAATGGCATTCGGCTAATGGCATCCGTGTTGGGATGACCGGGAATGATTGATAAGATTAGCTTCAGCTAATGGCATCCATGTTGGAATGACCGAGAATGATTGACGAGATTAGCTACGGCTAATGGCATCCCTGTTGGGATGGCCAGGAATGTTTGATGATATTAGCTTCGGCAAATGACATTCATGTTGGGATGACCGGGACTATTTTAAGTAGTCAAAACTACACAAAGAAATTAATTGATATATATATTAGTATCCAATTATGATAATTAAGAATGTCTAAAATGATTCACGATGATCACCGAAATTTGGTATTGGAAAATTAAGGGGTTCCCACACAATATGAGGAATAGAATATATGTCCATTATATGTATTGCATTAAAAATTTAGATCTTATTTCTTGTGTTTTGTATGCTCATATAAATTAATGTTGTAATAGGACCTTCTTGCACCCAAGATGCCTAATAATCTTCCAGGACATTACTTTTACTAAAATTATGTAATATAAGCTAATTGATGGTAGTTATAGCAAAAATTCATTACATGTAGAAACTTGTAAAAATAAATGGAATTTACAAAGCATGTCATGTATATTATACCTGTTTTATAAAGACAATGTACTTAATTTAATTTGTATATGTATTCATTGAGAAAAACCTTTCCGTAGTTAATCTTTAACGTGCTTGTTATCCATTGTTGCTACCCAAATTCTTACCCATGTTTTTGATAAATTTTTATAAAAAAAAATAACAAAAAAAAAAAACAGTGAAAACCCTAAAAAATATATTTTTGATATATTTGCATTGTTTTTAGCATTTTCAACGTCATCTCAGAAGAATTTAAATTTTCAAAAGTATTTTGAACGCGTTCAACTTTTAACACGTTAATTTTACAATCACTGATTTTTCTTGTTGAGTTGACGTTGATATTGCTCGCTTTCAAAAATAAAAAAAATCAAAAATTAAAAAAAAAAAAGAAAAGAAGGAAAAGAAAAGGAAATGTTTAGGGATCAGATTGTGGCCAAGCCACACTTCCCCTATAAATACTAGGCTACAGTGAAAAAAGGGGGGGGGGATATTTTGAGGGAGAGGCAGAAAAAATAATTCTGGGGGGAACAGGGAGCAAGAGAAAAACCCAAAAAAAAACCCAAAGAACCCTAAAAAATTGTTGTCTTCTTGGCAAGCCGCCGCCCTTCCCCTCGCGGGGAACCAAAACCATAGAACCTCACGGTTATCTCTCCCTGCTGACCCGGGCTGCCCCCTCCCTTTGCCGAAGAAGAAGAACCAAAGCCGCCACCACCTAAACCAGCGCCGACCTTCCCCCTATTTTCCACTGACTTTTGCAAAACGAACCAGAGAGCACAAGACACCCCCTGACTCTCTTCCCCATAGCCATTTCCAGCACCGTCTCCATCTCCTCTCCCCTCTACAACAGCCAAAGCAACTGACTTCCTTTTTTTCCCTTGCACCCGAACGGCCGCCTCCCTCCCTTGAGAAAGAAAATCTAGAGAAACCCCTGCTTTGGGGGTTTTTGATTTTCAGCTTCTTCTCCCTTCAGCCGGGCAAGTGTTCCTCTCCCTCGGCCACCGGGCAATAGTCGACCCATTGGCCTCCCTCACCCGGCCGACACCACAGACGCCCGGCTAAGACTGCCCCTCTGCACACCACAGAGCTGCTCGTCTTCTGCCTCCCGCAGCAAAGCCAGCCCCGTAGCAGCTGCTCCCCCACGCACGATAGTGGCCATGGACGGCCTGCGGATGAACCACTGAACCGCTCTCTCAGCCAGCAGCGGCGATCAGTCCCTTGAGTTGATCCCCCCGAGTCTCATCTTCGTGTGTGCCGACGCGCCACCAGCCACGATGGCTTTTTCTCCGATCATCAACCATCTAGACGACAACAAGCAACGACGGCGTTGAACCAAGAAGAAGAAAGCATTAACAGAGGGAGATAATGGCAGATCTAAAAGAAAAAGGGAAAACAAAAGTGAAATCTATTGCTTGTGTTGTTGGGTTGCTTTGCAGGTGACTAGGAGATGCACCGCCGGTACGAGCGGGAAGAGAAGAAGGAGACAATCCCGATCCACCAGTTTGCTGGTCTTCGCCGGCGACGGCACGTGGATCCACGTGCCGCCAGTGGTGGTGGTGCGTGAGGTCCATGCGCTGCCACTAGTCCGGCAGATCCCAGAAGGCTTCCCTGCAGTTCTGTATTTTTAGGGGGTTTGTTCTGTAATTTTGAAATTGTTAAGGCCTTGTTCGGGTAAATTTTAATTTTTTGTTATTTTGTAATATGTAAAAGTGAGGTGTGAGTTAAGCATAGTAAAAAGTGGTGTTAGTGTGTGTTTGTATTTTCTTTTATGTATGTTTTCTTTTAATGTAAAGATAAAAAAAAGACAATAAAAAAAAGAAGAAAAAAAATTAAGTTTTTTAATTTGTATGTGGTCAAGTATATGAAGGACAAATAAAATCATGTTTTAATTCCATGTGAAAATATAAGAACATGTTTCTACATCTATTTTGGGATTTAATAACTGATTTATTAAAGCTGAAGAATTTGATTAATATTTTAAATTTTCAAATCACATCAAACCACAAAGCAGCTTACTTTAGGTAGGGTGCGCTAGGGATGCTAATACATTTCCTAGCCACAACCAGTCCCTTACCCTTGAATTTCTGATAGCGACCAGTACATCCGGGTTTTCTAGTAACCCTCAATCAAATACTAGGTGGCGATTCCTAAAGAACCAATTAAGCAAAACATAACGAAAAATCGCTAACAGGACGCTGCGCAGGGGACGTGCGACATCCATAAATATTAATCATGCAAATGTGAGTAATTAATTGTGTGTGATGGTTGATGACATACAATAGAAAGAATAATTAGTGCGATGATTTATGATCTAGGATCAGTTGATCGGGAATTGCTATGGCGAGTGTTGTATGAAAAGATAATTATGAAGGGTTAATGTATATTCGATGATTAATGTCGACACTTGGGATGTCAAAATAAAAAGAAGAAGAAGAAACCCTCTTAAAACTTCAGTCAAATGGTGATAATTTGATATATTACTAGAATTAGAAATACATCAAGATCTAACCATTTGACAGTTTCTGGGATGGATCGGTTGGTCGTTATATCGACACAAAAAAAAATTGCCCAAATTTTTAAGTATCAAATCGTAGGAATTAATTATAAATGTTTATGAAATCATCGCGCGTTACAAATGTCGCACCCTCGCGAGCGGAGCGCGGCAATCCTCGATTGATTTCGGGGTCTTTGTGTTTTATTGTAAATAAGGGAGTCGCCACCTAGTATTATGGTGACTAGGAACCCTGACTGGTCTTTCAAAGATTCTAAGGCAAGGGACTGGTTGCGTAAAGGGAAGGTATTAGCACCCCTAGTACGCCCTACTTAAGGTAAGCTGCTTGGTGTTTGGTTTGCCTTATAATTGCTATGGTGTTGGTGTTTTCCTAGGATACGTTTTGCTATGATGAATGGATTTGGGCTGAAAGTTTTAAAAAGAAATAAACCTTGGTCAAGGTGGATCACACCCTTAGATATGTCTATAAAGTACCAAGGAGAACCAATGCAGATCTTTTGAAATCTGTGTTTGATTCAGACTAAATATATTAAGATAGAAATCCAAGAAGATTCCATGTGTTTTAAAAGCTCATTTTTCCCTTAGTATTTCAAGAGTTTTGCGACTCGTAAATCGCAAGGCGGAGGGACAAAGATTTAGGAATCTAAAGAAATTCAGAGCGCTTTAAAAGCCTATTTTTGCCTTAGTGTTCCATACTCTCGCGGCTCGTAAACCGTGTAGTCAGAAATTGAAAGATGACTTATTATTCCTAGAAAATTATTTTGGATATTAACCACTTGGAGTTTCTTTATCCAAACATTAACAGCGAATGATAACAAGTTATTCCCAATAATATTTTGGATATTCATCTATTTAGGATTTTTTTTATCCAAACGTTAATGGTGAATGATAGATGAATTCCATCCAAAATAAGATTTTTGTATTTTTTGGAATATTGGCCAATACCCTTTGGAGTTTTACAAACATATTGTAAAATCCAGAAATGCAAGAAAATAATTTTTTGTTGTGTTTAAAAAATCCAGGCAAAAACACATTTTTCAAAACTTCAAATATTTGTTTTTTTTATATAAAAAAAAACATTCAAAACATGTTACAGTAACCGTATGCAACACACAAAAACATTTTTTATATTTTTCTGTCAAAAAACACAATCACAGTTACTCACAATTAAAGTTAACAAACCACATATTAGTCAAATTCTTAAAGCTTTAATAAATCAGTTATTAAATCCGAAAAAACATGTAGAAACATGTTCTATTTTCACGGGAAATACAACTGATTTTATTTGTCCTTCAATACTTGATCATATACAAATTAAAACATTAAATTCATTTTTTTTTCTTTTTGATTTTATAATTCAATAACATACATAAAAAAAAAAACACACCCATCCTATGTATCATGTTTTTCTCACCCATAATTACCATGTTTACAAAATAAACTAAAAGAATAATAAAAAAAAACACATTGATATCTGAAAATTACAAAAAAAAGAATAAAAATAAATCGGGGACAGTGCCTGAAGCAGTGTTTTGAAACCCGGACCGGCCCGGCAGGTCGACCCGCGACCCGGCCGACTCGGGCCTGGATCCGGTCCGGGTGGAGGTAAAAACCCGCTTGGGAGTTGGCCCGGTGAAACCCGGTCGACCCGGTGGGTCAACCCGGGACCCGATCCACCCGGGTGAGACCCGATCTATTTTTTTTAAGTATTAGCCGCCATTAAATGACGTCGTTATAAGAGTTTGTCTCAGCCGACCAAGAATCATGTCCCCCTTTTCCTTTTTAACTTCCCACACTACCTCTTTATAAGACCCTATCATCTCTTTCCCCTTTCTCTCTTTCTTGATTTTCTTTTTAATTTTATGTCCCATTATCATCGGTTCTTCTGTGATATTTTTTAACAATCGAAAGGTGCCTTGGTTTCAGGGTTTTCCTTATCTGTCACCCCATTATTCTTTGATTAATTGTTTAGTCTTTTAATTATAAAGTGAGGAATTATGAGAAGTTAGAGAGTGAGCAATCGGCAGTGATGGTGGTTGAGGGGGGTGAGGATAGTGTTGATAAGGAAAAGAAGAAGAATAGGCGCCGATCTAATCGCCGATCCAAACGAAACCCTCCCAATCCAGGTAATCCTAGCTTAAAAGCACTAATCGTGATTGTCTTTTGTGGTTGTTGAGGAAAGTACAATGGATTAGCTGTTGTAAGATTTGAGCTATAACTGTAAAAAAGAACAGCAAAAAAGAAAGAAAGAAAGATTAGTGATTTTGGAATTTTTGTTATCTTTGCTTTTGTATTCTTTATTTTGTTGTCTGTGTCTAGACTGTATAATAATTCTGGTATTCTTTCAAAACAATTCTGATGATATGTTTATGAACATGGATTGTAATTTTTTTACATCTCGAAGCCAATGGAAAA
>Ga0307513_10009090_pt1 | contig 12597 bp, 12 predicted proteins | sample 15_EM_MG_FD_202174 | JGI IMG/M metagenome (GOLD analysis project Ga0307513, IMG submission 202174) | Populus trichocarpa ectomycorrhiza microbial communities from riparian zone in the Pacific Northwest, United States - 15_EM | ecosystem: Host-associated > Plants > Roots > Unclassified | place... | reverse complement strand
CTGGCGTCGCGCGCGGTTGTGCGTCGCGCGTCGATGGTGTTGAGTCCGTCAACCGAGAGCGCGACGGCCACGCGCACCGGCAGCGGGTTACTCAAACGGAGCGCATACTCCACGCCTTCGACGGCTTCGACGTAAACTCTCCCCCGCGCCGGATATTTTGCGCGCGCCCAGCCCCCGGCCAGCACTTCCACGCCGAACCCCTCCCGCACCGGCCTGTGCTCGACGATGCGCCCCGGCGGTCGCTGCCCGCCGCGTACGCCGCGCTCCGCGCCGCCCTGCCCCGTCACCGGCACAGCCAAACTCGCGGTCAACACCACGCCAATCAACGCCGCCAACGCTCTACGCATAATTGTTCTCCCTCCGAGATATTCTCTCCCTGTCGTTTGAACGTGGCGCGCAAATATTTCTTGCAGCCCCCGCCGCACTTTGTGATACAAGATTTCCGCCCCGGAGGAGCGACTTGAGAAGATGATCAATTTCGACGCGGAAGCCTGCCAAAATCTCGACACCGCATTGCAACGCGAATGGTTGGAGACTAACAATCTCGGCGGCTTCGCCTCCGCCTCTATCACCGGCGCGAACACGCGCCGCTATCACGGCCTGCTCACCGCCGCCCTCCGGCCACCGACTGAACGCGTCGTGCTGCTCTCCAAATTAGAAGAAACGCTCGTGCTCGACGGCCAGCGTCACGAACTCTCAACCAACCTGTACGAACCCGCCGTCGTCCACCCCGAAGGCTTCCGGCTACAGGTGAATTTCCGGCTCGACCCGTTTCCGGTCTTCACCTATCAGGTTGGCGACGCGCGTGTCGAAAAAACCGTCTTCATGCCGCACGGCGAGAACGCGACCGTCGTGCGCTACAGCGTACACGCGCCGGGCGCGGCGGAGGCATCTCTTGAGATTCGCCCGCTCGTCGCGTTCCGCGATTATCACTCTTTGCAACGCGAATCGCCCGACAATTTTCTGAAAGCCGAACTCCGCGACAACCTCGTCAGCCTGTTCAAACAGGACGACGGCACGCACCTTTTCCTCGCTCACGACGCGGGACAATCCTCCGTCGAAGGCCACTGGTACAGGCGCTTCGAGTACCCGGAGGAACACGCGCGCGGCTTCGATTTCCACGAAGACCTCTTCAACCCGTGCCTGCTCGTCTGGAGAATTGAGGATGGCACGACCTGCAACATCATCGCCTCGACCGAAGAACGAGTCGCCGCCAACGCCGCAACTTATGAAACGGGCGAACGCGAGCGGCGTCGCACCGTCGCGGCGGGCAGCGGCGAGATTGTGAACGGCGAAACTGCGGGCGACGGCGTAACCGAGAGTGCGAGCGAAGATGACGATTACGTCCAAACGCTCGTTGCGGCGGCGGATCAGTTTCTCGTCAGGCGCGGCGACGATCTCGGTTCGGTGATCGCGGGTTATCACTGGTTCACGGATTGGGGGCGCGATACGATGATCTCGCTCACCGGCCTCGCCTTCGCGCGCCAACAAGCCGACACCGCGCGTGAAATCCTCTTAGCCTTCGCCGCGCACATGCGCGAGGGCGTGATCCCGAATCGATTCCCTGACGGCGACGACGCACCGGAATACAACAACGTGGACGGCACGCTCTGGTTCGTCAACGCCGTCGGCGAACTCGCGCGCCGCACCGGCGACATTGAATTCATACGCGAGCGTCTCTACGCGCGCCTCAAGGAGTTTATCGAGTGGCACGAGCGCGGCACGGTCTACTCGATTCGCGTCGATCAGGATGGGCTACTCAGCGCGGGTCAGGACGATGTGCAGTTGACATGGATGGACGCCAAGCTCGGCGACTACGTGGTGACGCCGCGCGCCGGGAAAGCCGTCGAGATACAGGCGCTCTGGTACAACGCGCTGCGCACCATCGAAGAGATCGCGGCGCGCGTCGAAGACGACTGGATGCGCAACCATTGTCGCGCCCTCGCCGAACTCGCGCGCGCCAGTTTCCACGGCCTGTTCTGGAACGAGGCCGACAACTGCCTCTACGATTACATCAACCCGGCGGGCGAAGCCGACGCGGCCATTCGCCCCAACCAAATCTTCGCCCTCAGCCTGCCCCATCCGATCATGACAGGCGCGCGCTCGCTCTCCGTCGTCGAAACCGTCCGGCGCGAACTGCTCACGCCCTACGGGCTGCGCTCGCTCTCGCCGCGCCATCCCGATTACCGGCCACGCTACGAAGGCGACTCTTATGCGCGCGACACCGCCTATCATCAGGGCACGGTCTGGGCGTGGCTCATCGGCCCTTTCATCACCGCCTACCTGCGCGCGCACGGGCGCACGCCCGCGAGTCTTAAACAAGCGCAGGGATTTTTGCGCGCCTTCCGCAAGCACCTGACCGAGGCGGGCGTCGGGCAAGTCTCCGAAATCTTCGACGGCGACGCACCGCACACGCCGCGCGGTTGCATCGCGCAGGCATGGAGCGTCGCCGAACTGTTACGTTGTGAGTTGGAGGAGTTATGAATTAAGGGATGAAGGCGGAGGGCGGAGGGATGAATCAGAAACCGCTCAACGCAGCGAGTGCTTTTCCGGTTCATCTCTTATCCCTCCGCCCTCATCCCTGCTTTTCTCTGTGCTCCCTCTGTGCTCTCTGTGTCTCTGTGGTGAAGGCTTTTCCTGACACTCAATCGCCACCCGTTATAATTTTTCCGACGCACATGAAAATTGATCCATGAGGTAACTCTAAATGCCGACTTCCACCCCGCCGCCCTACTTCCCGCAAAACTCGCTGCTCCCGCCCGACGAGAATCGCGCGCGGAAAATGAAACTCGCCGTCGCCGGTTGTCTCATCCTGATCCTGCTGATCGTCGCCGGGATCGTCGCCGGGGTCGTCTACCTGATCAGGTCGTGACGACGCACGACATAAAACCGCGCCAGTTGAAAAGTTGTATTAACCTTCGTGGCTGAATTTTTTTGGAAGCAAACGGTCGCTTGCGTCGTCTGATAGTTGAGCGATCTCTATTCAGAAGCGAGGTTGATATGGACAAAGCACTTCACAACGAGGACCGCCGGAATTTTCTCAAACGCGCTTCCCTCTTCGCCGTCGCACTGCCTGCGGGAGCTTTAATCAACTGCGCCCGTCCGGCTCAGACGCAGCCCGCGAGAGTCGAGCCGCGTGCGGAAACTACGAGCCGCGTCGGAGGTTATTGCGAGGGTTGCGAGGGAATCTACGAGGACATGCCGTCGCAGCTAAATTGGGAGACGAGGATCGGTGCGGCCTCCGAGCCGGGCGAGCCTTTGGAAGCGAGCGGCGTGATCTACCGGCCTGACGGGCGGACGCCCGCGCCCGGCGTGATTCTCTACGTCTACCACACGGACGCGAAGGGGATTTACTCGCCCGCGCCCGAAGCGACCGGCATCGCGCGCAGGCACGGACACCTGCGCGGCTGGGTCAAGACGAACGCGAAGGGCGAATATAAGTTCAACACGATCAAGCCCGCGTCGTATCCGAACAGCAACATCCCGTCGCACATCCACCCGATCATCAAAGAGGCGGACAAGAACGAGTATTTCATTGACTCGTGGGAGTTCGAGAGCGACCCGTTTCTCACGCAGCAGGAACGCTCGCGGCGCAGGAAAATCGGCGGCTCAGGCGTCGTCGGTCTGAACCGGAACGCGGGCGGCGTCTGGCTCGTTAAGCGCGACATCATCCTCGGCCTCAACGTGCAGGACTACAAGTAGAAGCCGGTGCGTCCTCGATGCGAATGAAGAGAGACGAGTCGAGACGAAACGTGTCACGTCATTTCGTCACGCGTCGCGCGACGGCGACGACGACGAGCAGCGTCGTGATGGCGGCGGAGAGCAGGCAGTATTGACAGAAGGCGTGGAGGACGAAGGCTTGCAGGTAGAACAGCCAGAGCGACGCGGCGAACATCAGCCCGACGAGGACGGCGAACAGGTTTCCGGCGCGCTGTGAGCCGAAAGCCGCGAGCGTGGCGAGGCTGAAGGCAGTGAAATATGCGAGCGCGCCGAAGAGTGCGAGCGGGTAGCCGCCAATTGTGGCGTAGGGACTGCCGAGAACCTCGGAGCAACCGCTCGTGACGGTGCAACGGACGCTCCTGCCGGACAGGTGTTCGACGGTGAGGTAAACCGCGTCGGCCAGTCCCGCCAGAGATAGCAGAGCGGCCAACGAATAGAGACGCGAGATGCGCGGCGACGGCGACGTTTCGCGTTCTCGCGTGTTTGCGCCTTCCGCGCTCCGTCTGCCGGTCGCGCTCACTTATTTGGCCGCCAGTTCGCGCTCGATGGCGGCGCGCAGGCTGTCGTAATTCGTGATCACTTCAAACGGTAACTCACGCCCGTTGAGAAACACGGTCGGCGTCCCGCTCACGCCGCGCGCCGCTCCCTGTTGTTCGTCGTTCAGGACGCGGCTGCTGACGGGCGTGCTGTCTATGTCCCGCGTGAATTTGTCGAGATCGAGGCCGAGCGTGCGCGCGTAGTTTATGAAGATGGGGCGCGCGGCCTCCGTGTCTTTCCAGTCCTTCTGCTTCTCGAAGAGCAGATCGTGCATCTGCCAGAACTTGCCTTGCAGCGCGGCGGCCTCTGCGGCGCGGGCGGCCTCTGCGGCGTGCTTGTGCTGCGTCCGAATCGGGAAGTGATGAAACGTGACGCGCACCTGCGTCTCATATTCTCCTTCGATCCGCTTCAAGATCGGGTGAAAGAAGCCGCACGGCGGACACTGGAAATCGCCGTACTCTTCGATCAGCAAAGGCGCGTCGGCGCGACCGCGCAAGTGTGCGTTTTGGAGATTGACGGGCGCGGCGGGGCGCGGCGTCGCGGGCGTCGCGGACCTTGCAGGCGTCGCGCTCGTGCTCACGGTGGGCGGCAACTGGGCGATGTTCGGCTGCGCGGTCGAAGTGTCGGACGAGCGCATCATGAGCGCACCGCCCGCGAGCGCGGCGACGAGCACGACTATGATGATGATGATGGGAAGTTTGCGTCTCATAGACGCAGAGGATAACGTCTAAAGCGCGATCCGCGCAATTCGCTGCGAGACATTTTCCAGCCCCACGAAACCGGGCAGCAGTTGCAGACGCTGGTTGACGTTTTGGTCGAAAAAGTCCACGCCGTCTCTGCCTTTGAAGAGCGTCGCGATCACGTAGTCAGTCTCCTGTTGCGGCTTCGTGCCCTGCCCGACCGGCGACCAAAATTTCCCGATGATGAACCGCGCGAGGGCACGCGAATAGCCGGAGCGTTCGAGTTTCAGCCGCGCGATGCTCCAGTAGAAATGCGAATGGACGGACTCTTCGCGCGCCACCGCGCGGAGCAACTCTTCGAGCACGGGATGTCCGGCCAACTTCCAGAGGCGGCGATAACCTTGCAGCGTCGTCATCTCGTTGATCGCGCCCCAGACCATGTGCGCGCCGGAAAAATACTTGCCGAAGCAGTTGGTGATCACCGGGTAGAGGCGGTTCTCGAAGGTGTAGCGAAACGGGATCGCGGCTCTCGCCTCCGCCTGCCAACGCTCGCTCGTCGGGTAGCCGGCTTCGTTCAGGAAGCGGTTGAGCAGTTCGGCGTGCTCGTTCTCTTCCACGCTCCAACGCTCCATGAACTTGCGTATCACGGGATTTTTACCCGTCGGCGTGCGCAGCAATTCCTCGTAGTAAATCTCCGTGAAACTCTCCACATCGCGCATGTAGACGATGACATCTTTGAACGAGGGGCTGAGCGGATGCTCCCGTACCTCCTTCCAGTTCACCGACTCTAAAAATTCTTTGTTGATGGCGCGGGGTTGCGCCTCATACCAATCGAGCACGTCTTGTTCTGTCTCAAACACGGAGGGTCTCCTTGAAGTATTGCGAGAGTCTTTGTATAAGTGTCCTGTCCTGTAATTTACGTGCAACTTCTTCCCCGTGGATTCCCCTTGCTTGTAGCCCGACTTCCGCCCGGTTTTACGCCAACCCGGCGGGCGAAGTTTTTACTTTCAAACGGTGCGTGCAGAACGGCTGCCGCCAGAGAACGTCAGTTAGAGCGTGCATGGCACAAAATACCAGCATTACGACCGTTGACGACAACCGCGCCGGGTCGCTCTATGATCGCATCGCGCGCCTCTACGATCTGACTTTCAAGTTCAACGGCTACGGGCGTTCGCTCGAACGTTATTTCCGCGAACATCCCGTCCCGCTCGAAGACGATGCGCGGATTCTCGACGCCGGGTGCGGAACCGGACTTCTCACGCTCGCACTGCTCCGCACGCTCCCACGCCCCGCGCACATCACCGCCATCGACCTCTCGGCCTCGTCGCTGCAAAAGGCGCGGCAGGCGGTCGGGCAGGAGTTGCGCGGTCGCCCGCATCGAGTCCGTTTCTTGCAGGCCAACCTGCTCTCGCTCCCCTTCGCCGACGAGACTTTTGATTTCATCGCCACGAGCGGCGCGCTCGAATACGTCTCGCTCCGCGACGGCCTCGGCGAACTCGCGCGCGTGCTCAAACCCGGCGGACACCTCTTTCACCTGCCGGTTCGACCCACGCCCGCCAGCACCTTCCTCGAACTGCTCTTCCGCTTCAAGACGCATCCGCCCCGCGAAGTCAACGAAAACACCGAACGCTACCTGCGCATCGTCTCCCGCTATCGCTTCCCCCCCACCGACATCATCGGCTGGACGAAAATCGCCATCATGGCTCAAAAAGATCAGTAAGTCGTGAATCGTAAATAGATTCAATCAGGGTGCTTTCTATTCACGATTTACGACTTACTCATCCGCTTGAGGATAACTTCGGCGACGGTCGGGATGATGTCGCGGTCGTTGCTGTGGCCTTCGGTGAAGGTGACGACGACGAAGCGCGCGCCGTTGGGGAGTTCGATGTAGGCGGCGTCGTGTCGCACCTTGCTCGTCCAACCGGCTTTCGACCAGAGGCGCGCGCCCTCGTAATCTTTGAGGGCGATGCCGGTGAAGCCGTGCCCCTGATTGTCCGGGTCGCTGCTCTTGCCTGAGAAATCGCGTTTGAGAAGTTCCAGCATCTTGTCTGCACGCGCGGTGGTAATGATGCGGCGCGTGGCGATCTCGGCGAGGAGACGCGCGGTGGCGTTCGTGGTCAGCTTGTTGCGGTTCTCGCCGTTGGGGCCTCGCCCGAAGTTTTCGCGCCCGTAGGCGTCTTCGCAGAAAGTCTTCTGGTTGACGTTGATGTTCGTGTAGCCGAGCGACGCGAAGTAGCGGTTGACGGCGTTCCGCTTTTCCTGCCACTTCCGCATCTCCGCGGGCAGCAACTCCATGCCGCTCGAAGTGCCCGTCAACACGTCTAACACGTAGCCGGTCGCGTCGTTTGACGAATCGACGATCATGTCACGCAGCGCGCGGCTCAATTCGGCTGTCTCTCGCAGACGCCCGTCCTCCAACCAGCGGTGCGCCGCCGCCAGATAGAACAACTTGACGACGCTCGCCGTGTAGATGCGTTCCTCGCCGCGAAAACTCGCCAGCGCGGGTCGCTCCGCGTCGCGCAAATCAATCAAGGTGATCGCCAGTTGATTCTCCGCGAGTTGCTTGTCGCTGAAACGTCGCAAAGTCTCGCGCGCCGCTTCGTCAACAATCGCTTGCAGCGCGGGCGACGACACGGCGTTGAACTTTTGCGCCTGCGGCGCACGCGTGTTGCGATTAACTCTCTCCTGCGCCGCGACGGTCAGGGCGCAGACCGGCATGGCGACAACGGTGAGCGCAAGTGCAAGACAGAACGTTTTTCTCTTCGACATAATGGATTCGGTTCTCAACGCAGGAAGTTGGCGAACAGCGTGATGATGAGTGCATTCGAGAAGTCGATGAAGAACGCGCCGACGATGGGCACGATCAAGAAGCTGCGCGGGGCTGCGCCGTAACGCGCCGTCAGGGCTTCCATGTTGGCGACGGCGTTCGGCGTGATGCCGAGGCCGAACCCGATGTGCCCGCCCGTCGTCACCGCCGCTTCGTAATCGCGCCCCATCACGACGAACGTGACGAGGACGGCGTAAATTATCATAAGAACAACTTGCACGGCGAGTATTACGAGCATCGGCACGGCCAGCCCCGCCAGTTGCCACAGTTTCAAGTCCATCAACGCGATGACGAGAAACAGCGCGAGCGCGATGCCGCCGAGAGCCTCAATCGCGCGCATGTCGAGCCGCAACCAACCGTAGCGATCATCGAGATTACGCACGAGCGCGGCCACGACCATCGCGCCGACGTAAGCCGGAAGCGTCACGCGCAGGCGCGACAAGCCCGTCCCCAGAAGCGCGCCCACGCCCATCACCGCGAGCAGCACGAGCAAGTTGCGCAGCAACTCCGCGCCCGTCAACGACGGCTCTTCCCCGCCACGTTTCGCGCCCGCGTCCGTCTCTTCGCTTGCGCCGTCGAACTTACCCGTCGCACCGATAGCCCAGAACTCTTCCGCCTCGGCGCGTTTCTTTTCCTCGCGCGGCGCGGCGAGACGAAAGCGTCGGATGAGCGCGGTGGCGACCGGGTTTCCCACGAGACTTGAGACGAAGATACCGAAAGTTGCCGACGCGATGATCAGCGCGCCCGCGCCCGTCACGCCCAACTTCTCGAACTCCCCCGTGAACGCCAGTCCCGTCGCGGGGCCGCCCGTCAGCGTCAACGACCCGCAGATGACGCCGAGCGCGGCGGGCGCGCCGAGAGCAAGCGCGACCGCTACGCCCGCGACGTTTTGCACCACAGCCGTTCCCGTCGCGACGATGTAGAAGATGATCAGGCGCAAGCCGCCCGCGCCGAGCAACTTTGTCGTCGCGCCGAAGCCGATGGTGGTGAAGAAAGCGATCTGCAACGGCGCGCGCAACGAAGTGTCGAGCGCGATGCCGAGCGTGCCGCGCGAGCGCAGGAGCATCACGAGCGCCGCGAACAACAACCCGCCAATCGCCGCCGCCGGGATACTCGCGCGCCTGAGGAATCCGACGCGGCTTTGCACGATGCCGCCGACGAACAGAAACAGAGCCGCCAGCGCGAGCGTCAGGACGAGATCGAATTTCAGCGTCCGCAAACCTTCGACGAAGGTGAATTCCACTCGCAGCCTCCGTCTATTTCTTCTCTTCGTAGACGACCCGTCCGTCCATGATCGTCAGGCGAACTTTCGTCCGTTCGATCTCGACGGGGTTGATGCGGAAAATGTCCTGCGAGAGGATCACGAGGTCGGCGAGTTTGCCGGGCGTGAGCGTGCCTTTAGTGTTCTCGGCAAACTCGGCGTAGGCCGACCCGACGGTGTAAGCGCGCACGGCTTCCTCGACCGTGATCTTCTGTTCGGGTATCCACCCCTGCGGATTTTTGCCGTCGAGCGTGCGGCGCGTGACCGCCCCGTAGATGCTGAACATCGGGTTGAGCGGGGCGACGTACCAATCCGTGCCGAAGGCGAGCGTTGCTCCGGCGTCGAGCAGCGCGCGGAAGGCGTAAGTTGTGCGCGCGCGTTCGTGGCCGATGCGCTTCTCCGCCCACCGCCCGTCGTCAATCGCGTGATACGGCTGCATCGAGGCGATGATGCCGCCGCGCGCGAAACGCCGGATGTCTGCGGCGCGGATGTGCTGCGCGTGCTCGATGCGGAAGCGACGGTCGCGCGCGCCGTTCGTCCGCGTGACCTGTTCGTAGATGGAGAGGATGCGGTCGTTCGCGCTGTCGCCGATGGCGTGAATCATCACTTGCAGCCCCGCCGCGTCCGCCGACGCCACGCGCTTGAGCATCTCGCCTTCGGGAAACATCTCGTCGGAAGGGAGGCCGCGCGTTGCGGGCGCGTCGTGGTAAGGATCGAAGAAGAGCGCGGTGGTCGAACCGAGGCTACCGTCGGCGAAACCTTTCAACCCGCCGACGCGCAGGAGGTCTGAACCGAACACGGCGCGCACGCCCGTCTGCGCCAAACGCTCCCACTGCGGGAGCGGCGAGACGGCGTAAACGCGCGTCTTCAACTCGCCGCGCGCCGCGAGCGTTTGCAGCACGCCCACGTCGTTTCCGGCGGACATGTCCTGTACGCTCGTCACGCCGAGACGCGCCGCGTGTTCGGTCGCGGCGCGCGCGGCTTCGAGTTTCTCGTCGAAAGTCGGGGCGGGAAGTTTCGCGTAGACGAAGGCCATCGCGGCGTCTTTCAACACGCCGGTCGGCTCGCCCGTTTGCGGGTCGCGCACGATCAAACCGCCGTCGGGGTCTTTCGTCTCCTTCGTCACGCCCGCCAGTTTCAGCGCGACGCTGTTGGCGAGCGACATGTGGCCGTCGAGGCGATTGACGAAGACGGGATGATCCGGCGTGAACTTATCGATCAACTCTTTCGTCGGCAGCGGCGCGCCCGTCCAGCTTTCGTGATCCCAATCGCCGCCCATGATCCAACGCCCTTTCGGAGTCTTCGCCGCAAACTGCCGGATGCGCTCGGCAAACTCTGCGGGGCTGTCGGCATCGCGCAGTTGGACGCTGGCGAGATGGCCGCCGCCGTCTATGAAATGGACGTGCGCATCGTTGAAGCCGGGGAGGACGAGCGCGCCCGCCGCATCAATGACGCGCGTGTGCTCGTCGGCGAGTTTGCGTATCTCCTGCGTCGTGCCGACGGCGGCGATACGTGTGCCGTAGACGGCGACGGCTTCGGCAGTGGGCCGCCCCTTGTCCATCGTGTGGACGTTGGCGTTGACGATGATGAGATCGGCTGTCATGTTTTGAGCGCGGGCGCGTGTGCCGGTGGTCGCGGCCAGCAGGCTGGAAGCGACGACGAGCGCAAACAAGGATTTGATTTTCATAAGAGTCGAGAGATATTTGCACGGCATGCGGGCGCGTAGTGTATCATTGCGCGCGGCCTGTCCGGTAGAAAATTCATCAAGCTCGTCCCTCGACACCGGTCACTCATCACTTACAAATATGAATGAAAATCCACTTCGTAAGCAGTTGGCGTTTGCGGGCGCGTTGTTGTTCTTCATCGGGATGGTGACGGGGCTGTGGTCGGCAGCCGCCCTCACCGGCAAGGTCGTGGTGGGGATGCCGCGCATGGCTCTGGCAGCGCACCTCAACGCGCTGCTCGGCGGACTGTGGCTGCTCGCCGTGGCGTGGAGTTTTGAATTTCTACACTACAGCGCGCGTGGTTTGCGGCGACTCGCGCTCGGCGTCGGCGTGCCCGCCTACGCGAACTGGCTCGTCACGCTCGTCGCCTCTTTCATCGGCGTCAACGGTCTGGACTACACCGGCCAACGCGGCAACGACGTGATCGCTTTTCTCCTACAGACGCTCATCGTCTTGCCGACGCTCGTCGCCTCGGCCTTCTGGGCGTTGGGCTTTCGCGCGAAGCGTGTTTGAAAATCTTCACCGCCGAGACGCAGAGCACCGCTGCCGAAGGGGAGCAGAAAAGAGAACGACAAAGTTAATACAGCCCTCGCCGGATTACAGCCCGTTAAACGCCACCCGCCCGCCGATCAAAGTCAGACGCACGTTTCCGTCCGCGTCGAGCGCGGCAAGGTCTGCGCGTTTGCCAACTTCGATTGTGCCGTAACTCTCCGCGATGCCGAGCAGACGCGCGGGATTGGCGGAAGCCATGCGCGCCACGTCGGAAGGTGCGACGCCGAGAGCGAGCATCTGCCGCACGCCGTCGCGCATCGTGCTGACCGAACCGGCGATGCTGCCCCGCTCGTTCTCGGTGCGCCCGCCCACCACCTTGATCGTCTCACCCCAAATGCGAAAGTGGCCGTCGCCCTGCCCTGCGGGCGCAACCGCGTCGCTGATGAGCGTGAGCCGCTGCGCCGTCTTGCAGCGCAGGGCGAGTTGCAGCATGAGCGGCGCGACGTGATGCCCGTCGGCGATGATGTCGCAGGTCACGTCGTCGCTGAGGAGTCCCCAGCCGACGGGGCCGGGCGTGCGTTGGTGAAGCGGCGACATGGCGTTGAAGAAGTGCGTCATGTGGCGCGCGCCGGCAGCCGAGGCGCGGTCGAGCGTTTCGATGTCCGCGCGGGTGTGGCCGATTGAGACGACCCAACCGCGCGCCTTGAGTTCACGCACCAAGTCGATCCCGCCTTCGATCTCAGGCGCGACGGTGATCATGCGGATTGACCGGAACGCGGCCACGACGGGCAACGCGCTCATGTCCTCCGGCTGGCTGTAAGTACGGAAATAGGGCGGGCGGAGCGCGCCGCACTGTGCGCTGTTGATGAACGGGCCTTCGTAGTGGAGGCCGAGGGCGCGTGCGGCGGCGGGCGTCGCGCGTTCGTCCTGTGCGGCCAACAGGTTTTCGATTGACGCGACGGCGTGGAGGTAATCCTCGACGGGCGCGGGCACGAGCGTCGGCAGCCACGCGGTGACACCTTCGCGCGCGAGAAACACGGCGACGCGATGCAGGTCGTCCGCCCCGGCTTCCATCGTATCCACGCCGACCGCGCCGTGTATGTGTACGTCTATGAAGCCGGGGTAAAGGGTCGAACCCCGAAGATCGATGACCGCCGGATCGGCTGCGTCTTCCGCTCCACTTTTATTAGCGAAGCTCTCAATGTGCGCGCCGTCGATCAGTACGTTGACGCCGTCGCTTACCCCGTCGGGGAAGACGACGCGCCCGTTCGTCAGGCATAGCTTTCCGCTTTCGTTAGACATGGACGACATTTTCCTCTTAACCCGGATGATGTAACAAGAGAGCCGCTGGACATG
>Ga0307513_10009089_pt1 | contig 12597 bp, 14 predicted proteins | sample 15_EM_MG_FD_202174 | JGI IMG/M metagenome (GOLD analysis project Ga0307513, IMG submission 202174) | Populus trichocarpa ectomycorrhiza microbial communities from riparian zone in the Pacific Northwest, United States - 15_EM | ecosystem: Host-associated > Plants > Roots > Unclassified | place... | reverse complement strand
TTAGCCAATTTTATTTGTGGGATCTTTAGTTTACCATCTGAGGTACAAGTGTGCCAAGTTATAGAAATATCTGACTATACATGCTTTATCTATACTACATCAAAAGGAGTGCGCTTGACCGGTCGGTGGAGGGGCTGCTAGTCATGGTTGTACTAGACGGTGGCGTCTCAAGCGTTATCTGGTAAGCGGCGCGAAAGTGTTTGACAAATTTTCCACGGTCCTAGATTCTTGTAGCTAGACTGTCAAAAAGTTCCGTTGCCTACTCTAACTAAACGCCATCTACTTGGCTGCACACTCCCCCACTGTCAAACCCCCCTTAAGGGTCGACATCGTTTCAGGCTTTTAGACGGACGTCTATAGGTAAACGGGCCCTAGGTCCACTTTGACCCGTATCTGGCGTCTCTCAATATTACTAAATAAATCTGAAAGAAAGCAGTATCAATATCTCGAAGCCATCTCAGAGACCCCCTGTGGGCCCTACGAGACAGACCTACTCGAGTACCGTAAAAACTTTTGCGATTCGCCGTCTCAGGAAGAGGTGGTACAGTAAGAACTTTGGCTATTCGCCATATCGGTTAAGTTGCAAATCTCGGGATTTAGAGACAAAGTTTCTTGAGATGGATGAATACTTTCCTAACATGGTATAGCCTGAGCGCTTTGGCCTTGTTTGATCTTCTCAGCTTTCCAAACTAAACCTATCTTGGGCTAATGACTCGGTCTCCAGAAATCCTGAGACGGCGAATCGCAAAAGTTTTTACGGTACTGTGTTGAGTTTTTCTGCGCTCGGCAACATTCAATCCATTCGGGGGGGCCGCAGTATGGTTCCTGCGCTGTTGAGTTACATACAGTATTGCTTTGGAGTGGTATCGGAGACGCCGAAGAACTTCGGCGTCGCCGATGCCGAAGTTACCCATTCGTGCAGCTGTGCAAGAGTCCCACAAACATTTCGCTTACACCTCTCGCCTTAAAATTGCCTAAAATGGGAAAGTTCTGCTCATCTTTAGTGTTCACAACCGTATTCCATATCCCAGTGGTGGGTCTCGCGGGGCGGGTTTGGAAGAGGCGAGGAAGGAGGGACAATACCGGTAGTGTTTTGTTCGTATCATGCGAATCGGAGCCATTATTTTACTCCCTCCTCTTGGTGTGACGATTTCTTATTGCCACCCAAGGTCAGATGCCGCTATCATAATTGTTATTTTATAGAGGAGCTGGTAGTGGGATATATGCTGGATGGATTCCTCTGCTGCTCACGTTGGTTTGGAAGAGTGTCGGTGACATACGATGCGGGTTTACTACATGGGGCAGTCGCAACTGGCGATATGGAGTAGCAGATGTGCAGTTAAGCCGAATGCCTTCCTTTGGTTTTAACAAATTTGAAAATTGCTTGAAAAACTAACCTAATAACCAACTAGTCAAGGAGAAAATATAAGCTATATCGCAATCCCACCATCCATTCCGACGCTTGCCCGAGCAAGAAATAAGGAAAATGGAAGGTACCAGTGAAAACATCAGTGGAAACCAAAAGCAAAAACACCACCAACCCCGACCAGGAGATCAATAAAATTGCGGACTCTCATAATCGGGAACCCATTGCCTCGTTACATCAAACCGCTGTGAGGATTCATCTTGGAGGATATTCAGTAGCTCATTCTGCTGCTGTTGTTGATTAAGCACGTTTGCAGCATCGATACCAATAGGTTGTCCATTCATAGCCCCCGCTTCGATATTTTGTGGACCGGTTGCGCCACGAACGAAGGGGTCTGCAGGATCCCAGCCGCCCAAGAACCCCGGAATGCCATTTGTTGGGAACACATTATACACTGAAGCCGGGTCGAATATGCCTGGCAAATCGGCGACTCCGGGCAACTCTGGTCCTGGAGGGCTATGGTTCTGCTCACTCTCGTAATCGGTAGAACGAAACCTAGTGGGATATGAAGCACCATGAGAAGTAGGTGTTCCAGATGTTCTAGGGCTAGGTGTCATTTCTTCAACCGATTGTGGGCCAGACGAACTTTCATAGGTGTACGGGGAGGAGTGGCTATAGGGGGAGAAACTAGCCCTTGTTACTGGCGAAGATCCGGCGTGGGAATGATGTGATTTGATGGAAGGGCTTTGAGTGGAATGTCCACTATTCGCGGAATAGCTCTGCAAAGCCGCCTGACCTAGTCTGTCAAATAGGTCTGCTGCTGCTTCTGTGCCTGGCCAACGCTCTGCGAGAATGGTTAACAAGGAAAGACTGATCTCTAGATTACGCTCCACTCCCTCTCGATGATGCATTTCACGAATTTGGTCGTTATACAGAGTCCAGATCAGGGTGATAGTCGCAGTGTAGATCTGATGAAGGTAGACCCAGGTGAAGTCAATGGACTTTTCCTCAAACATTTTCTTTTGGAGATGAATTCCTTTTATGGCAGAGTTATAACAGTGCGAAACCGCTTCTGCTGAGGGTTGGGGTATTTGAGGGCTTGGCCGATAGGTAAAGATGATCATAAGATGGTACCTGTAGCGCGGTCAGTGCGGGTAGGATCTTGTCACATTTATTTATTTACTTGCCTATGATCAAACCTAGGTACTAATGTTAGTATAGATACCAAAGGTACGCTAAATGAGACCTACCAGTCTGGATTCATAGTGCCACCATGCTCATCTACAGGACAAGAGGCTCTCCAATTGTCGAGTTTGGCATGAATTTGGGCAAACCAGGGGTCACTGTTATCTGTCGGGTGTTCCCTTGGGTTTTGATATAATGTTTGTCGAATCTCAGCCTGCAGCCTCCTCATGCGGAAAAAATGCATGGATATCAGTTTTTTAACAGAAACAGGGCCCGGCAAGATTCCACCAGCTGTTATGTACACGTCGTCGACTGGTTCATAGAATCCAACGTCCACAAAGGCGTCTGCGGTTGCAAATGCTGACGGCCGGCCCAATACATGCGAAAGCCCATATCTACCGATCAGTTAGTTTGCAATACCCACGTGATGGCTCGGAACGCTGAAGCTTCAGGAGAAAAGGAAGAAAAGGCGGGATAAGATCAATCATGACAGGAGTCGCATACTCCATAGAGGCAGACGTCCAAAACCATCTTCTTCTCATATCCTTTGTTATCGGATCGAGGGGGGTGGCACTGAGCATGATTGTTCGTTCTTGATGATACCCAAGTTGCATGCATAGCCGGACTGCAATCCCAACTATGTGATAAACCTATCCACCATGGTCAGATATAGGGCCACAAGAGGAGATATCGCGGCTACCTACCGCCATGCGAGTGGGGGTTACTAGAGCATATTGTGCCATCACAAGCAAGCACTGGAGCGTCCTATGATCCATAACCTCTAGGACATCCTCCATGTGCTGTAAGCCAGCGAGGAAATAGCTATCAGCAAGGCCAGCATAGTGCTTCGACAGCTTCTGCATACTGATCGCTAGCACCATCTTCAATTGGAAATTTTTGAAGGGATCCTCCGAACCCGCATACACATCGGCTACATCTTGGACAAACGTGGGCTCATGAAGTACGGGAAGTTGATAGAGTGCTGGGTTAAAATATTAGTCAGGCCCATAATAGTTTTGGGGTAACGCTCGGGACCAACCTCTTGCACAAAAAAGCTCAACTAGTTTATCAGTGATCTCACGGCTGGGGAGTCTGGAAGCCGGCAGAGAGCTGAGATTCGCGTGTGGATCAGTTGGATCTGGGTTGGTTCGCAGCGCATGTCGAAAAGTATTTCGATGCTGGGTGGTCAAATCCTTAAAAGCCTGAGAATCTAGGTTCTTCTTCGCGGCCTCTAGGACCAAGCGGGTCACAGTAACTCCGCTCGAGGAGCCTACATATCTTGGTTCTTTATAATGCTCGTAGTCGGCAAAGTTTACCAGGCCGACTCCCCTGACGAGCTCTTCACTATTTGGAGCCTCGGATTCAATTAGAAGGGCCTCCCTGACCCTTATCTGCTCCTCCAAGTCTCGGACCTTATTTTGCAGATGGACGACATAACTTCTTGGGATCGTTTTCTGCTTCGTCGAGTCGAAGAATTCGCAGTGAGCACCACTCCGCTCACATGGTCCACATTTGGGCAGACCCGCATCACAGCGAGTTTTTCGCTATTAATAATAGTGAGAAAACTGACTCCAGGCGCAATAAACAATAGCAATAGGCTCTTACACTCCTGCATCGCGTGCAAGCGGTCAAAGTATGGTATAACTTTGGGGCGTTGAAGCTCTCAGATCCTCGTCCGCTTGCGTCGGTATCCCTCTCGTCACCGTTGGTCCCTTGGCGACCATCAGCGGAGCTTCCTCGTCGTTCTGCCTCACTGCTTGCCCCTGGGGATTTTCTTGAGCTGTTATTTTCCTTCGCTTCCATCGAGAACTCATGGAGATTGGTTTGAGTCAGATTGATCGTTGCGACCGAGATGAATATTTCCCGCGTAGATGGTACGAGTAGAAGGCGGCCAAATCAGAAGATCGACTTTTTTTCTTTTTTTCAATACTTTTTCCTCCCTCACGACAATCTACCCTTTTGGCCTCTCCGAATAGAAGAGGGCCAAACGCGCCGAGGAAACGTGCCAAAAAAGGGATAAGACGGAATGCTGTAAGATAGACGCCGTAAGATTCGTAGATGCGTAAGGATTTGGAGCAGATGTCTGCAAAGTTAGCAGTTCTTGTTGTCAGCGGTTCGCCGGATTTATCAATTCCCCTCGTTCTCGGAACGTGATGGTGTTGAGCGGTGACACAAGACTGTGGGCTGCAGTAAGGGGCTCTTGTCCCCGGAAGGGAAGATAGCACCGTATGAAGTGGGATGTTCCGAGAAGATGGACTTTGTGGGGCGAGTGCGATGTAGGTTGGTTCTATCCCTTAGTCTGTCGGTGCGCACAAGAAATCGGTGGCGTATGTCTTAGTTTGAAGCGCCAAGTAATTTATTTCCAATTATGGAAGGTGATTTTCTAAACGCAATTAATACTTTTCCAATTATGGAAATTTTCGTTCCAGATTCTGTCATTTTTTGTTAACCCGACGGACTATGGGATACTGAGCCTGTTCCACCGTGCCGTTTGTATCACTCTTTTTTCTTTTTCCTCTGGAGTGAGCAAGAGTTCAAGAGGCACCTGGGATCTAAAGGTACTCGAGTACTGTGCTCGAGCAACTTTGATAGAAATTCGCGCTACAAAACACCCAATTTCCACCCTTGAGCCATCGGATGCGGGGCCCTCTCAGGGCTTTCGGTTCGTGGTGATCCCCTTTGACAGGTGCAGCATCTCTCTTGTTCAGCACTTGTGCGGTGGTCTGCCGTATTCTACTGTGCCCCCGCATCGCCATCCTCCAGGTCGGCGACTCTTCTTTCTCGAGGCCAGCGTGCGGTGCGGGCACTCAAGGACGGGCTTGGTAGGTGTGTAGTCCTATGTATATTAGGGCCCACTTTGCCGTTGTGCTCCCCATCTGCTCACGGCTTCCATTATTCGCCGGACTGGTATTCTTCCCCATGAACACTGACTTCGCCCTCCTCCTCCTGCCGTTTTGAACGAGCAGGGAAAGCGGTGCAACACAACACAGCACAGCCGAGGGAGACATCACTTGCCCACACACGCTATGCTGATCCGGTACCGCAGAAGCCTTCGAAGAACGATGGGAGAACACTCCATCTCGCCAGGGGATCAATCGGAGCTCGATCACTTCACCTTTTTTTCTTTTTGAACCTTCACTATGGTGTAAGTTACATTACCGGTACCGTAGTTTCCTATCTTCCCTGAATGGGATGGCCTGTTGGCATCCTTGTACGCCTGTCAGTTACCGTGCGGTGCTGTACATCATGCATACTCTTTTGTGAAAGGTGAAAATTCCCCACCTTTTTTTATAGTATGAAACGGTATGATACTCATAGCCGCCTCGTCCGTCAGTCGTCTTATGCACGCGTCTCGTATTGATACTCCCGTCCGTCTTACGATTCTCCGGCACTTGTGTGCTCAGGTTACTGGTGTGGTATGTACTATACGTTAGGGAGGGTAGAATCGGATGGGATAAGGCCGGATAGGAATAGGACTGCATTGTTTTGCAAAGACTCGGAGTCCTGTGTTCTGTTGGGGCTTGTATGGGTGGGTGGATGGGATGAATACGAATGAATAATAGGATCTGGACCTATTTTTTCCCCATCTTGATGCTTGGGTGGGCTAGTTGAGATTTTGTGGTGCTCATCTCGATGGGGGAAGACCATTTCATGCGAGTACTTGTATAGTATCAGGGGAAAGATATTCGAGCGGATGGATGGATGGAGTTGAACGATCAGGTATCAAGTCAATCCCATCATGCTTGAGTGGCTGGGAAAGAAAGGTATCGTCGCCGACCGGACAGAGGGCGTCCATTATCGGGATTTGCGAGATCTGAGTGCGTCTAATGCGGGGCGAAATGAGGGCCGTCTCGACTTTGAATTTAAAAAAACGCCTTCGCGGGACAGTTGAGTACAGTCTTGTATCGATGAACCCCCCTCCTCTCTTTCTTCTCCCCCAAGGATGAGTTCGGTATCGAGAGGTTATCCTTCTTTGAACTTCTTTCTACTTGTGTCTCCCTTCCTTCCTATGAGAAGACATGAGGGGCTTACAGCATTTGTTCGGGTCATGAATGAATGAATATCCTACCAGTACTCGAGTAGCCGATATCGGCAATGGGATGATCTGTGCACAGCCGTTGCAACGGCTGCTACCCCTCTGTACGAGTACTCGAGTGCTCGGGTATCATACAAGGGTAGGTCGGGAGCACTGCTATTTTCAGGCTTGGCACTACTCTCGCCCTGCCTTTGGTCCGGGTAACCATACCCCTATGTTGATCGCGAAATTTCCACGGTGCCCCTAACTCACCTCTGCCACTCCTCTCTACGGTGCTCCATGAGGCCACAATAGCAGTAAGTTAGCTTCTCGTAACCCACATGGGTCATAAATCATAGATTCAAGTAGAGGCAAAGGCGGGCTGGAGATATTACGAACTATTGGGGCCCCTTGTGGTGGAGGGGCAGCACTACTGGTGTCGGTAAGAGCGGGATTCCGAGCGCGCCCGACTTTTGCGGCCCACCTGTTGTGATCATGAGGGATCACTCAGATTTCCTAATTTGTGCTAGTTTCCACACAAATACCCGACCCGTTTTGGAAGTGAGCCCGACTTATGCTTACCCCCGAGTACAACGGAACAAATCCAATCCTGAGCAGGCTGACTGCTAGAGAAAGTGCGGGGAGGTCGGAAATAAGCCATGAACGAGGTGTGGGTTGTGTGGATGGATGAATGGGATGAGGGATGCGGAGTTAGATCAGGCAAGGTTGACACGACTGTATCATACATTTTAAGTTTGCTTTGCCTCTATCATACTTGGGAGTTTCTTCGTCTACTTTGCTTGATTCTCTAGCTTGCCTGCTTGTTCTCTGCATACCATACAATACTTGCATGACTGGGGAGTTGAACCTCAATTTTCCCGAGAGCTGCGTTTTCTTGTTTTCTGGAGGGAGGGGTTTGAAATTCTTTTTTTAAGCATTTTTCCCCTTCTACCCCTTCTTTGATCGAGTGAGCGTGGGAGAAAGGGAAACGGAGGAAAACAACTTCGGGAGAAGGAGAGAGAGGGAGAGAGGGGGAGAGGGAAGGAAAATATGAGCAACTCTGTATCTGATATGAGTGCTCCCCTTTTGAGAGTCAGCAGACCTGTCAGTGCCTGTTCACGATGCAGGAGTGCCAAAGTCAAGGTACCACACGCCCGCGAATAAGAACCAATCCTCCCTTCTTCTCCCTTAAACAACAGACTGACTGACATCCCGACTTTAGTGTGATGGAAAACTCCCCGCCTGTACTGCGTGCGAAAAGTCCGGGAAAGGCCACGAATGTGCTGGCGGCAGCGACCAGTTTGCTCGCGGGAAGGAGAGGAGGTGAGCACTTTGAAACCAAGCTAGTCTTCTCAGGTAGGCGGATTTCTGACAGATGTGGAAAGCTACATTGCGTCGCTGGAGTCGAGGATGGAGAAGCTGGAGAAGAAACTCGCTGCTCTGGAGAGCCGCAAAGCAGCCTCTGGGTCAGTGGGCAGTACGGGTAATGGGTTTAGCGATGGCAACTCTCGTTTAACACAGCAGAATCATGGGAGAGGTTTGTGAAATAATGTCGGGATCGTTTGGAATTTGGTTTACTGATCGGGAGTTTCCAAGATCGACGGGGCATAACGCCTGGGCCGCCGCTGCCGAACGGGGCGAAGGCTAAGACAAAAAAACGGGAGCAGGCGAATGAGATTGAAGATCTGGTTGCTGATTTGGGATATATGTGGGTTTATATCTCTATTGCTCGATTCAAGGCCAATTGGGGGGTGGGAGATAGGTTAATGGCTCATGGTGGATTCATAATCTAGGGCTATTAATGCTACGACTCGAGATTTTTATGGATTTGCGAGAGATATGACCTTTGCGAAGGTCGTGCTGAAGGCGTCAACCACTTCGAAAGCTCTCGAGACAAAACCGAGGGCGAGACTTCCTCCACGCTACACAGCGACACAATTGATCCAACACTACTTCGACAAGATATTCACTACACTGCCGTGTCTAAACGAGGCTAGCTTCTTCGGCGCTGTGGACTCGGTGTATCGCGACGAATCGACGTGTTCTCCCTATGATATTTACACCGTCTACATGGTGCTTGCTATAGGGACGATGTCACTGTCTAAAAGCAGGGATTCCCCGGCAGCGCATAATGCGGCCTGCTTCGTGAAATCTGCTCTCGAGCACGCGGATGCTGTAATTTCCCCTAGTGCTATTACCGGCGTTCAGGCTGCCCTGCTTCTAGTGCAGTACTCTATGTTAGAACCTGCGCATTTTAATAGCTGGTATTTGATTGGGATCGCGTCGCGGATAATGGTGGATTTGGGACTTCATCAGGAACCAACGAAGAGCTTGAGGAAGAAGTCGGCTGACATGGACTTGAGAAGGAGGATTTTCTATTGTGTATATGCTTTGGACAGGTATATTGAGTTCTGAATTCCTGACAGCAATATTCCTCCTAACTTCTGCAGGTCAATCAGCATGGTCCTTCAACGACCGTTTACATTCTCAGATGACTCAGTATTAGTCGACCTCCCAAAACTTGAGGACCCAGAAGTAGCAAAGCAGATAATAGTCCGGGGAACATTAACGCCTATGGCTACCGCAATCCACCTCTTCCATCTCCGTAAACTGCAATCCGAATGGTACCAATTCCTGCACCTCTCGGGGTCAGAACCCGTGCAAGATCCAACGGCCTACTTCCGCAGCAAAACGGCTATCCTAAAAGAATGGCTAGGCGAAATTCCTGAGACAATAAACAGCTCCACACGAGACTGGCTGTATCTAGAATGGTACTACTTAAATGTCTATACCGCAGCACCCTGTCCCAAGATCCCAAGACCTTGCGACGAAGCGATAGCCCAAGTCTTCCAGAACTGCGTAAGCTACGCCCTCATGTTCCGGGGTATTCTCCAAAACTCCAACGTCCGCTTTGTATACACGTACCACGACGCCCTCCGAACATACTTTATCGGGAACAACTTCCTCCACGCGTTCTGGCGCTCGGAAGACACGGTTATCACCAGCTCGAACGTGACATCAGCTATTGACGCTGTCAAAGCCATCATATTCGTCCTGACCTCCATGATCGTGCGCTGGCAGGAGGTCGAAGTCCTGAGAGATAAATTCCGGGTGGAATCGGGCTACATGTTGAGGAATTTGGAGGCACGGCAGCAAGCTCTATTGGCGCCACCTAGGCCTCAGGTTACGAGGGAACAAGCAGAGAGGACGCTTAGGCACCAGCTGAGCATTGAGTGGGGAGAGATTGACGGCGTCAGTCCACAGCTGCATAATCCTTCGGGACATATCGCCATGGCGGATCTCGGGAATGTGGCGTTTTACCGGTATGTTTAAATGGACCAAGTCGTTGGTAGTTTGGCGAGAGAGAAGGCAGGGAGGGGGAAGGATGTATTACGAGCTTCCGCATAGTGTAGTATTTGGGCTTTATTTATTTTGAATTATCTTTTGATCCAACAAAACATTCCGTCTCTGAAATCCTTTGGTTCTTGGTTCTTGGTTTTGGTATTGGTTTTGGTATTGGTTTTGGTATTGGTTTTGGTATTGGTTTTGGTATTGGTTTTTTATCATAATCAATATTTCCTATATTGCGAACGGGGAACAAAAAAAAACACCCCGCACTTTGATATCCCATCCTATCAGCAGCCAGCCTTACCACAACTCTTTTGTGATACTCTCTGGCGCTTGGCTCCGCCGACTCCCCCCACGGCTTACATCACACTATACTTGAAATAGTCATTCAATTCGCACCGTCGGCGTTACAGTCTTTCATCAGGTCTTGACGAATATCAGCGGGTGACGAACAGGGATTAGCAGGGATTTTTTGTTACCTTGCTTGATTTTTTACTGGCCGAATACCCTTGTTCGTCATCCGCTGATATTCGTCAAGACCTGATGAAAGACTGTAGTACAAAGGGGGGTAGGGGCGTTCGTAAAAGTGTTGTCAAGTTAAGCTCGAGATCCGCGTCGGGGGGGGGGGGGGGCGGAACTGTGCAGGAACCTTGGGGAGAGCGATTTCGCGGGTGGATGGGGTCTTGGGTGGCATGTTACACGTGGGGTTTGTGCCATGTCGAGAGTAGATTGATGGGAAGGGGTAGCTGTGCAAAGGCTCCCGCCACTTCGCAAGAACGTTACGCACCGGTCGAAGATGACGGCACTCCTTGGGTGTGCCGAACAGTTCAGCGAAGGTAAGAGTTCAACGAATGATTTAATAGGGATGTTCGGCAGAGAATCCAAACGTGAACTCGAACTTGTTCCCGCGGCGGCAGTCTCTCACTTTCCAAATCTGGCTGAGTGGGCAAGCTAATTCGAGGGCATGCTAGGGAACTGGTCTAAATACCGTATGAACGTGCACAGTTCATAAATTAGCAGGGAATTAGTGTCAACTTCGGAATGTAAACAATGTATCATACGATATGTACTCGGGTACAAGGGTAAGCCGGGCGCGGTGGCACAGGTGTGGCGCAATGCTAGTGATATTACAAAAGAGGAAACATTCCCGGTACCGTTCTGTCGTGGGTCTTCCACGGGAGGCGTTCTTTTGTGGGTATTGGCAATCTTGACTATGAACGGTACTGGTGAAGCTCACCAGCAAGAAGAAAAGAGAAGAAACTAAAAACTGATAATTGAAAACGAAAGATGAGCACTGGCGGTTTCGATAAACCATGATGCTCTGCTCGCAAAAAGAAGACGACGATGATGAAAAACTAACTGTTGACAACGGCCCAGGAAAATCCACAATCACACTCCGTCCTCCTACAAGGTCTTTCCTACTAGGTAACCAACAAACCCTTATCCACTGTGACTGCTCCTTTTGTCCGGCTATGAAAATAGCTACCCGGCCCATGACAATAACTGCAAATTCCAGAAAGGTTATCCAGGCCTCCGACAGCGGTGCCCCCTCTGGGAAAAGAAAGCCTGCGGCCCCACAGGAAAAACACAATATAGCATCCATCCTATGCCCCTTCACCATATCCCATTGACCCGTGTAGTCAAATTACAAAGCTCATGAACCGCAACTCCCTGTGCCTGATCCCTCCATTCCACCAAATCTACCAAAGCACGACGACAGCCCTTGCCTTCTTCTTTCAAGCTCCTCTTGCCCTGCACATCCTCCTCCTGTGCCTTAACCTTCCTATTGTTCACGATTCCATGAATGCCCCGAAGTCCATCACTTCTACCCAATTTCCCATAGTCTCTCCGAACAAACCGCTTCATATCATTCACATGACACCTTTCCTTAAGTCCGCCCTTCCGCACTCTTACTATCTCCCCAGTTTGTATATCCTGAAGCCTTCCACTGCGCCTGTGCCAAGGTAGATCTGTAAGAATGTAAGGCCCTTCCCACTGAGCATCCAACTTCCGACCTTGGTGCCGATCCACTTCAAAGCGCCGGAGGAGAACAAGGTTGTTATTCTCCAACTGCTCCCAAACACCTTGAGTCCTTTCTCGGAAGTCTGCATTAGAGGCAAACTGCTCAAGTGCCTTTGCCCGCTGCTCATCCAATCTGGCTAGCCGTGAGTTGTAGTCGATAGTTCGTATGAAATCTGGGTCGGAAAACATGAACTGAAGTGAGTCTTCCTGAGATGTGGCCGCAAGAACAGAGGTAACCACATGATCGCGAGGGGTAATTGTGTGGGAAAGGATACCGTCCCGGGGATTGAAACCAAATAACAGTTCTGCAGGTGTGTAGCCATGAATCTGAAGAGTGCGTGTATTCATCGAGTGAACAATTCCAGCAACAAACAAATTCCAGCTCTCTACTGAGCCCTTCTTGTCCTGCACTGTCGTTCGCAGCATAGTCATCAAGATTTGTATATATCTTTCAGATAGCCCAACTGATGAGGGGTGAGGCTTTCGTGCTGGAAAGTGGCAGACGAGGTTTTGCTGTAGAGCTTTCGGGAAGATACTGTAACGGGGTCTTGGCACTGGACGTTAGTCCAAGGCACACAACGACAGGAAGGTCCTAAACGATAACACTCGTTTAGCGTGAGGGTTCGGAGATGACAATCTCAGGTCAAGGCTGATCGTGTAA
>Ga0307513_10009088_pt1 | contig 12598 bp, 12 predicted proteins | sample 15_EM_MG_FD_202174 | JGI IMG/M metagenome (GOLD analysis project Ga0307513, IMG submission 202174) | Populus trichocarpa ectomycorrhiza microbial communities from riparian zone in the Pacific Northwest, United States - 15_EM | ecosystem: Host-associated > Plants > Roots > Unclassified | place... | reverse complement strand
TCTACCATCGTTTTAGATGATTTCTGGGACCAACTTCAGTCTTCAAATTGTGTTTAATAGGATCGAAAGTACTTAAATATAATTTTTAAACCTCACCGAGGTTTGACAGGCTGCGACACAAAACGTCATCTCATTTTGTGGTCTCAAAATCGTTTGATTGGGTCACATCAGCCCGATTGACATCTGGGTCTCGATATTGTACATCCCTTCCTCCATCTTCCATGGCTCATGGTCGGAAGCCTCGAGACTGGAAGATCACAGAAACCTTCGAAGCTATCAAACTCTGTGACTGTCAATGGCGCTCTACAAACCAGTTTATTCAAGCTTTTACGCTTTGAGTGAGGCTACCCAGTTGTTACTCAGCCTTCAGTATCAACCAGACTCTGCCTATAGCCCCGAGCAGTTTAGTCGGCGTAGTGGTCTAACAGTATTAATTACCAAGTGGGACTCTTATTTTGGTATGAATATGCTTAGGGTTTAGGGCCGCGATAGTGGCTCCTTGAATCAAAGAACGTGGGCCTGTCTGGTGGCGGCGGCGCTGAAAAAAGCAGAGCTGTTGATACCACAAAGATCACATGAGTTAACGACAATAAAACATTCAAGAGCGTGCGCATGCCTTGAGAGCGCCGATATCATGCAACGAAATCTGCAGGGTGGCGGCATGGAACAATTCGGTAGGTTTGAAATCGAAAACTCCATCTCGGAGATAGTTAGACAGGGAAAAATCGAGATCAAGATGCTTCGTACCTCGCTGACAATGTCTGCTGGCGCTTCCAGTTTCCGGGCCTCATTGTTTTCCGAACAGGCACATCATCTTCAGGCCTTCCTCAGTCACCTGTCCATGGTGCCTTCAAGATTGCCACGTGGAAGGTCGTTTGGTCATACTTACAGAGGGACAGGTTTAGGGCCGTATTTTGGAGTCTTGAATCAATGGCGGCCGATTGATTCTCCAGCCGGGCGGGTAATGGGAGAAGTGGAACTGTTAATAATACATCATAAAGCGACAAAGAAAAGACCAAGAATGCGTACCTACCCAGCCAAAGGAGCTCTGACGAGGGTAGCTGCTGCGCCTTGGGTTGCACTGCAGAGTCGCGTGGGTGTTCTGCGGCTATTCAATATGCCTGCAAGGGTATGTCGCCGCTGGAATCATTGTGGACATCATATCGGCGGCTGAGGTATGACGAAATATTGACTACTAGGTGAAGTAGATCCCCAGGAAGTGAAGAAAAACTGTACGTACATCGCTTTGTGACCTCATTTTGCAGCGTATTTTCATCGGATTTCGTCCTGGTAGTTGATCAATAAGAAATAAGTTTCGCAAGAACGAATGAATGAAACTCATGAGGAGGTCACTATGTATGGTGTCGTAGGTCTGCGCAAATGAGGTTGCAGGGGTCACGGTTGGTCTGCAAACGTCGTTGTTAGGTAAAGCCGGCGATGAGGCAGGAGCCACTCAGGGGCAAAAATGAGTGCAGGCAATAAAAGCACTGAGGCTTCGAGGATTAAAGGAGTCATAGAAATGAGCATGCAGAACATCGTCTTTCTTGAAGAGCCCAGCGTTCTGCTGGGTAGGTCTGCCAGTCCGGTAGGAACTTGTGCACGTGATTTTGTTTGAGGGTTTTGGTGAGTTACAATTCTCCTTTCCAAATACTTAGCCGGGTACTTCCACTCATTAGCGTATCACTGACGCTGCCCCTGCGCCGTCGACGAGTATCACCAGCCACGGGTCGATATCCGCACGGATGGCGGGGTTTCGCATTCAACAAGGACACAGACAGCACCATGTAGACGGCTGCTATGAAACACATGGTAAGTACAGCATTATCGTCCATGAGCGGATTACTTACGACAATCGTTCACATTCATCTCATTTAGCACGTCCACATCTTCATCCTGTTGGTTGAATCGAGCGAGCTGTAACGCTGCCATCGTCAGCATACAACCCTGCACAGTCAGGAGGCAACCGACTGACGTTTTTAAGCACGACTTGGGAGTGGGGGATTCCACACAATTGTAACACCTCAGGAGAAAAGGCGCTATCGACAACGGGGGTTATGATATATGGCGAGTTCAGAACCTCCACCCACGAATGACAAACTGATGCTTACTGCTGCCAAAACCCTAGCCTATCCTGTGAGCACCGATTATCAACGATGAGCGGGGGACCTACGACCAGCTAGTCAAGACGGCGGCAAGAAAACAAAGAGTTAGTTGACTTGATTCCTTCGTTGCAAGACACGGTGCCGGTTCGAAGAGCAACCACAACGAGCAGGAGACGAGAGAGAGAGAGAACGATAACGACTTACCCGATTCTGTCATCGACGACCACTAGAGAGCTCAAGGACGAGGAAAGGGGCAGCGATTTGGGATTCGTCTGCTTCGTTGAGTTGCGGCAAGTGGCACGCGTACCTAGATACAGGAACCTGCCGATAATCGACTAGTGTTGGAGGGCGAGGAGACTCGAGAAAGCGCGTCTACGAGCAGGTAGCTTCTACACTGACACTTCTCATGTTTGGCGAATTGATATCACACTTTCTTAGTCATCTTTCATGAGCGTTAGTCCCCGCGGCAAGCGGCATACATGTCTAGATACAGGAACATATCGATCATTGACTAGTCTCGTTGTTAAGGACGAGCAGCCTCCCGAAAGCGCTTCCACGAGTAGGTAGTTATCTAACCTCACACTTCTCATGTTTGCTAAACTAATATCACATTTTTGTAGTCGTTTTTCATCACAACCAGGCCCCGCGGCGAGCGACCAACAGCCTCCTGGCTAGCTCATCCCCAATTCTCCGTAAACTAGTTGAAAAAATCCGTTTCAACCGCATCAAGGACTCATACGCATCAAGGGTCATCGATCTCGGTGCCCGCCTACCAAGGGGTCCTCCACCGCCTCCTCCTGTCGAACCTATATCTCGGGACTCATGCCAGGTACCTCTCTCCCTGTTATAAGCTTCTGCCACCTCCTGCATTCATGATGTATTTGCAGTTATCCACGTTCCCCATAAATGGTGTCCCTGTGTCTGTTTTTAAACCGCCTGGTACCGGTCCACAAAGAACCCGACTCCGACTCGGATCTTGCAACCAGGGTGTCCGTTGTCCCTGAATTTGTTACAATGGCCATACCTGTTCCCCCTCTTGTGGTTGACGACAAGACAGCGAAGCGTCTACAGAACATTATCGCTACACTTCACCCCATGTCTCTGATTTCGATGACGCAATCCAACCCCTCGTTATTCCTTATGTGATATCGTACCTATTTTGCATTGACAACCACTTGGTCACCATCTCAGGATGAAATTATCAATGCAGTTCGCCTGGCGAGTATTAGTGGGGGATTAGTGCGAGAGTTATATCGTGATCTTGTGAGGCAGTCCCCTTCAGGTGAGGAAGCGAACTCCGGTAACCTTTTTGGTACGCTCAATCGCCTTTTCCAGGATCTTACGCAACTGATTTTGTCTGCAGACTCTGCAAGTGCATTGCACTGGTTGCCTGTCCTGCTCCTCGCAGACCTCTACTCTCAAGCCCTGCTTACAATGTGGGACAATGAATTCTTCGACTCTTCCACCTCCAGTAGTCGCGCTGGGCACCGCCGACACTTGACGAGTTGGTGTGGTTCAGCAAGTGGCTGCTCAATATTGCATTTACTATGTACTGGCGCTATGCCCAGTCGATTATGCACAAGGGTATGTTTCGCGCCTGGTGAGGTGTTCACAGGAGACGGTAAGAGAGAAGGTGGCAAAGTGTTTGTTGGGTATCCACGCAAGAGTGTGAGTAGCATACGTTTATTTTCATCTAATTCGTGCGCTCATGGTGGGGTCAAGTTCACACAAACCATTTTTACCTGGCTCGTCACATCACACCTCGACATGAATTCGTTCGTCGAAGCTGCCGCGTATGTTCCTCGCTTTAAATTTTCCGTTACCGTTCCCTTAAATACCGCCGACTCAGTCTCGAATCACAACAGCTTTCGAAACCCGGCACACACAACCCAAGTATCCTCTGCAAGCGCCAAACAGCCGCAATGTCAGTCCACCTTGGGATCCTCAATATTATCTCCTTCGCCATTCCGTTCGAAGTCCGCGTCTCAATCTTCCAGCATTTTGTCATGAATGGCATGGCGTCCTCTAGTAAGCGCGGGCAAAACAAGTTTGACAATTCTCTTTCATTTTCAAATGACCATTATACAAAACACAAACCAACCGGCGAAACTCCTCCAACTCTTCTACATATCAATCAGCTACCAACCATCAGCAATTCAAATAACTCCTCTATGATTCCACAAGTTCAGCTTGAACCATGTATACCAACCAACGCACACCAGTGATACCACATGTCAAACCATTTCTAGACATAATCTCGTCCCTCCGAATTGGCAAAATGATTTACGTTGCATACAAATAGTGAATGACGCGGCTGAATACTTCTGACAGCGAGTCAACCAAACAGCATGACGACGACAAACCGCATGGCAGCTGTAGCTGGCAATCCTCTCCATGAAGCCCATACCCCAGGTGTGTTTTCTTCATTGTTTAGCAAGCATTCGCTGACTGAGGGTGTACTTTACACTCCCCCCCCTTTTCCGACGGATTCCGACGGACTTTCACCCGACCCAGCCAATTCCAATGGACCCAGCGGACAGTCCATCGGACAGTCCATCGGACAGTCCATCGGACTTCCAACGGATTCCGTCGGACTTGACCAAATTCCGCTGCTTGTCCAGTCCAAGTCCGGTGAAAGTCCGGTGAAGTCACCTTGAAGCAGAAAATCATTGGACTGGCCGGACTGGCCAGTCCGGCGGACTTCCGTTGGACTTCCATTGGACTTCCGAGGGTTTTAAAGGCAGAAAAGAGGAAAAATAAGACAAGTCCTCAGTCCACCGGACTTCCGCTGGACTTCTGACGGTCTTAGACTCTTAATTCACTCTAAGTTAATAATAAAGTAACTTAAATTGATTTATAATACAAAGTCATTAAGAGGAAAGAATAGGGATCCCGTGCTGCTAAGTGGTATATATATAAAATATGAAATATGGGATGGCATGATATGCAAATAATAAATAAATGTTGTATGAGTGGGAGAGGGGCATGGTCATGTGTCTAGAGTGAAAGGGAAATGAGCCAAAGTCCATTGGTGCAGTGGGACATATCGGCCGGTTGGGTTGACTGGGATTGGTCAGTTTCACCGGGGCCAGTGAAGAGTGTCAGTGGGAATGTTGGCAGATGGGTGTGAGTCAGTGGACATGAAAATCAGGGTCGGTCGGCAGTAGGGCAGGTTGGTTGGTCATTGGGTGTGCTCAGGGCCAATATCGGCTCCCTATGGTGTGGCTGCTTGTATTGGTGTAGTTTTCTCTATTGGTCAAGTGCTCTGCCCATTTTCCCAAGATTTAAATGATCCCTCCCGTGATAAATTGGTGTTGAAATTGTAGAACGTAGGTATGCTGCTTATTTCTTCTTATCCTTTGTGGGTGTTGATCATCTCTTTTTCCGATACAATTAGACATGTATTGTAAAGTTTCAAATGAAGACGGCTCCTACGGTCGAATGAACCTTTGTCGTTTGAGTAAATCTCAGTAATTCACCTATAGTGTGACATGGTGGTTAGGTGTTCCCCTTACACTGACTAGTTGATTGAGTGAATGCACACATACATTTAATGACAGATTGCAAGTATGAAAGGGACTTGCGTGCAGCTTGGAATGAAGTGTGAGCAAGTGTACTTAATAATAGTTAATATGCAAGCATTGATAATGAGTCATAACCTTAAGTCCCACTATCAATAATGAAGTATGGCCATGTCAACTAGTAACTATAAAACATATCAATGAGTGTTACTACATACACACACATAACAAAGGGAATGGGGGGAAAACACAAAATGTGTGCAGGATTGATGCTAGACCCTGACAACCTAGGGGATGTTCGAAGAGACTGGACTTCCAAACACTAGGTAGGTACAAAGATAAGGAAACTTACCCCTTGCAATTTGATACACCTCAGAGTGATTGGTCATCATGTAGTACTTATTCAGAGTATGCTTGCCTAAGGTAGTGGCAGCACAGATGAAAGCTGGTAGTGCCAAATCGAGAGCACTAGTAGTGTTTGAAGGTCCAGTCTGGTCTGGTCTTTAGGCCCCCGAGGGCATGGACTGAGACCAAGACCGGTCCATCAAAGTCCCAAGACCTCAAAAAACTGGACTGGACTGCTCAAGACCGGTTAAGTCCGCTTTTTGCAGTCTTGAACTGGTCTGGACCACTAACCAGTCTTAACCAGTTTACGACTGGTTTTTCAACACAATGCATTGACTATCAGACATATATCCATGAAAAAGGTTTGCTCGGGACACCCTAAGCTTTAAAATGAGCCTAAGAACATTCAAAATGGTCAAGTATTGAACAATAATATTCCCCACAGTCTACTCTTGTAGTCAACATTGTACAGTTTATTTTTTTTTCTCAGCCAAATATTAACCGTTTTGAGTGATCCTGGGCTCGTATTGTAGGGGTAAATAAGGGGTACAAATTCACCAGTTCAAACCAGTCTTTTTCCAGTCAGTCCGGTCTTTTCCAGTCTTGGTCCAGTCCAGTTGTGGTCTTTTTCCAGTCTTGAGACTGGACCTTCAAACACTAAGTGCTAGTGGCGAGGTGTTGATCTAGATGGTCCATGACAGGGATAACAGTGGCAATGTTGGGTATCGACAACTTGGAGACAGCTCGGCTAGCCTTGGCTCTAGTGTTTGGAAGTCCGGTTATGTGACCAGAAAAAGACCGTAACCGAACCAGACCAAGACCGATCAGGACTGCAAATGATGAAGACCGATGGAGACCGCAGACCGCGGTCCGGTCTACGGTCTATCATAAATTCGAAAATTTCAAGACCGAGCAAAGACCGGTTAAGACTGGTCTTAACTGGTCTTTCGAGCTTCAAAAAAAGACTTGCTGTAGGCAATATATTTCAATTTAAAACTTCGTGTTAACCTCAATTACAAAGATGAGCAAGTCTCAATGGTCTCGGAAGACTCCAGATAGTAGATCAACAACCCCAAACGTTGTTGATCATGATCTTCAACCACCACCTTGTTCGTCTCCCTCGCAGCTCTGTTGCCTATGGCCTTAAAGGTACATATTTTTCAAGTTCTTGTATCAATTAGGTTGAAAAAAGTGCAAACACAGCTTGGCAACAACAGCAGCCAGCTCCACCCCTCTATCTACCCAGCAGCTCCGCCAGCAAACACCCAGCGCAACCACGTCAATGTGAATGCATCCTCCATCCCGCGTGTAGGGCATCCCAAGGTCACGGAAAACCCACCACCGATGTTGTCAGTCTCGGTCCATCGCCCTGGAGGGTAAAAGACCGGACTGGACCAGACTTTTAAACACTATTTGCAGCGTACGTTTGCAACGTACGTTCTCTCGTTTGCAGCGTACATTTGCAACGTATGTTCACTCATTTGCAGATACATTTGCAACATATGTTCACCCGTTTGCAGCATACATTTGCACGTTCACAGCGGTGGCGCACTCTCTCGTTTCGGCCCACAACCGCGTCCTTTGACCATACGCACCAGCACTTGGCCCACAGCCTGATTCGTGAATGCCATGTCCACCACCACATGCGGCGGGCTTGATGAACATGCCACATTATCCCCAAGCCAACGACCTCTGTGTCCCTCCTCTTGTTAGAAATGTGCCTACTTATTACATCGTTGTAGTACATAGTTTAAATATATTTATTTCATACCTAATTGTAACCCAAGACCACTCTTAACCAGTCATTAATTGGTTAAGACCATAAACCGGTTGAGACCGGTCCTGTAACCGCAAAAGACCGCAAAAGACTGGTCTGCGTCGGTTCGGTCTGGTCTTTTGCACATTTTGGAATTACATGGACCAGTTACGGTTACGGTCTAAGGCACCAGAGGCCAAAAGACCGGACCGGACCGGACTTCCAAACACTACTTGGCTCACTTGGGTCAGCTCACTGCTTTTAGGCCAGGCCCACATAACACTAAAAAGAACCCTTAATTCAACCTAAGTTGATATAAAAAATTCATATTGATATTTACAATGTTTATATATAATTTAAATTAATTTATATACACTAATACATAATAATTATCAGTGGGCAAAATGAGAGGACAGCATGCAACTTGCACGCCGCCCGTTGTCATTGTCAATGCCAAAAAAAAAACCCCCCTCTTGTTGGGGGGGTAACGAAGCAAAAAAAAAAGGGGCAGCATGTGGGTTTCACGCTGCCCCTGTCGTAAATGCCGGTTGGGGGGGTAACGACGCAAAACGAAGGGCAGCGTGTGGATTTCACACTGCCCTCTGTCATAAACGCCGCCGAAAAAAAAAACCCCCCACTTGTTGGGGGGGTAATGAAGCAAAGTGAGGGGCAGCGTGTGGGTTTCACGCTGCCCCTGTCGCAAATGCCGGTTGGGGAGGTAATGAAGCAAAACGAAGGGCAGCGTGTGGATTTCACACTGCCCTCTGTCATAAACGCCGCCGAAAAAAAAAACCCCCCACTTGTTGGGGGGGTAACGAAGCAAAATGAGGGGCAGCGTGTGGGTTTCACGCTGCGCTGCCTCGTTCCTGCCGTTGCTGGAAATAATCCCCCCCCAAACGATGGGGGGGATAAAAAAAGCTCGAACAGAGCGGTGTGTGGGTTGCACACCGCTCGTTCGCGTCTGGAAGGCGAAACGAGACGGGGTGTGGGTTGCACACCGCCTCGTTCGCGTCTGGAAGGTCGAACGAGACGGGGTGTGGGTTGCACACCGCCTCGTTTGCGTCTGGAAGGCCGAACGAGACGGCGTGTGGGACGCACGCCGCCTCGCTGTCTTCGGAAATGACGCTGCAGGAGGGAGGGGGCACAAACGCCCTCCTCCCCACCCGCGGTTTCCCTTTTCTCCTCCTTACCCCTCCTCCTTCGTCTTCCTACTCCCATTTCTATCCTCCTCGCTCCCTCAGTCCTCGTGACGTGGCGTTCGACGGCGGGCGTTTTTGTCGGGTGACGTGGCACGGGGCGGTTGGTCGTTCGTTGTTGGCGGTGACGTGGCATGCGGCTGTCGTCGTTGGCGCTGCGTGACGTGGCGGAAACCGTTCGCCCACATCCCTCAATGAGGGGAGGGGCGGTGGGCAGTGACGCGGCGGTCGAGGGCGCCGATGTAGCGGTGGGGGGACGCGTGTGGGCGGTGCTCGACAATGAGCAGCCCCTGCTTGGCCCAGATGGGCAGTCGCAGGGGCAAACGACGACGGCGGCAGCGCCGGCTGGGTTGGGGATGGTGGTGGTGAGTGGAAGGAATATGATGGGGCAATGTTTGGCAACGGGTGGTTGCCAAACATTGCAATTATTATTAATCAGTGTTTTAATCATTAGTAAACATTACAAAGCTCACCCGGTGGGCTGGACAAAATTCAAAATTCAAACGGTGGGGACTGTGTGCACTAAGACAATATCACTTCTGTTATTTCTACAGTAACATGCATGCCCTATTGGTCTACAATTTAATTTAAAGCATTCTTAGGCTTATTTATTCAATTTCTATTTTTTATTAATAATACTAATAAGGAAGGCTGTCTGCTTGGTGTCCGTTGGAGTCCGCTGGACTTCCGTCGGACTTTCCACTGCTGTCCGCTGGACTTTCGTCGGACTGTCTGCTGCTGTCTGGTCATTTCTGGTGAAATTTGGCTGCTGGTTTGTTGATATTCCGGCGGACAGTCCATCGGAAAGTCCGTTGGACTCACCAGTCCGGGCAAGCATGCACCGGAAAGTCACTGGAAAGTCACTGGACAATTCCAGCCATTCCAGAGCCAAAAAATTGGCATTCTGGATAGGTTGAGTCCGTCGGAGTCTGGCCGGACTCCGGCCGGAAAAGCGGGGGGAGTGTAAAGACCTCGACTGAGGGCGTGTTTATAACTTTCAGTGAACTGGGATGATGACTTCGACTTTGGACAAGGGAATGGGAGGCCGAGTACAAGCAGTAATAAGAGCCATACCAGCCAACCACCCACACGACCTTCTAACGCTACCCAACGCCGCCCGTCATCCACCAGTAATGGCAGAATATTCTCTATGGCGAGCAGCACGATGGAAGACAGGTTTTTACCCGAGATGCCTGATACCAACCACCACCAACTAGCACTATGGAACATACGGAAAATTGAAATGATGATTTCGAAGTCGAGACGTGGAATAACTCGCCTCGGTTTGCACCTACGAATCCTTCGCCGCCACCACCTATACCGTTCTTTCCATCTAATAACCAACCAACACCCATCGCCTGAACCTTTCCCTCGTTCTCCAACAGCCAGCGTGTTTTCCGTACCAAATAACAATCCATACCTATTCATCGTCGACCTTTCTTGTTTACGGTTCCCATCTGCGTCTGATGTCCAACCTTGCCTTGTTCCCCCCTTTCGCCGCCTATACATAAAGAATGACAGAGGAGGCGGCTATGGAAGAAGAGCCGTTCCCTCCGAGAAGGGAGAATCGAGCTGGTCGATAAGGCCGGTCGGTATTCGTTCTTGGATGGTGAAGGTCCAGCCAGGAATGCAAGATCAGCGACGTCCTCGGATGTGTCTTCTCTGCCAACACGTATCGGGAGTGTAGAGAAGTGGGGCATGAGGAGGCGGAAAGGAACAAATTCAACGCCTTCAGAGGTTATTGGTGGGTTGTTTTCTTACTATTCTTTTTTTTTCCCAGTCATTTTCTAATTTATCGTTCTTTCCATCAGCCAAATCCCAAACCACCCATGCATTGTGTCTTGACATTCGCAATCAACAAAAGTAATATAGACAAAAGGCTAGGCAAACGGGGGATGGAATTTGGCGCAGATGGGATGTATTCGATGAGCATCATTGAACTGATGTCTTATATTCTTTGTGAACCAGCGCCGAGGTTGGGGCCCCGGTTCCCGGAAGAATTCGTGAATGCCTGTTTGATGAAGAATCCGGATGAAAGGCATAGCCCGAAAACCCTTCTCGTGCGCATCTCTTGAGATTTTTGTACCTTTTGCAGAGGTCCTACTGACCTGACTGTTGCCTTTCAGGGGCATCGGTGGATGGATGATGCACGCCATTCCGATTTCGACCTTCGCGGGTGGACGACCACTTTTTAACCTGATTGTCTACCGTCTTTCGTTCTCTTCGGATCTGGCTACTTCTCTACCATATGTGAGCGATACCTTCACAGTCCATTACTCAACCTTACTGATTGTCGCCAAGAAAGTTTCCATTTGTTCCATTATTTATTTAATATGTCACTACGAACATCATCATGTATGTATAATCCGCTCCCAGTGCGACGGTTGCCCCAATACCGTAACAGTTCCCATTAAATATTCTACGCACGGACCTTTATTCCGCCGAGCCACATTTAATGAACCCTCATCTGAGCCCTCGTCGAGCCATCCAGTGCGGGCCCACGAGCCACACTTCCCTGGCACATGGACCTGGAAGAGTTTCATGTTCTTAATCACACGACAACGCTTAACACTTTAACAGTGGTTTTAACGACTCTAACCTAACCTATCTCTATCATTCCTTCAAAAAAAAAAACTTCAAATAAGGCGGAGCCTATCTAGGTCACTTCTCAGCCGGCGCTTGATGCTCACCTAGGGGAGCGCGTTCGGCAAGGACGGAGAAGACTGGGAGTGTGAGGGATCAAGACCATATATAGACCTATATTTTGATCGAGAACGGGTACTTGTTCGTCTTCTACCCTAGGTTTTGGATTTGATGCCTGTGGAATTAATCGATATGAGTGGGAGGGCATGCATCGATGAGGAAAGGGACTGCATAGGAGTTAGTGGGGTGGTGTAAAATGATCAACCGCAAAATATTTTACAAAGCAAAGGCAACGAAGAAGGATAATTAGCAAAGAAGACACCTTCTGGGAGAAGAAGTCGCCAAAGACAAACAGGTCATTTACACTGCGGCGACCGGATTATTTTGCCGGGGAGGCAAAATTGATGGCAGTTTGTTAAAATTTTGCCAAAGGCACGCGACCTCACTGTCTGGAACGGCAAAATGTGACTTGGCAAAATTCATACAACCTGCTGTAACATTTTGCTTCCTCATCAAAATAGTCCAGCCCCGGCAGTGTTAAAAGTTTTCCGGATTGCCCGGGTCATCGTAAATGGAAGAACCACCACCATGGGTGGATAATTTTGCGATTTTTGCACTTCCAAATATATCTTATACCCTATTTCTGCAGTGCACGACACAGATGCTCTTTCTCGAACTACTGCGTGTCCGTCCGACCGTTCACTTGTGTTGATCTAGTTCAGTATGCAACATCCCCAGCAGCCCAATTTCTTGAGGGGCACTTCATCTCTGCAGCACATCGGCTTTTCTACGGTGCAACTTGTAAGAATTGGACATTTCTTTGTCGCGGATGCTTGTGGGACATCAACAATGATGCTAGCCGCCAGGAGGATGAGGGAGAAGATAAACTTCATTTTCAATGCTGTAATGTAGCGTTTGTCTTTCTGTCTGTTGTTTAGTATTTCCAGGAAATTTGAGGAATCGAGGCTACTCACAATATTTGAGAGAGATGGGCGATTTATGAAGCAAGGGTGAATTTGTCTGGTTTTACTATAA
>Ga0307513_10009087_pt1 | contig 12599 bp, 10 predicted proteins | sample 15_EM_MG_FD_202174 | JGI IMG/M metagenome (GOLD analysis project Ga0307513, IMG submission 202174) | Populus trichocarpa ectomycorrhiza microbial communities from riparian zone in the Pacific Northwest, United States - 15_EM | ecosystem: Host-associated > Plants > Roots > Unclassified | place... | reverse complement strand
AGCAGGCTCAGCCACCGGGGCGAGCACCGCCACTTCATCAGCCACCTCCTCACGAAGAGGAGAAGAGGCTTCAGCACCGTCACCCTCACGAGAGAGGGGAGCGACCGAACGAAGAGCATCGAGCTCACGACGGAGGGACTCACTCTCCAAGGCCGACAAATGTAGCCGACGGGAGAGGACAGAAATGTGATGGCGGAGGCGGGAAACCTCAGCCTCGAGGGCCAAAGTTTTCTCGACCGTCCGACCAAGAGCCAGACCCGATCTCGCGACCGCGGCGGCAGAAAAGGTTGAGGAACCTCGCTTAACCATGACGACCAACTTGACCGACAGAAGACCGACCGTACGACTCACCGACCGATGGGAAGAAAACCACCGACCTTTCGACCTAAGCGATGGGAGGAAACCGCCAGCACTCAACCAAAGAAGGAAGAAGCAGGAGCGAAATCGTCACCAAAGGAAGGAAGAAGCAGAGGGCAAGCCGACCGAGGGAAGAAGAAAGCAGAGGGGAAAGATGAGGAACCTCGGGATTCCAAACGATCGTAATCGAAAGGAAAGAATTAAAACCAAGCAGAGCCCAGCGGAGCACTTGGAGTTAAAGACTTGAAGCTATCGCGAGAGGGGGCGATAAGGAATCAAGGATGCTAACTCGCTGAAAACCAGAATGTGACGGATCACAAGGAGGTTACGTGGCCAATTTTCAGAAAGTGAGGAAAATAGAGGGGAAGAAGCATGATCCGTTCGGAGGTGTATGATCTCAACTTGGCTAGTACAGGTGGTCCAAGCGCTAGGACTATAGTCCCCGATAGTCCGCCCGGTCCACACCTTCCGGGGCGTAGTCCGTCCTAGCACCCTCAAAAAGACGGACTATGAGCCGTAGGCCGTCCCGTCCTCACCCATGTAGGAACGTGGTGGTGGTGGAAGAATGACTTAGTGTATTTCCTATCTATGACCGAAGGTATATATAGAGATACATGACCGCCAAGAGCCAACAACCGGTTCTACTAACCCTACTGCTCAACCCCAACACATATGAGGATAGCTACCCGTACCTACTGCTACCCTAATATCTAACAACCCAAAGACGGACGGACTGGACGGTTGGGAACACTGAATGCTGAGAGTGGTGAGGGGTTGCTTGGCATTTTCACGCTATTGTTTCGCCGCCCGGATAGTTTCCGGCAATGTGTTTAGGCTTGGATTGACAGATCCGCAGGGGGAAAAGAAAGCGGAAGAGCCGGAAGGGAGATTTGGACTCCCGGAGGCCTTGACCAGTGGGAGTCTTTCTTTGGTTAGTAAGGGAGAACCCAATAGGGGGAAATGAGACATATGTTGAGGAGAATGGATATGTGTGGCGATCTATGGGGGTGCAACCTACTCTTAAGTATCGCGAGAATCTTGAGGGAACTCTGGTAATACGAATAGGGTAGGGGGGAGAAGCGTTGATGGAATATCTTCAACAGACAAGGGGGATGAGGGACTAATAGAGTGACCATTTGGCTTGTAGTATAATAAAGAAGTGCTTTCCTGTCAGGCTTGAGAGACTGGATCCTTAGAGGATCACAGGTTCTTTAAAATATAAATAAAACATAACCAAATATCCTGTCCAAATGCAAACAACTACTATGCTGAGATAGTATCGAAAATGAAACAACTAAGTCCTAAAACATAGATGTAAAGGTGACAGGATAAAACTAAGAAAACAAGTAATGGAATCAACTAAGTAAGATATTACTACTCATGTACTAATCTAGTAGCACATTAGTAGGATGCATATAGTTTCCCTACTAGGTAAAATTGTAGCTCTGGGGGGGGTTGCTGATAAGCGAACTAACCAAACAGGAAACTATATATCAATAAGAAAAGTGCAAGGTAAGGAATAACACACTACTATAGAGAACCCAAATAGGTAATATCCAACATCATGTTAGTAGAGTAGTGAGAACAATGGGCAGATTGTGTTACAGGAAGACTAGGAGGACCACTTGGTTGTGATTTATATGTACTCCTGTCTTTACCGTTAGTTCGAGTGCGGAAGTGAGAGATAGCGAAGTGAAAGAGAACAAGCGAGCTTCCCTACTCACTCCAAAGTACTGCGCCGGCCATCGTATTATTATTTTTCTTGTACTATTGATTGTCACCGTTGATTTGTCTAACGAAAAAGGGTAAATGAAAGAACTTTTCGATCCCTTCGAGAGATAGAAACAAGAGAAGGTTGAAAATCTTGCAAGCGGAAGCAACTCCGTCCAAATAGCATTAAATTTGATTAAATTTCTACAAGTACCGTATTCTGCTGTCTAGGTGGTCTCTACAACGATAAATTTTGTGGGGTGTTCATCCATGATCCCCGGACGGGTTCTTGTGATATCATTCTGCCCCAAGATAATTGATGCACCAAGAACTGGAGTGGGATGGTGGGTCCTCGGGCTTGGTAAGCGTTGCTGCACCATCCCGATACCTTACTGTACTAGTATTCGAGTAGCTCTATGACCCCTGTAGCGGGAAATAGATTCCTGAGGGTAGGGGCTGGCGGAGATGTACTAAAAAATCCAGGGGTAAGATATCTGACCTCCCATCCAAATCCACGATCCCCGTTTTTATGTATTTCTTATCTACTACTGGTAAGCCTTAAAAGTAACATCGCACGGGTACTGTCTCTTAGGTAGGGTTTGGCTGGAAGGGATGGCCTATTGGATCATAAGGGAATGGTGAATGGTAGTAATTTGGGTAAAGTTGAAAGAGATACTGGGTCTCACAGAAGCAACATTGCCCACAATCTGTTCAGGGTGTCTTAGGCTTGTTCGAGAGTGCTTCTACAAGGATTTTAAGGCCCTTCTGCAGAAAACATATGCGATGCAGCGGCAGTTACAATACCTCGCTGGAAACTTTGACCTGAAGTGCCAATTAGCTGGCACGCTGTGGGGGTGCACCAAAGGCGGCATGATAATGGATTACTCCGCCTGCTCGAGACCGTTCCAATTGGTTCGCCTTGCTAGGGAGCCCGTCACTGTATGAATGCTAAACCTGAGCTTTTGGGTTCGTCGGCGAGCTGATTCGGGTTCTATTTGAGTCTATTGTGCCGCCCCGGGGCCTTCTCACGGACTTAGTGGATCTATAACAATACAGCTTCCAAAAGAGTTGTTGGGATACACCGATCTAAAATAGCAACGCAAAGTATGGTATCATGTCGTTTTGGCTCAGGTATTCTACAAAGTCAAGTTGAGGTCTACCTTAGCAAGTGGGGGTAAGCTGACAACACAACGGTTCCTTTTCCGCCTCGACTCTGAGGCGGCGGGATACACTTGTGAACCACCGGTACCGCTACCTCATGGCCACCAGCCTCCCCTCATTTTTGAATTCTAAATTCTCCGGGAGCGATCTGTCATACCAATTGCGTGCACACAGGGCTAGGAAAGCTAGTGGCTTCAATTACCTAATACTGTGCTCAAGTACTCGTAGCGAGAATAAGTCCTCAGACTCAACCGTCACTTTATCACAACAACTCAAGTCAGTCGAGCTAAAAAGGTCGGTACCAAATCCCATACTTGTAGAGAGAAGAAGGGACATAAATATACAGGCCTTAGTATTAATAGTCATTATGGTTGAGGTTGTGATTTTGCGGGGATCGTGGCTCCGCCCGTTGTCTCAGGGCTCGGGGCCTGTTTCCTGAATTTGGGTGATAGGTTAAAACTACTAGTGCGGCCGACGATAACAGTCACGTGCCTTATCCAGCGCCGCAACCCAGAGGTTCACTAAATTTTTCTTATTAGATCCACGTGACTCTTGGATCTCTCAGCCACTCTCGTAGACTACGGTGTGCCGGCGGGCGCCATTACCTGGTGGGCGGTGCAAAAGTGTTTAACTTACCTAATTTCCTACGATACTGAAAACAAGAAAATCCGGGCAGCAGTATCTACTCTGCGGAAAGGAAGAAGTACGGGAAAACTGCTGTCACTTTCTAGAAATCTCAAGTAGAAAAGAAAACCACACTGGTCACGATCAATTCAAGCTCACTAAACTACCGGTACTTCACAAAACCAATCCAGAGAACCGCACAAAAGACTGAAAAATCCCGTCGCAAGAAAGCCCTACCTTACAGGTTGTCCGACTAACTAGGTACAGGCCCAATTTTCCTTCCTCAACCCACAGTCAAAACGGTTCCTCCGTTGTGCTGTGTTCCTTCCTCACGATCCTCGTTGTCGTCGTAGTCGGGGGGGAAAGCTTGAGAGAAGTCAAAGAACCTAACTTACATAGAGCCCCCTGCCTGCCTAGCCGAGGCAACAGCCACCCCTGCAGAAAGGCGACATCTCTCCAAGCCAAGATCACGACTGGCTATACCGGTATCTAGCCCAAGCCACTCGCAGATAAGCAAGAGAACTGCAAGTTAAGAAAGCCAAATTTCAACCGTAACAATACTGTCTTAAATTCTGGTAGCTAGACGGTCAAAACGTGACGTTGGCTCGGGTGTTTGCAAATCCCACCGGACTATATGGCACTCTACTTTAGGACCTAGTAAACTCCATCTACCAGTACAAGTGCCATGGGGGATGTTTTCGTACAACGCAGGGGTGTTTTACCACCAAAACGATCCCTGTCTTGTACGAAAATACTTGTATCCCCCATGGCACTTGTACATCTACGAGTACTAGGCCCTAAAGTAGAGTGCCCAGAATCTAAAATGACCCCTCAATGCCCTCAGATCACATAGTAACAAAGGGGTGGATTTTAGGTGTCCGGTCCTTCGCCCCCAAGTGCGTGGCGCTTCTTCAATCACCATCCCAAACCTTGAAGATCAGGGGTTGGAATACTGTATACTCAGCCGCATTTGTAGACACCTAAAATCCACCACTTGGTCACTATGTTGGCTGAGTGCATTGAGGGGCCATTTTAGACTGGGCACCACCCACACTAGGCAACGCCTGGCCTTGGCGAGATACTGCCTAACTCGATATAATACGGTACTTGCCCACACCCCTCCACAACCCCCCACACAACTCAAGTTCTCCTCGGTCTGCACCGTCTCGAGCTGCCAGACGGCCGTCTATCGGTACCCGTAATTCTCTGAAGTTTGTGAACACGACTGCTACGAGTAGACTATTGTATGCACCAAATTTTTGCGGCTCCGGCCGACCTTTTGCTCATATGTAGTAGCAGTTGTGTTAGGAGAATTACGAGTGAAAGGGTCTTTATTCTCGCCGAGTAATTTCCAGGTTTAAGGCTGGGGAACAGCGGGGCTTGTGTGACAAGCACATGAGCTTAACTTATCGCTTAGACCATGCTTGAGCTTGAGGAGTGCTCGCGTAACATGAATACATTCAATCATTAATGGTGGGAGGATGCCTTCTTTCGAGGTCTCGGGGGACGGTAGTTTGGTTCACTGGTGGCCGGCCGTCCTGCGTACTGGATAGCTGGAAACAGCGGTAGCAGTCCTCTCCTTACACCAAGGTTATGTTGCTTAATAAGATTTCGAGCATTGGGCTACGCGATAATGTTCTACTGCTACTGCTACTCCGATGATAGCACTCCGTATTTGTAACACAAAAATCATGTCCTCGAGTCTTGAGTGGAAATTACCGGAGAATCTCGAATAATTAGACTATCAGTATATACTATATACTCGAGAATTCCCTACCTCGGAAAAGGGGGGAATTGCGGCAAAAAAAGAGCTGCTCAGCCCCACAAAGAGAGATCAGAAAACAAAAGAATACTAGACCCCACCTGAGGAGGGAACTCCAACCACCCTGCATATTGTAGATTGTGCGGTATTATAAAGATATAAGTGCCCGCTGATCGTATCCAACACAATCCAAACACAGGGCTTACTCCACGCATCACTGCTTGTCAGTATCTCCTAGCATATCCCGCCGAAACCGAGTTTCACTAACAAACAACAGTGCGAACTGGTTTCCGAATAACTATAATTCGGTCCTATTTCAGAATGCCCTCGAAGTGCCATCTCTTCCTCGATATATCCATCATCCTCTTGTGTTGTCTGACCTCCGTCCGCTCTGACAAGGATACTGCCGGTAATCAGACAATTCCGAGTCAAGGCTTCCTCGAGCTCTTGCCCCGCGAGACTCCCCACCTCTTCGAAAATGATGCCTGCAATCTGACAATAGTGGAGACTGGCCCACTCGATCCCTGGCGCTATTTCGGGAAGTCCTCTTTCGTGAATATAACTTCCGGCAATCGCACTCGTATGCCTCTTAGTGAATGCTATGCAATGTGCGGCCTTGGGTATTCTCCATTTCCTCTCACAGACATTTTAAAGAGGATAGCATTATGGCTTATTCCCGTCTTCATGTTAGTCGGGAATTTTCAATTTCCACCTTTAGGACCCCTCAATAGCTTCTACATCGCGATCCACCTGTTGGGGGACCCCATACACACAGTGTACAGTCTTCTAGTCAAACTTGAGGTTTCACGAAGGATACTCGCGCACTGGGTCAATTCTCCGCCGCCGATTAGGGAAGGAGAACTCTACAAGGACGAGAAGGGGCGGAGGAGAGCACTTCGAGATATTGCTACTGTCAATGTGCTCTTCGATGAATGGAACTATAACGCTATTGGCGTGTATCCTCAAATGAGAAGGTTATTCGATCGATTGGAGGGCAAGAAGAGGACAAAATTCATCGCCGCTTGCAGGGAGGCTGCCCATAGACTCTCCGATTCCCGGGTGAACGATTCCCTTCGAACTTGGCTAGGGGTAGTGGGATATATTGTCAGTGTCGTCGGCGCATTTATGAAAACACTTGAATCCGGGGCATCCAATCGCATGAACCATGCTTTGGCATTTGCTATCCTTTACTCATGGCTTATTCCAGCAGTGGTGCTGAGTGCAACTGTTGGTGGATTCGCCAGTACACGATCCGGAAGGCGGGTGATAAGGGAAATCAAAGACGAACTAAGAGACTAAGAGATGACTGGACGATCGCAGACCCAGCTGATGTTACCTACCTCTCAATCGTTAGGCTTCCGCTCTCAGATGGCCCCATACTCAAGGACTTTACAAGTTTGGAAGAGTCATTCAGCTCCTTCGGAAGCTACAGTTTCCGTCATAACACGAGTCTGAGATTCCCCAGGCTAAGCGCATTGGAAACCAGGCGAGCGCACTCCTGGAACAGACCAAATTGGTTCCTCCTACTCTTATCCTGCGCCCCCGTAATCATCGCAACCTTCACCGCCGTTATGCTGTTCTGGATTTACCCTCCCAACGGCTTAGGCTGCCGTTCACTGACCCAAATCGTCTTCTGCATAACCTGGTTTCTAAGCGCACTCTTCACAAAACTCACAAGCAAATTATTCTCCGGGAAATACTACTTCCGCCTGGTTATCATGAAGGATCTAATCCTTGCCGTAATGCAAGTCGGCTTCATGCTAGCCGTTTTCGCAGGGTACTACAACAGTTGCTTATGCTGGTCGGACTACTTCGTATTGACCCGTCGAGGGCCAGCCTTCGTTGAAATGGTCCAACCTAAAGCGCTGGGGGATATGGTGCGGATAAAGTGGCCAGTGATTGCGATCGTGGGATTGTCGGCGCAAGGACTAATGTTACTAATTATATACCTCTGCTCGGGCAAGGGTCTGAAGATATTCGAGAGGAGTGAGGCGGAGAAGACGCGGATATTTGGAGAGTTAATGGAGCATGAGAAGAGGATTACTAGGGAGTGTGGTATTGCCAATTCGGAATACATAGGTGACGGGGGGAGCCGGAAGGAGAGTGCTGGTGAGGCGGGGAATGGGAGATTGTTTCTGGCACCACTACTGATGAAGTTGGGGGCTTTGGGGCAGTAGTTTTGTGTGATAGTTTCTTGGGCAAGTGGATGGACCAATTTGTGAGATATGAATTTTTGTAACATATTTTTGGGCTACTGTGTTTATTTATCGTTAAATTTAACATTACCTCCTGCTGCCATTGCTCAGGTTCACGCCAAAAAAACACATGGAACGTTATTTCTTGACTAATATGGTGTTATTGCAGATATCCCAGTGCCGGCACCATAGTACAAGTATCATACTCCCTGCATCTGTGCCACCAGATCTTGTCCACTAACCCTGCTGAGGTCCAAGCTCAAGTGAGGCGATCTCAATTCTTATTATACTGAATAAAATTTAGTTAGTGGAATCACACTAAGGACCGATCTTAGCTCTTTTCCCGAACGCGGGCAACAGCCCGCTGGTCTAGGTTCTGCCCTAAGGGGCTTTGTTCTTTTCCCGATTATCTGAGGGGAACCTCGATTCCGCCTCGCAGTCAGACTTAGAGTGAGTGATATCGGTGATGAGGAGTAGATTGTCTCAGAAAAGCCAGTGATGCTGGCTGCTGTGGGTGATCGATCATATTGGGGGAGAACCTCAGGTGGCCGTTTTATGATATGGCCGGACTAAATCGAATATATAAGGGTACGGCAAAGTGGCTCTTATTGGTCTAATATCTCTCATAATAGAATAAGTGACGGGCCCTATTTGTGGGCTTTTGGGAAGACCTTTATTTGCTTCCCTCCCGGAGGTGAGCCTTTTGCCCTGTCCTGTTGAAATTATACTTTCGGATATGCACTCTCTACGTTCTTGAGTACGACAACACTTCCTACTTCATACTAGTCTCACTTCAATGTCAGAGTATAAGCTCAACTCATTCGCTTTGGATCTTTCATTCCATTCACTACTCAATCGGTTAATCATAGATGCAATTCTATGCGCATCATATTGCATTCATCTTCTTTTTGTTACCTTGGATTTCTTTTCTACTGTGGACATGTATTCCTGTTGCGCAGCATAAATAGCCGGCACTCCGGTCCCTTAGATAGAATGTAACTCTCCATAGTTTTTTCGTTTCCTAAGCCTTCGGTATAGAGCTTGACTATTGCGCTATTTACAACATGTCCGATCCCCAGTCTACCGAGTGACATTCTGTGATCAAATTCATAAGAAATAGGCTTGTCGGTGTACTGTACGATTGGTTAAGAGTAATTCTAAGTTTTCAGGGTACTGCATCCATAATAGGTGGTTTTAAGGGAGGTGTATCATGCCTGATCTCAAAGCTAAAGGTCCTGAACTGGCCAGGGCGAAGAGGTGGGTTCAACGTATGAGAACCAATTGATTATAGTGCCGGCGTTCAAGCAATGGACCTTGGTAAAATTTCCAGCATACACGGGGATTGGGTTTCGTACTAGCGGTGAGTGTCACCTAAACTGTTGATAAGGGGATTCTGTAATGGGGGCACCTTTAAGTATAGTTGAAGAGTAATTGGTTCTCGTGGTTTAAAGTTAAGATACTGCGGAAGCCAGAATGGCTCAACCAAGTGTTATGCAGTCGTGAACTCCCTCCTTTATAAGAGGCTCGAAATTTTGGAAGTCGTGTGGCATGCTTACGCTATTGTTTCGTTGTTCGGATAGTTTTCGGGAATGTGCTTGGGATTAGATTAATAGATCCGCAGGGGAAATGGAAGCGGAAGAGCCGGAAGGGAGAATGGGATGCCCGGAGGCTACGAACGGTGGGAGTCTTTGTCTCCCTTCGATAGGTAAGGGGGCACACAAAAGGGGAAAGGGAGTCATACTCGGAAGAGAATGGATATGTGTCGCGATCTAGGGAAACATAGGAGGACGACATCGCCGTGATTTATATATACTCCTGTCTTTATAATCGGTTAGCTGAGCGCGGGAGATAGCGAAATGAAAGAGAATGAGTGAACTTCCCCACTCACTCCATGGGCAGTCGCTCCCTGACTTTATAGTTTAAAATAATTATTGAACCACCCACTATAAAGTCGTGCGCTAGCAATCGTATTTCTGTTGCATGAACTATTGGTGTTTGGCTGTCGCCGTTAATCCGTTTAAAACGGAAGAGTAAAGGAAAGAGATTTTTAATCCCTTCGAGAGGCGGAAGGGAGGAAAATATTCAAAGTAGGAAAGGATTAAAAATATTTCTAGTGGGGGAAATTCCGTCCAAATAGCACTTGATCCAGTTTCTGCTCGTATCGTATGCTGTCTAGGTAATCTCTACAACGATAAAATTTGTGGGGTATCCAACTTCATGATCTCAGCACTGGTTCTTTCTGCAGAAAACATGTGCGGTATTGCGGTAGCTATAATGCCTCGCTGGAAAATTTGACTTAAAATGCGATTAGCTGGCGCACGGAGGGGGGGCACCAAAGGCGGCATGATAACGGATTCTTCCCTAACTCGAGTACGGTTGCAACTGCTTCGCCTTGCCGGGTAGCCCGTTACTGTATGCTTAAACGTGAGTTCTTGGGTTCGTCGACGAGCTGATTCGAGCTCTACTTTCTCCTGTGTTGGAGCCCCGGGACCTTCTCGCGGACCTAACGCACCTATGTCAATACAGCCTCGAAAGGAGTTGTTGGGATATGTCGATCTCAAATAGCAACGCAAAGTATGGTATCATATCATTTTTGGTATAGGTCCTAGTATTATACAAAGTTAAGTTGAGGTCTGCCCTAGCAAGTGGGGGTAGGCTGGCAACACAAGGCTTCCTTTTCCGCCTCGACTCTGAGGCGGAAACGTGTCGTTACCTCAGGGCTGGTACCCTCCCCTTATTTTTGAATTCTAAATTCTCCGGGAGCGATCATGCCAAGTGCGCACACACAGGTACCAACATTTCACCTGTGCGAAGCCTGTGGCCCATTATTTCGTGCTTGTTGTATAGCTACGCAACCCAAAAGAGCTATTCCAGCGGGTAATTGATTGGTGATGGCCACTTTCCTCAGCTTCAATCTTTCCATCTTGATGCATGTCACTCTAGGGCTAGGAGAGCCAGTGGCTTCAGTTACCTAATACAATGTACCCGCGGCGAGAATAAGTCCTGAGACTTAGTAATCACTTTATCACAACAACTCAAGTCAGTCAAAATAAAAGGTCATTACCAAACCCCATACTTGTGGAGAGAAGGAGGGACATAAATATACAGGCTTTAGTATTAATAGTCATTATAGTTGTGGTTGTGATTGTAATCACTATTTTGGTTATCATGGGTGTTGAATTTTGCGGGGAGCGTGGCTGGGCCAAAAAACTTGGGTGATAAGGCTAGGCTGCTGCGTCTCAACCGGGATCATTACCCGATTGACGGTGCGAAAGTGTTTAATTTAGCGAATTTCTACAATACCGTCCTAAATTCTTGTATCATAGCTAGACGGTCAAAAGGTGAGGTAGCCTCGGAGATGTGTTTGCCAATCCCACCAGACTCTCCTATAGATGACAAACTACTTTAGGTGAATTCCATCTACCCGGTGTTGCAAAGAAGGCCTTTGATGATCGAACCCGGGGGGTTAGAAGAGGGAGGATTTGAATCGGGGCTTCTGAAAATGGGGAATAAAGGGGGGGGTTCCTTAATGTCTTAGTAAGCAAAAATAGCAGGGACTCTGATGGGAATTTCTACCTTTAACCCATATATGCGAGTATTTATTGCTCAGAAGCCAAGGAAGTGGAGTGCCAGTTCTAGTTTATTTGCTTCTGCTACATTTTGCCCTCTTTTCCTATCATTTCATTTGTTTCTTTGCTTCCAACGGCCTTCAGATATCATGGTTTACCGATTTGTTAGAAGGGGTTCTATCTTATAACCCCCCGGTTCGAAAAAGCGCGTTCCTAGCCTTCGATCATTTTTTGATCGAACCCCCCCCTTCATTGCAACATTGCATCTACCTGCCCACGCCCCTCCCCACTCTCGCACACAACTCCAACCGTCAGGCTCTTCTTAACGGTCGGCACTGCCTCGAGCTGCTAGAGGACCGTCCGTCGGTAAACGGGTCTTTATTCCCGCCGCGAGTAATTTCCAGGTTTACTCGAGTAAGGCTGACGGAACAGCGGACTTGTGTGACAAGCGCACGAGCCTATCGATTGGAAGGTGCCTGTTCGTGAGGAGTACTCGCGTAACATGAATATATTCAGTCATTAAGGTGGGGCGATACCTTCTTTCCTTCAAGTCTCCTAGGGCGGTGATGTTTGGTTCACTGATAATCCTCCATCCTGCATACTTGGGTAATGGATAGCTAGAAGCAGCGGCAGCAGCCCTCTTTCCACACCAAGACGATATTGCTTATGGCGTTTCAAGCATTGGGCCACCCGTGGAGCTCTACCACAACCGCCATTTCAATGATAGGACACAGTAGTAACACAAAAATTGTGTGCTCGAGTGTGCGGTGAAAACTACCGTAGCATCTCAAATGATTGGACTATGTGCCACGTAGTCGAGAATTCCCTACCTCTGAGGAAGGGGGGAATCGCGACGAAAAAAGAGCGGCTCAGCCCCTCTGAGAGACATGAAAAAAATAAAAAAATACCAGACCCCACCTGAGGAGGCAACTCCAACGACCTAGCATATTATTCAATTATTTGAGATGATACCATATTATAAGAATATGAGCGCCCGCTGATCGTATCCAACACCATCCAAACACAGGGCCTACTCCACGAATCACTGGTAATCACTATCTCCTACCATATCCAGCCGAAACCTAGTTTCCCTTACAGAGAGCTGTCCAAATTGGTTTCCGAATCACCACACAACCCAGTTCCATTTCAGAATGCCCTCGCGGTGCCATCTCTTCCTCGATATATGCATCATTCTCTTGTGCTGTCTGACCTCTGTCCGCT